>Ga0208219_1000047_pt1 | contig 58668 bp, 65 predicted proteins | sample NGESurshal072012_7_FD_184469 | JGI IMG/M metagenome (GOLD analysis project Ga0208219, IMG submission 184469) | Arctic peat soil microbial communities from Barrow, Alaska - NGEE Surface sample 53-2 shallow-072012 (SPAdes) | ecosystem: Environmental > Terrestrial > Soil > Wetlands > Peat ... | reverse complement strand
CGGAAGTCGATCCTCGCGCGCAAGCGCGAGCTTGCTAGCTGACGAAGACTCCGGTTCCTTCCTCGACCGCACCGATACGGCGCAGGAAGAGGTCGCGCGCGCGGAACTCGCTCTCGAGCGACAGGGCTTTGTCGGCGGGAAGCGAGATCAGGAGGCCGCCCGCGGTCTGCGCGTCGTAGCCGAGGGCGAGCACTTCTTCGTCGACGCCGTCCGCCTCGACCGGCGCATATTCGCGGTTGCGCGGGTCTCCGCCGGTGCGAATCCCGTTCCGCGCGGCATCGAGCGCACCGTCGAGCGCCGGCAGCGCGGCCGCGTCGAGCCGGATGCGCACGCCGCTCCGCGTCGCCATCTCGTGCGCGTGCCCGAAGAGGCCGAAGCCGGTGACGTCCGTGACCGCGTTCGGGGAGAACGGCCGCAGCGCATCGGCGGCGTCAGCGTTCAGCGTCGTCATCCAGCGCACGGCCTCGCTCGCGTCCACCTTCGCCGCGAGCACGAGACCCGTGCCGAGCGGCTTCGTGAGGAAGAGCACGTCGCCGGGTCGCGCGCCTGCCTTCGTCCAGATGCCGTCGGGATGCACGGTGCCGACGACGGCGAGCCCGTACTTCGGCTCGGCGTCGCGGATGGTGTGACCGCCGGCGAGCACCGCGCCCGCGGCGCGCACCGTCTCGTCCGCGGCAGCGAAGACCGCAGCGGGAACCTCGTTCGGAAGCTCCTCGGGAAAGGCGGCGATGGAGAGCGCCAACAGCGGCGTCCCGCCCATGGCGAAGACGTCGTTGAGCGCGTTCGTCGCAGCGATGCGCCCGAAGGTGGCCGGGTCGTCGACGAGCGGAGGGAAGAAGTCGACGGTGAAGACGAGCGCGCGCTCGTCGTCGAGCTTGTAGACGGCCGCGTCGTCGGCGGGGTCGAGGCCGACGAGGAGGTTCTCCGCCTCCGCCGGGACGAATCCGCGCAGGAGCTCTTCGAGCCGCGACGCCGAGTATTTCGCGGCGCAGCCACCGCCCACGGTGAGACCGGTGAGCGCGGGTGCTTCCACGCGGATTACTGTACGCGCGGTGGAGAGGGCAGCGCTCGTCACGGGTGGGTCGTCCGGTATCGGGCTCGCGATCGCGCGCATGCTGCGCGACGAGGGCTATGACCTGACCGTCGCGTCGCGGCGCAAGGAGAAGGTCGAGGCCGCGGCCGCGGAGCTCGGCGCGGTCGCCGTCGCGGCCGACGTCGGTAATGCGGACGACTGCGCGCGGCTCGTCGCGGAGCACCGCGAGCGCTTCGGGCGATTGGACGTGCTCGTCAACTCGGCCGGGATCGGCATCGGCGGGCGCGTCGAGGACTTGCCCGTCAAGCATCTCGACCTGCAGCTCGGCGTGAACCTGCGCGGGCTCTTCCTCGTCACGCAGGCCGCGATCCCGCTGCTGCGCGAGTCACGCGGCTGGATCGTCAACCTCGCGTCGATCGCGGGCACCATGCCGACGCCGGGTCTTTCCGTCTACGGTGCGACGAAAGCGGCGGTGATCTCGCTCACGCGCTCGCTCAACGCGGAGCTCGACGCCGACGGCGTGCGCGCGATCGCGCTTTGCCCCGGGTTCGTCGACACGCCGATGGCGCAGTGGTCGGGGATCGAGCCGGGCGAGATGATTCGGCCCGAGGACTGCGCAGAGGTCGTGCGCATGGCGCTGCGGCTCTCGCCGTCCGCGCGCATCCCGCAGGTCGTCGTCGAGCGCATGGGCTCGACGAACGGCGACGTTCCCGGCTAGTGCTCGCGGACTTCCCGCGCGTCGAGCTCCTCTTCGGACCGTCTCCGGTGCATCCGCTCGAGCGGCTGAGCGAGCATCTCGGCGGCCGCGTCGACATCTGGGCGAAGCGCGAGGACTGCAACTCCGGCCTCGCGTATGGCGGCAACAAGGTGCGGAAGCTCGAGTACCTCGCGGCGGACGCACTTGCGCAGGGCTGCGACACGCTCGTGTCGATCGGCGGCGTGCAGTCGAACCACACGCGCCAGGTCGCCGCGGTCGCGGCGCGGCTCGGACTGAAGTGCGTGCTCGTGCAGGAGCACTGGGTCGACTGGCCCGACGTCGTCTACGACAAGGTCGGGAACATCCTGCTCTCGCGGATCATGGGCGCCGACGTCCGGATCGTCGACGCGGGCTTCGACATCGCGTTCCGCCCGAGCTGGCAGGAGGCGCTCGACTCGGTCGAAGCCGCCGGCGGGAAGCCGTATCCGATCCCGGCCGGCGCGTCCGACCATCCGCTCGGCGGCCTCGGGTTCGCGCGTTGGGCGCAGGAGGTCGCGGAGCAGGAGGGCGAGCTTGACGTCTTCTTCGACACCATCGTCGTCTGCTCGGTCACGGGATCGACACAGGCGGGCATGGTCGCCGGCTTCGCGCTCCAGGACCGCGAGCGCAGCATCGTCGGGATCGACGGCTCCGCGAGAGTCGAGCAGACGCTCGACCAGGTAACGCGCATCGCGCACGCCACAGCCGAGGCGATCGGCGCCACGGGCGAGCTCGACGTCGTCCTCCTCGACGAGTGGCACGCAGGCACGTACGGGATCCCGGACGCGAAGACGATCGAGGCGATCCGGTTGTGCGCCCGGCTCGAGGGCGTCCTGACCGATCCGGTCTACGAAGGCAAGTCGATGGCCGCCCTCATAGACCTCGTCAGCGACGGCCGCATCGAGCCGGGCTCACGCGTCCTCTACGCGCACCTCGGCGGCCAACCGGCATTGAACGCCTACGCGGGAGTCTTCACTCCCGGCTGAGGCACGATGCGGATGTACGGCTTCGGCTCCTCCCACTCGCCGAAGATCTCCTTCGCGTCCTCGTTCGAGACCGACCCGGCGATGATCACGTCGTCGCCCTGCTGCCACTGCGCCGGCGTCGCCACCTTGTGCTTCGCGGTCAGCTGGAGCGAGTCGATCACGCGCAGCACCTCGTCGAAGTTGCGCCCGGTCGTCATCGGGTAGACGAGGATCAGCTTCACCTTCTTGTCCGGGCCGATAACGAAGACGTTTCGCACCGTCTGATTGTCGGCGGGGGTGCGCTCGAGCGGATCGCCCGACGTGCTCGCCGGCAGCATCCCGTACAGCTTCGAGACGTTGAAGTCGGCGTCGCTGATGATCGGGTAGTTGGGCGCGTATCCCTGCGTCTCCTCGATGTCCTTGGCCCAGTCCCCGTGGCGGTCGACCGGGTCGACGGACAGCCCGATGACCTTCACGCCCCGGCGGTCGAACTCCGGCTTGATCTTCGCCATGTACCCGAGCTCGGTCGTGCAGACCGGGGTGAAGTCCTTCGGGTGCGAGAAGAGCACGGCCCACGAGTCGCCGATCCAGTCGTGGAAGCCGATCCGGCCCTCGGTCGTCTCGGCCTCGAAGTCCGGCGCGGCGTCACCGATGTGCAGTCCCATGTGCGGCTCCTTCCCTCACTATCTCTTTTGAAGTAATGCGGACGTAGCTTACAGCGCGGCACCGGTCCAAGCGAAGGCGGCGCCGAGCAGGGCGCCTGCCTCCGCTAGTCCGGTAACGCGCACACCTGTCTGCACCGCGTTGGCCGGCGAGGAATATTCGGTTCGGCTGCCGTCAGGCCGAGCGAGAGGGTGAGCTGAGAAGCCGCAGAGCTCCCGGGATCCGCGCCCATCGAACGGCGCGGTCCCGAATCTACGACCTACCAGTAACCCCCGTCGCTCATGCCCGTGCCGTGCTTCGCCCCCGCGAGGAGTGCAGCCAGCATCACAGCAGCGATGAGAAGCGTGAAGAGCCGTGCTTTGGTCACCTTGTCACCTCCTTTACCGTTAGAACCGAACGTCCTGCAGCGCCTCTGCCGCGGTGCGGTAGAGGTGGGCTGCGAGCCTGTCGTCGCCGCGCCGCGCCGCGAGGTCGCCCCGGGCGACCCAGGCAGCTGCGCGGTGGCTGGCGGAGCCGAGCCGGCCGAGGCTTTCCTCGGCGGCAGCGAACGCCGTTTCCGCCTCGTCGAGGCGGTCCTGCGAGAGCAGCGCGCGTCCGAGGACGAGCTGGGCGCTGCCGATCTCGTCGAGATAGTCCTCCCGGCCCTCGAGCAGCTTCAGCGCGTGACGCGCCTGTTCCTCGGCCTGCTCGATGTCGCCGCTGCGCAGATGAACCTGCGCGAGGGACGAAATGGCGCGGCCGGCATCGCCTTCGTTGCCGATGTCGAGCGCGATCCCGAAGGCCTCCTTCAGCAGCGAGACCGCTTCGTCGGTCTTGCCGAGCAGGAAGTTGAGGCCGCCGAGGTTGTTCGTGAGCTGGCCGACATGTACCCGGTCGGCGAGCGCTTCGTACGCACTGCGCGCCCGCTCGGCGTACGTGCGAGCGAGGATCCAGTGCCCCTCGCGGTCGGCGACGAGCGATGCCTGGAAGAACGCGTCGCCGATCGTGCGCGGGTCGCCCGCATCCTCGGCGAGCTGGAGCGCGCGCTCGATGTCCTCACGCGCGGCCTCGTAGTCGCGCATCCGGCGCCAGCAGCGGGAGCGCCAGGAGAGGATGTTCGAGCGAAGCGAGTCGGACGGCATGCCCGAGCGCTCGGCGAGACCGAGTGCCTCGTTCAGCAGCCCGAGCGACGTCTGCACGCTGTTCAGCTGGTAGCGGCAGATGCCGAGCGCGTAGAAGACCTCCGCGCGCTCGAGATCGGAGAAGTTCCCGGACTCGACGATGCCCCGAGCGGCGTTCAGCAGCTCGAGCGCAGGGCGGAGCGCGCCGAGGCGCATCTGTGTGCGGCCGGCCCCGATGAGCGCCCGCACCTCGAGCTCGGGGACGCCGGTCGCGCGCGCAGCGGGGACGAGCGTCTCGAACTCGGAGGCGGCGTCCTCGTTGCGGTGCGCCTCGATCATCGTCTCGGCGCGCGCGAGAGCCGCTTCGAGCCGGCCGCGCTCGTCGGTCGTGACGCCGTTCGCGAGGAACCCTGCGTCGCAGCCGAGGCGGACGGCGAGCCACCCGATCGTCTCCGTCGTCGGGCGCGTCTTGCCGCGCTCGATCTGGGAGACGTACTCCTTCGAGAAGCGCTCGCCCGCAAGCTCGCTCTGCGTCAGCCCCGAGGCGACGCGAAGCTGACGAAGCCGCTCTCCGAGGCGGAGCGCGGACGTCGTGGCTTGGCTGCGGAGTGCGGTCTCTCTTGCCATGCGGCTAGCGGTAGTGAACCCTACGCTTCACAAAAACGCAAGATGGCCGACTCGGCCATCCCCCTAAAAGGGCATAAGCAAGCGGAAAAGACGGTGAACAAGCGGGTTTTCAAAATCACTTGACCAGGGTACTTGACTCGCCCCGGGACCGGACGTATAGTGCGGCTCACCTTGCAACCGAGCCGGACGCCAGGCGGGTTTGCAGGGGGCGCGTCGCCGCAGCCCAGCGACACCGGAAATCCCGCCTGAGCCGCAGAGCCGGGGCTCCGATACGCAGGGAGTACGCGCCTCTAACAAGAAAAGGCCCCGGAGCCGCAGCCGGGGCCTTCTTCTTTCTCCGGCCGAAAGTGCTCCGCATTTTCGGCCGATGAAGGTTCCCGCTTCGCGGGAGCGCTCGCGGGCGGAGCCCGCGAGCTCTTAGGTCTCTGGGCGGACGGCTGTTCTGCGCGGCCCGTGGTGGGCTGCGCCCATCCCGGAGGCCGCTCGTCCGCCTCCGCGTAAGGCTTCGCCTTACGCTCCGGCTTGGGTCGTCGTCTGGGCGGGCGGCTTAGAGCAACTGCCCTACGCGCGCATCCAGTCCAGGCGGGCCTTGCGGATCCGGTCGACCTCGTCGTCGCCTAGCAGGCCGACGCGGCGGCCGACCATGCCGAAGACGCCGCCGGCGAGGAAGACCCACGCTTCGGCCTCCGCATCGCGGTCGGCATGGAGCGAGCCCTCGGCCTGGCCGCGGCGGATCGCATCCGCGACGAAGTCGTGCACCTCGCGCATGTGCTTGCGCAGGTGCTTCCGGAGCTCTGCGTCCTCCGCCGCCTCGCCGAGCGCCTGGACCCATAGCTCGGCGAGCTGGAACTTGCAGTCGCGGACGGAGAAGTGCCCGCGGCCCATCTCGGCAAGGCCCGACGCCACGTCGGGCGCGCCGTCGAGCACCTCGGTCCATTTCGCCCGCGCTTTGCTCCACACGTGGTCGAGCGCCGCGAGGTACAGCTCGCGCTTCGAGGCGAAGTGGCGGTACAGGATCGGCTCCGAGATGCCCGCCGCCCGCGCGATCTCCGCCGTCGTCGTGCCGCGGTAGCTCCCGTCCGAGAAGACCCGGATGGCCGTCTCGATCAGGAGCCGGCGGCGCTCCGCCGCCGGCAGCCGCACGGGGGCGACGCTCACGCTGCCTCGGTGAACGAGGGCTTGGACTCCGCTGCGGGCTCGCGGTGCCGCGCGTGCTGCAGCGTGGTCGCGGCGATGACAGCGCCCGCGAGGGCGATGAACGCGGCAACCGTCGTCGCGTGCTGGAAGCCGGAGACGAACGCGTCGGCCCTCGAATGGCCGGACGCGAGCGAGCTCGAGATCCCGGACGCCACGATCGCGCCCATGATCGCGATGCCGAGCGACCCGCCGACCTGGCGCATGCTGTTCAGCACCGCAGAGCCGACGCCGGCCTTGTCCGGCCGCACGGACGCCATCGCCGCAGCGGTGGTCGGCGCCATCGCAGCGGCCATGCCGGCGCCGCCGAGGATCATCGCCGGGAGCAGGCCCCACCACGTCGTGTGCGCGTTCATGCGCGAGAACAGGAAGAGCGACACCGCGACGATCGCCATCCCGCCCGAGACGAACGGCCGCGGCCCGAAGCGGTCCGACAGCCGCCCGGCCTGCGGCGCGAGCAGGATGATCAGGAGCGTCCAGGGCAGGAACGACGCGCCCGCCTGGACCGGCGAATAGCCCAGGACCTGCTGGAGGTAGAGCGAGACGTAGAAGAACACGCCGAACATCGCCAGCCCGACGAGCAGCATGACGCCGTTCGCGCCGGAGAAGCCGCGGTTGCGGAACAGGCTCAGGTCGAGCATCGGCAGCCGCTGGCGATGCTCGAGCACGATGAACGAGGCGAGCGACACGACAGCGACGGCGAATGAGCCGAGGATGCGGCCCGACGTCCACCCGTAGGTGTTCGCCTCGATCAGCGCGTAGCTGAGCGCGAACAGACCGAGCGCCGAGCTGAAGAGCCCCGGCACGTCCGGCCGCTGCACAAGCGAGGTGTCGCGCGACTCCTCGATGAAGGCGAATGCCGCGACGATCGCGATCGCGCCGATCGGGACGTTGATGAAGAAGATCCAGTTCCAGTTGATGTGCTCCGTGATCACGCCGCCCGCGAGCGGCCCGATCGCGAGCGCGAGGGCGGAGACGCCCGCCCAGATCCCGATGGCAGTCCCGCGCTGGCGCGGCGGGAACGTGACCGTGATGATCGAGAGCGTCGACGGGTTCATCAACGCTGCTCCGACACCCTGCACGACGCGCGCGCCGATGAGGACGGTCGCGCTACCGGCCAGACCGCAGCCGAGCGACGACAGCGTGAAGATGATGAGCCCCACGACGAAGATCAGGCGCCGGCCGTACAGATCGGCGAGCTTGCCGCCCGTGAGCATGAGCGCCCCGAATGTGAGGGCGTAGCCCGTGACCACCCACTCGAGCTCGGAAACCTTGAGGTGCAGAGACTTCTGTAGCGTCGGGAGCGCCACGTTCACGATCGTGTTGTCGAGCATGATCATGAAGAGGCCGAACGAAACGGCCGCCAGCGTCCACCACTTCTTGTTCTCCTCCGCGAATATGCGAGCCTTCAAGCCCTCACCTTCCCCTGTTAGCGACTACTAAGTTAGTGCAGACTAGCATGAGCGACTTTGTCTGGGAGCCGACTCCCGAGTACGTCGAGCGCGCCAACCTGACGCGCCTCGCAGGACGCCTCGGCGCAGACGGCTATCCGGAGCTGCACCGCATCTCCATCGAGGAGCCCGACCGCTTCTGGCCGGCGCTCATCGACGATCTCGGCATCGAGTTCTCGCGGCCGTGGGACGCAGTCCTCGACGATTCGCGCGGCCCGGAGTGGACGCGGTGGTTCGTCGGGGGCCGACTAAACGTCGCGCGCGTCTGCGTCCACCGGCGGGCGGCCTCCGACGCGGAGGCGCTCGTCGGACTGTACGAGGACGGCGAGCGGGACTCGCTCACGTGGGCGGAGGCATCGCGCCAGGTGACGCAGCTCGCGGAGGCGCTCGTCGAGCTCGGCGTCGAGCAGGGCGACCGCGTCGCCATCTTCATGCCGATGTGTCCCGCGGTCGCGATCGCGTCGCATGCGTGCGCGCACGTCGGCGCGGTGCAGGTGCCGATCTTCTCCGGCTTCGCCGGGCCTGCGATCGCGACGCGCCTCGAGGACTCCCAGGCGAAGGTCGTCATCTGCGCAGACTGGTCGCTGCGCCGCGGGAAGCGGATGGACATGCGCGCGACGCTCGACGACGCCGGACGCTTCGCCGTCGAGCACGTGATCGCGTGGAACCGCGAATCGCGCGCGTGGCCGGAGCTCGTGACGAAGCAGTCGGGGACGCTGCCGTCGCTCGAGGTCGAGAGCGAGACGCCGTACCTGCTCGCCTACACGTCCGGCACGACCGGCAAGCCAAAGGGCGCGCTGCACGTGCAGGGCGGCTTTCTCGTCTCCATCGCGCGCGAGACCGCGTACCAGACCAACGTGAGCGAAGGCGACCGCATCCACTTCGCCACCGACATGGGCTGGATCATGGGGCCGTGGACCGTCGTCGGCGGCGGCGCGGCCGGCGCGACCATCGTGTTCGCGGAGGGCGCGCCCGACTGGCCGGACGACCGGCTGTGGCGCCTCGTCGAGTCGGAGCGCATCTCGATGCTCGGCGTGTCGCCCACGCTCGTGCGAGCGCTCATCCCGAAGGGCGAGCCGCAGACGGATCTCTCCTCGCTGCGCGCGATCTGCACGACCGGAGAGCCGTGGAACCCCGACCCGTACCGCTGGCTCTCTGACAAGGTCGGCGGCTCACGCGTCCCGATCGTCAACTGCTCGGGCGGCACCGAGGTGGGCGCGTGCTTTCTCACGACGATCGTCACCGAGCCGATCAAGGCGGTTTCAGTCGGCTTCCCCGCGGTCGGCGAGGACATGGACGTCGTCGACGCGGAGGGCAACTCCGTCCGCGGCGAGGTGGGCGAGCTCGTCTGCCGCCGCCCGTGGCCGGGGATGACGCGCGGCATCTGGGGGGACGACGAGCGCTACCTCGACACGTACTGGCGCCGCTTCCCGGGCATCTGGACGCACGGCGATTGGGCGTCGGTGGACGAGGACGGCTACTGGTTCCTGCACGGGCGCAGCGACGACACGCTCAACATCGCCGGCAAGCGCATCGGCCCCGCCGAGCTCGAGTCGGCCGCGATCGCGAGCGGCATCGTCGCCGAGGCGGCCGCGGTCGGTGTCCCGCACGAGGTGAAGGGCGAGGTGGCATGGATCTTCTGCGTCCCGAGCGGCGACGCGCGTGACGACGCGCTGGTGGCCGGCGCAGTGACGGACGCGCTCGGCAAGGCGTTCAAGCCCGACCGGATCGTGTGGGTGAGCGCGCTGCCGAAGACGCGCTCCGCGAAGATCGTGCGTCGCGCCGTTCGTGCGCGCGCCCTCGGCGAGGATCCGGGCGACCTGTCGACCCTGGAGAACCCCGAGTCGCTGGAGGAGATTGCAGATGCTGTCAGCTGAGCTGCGTGGAACGGCACTCGTGACCGGCGGCGGGCGCGGGATCGGCGCGAACATCGCGCGCGAGCTCGCGCATGCCGGGATGGACGTCGTCGTCACGGGCCGCACCGCCGAGGAGGTGCGCGCGGTGGCGGAGGAGATCGGCGGGCGCCCGCTCGTCGGCGACGTCTCGAAGCGCGAAGACGTTGCACGGTGGTGCGGCGACGTCGGCGCGGTCGACCTGCTCGTGAACAACGCCGGCATCTCCGGGCCGGAGGATCCGCTCGGCGATGTCGACGCGTGGTGGCACACGTTCGAGGTGAACGTCCTCGGCACGTACATGTGCTGCCGCGCGTTCTCGCCGCTGATGATCGAGCGCGGCGGCGGGCGCATCGTCAACGTCGCGTCCGGCTCCGCGTACCTGCCGCCGCGAGACGGCCCGAGCAGCACCGCGTACCCGGCGAGCAAGGCGGCCGTCCATCGCTTTTCCGAGGTGCTCGCTGCCTCGCTGACGCCGCAGAGCGTGTTCGTGTTCTCGATCTCGCCCGGGCTCGTACGGACGTCGATGACGTCCTGGCTCGGCGACGACGCGCCGTGGACGCCTCCGGAATGCGCACCACGGCTCGTGCACGCACTCGCGACGGGTGAGTTCGACCGGCTCGCCGGCAGGTACCTCCACGCCGAGCACGATCCGCCGGAGCAGCTGCGCGAGCGGATCGGCCCGATCGTCGAAGACGACCTGAACGCGATCCGTCTCCGCCGCTAGCGGTTTTCGCCTGGTAGTCTCAAACCGGTGAGACTCGCCCTCGCCCAGATCGACCCCACCGTCGGAGACCTGGCCGGGAACCGCGCGCTCATCCTCGACCGGCTCGAACGGGCGAAGGCCGCAGGCGCCGATCTCGCGGTGTTTCCCGAGCTCGCGGTCACCGGCTATCCGCCCGAGGACCTGCTCCTCCGACCGGGCTTCGTCCGCGCCGCCGAGGAGTCGCTCGAGCAGATCGCGGGCGCCGTCCACGGCATCGTCGCGATCGTCGGGGCGCCGCACGCCGACGGCGGACACCTCTACAACGTCGCCGCCGTCTGCGCCGACGGCGAGGTGAAAGAGCGCGTGCGCAAGCAGCTCCTCCCGAACTACGGCGTGTTCGACGAGGTGCGGTACTTCACGCCGGGCACCGACGCCGCTCCGATCGAGGTCGGAGAGACGAAGATCGGCGTCACCATCTGCGAAGACATGTGGCAGTCCGGACCGCCGGCGTCGGAGCTCGCGCGGTTGGGCGCGCGGCTGCTCATCAACATCTCGGCGTCGCCGTTCCACATCGGCAAGGACCGTACGCGCGAAGAGATGTTCCAAGTGCGCGCGCGCGACAACAAGGCGATCGTCGTGTTCTGCAACACCGTCGGCGGCCAGGACGAGTTGCTCTTCGACGGACACTCCTGCGTGATCGACGAACGCGGGGAGGTGATAGCGCGCGCACCCGGATTCGAGGACGCGCTGCTCATCGTCGATCTCGACGCCCCGGGGCCGATCGCTCCCTTCGCAGACGAGCTCGAGCAGATGCGCCAGGCGCTCGTGCTCGGCCTGCAGGATTACGTGCGTAAGAACGGCTTCACACAGGTGCTCGTCGGCGTCAGCGGCGGCATCGACTCGGCGGTCGTCGCAGCGCTCGCGGTCGAGGCACTCGGCCCGCAGTCGGTGCACTGTGTGTCGATGCCGTCGCGCTACTCGTCGGAGGCGACGCGCGCCGACGCGCGCCGGCTGGCGACGGATCTCGGCGCAGGGTTCCAGGAGATCGAGATCGAGTCCGTGTTCGAGACCTATCTCGCGGTGCTCGGGCCGGTCTTCGCCGGCCGTGAGCCCGATCTGACGGAGGAGAACCTCCAGGCGCGCATCCGCGGCACGCTGCTCATGGCGCTCTCGAACAAGTTCGGCTGGCTCCTCGTCGCCACCGGCAACAAGTCGGAGCTTTCGGTCGGCTACGCGACGCTGTACGGCGACATGGCCGGCGGCTTCGCGCTCCTGAAGGACGTCTACAAGACCGACGTCTTCCGGCTCGCGAGGCATCTCGGGACGATTCCGCAATCGATCATCGACCGTGCGCCGAGCGCCGAGCTGCGCGCCGACCAGCTAGATGAGGACTCGCTGCCGCCCTACCCCGCGCTCGACCAGGTGCTCGAGGCGTACGTCGAGGAGGACCGGTCGCTCGAAGAGCTGTCGGCGGACGGCTTCGATCCCGACGTTGTCGAGCGCGCCGTGGCGATGATCGACCGCGCCGAGTACAAGCGCCGCCAGGCGCCCCCGGGCGTACGGCTCCGGCCGAAGGCGTTCGGACGCGATCGACGGACGCCGATCACGAATCACTGGCGCAGCTGAGCCTCAAGCGCGGATCGCCCCGCGCCGATAGCGAAGTTCCATGCACAAGGCGGGCATCCTCGCGTGGGCACTCATTAGCGCCGGCCTGATGGCGATCGGCGCCTTCGGCCCCTGGATGACCGCGCTCACCGTGATCTCGGTGTCCGGCTGGGACATCCAGCACGGAAAGGCGGAAGTCCTGCTCGCGATCGCCCTCCTCGGCGCGCTCGCCGTCTTCCTGCGCCGCGGCACGTCGTCGGGCGGTACGTGGGCGCTGATCGCGGGCCTCGCAGGCGCCGCGCTCACCGGCTACGAGCACCATCACATCACCTCGGCCATCGGCAGCGTTGCGCCGCAGTACGAGACGCTCGCGCATGCGCTCATCCACGTCGGCTGGGGCCTCGACCTCGCTCTCGTAGGGTCGCTCAGCCTCGCTGTCTCCGGCCTGGCGTCGCTCTTCGTCGCGCCGGACGCAGGTGCGGTCGCCACCGAAGCTCCGGCGCGGTACGAGCCGAACGTCCCGACCGTTCCCGCCGGCTGGTATCGCGACCCGAACGACGAGGCAATGCTCCGGTACTGGAACGGCTTCGGCTGGACGACTCAGACGGCCAAGCCGGCGAGCTGACGAAACCAGCGGAGGCGCTCGTCCCACGGCACTGCCGCGTTCGCGGGCGACGTGGACGGCAACACGAACAGCTGGGTGTGACCGAGCGTGCGCGCCTGCACGCCGAGCTCCGGCCGCTCGCCGAACGCGCCGCGATAGGCCTCCTTTCCGACGAACGCGATCCAGCGCGCCTCGATGCGCGCGAGGCGCTCGGCCGCTCCCGCGAAGTCGGCGCGCCGCAGGTCGCCCGAGCCGGGCGTCGTGCGTGGCGCCGCGTTCGTGATCCCGATCCCCTCCTTCAGCAGCTCGAACTGCTCGGCCGGCTCATACAGCCGCGAGGTGAATCCGGCCGCATGAAGCAACCGCCAGAAGTCGTTGCGCGGATTGGCGAAGTGCGCATGTGCCGCCGCCGACACGCGCCCCGGATTGATCCCGCAGAAGACGACCCGCAGATCCGGGCCGAGGACGTCCGGGACGGCGCTACGCAGCGTCGAGCTCTTCGTCCACCACCCGCGCGTCGATCCGCTCCTCGAAGATCTGGCGGAGCATCTCCCCGGAGACGGGCATCGGGTAGCGCGGGCGGCGGGGCTCGAGCTTGACGAGGGTCACCGTCGGCTCCCAGCCGCGATAGCAGCGGGCGTAGCACTCGTCCTCCGACAGCGACCGCAGGCGTCGCACGAACCTAGCCTAGGTCCGTCTCCGGACGGCATCAGTCCTCGAGCGGCGCCATCGTGAGCCCGTGGCCGGCGAGCTGTTCCCAGTACAGCTCCGCCTGCTCGCGCTCGCCCGACCACACGATCGCCTGCCCCGAGCGATCGATACGGGTGGCGAGGCGCATGCCCGCGTCGAAGTCGACGCCGGGCAGGACGGACGAGAGCGCGAACGCGACGCCGTCGAACGTGTTGTGGTCGTCGTTGAGCACGATCACGCGCCAGGCGCGGCCGAGGCCGCTGCGGTCGCCGCGGTCGAGACGCTCCTTCGGAGGTGCGAGGGTGCTCACGGGCGACAGGGTAGTGTCCGGCCGTGGCGGTCACCGAACTGGATATCGAGGCCGTTCGCGCCCGCTTCTCGGCGTTGCGATCGCCCGTTGCCTTCTTCGACGGGCCCGGCGGAACGCAATGCCCGGATTCCGTGATCGACGCGATCGCCGCCTACCTGCGCGAGTCGAACGCGAACGTCGGCGGCCACTTCGCCAACAGCCGCCGCAGCGACGCCCTCGTCGCGCAGGCGCGGCTCGCTGCCGCGCAGTTCCTCTGGTGTGAGCCGGACGAGACGATCTTCGGCGCGAACATGACGACGCTCAACTTCGCGCTTTCGCGCACCGTCGGGCGGACGCTCAGCGCCGGAGACGAGATCGTCGTCACGCGCCTCGACCACGACGGCAACGTCTCCCCGTGGCTCGAGCTCGCGCACGACCTCGACCTCACCGTCCGCTTCGCGGACATCCACGACGACACAACGCTCGACATCTCCGACCTCGAGCGACAGCTGACCGATCGCACGCGCGTGGTCGCGTTCCCGCTCGCGTCCAACGCCGTCGGGACGACCGTCGACGCCCGCCGCGTCTCCGAGCTCGCCCACGAAGCGGGCGCGCTCGCGTGGGCCGACGCCGTGCACTACGCGCCGCACGGGCCTATCGACGTGACCGCGCTCGGCGTCGACGTGCTCCTCTGCTCGCCGTACAAGTATTTCGGCCCGCACATGGGGCTCGCCTTCGTCCGTGCCGAGCTCGCGGAGTCATGGCGAACGTACAAGGTGCGGCCCGCCCACCACCGCTTCGAGACGGGAACGCTCGCGCACGAGCTGCTCGCAGGCTTCGTCGCGGCCGTCGAGTACATGGACTCGATCGGCTGGGAGGCGATGCAGGCGCACGAGCGGGCGCTCGGCAGCCGCTTCCTCGCCTGCCTCCCCGACAACTGCACGCTGTACGGATTGCGGACGATGGACGGCCGCGTGCCGACGTTCGCGTTCACCGTCGACGGCGTCCCGCCGCGCGCGGTCGCCGAGCGGCTCGGTCAGCTCGACATCGCGGTCTGGGACGGGAATTACTACGCCGTCGAGGTCATGGACTGGCTCGGCCTCGGCGAGGACGGTGCGGTGCGCGTGGGCTTCGTCCACTACAACACGATCGCCGAGGTCGACCGGCTCGTCTGGGCGCTGCAGGCGATGGCATGACGGACGTCGTCGAGCTGCTGCGCGACCTCATCCGCTTCGACACGACCAATCCGCCGGGGAACGAGACCGCGTGCATCGCGCACGTGCAGCGACTCGTGGAGGAGGCGGGCGTGGAGACGCGCATCGTCGCGAAGGACGAGGCGCGGCCGAATCTCATCGCGCGCGTGCCCGGCGCGGGCGAGGCGCCGCCGTTTCTGCTGTACGGCCACGTCGACGTCGTCACCACGGTGAACCAGCACTGGGCGCAGCCGCCGTTCGGCGGCGAGCTCGTCGACGGCTGGGTCTGGGGCCGCGGCGCACTCGACATGAAGGGCGGCGTGGCGATGCTCGTGGACGCATTCCTGCGCGCGGCGCGTGGCGAGCTGAAGCCGCGCGGCGACCTCATCCTCGCGGTGCTGAGCGACGAGGAGAACGGCGGTGAGTTCGGCGCGAAGTACCTCGCGGACGAGCACGCGGAGCTGTTCGAGGGCGTGCGCCACTCGCTCGGAGAGTTCGGCGGCGCGAAGCAGACGATCTCGGGCAAGCGCTTCTATCCCATCCAGGTAGCGGAGAAGCAGATCTGCTGGCTGCGCGGACGCGTGCGCGGGCCCGGCGGCCACGCCGCCATGGGCGTGAAGGGCGCGGCGATGGGCAAGACGGGGCGCATCCTCGCGCGGCTCGACTCCGGACGCCTGCCGGTGCACGTGACGCCGGTCGCGCGCGCGTGGATCGAGGCGATGGCGGACGCGCTGCCCCGGCCGCAGTCGCTCGTGCTCCGCTCGCTGCTCGACCCACGGCTCGCCGAGCTGACGCTGCGCGCTCCCGTCCCGGAGCTGCGCATCCTCGACCGCGCGTTGCGCAACACGGTGACGGCGACGATCGTGCACGGCGGCCTGAAGATCAACGTCGTGCCTTCGGAGATCGAGCTCGAGCTCGACGCGCGCTCGCTCCCCGGCTACGGCCCCGACGACGTCATCCGCGAGATCCAGACACTTGTCGGCACCGACCTCGAGCTCGAGGTGCTGCGGCACGATCCGTATCCCGCGGAGCCCGACATGTCGCAGCTGCCCCTCCTCTCGTCGGTTCTGCAGGAGCTGGACCCCGGCTGCGTGCCGACGCCGATGCTGCAGGTCGGCGTCACCGACGGCAGGTTCTTCGCGAAGATCGGCATCCAGACGTACGGCTTCCTGCCGCTCGACCTGCCCGACGGCTTCGAGTTCACGAAGCTCATCCACGCGGCGGACGAGCGCGTGCCGGCTGACTCGATCCGCTTCGGCGCCGAGGCGGTCGGCCGCGTGCTCGAGCGCTACGCCGGGTGAAGATCCTCGTCTTCGGCGGGACGAAGTTCCTCGGCCGCGGCGCCGTTGACGCCGCGCTCGCGGACGGCCACGAGGTCACGCTCGTCAACCGCGGCACGACGAACCCCGATCTCTATCCCGATATCGAGACGATCACGGCCGATCTCACCGGCGACCTCGACGCGCTCGACGGCCGGCGGTGGAACGCGGCGATCGACCTCGACCCGACGCAGCTGCCGCGCCACACGCGCCGCCGCGCCGAGAAGGTCGCGGGCGCCGTCGACCACTACGTCTTCGTCTCCACCATTTCCGTCTACTCCGACACGTCGCAGCCGATCACCGAGGAATCCCCGGTGTACGAGCCGCCGGAGACGGAGCCGGAGGAGTTCGACCCCGAGCTGTACGGCAACCTCAAGGTCGGCTCGGAGCGCGTGCTGCGCGACGTGTTCGGCGGCAGGGCCGCGATCGCACGGGCCGGCCTCATCGTCGGCCCGCACGATCCCACCGACCGCTTCACGTACTGGCCGAGGCGGCTCGCCGAGGGTGGCGACGTGCTCGCGCCCGGATCGCCCTCGCAGCCGGTCCAGTTCGTCGACGCGCGCGACCTCGGCGCGTTTCTCGTGCGACTCGCAGCCGATCGCACGGGCGGTGTCTACAACGCCACCGGGCCGGCCGAGCCGCTCACGCTCGGCGAGGCGCTTGAACGCATGGCCGGCGGCGCGCACCTCGTGTGGATGGACGACCAGCCGATCCTCGACGCCGGCGTGCAGCCGTGGATGGAGCTGCCACTCTGGCTGCCCGGCACCGAGTACGCGGGGCTGTGCCTGGCCGACATCTCGCGCGCGCTCGCGGCGGGGATCGCGTTCCGGCCGCTCGAGGAGACGGCGCGCGACACGCTCGCGTGGAGTCTCGAGGCCGGGGAGCAGCGCCCGACGCTCTCGCGCGAAAAGGAGCGCGAGATCCTCGCCGGTGCCTGAGCTGTCGCAGAGGCTCGGCGCGAAGCCCGGCGCCGAGGTGCTCGTCTTCTTCACGACGCGGCGCGCAGCGCTCGAGCAGCGGTTCCCGGCACTGAAGGCGACGCTCGCGCCGGCGGACGGCCTGTGGATCGCCTGGCCGAAGAAGGCATCGAAGCTCGACACGGATCTCGACTTCGACGCCGTCCAGCGGATCGGTCTCGACAACGGCCTCGTCGACAACAAGAGCGCGTCGATCGACGAGCGCTGGCAAGCGCTCCGGTTCGTCTACCGGCTGCGCGACCGCTGAGCCGCGTCCGCCCAGCGCGGGTCGTCGCGGCGGATGCGATCCGGATTGCGCCCGCGGGCCTCGGCGATGCTGACGGTGAGACGCTGGAACATGACGATGTCGACCACCGGATGCCGGGACGGGACGAGCGTGACGTCACAGCCGAGCGCCTCGAGCCCCGCGACCGCGTCGGCGGCACGCGCGCCCTCGATAACGAAAGCGCGCACGGACTCGTCGATGGCAGCGAAGTAGCCATGCAGCAGCTGCTCGGTCTCGTACGCCTCCGCCGCGACCCAGGCGCCCTCGCGCAGCTTCAACACCGCCTCGTGCGCCGTCGGCAGACCCGGTCCGGCCCCGGCGACGAGGAAGCGCTCCTGCGCGCCGACCGCGGGAAGCTCTGCGACAAGCGCGTCCCCGACCGCGGCCGGCAGCCAGGCGATGTCCTCGCCGCGCAAGGCCGCGATCGCCGCGACCGCACAGGTGTAGCTCGCCGTATGGCACCAGCTCTCCTCGATCGCGGGCGTGCACACGATCACCTCGTCGCACAGCTCGGCGATCGGCCCGTCCGGCTTGCCGGTGACGAGCCACTTCGGGCCGGCCCACATGCGCGCCGCCTCGAGCGTCTGCTCCGTCTCGCCCTCGTGCGAGACGAGCACGAGCAGGTCGGCGTCGCGGTCGGGCGCGAGCACGAGCTCGAGCGCCTGCACCGCGGCCCCGCCCGTCATCGCGGCATGGAAGGAGGTGCCACAGCCCGTGAAGAGGACGCGGGCGCCGTCGGGGAAGCGCCGATCGGCCGGCACCTGCGCCAACCATTCCGGCTGGGACGCAATCGCCGCCTTCGTCTGCTCTCCGGCCACAGTGCGTCTATACCATCGAACGGGTGGAGGGGTATCCGTTCGTGCACCGCGAGACGGTGCGTTTTCGCGATCTCGACGGCATGGGCCACGTGAACAACGCGGTCTTCTCGACGTACCTCGAGCAGGCCCGCCTGGCGTGGTTCGGCGAGGACGAGGAGATGCCGCTGCGCGACGTCATCCTCGCCCGGACGGAGATCGACTTCCGCGCCCAGGTCGGCGTCGGCGAGGTGGTCGACATCGGCGTGCGCCCCGTGCGGGCCGGGACGAAGAGCTTCGTGCTGGAGTACGAATTGCAGTCCGAGGGACGCGTCGTCGCGGAAGCGAAGAGCGTCCTCGTCGGCTACGACTACGCGCGGGGCGAGAGCATTCCCGTGCCCGACCGCTGGAAGAGGAGACTGAGCGCATGAGCACGTTCGAGCGGCACGTCCTGGACAACGGCCTGCGGATCCTGACCGCCAACCTCCCGTACGCGCAGTCAGTGACGTGCATGGTCATGATCGCCGCCGGCTCCCGCTACGAGACGCCGGAAACGAACGGCATCGCGCACTTCTCCGAGCACATGTTCTTCAAGGGGACGGAGCGGCGGCCGGACGCGCGCGCGATCGCCGGCGAGATCGACTCGATCGGCGGCGAGTTCAACGCGTTCACGAGCAAGGAGTCGACCGCGTACTTCGTCAGGTGCGCCGCGGATCATCGCGACGTTGCGCTCGACGTGCTCGTCGACATGTTGCGCAACTCGCGCTTCGACAGCGGGGAGATCGACCGCGAGAAGGGCGTCATCGTCGAGGAGATGAACATGTACTTCGACACGCCGCGCGACTACATCGGCGGCGTGTACGACGAGCTGCTGTACGGCGACCAGCCGCTCGGCTGGGACATCATCGGCAAGAAGGAGACGGTGCGCGCGGCGACCCGCGAGACGTTCATGGGATATCTCGAGCGCTGGTACCACCCGGAGCGCATGGTCGTCGGCATCGCCGGCCGCATCGGCGACGACGCGGTCGAGCAGGTCAGCGCGCTGCTCGGCGACCTGCCCGCGTCCACGACGGGCGCGCCGTCGCCCGTGCAGGGCTACATGAACGGACGCGTGAAGGTCTTCACGAAGGCGTCCGACCAGGCGCACGTCGTCGTCGGCGTTCCGAGCTATCCGCTCGAACATCCCGACCGGTATGCGCTGCAGATGCTGGCCACCGTCCTCGGCGGCGGGATGTCTTCACGGCTCTTCACCGAGGTGCGCGAGCGCCGCGGGCTCGCCTATTACGTGTACGGCGTCAACCACAGCTACACCGACGCGGGATCGCTATACTCGCAGGCGGGCGTCGACATCACCCGCATCGACGAGGCGCTGAGGACGATCGCGACCGAGCTGAAGGGAATGACCACTGCCGTCCCCGCCGAGGAGCTGGAGAAGGCGCGCAGCTTCTCGAAGGGCCGCTTCGTCCTCCAGCTCGAGAACCCACAGGGCCTGATCAGCTTCGGACTGCGCAAGGAAGTGCTCGAGGGACGCGCGCCCGATCCGGAGGAGGTGCTGGCCGGAATCTCCGCGGTGACGGCCGAGGACGTGCAGCGCGTCGCCCAGGATCTGCTGGCCGAAGACAAGCTGCGGGTGGCAGTGATCGGCCCGTTCGACGACGCGGAGAGGTTCGAGAAGCTGCTCTAAGCTCCGCGGGTGCGCCGCCCGCGGGGACCGCTGTGGCACAACCGCGACTTCCTTCTCCTGTGGGGAGCGCAGAGCGTCAGCCAGGTCGGATCGCAGGTCACCGGCCTTGCTCTGCCGCTCGCCGCGATCTTCGTTCTCCATGCGACGACCTTCGAAGTCGCTGCGCTGAACGTCGTCGACCTGCTCCCGTTCGTCCTCTTCAGCCTGCCCGCCGGCGTCTGGGTGGACCGCTTGCGCCGGCGGCCGCTCATGATTGCCTCCGACTGGGGCCGGGGCGCCGCGCTGGCATCGATCCCGATCGCGTACGCGTTCCACGGACTGACGCTGCCGCAGCTCTACGCCGTCGGCTTCACAACAGGGACGCTGACGGTGTTCTTCGACGTCTCCTACCAGTCGTATCTGCCGTCGATCGTCGAGCGCGCGGAGCTCGGCGACGCGAACTCGAAGCTCGAGACGACCCGCTCCGGCGCGCAGATCGCCGGGCCCGGTCTCGCCGGCCTCCTCGTCGGCGCGATCACCGCCCCGTACGCGATCGCGGTCGACGCAGCGAGTTTCGTCGGGTCCGCACTGCTGATGAGCGCCATTCGACGGGTCGAGGTGCTGCCCGAGGCGCTCGCGACCGCGCGCCGGCGCATGCGCGAAGAGATCGCCGAGGGCCTCCGCTTCGTCGTCGGCCACCCGATCATGCGCCCGTTTCTCGTGTTCGTGGCGGTGAGCAACTTCTTCTCGATCGTGCTGTTCTCGATCTTCCTCGTGTTCGCCGTGCGCGACCTGCACCTCAGTGCGGCGACGATCGGCTTGGTCCTCTCCCTCGCGAACGTCGGCACGCTCGCCGGCGCACTGACGGCGACGCGCATGGCGCGCGTTTTCGGCATCGGTCCGACGGTCATCGCGCTGGCCGCACTCAGCGGCGTCGCGCTCCTGCTCATCCCGCTCGCCCGTGGCGGCTACGCGATCCCGTTCATCGTCACCGCCCAGCTCGTGTACGGCTTCTGCGCCCTCGGCATGAACGTCAACGGCATCAGCCTTATCCAGGCGATCACGCCCGACCGCATGCTCGGACGGACGAACGCTTCGCGGCGATTCGTCGTGTGGGGCGTCATGCCGTTCGGCGGGCTCATCGGCGGCGCGCTCGGATCGGCGCTCGGACTGCGCACCGCCCTGTGGATCGGCGCGATCGGAGCCTCGCTGGCGTTCATCGCGCTGCTGCCGTCGCCGCTCAGGCGCATCCGCGTGCTCGAGGATGCGGAGAGAGAATCGGCCTCGGTCGGCGGTCCAGTCAGCACCTAGGCCCGGAGCCGCCCGTCAGAGTGCTTTCAACCTGGCCGGGAAACGTGTGGAGCTTTCTTCTACAACAGTTCTCGGACGAGAAACGATTCCCTACAGGGTGATATTTGCGAGATCGGCCTCGAGGAGGACGCGATCGTCCTCGTCGGCGATCTTCTCGCCCGCCGCGCGGGCGCGGTCGAGCCATTCGCGTGCCGCAGCCGCATCGCCGGCGACCGTGTACGCGCGCGCCATCGCCTCGCACGCGAACGGGAGGTCGAACTCCTCGATCTCGTCCGGCGCCGACTCGCACAGCTCGAGGCAGCGGCGTGCATGATGGAGCGCCGGCTCGGCGCGACCGAGCACCGCGTAGACGCGTGCGCACTGCCACTCGCTGCGTGCGCGGTTCGCAGCCGTCCCGACCTGCATCCAGTGATAGGCGGAGGCGTGCGCGCAGTGCACGAGCTCGTCGGGATCAGGACCTGGACTCTCGAGGAGAGCCCAGGTCCTGTTGAAGAGCTCGACGCCGAGCTCCCTATCCGTCGTCGCCACTCGCCTCCGCTTCGGCCCGGCTCTTGATCTCCTCGACCACCGTCGGGTCGGCGAGCGTCGTCGTGTCTCCCAACTGCCTCTTGTTGGCGACGTCCCGCAGCAGGCGGCGCATGATCTTTCCGCTGCGGGTCTTCGGCAGTTCCGGTGTGAACACGATGTTCGCCGGCTTCGCGATCGCCCCGATCTTCTGCGCAACGTGGTTGCGCAGCTCCTCGAGCTTCTCGACCGACGTCTCGATGCCGGACTTGAGCGTGACGTACGCGACAATCGCCTCTCCGGTGACGGAGTCCGCGCGGGACGTCACGGCCGCCTCGGCCACGTCGTGATGATCGACGAGCGCCGACTCCACCTCGATCGTCGAGATGCGATGGCCCGACACGTTCATCACGTCGTCGACGCGGCCCAGGAGCCAGAAGTCCTCGTCCGCGTCGATCCGCGCTCCGTCGCCGGCGAAGTACACCTTGTCGTACTTCGACCAGTACGTCTCCCGGTAGCGCTGGTCGTCGCCGAAGATGCCCCGCAGCATCGCCGGCCACGGCCGCTTGAGGACGAGATAGCCGCCACCGCCCGGGCCGACCTCCTTGCCCTGCTCGTCGTAGACCGCCGCGTCGACGCCCGGAAAGGGCCTCGTGGCCGAGCCGGGCTTCAGCGTCGTCACGCCGGGCAGCGGGGTGATGAGGATCATTCCGGTCTCGGTCTGCCACCACGTGTCCACGATCGGCGTCCGGTCGGCGCCGATGTTCTCGCGGTACCAGATCCACGCCTCCGGGTTGATCGGCTCCCCCACCGACCCGAGCAGACGGAGCGAGGACAGGTCGTGCTGCTTGGCGTACTGCGGTCCCCACTTCATGTGCGAGCGGATCGCCGTCGGCGCGGTGTACAGAATCGTCGCCTTGTACCGCTCGACGATCGACCACCACCGCTCCTTGTCCGGGAAGTCCGGCGTTCCCTCGTACATGATCGAGGTCGCCTGATTGCAGAGCGGTCCGTACACGATGTAACTGTGGCCGGTGATCCAGCCGATGTCCGCGGCGCACCAGTACACGTCCTCGTCCCGCTTCAGGTCGAAGATGTAGTGGTGCGTCGCCGCCACGCCGACGAGGTAGCCGGCCGTCGTGTGGATGATCCCCTTCGGCTTCGCGGTCGTCCCGCTCGTGTACATGAGGAAGAGCAGGTCCTCACTGTCCATCGGCTCGCACGGGCACGACGACGGATCGTCCGACACATCTTCCTCGAGGTCGTGCAACCAGTGGTCGCGCCCATCCTGCATCGCCACGTCGCCGCCGGTGCGACGCAGGACGACGCTGTGCTTCACCCCAGGCGCCGCCGCCATCGCCTCGTCGGCCGTCTTCTTCAACGGCACGGTCGTCCCGCGACGCCACGCCTCGTCCTGCGTGATGAGGACCTCGCACTTCATGTCGTTCATGCGACCGGAGAGCGAGTCGGCCGAGAAGCCGCCGAAGACGACCGTGTGCGGGGCCCCGAGCCGGGTGCATGCGAGCATCGCGACGGCGAGCTCCGGAACCATGCCCATATAGATGGCTACGGGCGTCCCCTTCGTCACGCCGACCTTCTTCAGGGCGTTGGCGAACCGGACGACGTCCTTCTGGAGATCGGCGTACGTGATCTCCCGTCGATCGCCCTCCGGCTCGCCCTCCCAGTAATAGGCGACTTTCGAGCCCTTCCCCGCGTCGACGTGCCGGTCGACGCAGTTGAAGCAGACGTTCAGCTTCCCACCGAGGAAGAACTTCGCGTACGGAGGCTCCCACTCGTACAGCTTGGAGAACGGCTCGAACCACGACACCCGCTCGCGGCCCTCACGCTCCCAGAACGTCTCGAAGTCCTGGTCGTAGATGTCCGCCTGCGCGTTCGCCTGCTTCGCGAACTCCGGAGGGGGCGGATAACGCCGCTCCTCCAGGAGCATCGTGTCGATTGCGTGACTCGTTTCGGTCGCCAAGATCGCCTCCTCTTCGTGGGCGTCTGCTTCGTGATCCTAGGTCAGGCCGCCAGCAGCCGCCCGCCCACCGGGAGGACGGTCCGGCCCGCCTGGTTGTTGAGGACGATCGCTGCGGACGTGTACCAGGCGGCGGCGGCGGTGGCGATCCCCATCCAGCCACCGGCGTGTAGCCACCACAGGTGCGCCCCGGCCGTGTGCGCGGATTCGAAGTGCCCGATCACAAGGAGGATCTCGGTGATCTCCAGCGTGAGGAACACGGTGAAGACGGCCATGTTCACACGCATGCTGCCGATGAGCATGTACGTGTTGAACATCAAGAACGCGAACACGAACCACGCGGCGGCGTTGTCGAGGTCTCCGCCCTTGTAGCTGCTGAGGAAGTTCGTCGTCAGCGCGAGGATGACGAAGAGGCCGAAGCTCATCCAGAAGGCGCCATACGTCGAGAACGCGGTGGCACCGAAGATGTTCCGGTTCCTGAACTCCCACATGCCGGCGAGCAGCTGAGCCAGCCCGCCGTAGAAGATCGCGGGGCCCACCCAGATGAGATCCGGGATCCACGAGGCGGTGTGCCCGCTCAGCAGGAACGTCGTTAGCGCGAACCCTGCCAGTCCCAGCGCGGCCGGGTCGGCGACGGGAGTGCTCTCCACCACCGTCACAGCAGGCCGCTCAGGGGTCATCGTGCTCATGCAACCCTCCCCGTTGTTCGGCGCGGCGTACGACCCCTCGGGCCGCAGCTCGACGCCGATGTGACATTGGTGACTTTCACCCATCCGCCCCAACCGCGTCAAGCGGAATGCGATCAGGCCCGCTTACGGCTCGAGGTCGTACGGGTACTGCGTGATCGTCTCGGCCCCGTCCTCGGTGACGAGGAGGATGTCCTCGAGACGCACGCCGCCGTAGCCGGCGCGGTACAGGCCGGGCTCGAGCGTGATCACGTCGCCGGGAACGAGGTCGTCGCCGACGACCGACAGCCGCGGGCGTTCGTGCACCTCGAGGCCGACGCCGTGACCGAGCCCGTGGAAGAACCCGCTGTCGAGCACCTCGCCCGGCTTCTTCGTCAACTGCGTCGGGTAGCCGTGCTCGGCGAAGAGGTCGCACGCGATCTGCATGAGGGCGCGGCCGTTCACGCCCGGCTTCGCCGCCGCGGTCGTGCGGTCGAGCGCCTCCTTGCACAGGCGGTGGTATTCGCGGATCTCGTCCGGGACGTCGCCGACGACGTACGTGCGCGTCATGTCGGTGTACACCGCGGTCTCCGTGTCGCGCGGCCAGAGATCGAAGACGACCGCCTCGCCGGCCGAGATCGGGCCGGAGCCCATGTCGTGGCCGACCGCTCCCTGCGCGCCGTGCGCGACGATGAACTCGTCGGCGACTGTGCCGCACTCGACGAAGACCTGCTGCATCTCCGCCTTGATCCGCTCGCACGTGAGCGGTTCGCCCCCGTGCTGGAGCACGCCGCCGGCACCAGGCTGGGAATCGCGCAACATCTGGCGCGCGACGTCGAGCGCCTCCTCACATGCGCGCTGCGCGCGGCGGAGCCCGGCGACCTCGGTCGCGTTCTTCCGGCGCCGCCTGTCTTCGAACATCTCCCGTTCGACGCGGAGGGTGACGCCATTGGCGCGCAGGTGGTCGGCGAGCTCGACGGGGAATTGCGGCGGCACGGCGGCCTCCGTGACGCCGATCTCGCGCAGCGCCCGCGTGTAGACCTCGAGCGTTGCCTCGACCGGCGGGGTGCCGCCGCGGAGGAGCTCGTCGATCCCGAACTGCTCGGGCGGCAGGAGGTCGATGTCCGGAGCGACGGCCGCGACGCGCTCGCGCTCGAACGCCGTGATCACGGCCGACCGGCGCCCGTCGTGCTCGACGTACAGGAACGGGTCCGGGATGCTGAGCGGCACCTCGTGCCGCATCGCCGGAGACCGGGAGGTGTCGGCGTGGATCAGAACGTCTGCCACGGACGCGCATCCTACGCGGGTAGAGTCAGGTCGTGGAGCCGCTGGATCGCGCACGCGAGCTCTTCGCCGCGTTCGAGACGCAGTTGCGCTCGGAGATGGCCGCCGGGGCGGACGTCTTCGACGCGCACACCCATTTGGGCAACGACATCGACGGCATGGTCGGCCGCTACGAGGAGCTCGAGGCGATGCTCGACCGGTACGGGATCTCGCGCTGTTTCGTGTTCTGCCTGGACGAGCCCGACCGGCACCCGGGCTTCCGCGCCGGGAACGACCGCACACTCGCCTTCGCCGAGCGGTCGCAGGGCCGCATGATCCCGTTCGTCCGGCTCGACCTGAGCGAGGACCCGATCGCGGAGGCGGAGCGGTGCCTCGACCTCGGCGCCCGTGGGATCAAGCTGCACCCGCGCGCACAGAAGTTCCTCCTCGACGACGAGCGTCTCGCGCCCGTGTTCGCAATCGCGGCGGAGCGGCGCGTACCGATCCTCATCCACGGCGGCCGCGGCCTGCCGCCGATCGCGGACAACCTGCTCCGGCTCGTGGACGCCTATCCCGAGGCGCAGCTGATCATCGCGCACGCCGGCATCGCCGACCTCTCCGGCCTCGCAGGGCACTTCGCCGGCAAGGCGGGCGTCTTCTTCGACACCTCGGTGTGGAGCGCGATCGACCTGCTCGGCTTCTTCCACCTCGTGCCGCCGGAGCAAGTCGTCTATGCGTCCGACTACCCGTACGGCTCGCAGCCGAACTCGCTGCTCATCTCGCTCCGCACCGCGCGCGCCTCGGGACTGACCGAGCCACAGATCGCGGACATGCTCTCGGGGAACGCGACGCGCATCGCCGACGGCGCGCCGCCGCTCGAGCCGTCGACTCCGCAAGGGTCCGCGACCTTGTCACAGCCGATGCCGCTCGCGCGCATCCACCAGTACCTGTCGATGGCGCTCCCGCTGCTCTTCATCCGCCAGCAGGACTCGTTCGGCGCGCTCGGCCTCGCATTGAACGCGACGTACGAGGGCAACGGACAGGCCGAAGACCTGGTCCAGATCCGCGAGCTGCTCCTCGCCGCGCGCGAGCTCTGGCGCACGCTGCCCGAGGCAGAGGACGAGGCGGACGCGCAGTACGTGGCGCGCACGACCTCGCGTCTCATCCATCTCGCGGACATCCTCGCCCTGACCTCGAATGCCTGAACTGCGTCTCACCGTCAACGGGGACGAGCACCGGCTCGACGCTCCGATCGGCACGAGCCTCGCCCACGTCCTGCGCGAGGAGCTCGGACTGATCGGGACGAAGATCGCATGCAACGAGGGCCATTGCGGCGCATGCACGGTGCAGGTCGACGGCGTGCCGGTGCTCTCGTGCATCACGCTCGCGCACACGGTCGACGGCGACGTCACGACGATCGAGGGCCTGCGCGACCATCCGCTCGTCGAGGCGTTCGTCCGCGCCGACGCGGTGCAGTGTGGCTTTTGCACCCCCGGCCAGGTCGTGTCCGCCGCCGCGCTCGTCGCGGCGACGCCGGAGCCGACGACGGAAGAGATACGCCACGCGATGGCGGGGAACATCTGTCGGTGCGGCACGTATCCGAAGATCGAGGAGGCGATCCTGCATTGGCGCGACTGATCCGCACCGAGAAGGAGGTCGAAGGCAACTTCGAGGAGGTGTGGCTCGTCGTCGAGGAGGATCCGCTGCAGCAGTGGCCGGCGGGACCGCTCGACGTCGTCGGCCGGCCGGCCGTGCGAAAGGACGCGCGCGAGCGCGTGCGCGGCGAGGCGCGCTTCACGGCGGACATCCGGCTTCCGGGGATGTTGCATGCGGCGGTCCTGCGGTCGCCGTACGCGCACGCGCGCGTGAAGTCGATCGATCTCGCACCTGCGCTCGGGCTTCCGGGCGTGCACGGCGCGGTCGGGCCCGGCGAGGCGCCCGGGCTCGAGCACGAGGCGGGCTACTCCGGGGCACCCGTCGCCGCGGTGGCGGCCGAGACTTTCGGCCAGGCGCGGGCCGCGCTGGACGCGATCGCGATCGAGTGGGAGCTGCTGGAGGCCGTCCTCGACCCGGAGGAGGCGGTCGAGCGTGGCGCCGTGCACGGTGAGGCGGAGCGGTACGAGCGGGGCGACTTCGAGCGCGGTGTGGCGGAGGCCGACGTCGTCGTCGAGGGGACGTACCGCACACAGGTCGTCCTGCACAACTCGATGGAGACGCACCAGTCCGTGTGCGAGTGGGTCGGCGACCGGCTCGACATCTACACGTCGACGCAGTACGTCTGGGGTGTGCGCAACGAGGTGGCACGGGAGCTCGGGCTCGCGCCGGACCGGGTGCGCGTCGTCTGCGAGTACATGGGCGGCGGCTTCGGCTCCAAGAACTCCGCTGGCGAGTACACGTTCGTCGCAGCCGAGCTCGCGCGCCGAACCGGGCGGCCCGTCCGCTGCGCGCTCACGCGGCGCGAGGAGAACGTCGCCGCCGGAAATCGCAACGCGACGATCCAGCGGCTCACCGCTGCCGCACGGAGTGACGGGACCATCGTGGCACTCGGCGGCGACTATGTGAACGCGCTCGGCTGGGGCGGCTGGTCGGCGGGAACGGAGGGGCCGATGAAGATGCTGTACGCGTGCGACAACGTGCGCACCGTGCGGCACACGGCGAAGATCAACACGCCGCCGATGAAGGCTTTCCGCGCGCCCGGGTTCGTCGAAGGGACGTTCGGGCTCGAATGTCTGATCGACCAGGTGGCCCGCGCGCTCGACGTCGACCCGCTCGAGCTGCGGCGGAAGAACTACGCGTCGTCGAACGACGGCACGCCCTTCTCCTCGAAGAACCTGCGCGAGTGCTACGAGCGCGCACAGAAGCACTGGGACCGGCGCGACGAGGTGCACGCGCGTTCAGATGCGACATGGAAACGCGGCGTCGGCATGGCGAGCCAGATCTGGTACGGCGGCGGCGGCCCACCGTCGTATGCGTGGACGCGTGTCGGCTCCGACGGGAGCATCGCCGTCGTGACGGCGATGCAGGACATCGGGACGGGCACGCGGACGGCGATGGCGCAGATCGCCGCGGAGGAATTCGGCGTCCCGCTCGAGCGCGTCGAGGTGATGGTCGGCGACACGTCCCGCGGCCCGTACGCGACGCTGTCGGCAGGCTCGTCCACGACGCCGTCGATGGGACCGGCCGTTCGCGCAGCCGCTGCGGACGCGAAGCGGCAAGTGCTCGAGATCGCGGCGCAGCGGTACGACCTCGAGCAGCGCATTCTCGACATCCGCGACGGCCGCATCGTTTCCGCGGACGGCAACCTGTCGGTCGCGCTGGACGAGTTCCTCGAGATGCTCGGGAACGCGCAGATCCTCGGCAAGGGCGCACGTGGCCCGAATCCGACCGGAATGAGCGTGCTCACGTTCGGCGTGCACGTCGTCGAGGCGGCGGTGGACGTCGAGACGGGCGAGGTGCGGGTCGAACGCGTCGCCGCGATCCACGACGTCGGGCGCATCATCAACCCGCTCGGCGCGGAGAGCCAGGTGGAGGGCGGAGTCATCCAGGGCATCGGCCACACGCTCTCCGAGGCACGGCTGATGGATCAGGAAACGGGACGCATCTTGACGACGACGCTCGACGCATACCGGATGCCGACGATCGCCGACGTGCCCGAGATCGTGTGCGAGTTCATCGATGAGCCCGACGAGCATTTGACGAACCTCGGATCGAAGGGGCTCGGCGAGCCGCCGATCGTGCCGATCGCCGCCGCGATTGCAAACGCGATCCGCGACGCGACCGGCGCGGACGTGCATGAGCTGCCCATCTCGCGCGAGGAGTTGCTGCGAGCTCTGCGTGAAGCGAAAGAGCGCCGTGGAGCTCCTGCGGCCGTCTAGCCTGGCCGAGCTCGACGGTGGGCTCTTCGTCCACGGCGGCACCGAGGTGGTACCGCTGCTGCGGGACGGGATCCTGCACGCGGAGACGCTCGTCGACATCCGGGAGCTCGTACCGCGAGGAATCAGCGCTACGCGCCCTAGTAACGCCCTTGGCACTGCCGCGGAACTCGTTATTGGTGCCGGGACGACGCTCGCCGAGCTGGAGGCGAGCCCACACATCCCCGGAGCGCTCCGCGAGGCGTGCCGGCTGGCCGCCTCGCCGCAGCTCCGAAACATGGGATCGCTGGGCGGGAACCTCCTTCAGTCCACGCGCTGCTGGTACTGGCGGCTGAAGTACCCGTGCCGGCTGCACGGCGGCGACCGTTGCCACGCAGCGGAGGGCGAGCATCGCGAGCACGCGATCTTCGCGAACGACTTCTGCGCCTCAGCGCATCCCTCCGACGTCGGCGCCGCGCTGCTTGCGCTCGACGCGCGGCTGCGGACGAACCGCCGGGAGCTCGGGCTCGCGGAGCTGTACCGCCTGCCCGACGAGGGAGACCGGCGGACGACGACGCTCGAACCGGGCGAGGTGATCCTCGAGGTCGACCTCCCTCCGTCTGACGCAAGCGTCTACCTCAAGGCGATGGACCGGAAGCGCTGGTCCTTCCCGCAGGTCGGCGTCGCCGCGGCTCGCACCGGCGGCGGGACGCGCATCGCGCTCGCCGGCGTCGCGCCCATTCCCTGGCTCCTGGCCGGGCCGGAGGACGTGGACGGGGCGACGCCCCTTCCGCGAACGGCATGGAAGGTCGACGTCGCCCGGGCGCTCGTCCGGCGGGCGCTCGACCAGGTCGCCTGACCTCCGATAAAGTCCGCGGCCCACGATGCCGACGAGACTGTTGATCCTGCTCGGCGTGGCTACGGCGGCTTGCTCGGTGGCGGTGGCTGCGGGCGCGCGCGGCGACCGGAGCGCGACGTTGATCGTCCCGCATCTGCCGGCACTCCCGGCGACCGGACGGCTCGCCTCGAACCGCTGCCCGATCCCGTCGCGGTTCCGGCCCGCGTTCACGAGCGCAGCGAATGACACCGGCTTCCAGCTCTCCATGCTCGTCGCGGTGGCGCAGGTCGAGTCGCGCTTCGTCTCGACCGCTGTGTCGATGCAGGATGCGCGCGGACTGCTCCAGGTGATGCCCGCCACCGGCGCGTCGCTCAAGCTCAACGTAAACGATCCGACCACAAACGTCCTCGCCGGTGCGCGCTACCTGCGGCTGCTGCTCGACCGCTACAACCGGACGGATCTCGCGCTCGCCGCCTACAACGCCGGGCCGACGAGGATCGATGCGAATCACGACGTCCTCGGACCCATCAGCATGCGCTACGTCGCCAACGTTGAGGCCCGCTGGGCCGCGTTGGCGGGTTGCAGCTAGTAGCCCGAAAGTGCTGCGCACTTTCGGGCTCTGAGGGTTCCCGCTTCGCGGGAGCGGACGCGGGCAAAGCCCGCGTCCTCTTATGAGTGTTGGCGACGGTCTCGTTCTGCGCGAGCGGTGGGGCTTCGCCTCCCCGTTCGCTAGTCCGGCCTCCGCTAACGCTACGCGTTAGCTCCGGCCTTTGGCGGTAGCTTGCTCAGCGACGTGACGATCCATGCCGTCGTTCTCGCCGCAGGGGCGTCGTCCCGTTATGGGGCCTCGCCGTCGAAGCAGCACGTGCTGTTGCCGCGCGTGCTAGCAGCCCTCCATGCGAGCGCTGCCATCGACAACGTCGTCGTCGTGACCGGCGCGCACGAGCTCGGGACGGATGCGCGCATCGTTCGCTGTCCCGATTGGGAGCTGGGGCAGGGAGCGTCGCTGCGCTGCGGGCTTACCGCGCTTCCCGCAGGCGTCGAGGCCGCCGTCGTCGTCCTCGCAGATGGGCCCGAGCTCGATCCGCGCGCCGTCGATCGCGTGGTCGAGTCATGGCGAACAGAAGGCGGGGACATCGTCGCCGCGTCGTACGGCGGCGTGCGGCTCCACCCCGTCGTGCTCGCGCGCACTACCTGGCCGCTCGTGCCCGACGAGGGTGCACGGTCGCTTCCCGCACGGCTCGTCGCCTGCGACGACCTGACGCCGCCCGGCGACGTGGATGAGCAGCTTTAGGCCGAAAGCGCGAACCGTGAGCCCGGACGGGCGCGAGTGGGAGATCTACGCGTACCGGAAGCACGCCGCTGCGCCGCCAGGCCGATTTCGTCGGATCCGCCGGCTGTTCGCCCGGCGCTCGGGCGACTGGACGATCGAGGCCTCGAGCTGGGCGCCGTACCCGATCACGCATCGCTGGTCAACCACGCCGGAGCTGCGCGGACAGGTGCTCGCCTCCGTCGAAGGCCAGCTCGCGCGCGGGGAATCGCCGCATCCGCGCAACGCGAGACAGATTCTTTAGTTCAGCGGAATGCGGAGCGCCGCGAGCTTCTGCTTGAGCTCCGCCGGCATCGGCTCGGTCACGGCCGTGCGCACGTAGACGCGCAGGCTCTGCTCGAAGCGGTAGCGCTTGCGACACCATTCGCACTCGTCGAGGTGATGTTCCGCCTCGTGCATCTCCTCGTCGCTGAGGGTGTGATCGAGGTACGGCTGCATCATCTCTTCGCAGTGCGCACACGGGTCGTCGTTGTGGCCCATCATGAAGCCTCCTCCTGCACATATTCGGCTAGCTCACGCTTCAGAATGCGGCGTCCTCTGTGCAGCCGCGACATCACCGTCCCGATCGGGATGTCGAGGATCTGCGCCGCGTCCTGGTAGCTGAAGTCGCCGATGTCGACCAGCACGATCACGTCGCGGAAGTCATGCGGCACCGACGCGAGCGCTTCGACGATGTCGTCCTGCGAGAGCCGTTCGACCACGCGCTCTTCGTCGCTCGGCCCGCCGTCGGACTCGGTCAGCCGGTCGTAGAGGTAGTAGTCGTTCGCCTCGAGGCCTTGCGTCGGCGGCGTGCGCTGCGCGCGACGGCCCCGATCGATGTTCAAGTTCGTGAGGATCCGCAGCAGCCAGGCGCGCAAGTTCGTTCCGGGCTGGTACGAGCGCCAGCTCCGAAACGCGCGCACGTACGTCTCCTGGACGAGATCATCGGCCTCCTCGCGCGAGTTGGCGACGTGCCGGGCAACCCGGTACACCTGATCCGAAAGCGCGAGCGCCTCTTCTTCGAAGCGAATCCGATCGCGCGCCTCCGCGGCGAGCCGCGTCGCGTCGGGAGGTGCCTCAGCCATCGCGGCCACCCTACCAGTGCTCATTTAGTGACTAACGAGCGGCGGCGGCGGCCGATTCCCGGAAACCGGCGTTGCCGAGCGCCGAGAGGAGGTCCTCGCGGCTCGTCTGCTCGTCGTCCCACGAGAGCGTGACCTGGCCCATGAGATTCGCGTTCGCCGCTTCGAGCCCGGTGTGTCCGGTGAGTGCGGCGGCGAGTCGTGCGACGCAGCGCTCGCAGCGAATTCCCGTCACCTGGAGTGTCTCGGTCTGCGTTGCCATGCGATCAGCCTATCGACCGGCTCACGAGGTCCGCGGCGACCGACTCGATGCCTGCCGCGGCGGCGACCTCGAGCTGCTGCAGCGCCTCCGGCTCGGGGGGCTCGCCGACGACGAGCTCCAGCGCGAGCAACCGTGCGGGGACGAGACGATCGCCGTCCGGGTGGATGAGCTCGGCCTCGAGGCCGAGCCTCGCTGCCGCCCAGCGGTTCTGCAGGTAGTCGCCCCGGTCCGCGGCGCCTGAACCGCGGCTCGGTGCGCGCGCGACGAGCGCGAGCATGACCTCCGCGAGGAGCGCTGTCCGGTCGAGCGCGGTCGGCTGGTCGGCGATGCGGATCTCGAGCGTCCCGAAGCGTGGATGCGGGCGAACGTCCCACCAGATCTGGGTGTACTCGGAGAACACGCCTAGCCGCATGAGGCGCTGCGCCCACGCCTCCCACGCGGCGTACGACCCGAACGCCGGTGGAGCTCCGGAGCGTGGAAGCTGGGCGAGCACGGAGGCCCGGTTCGAGAGCATGCCCGTATCGACGCCTTCCGCGAACGGCGAGTTCGCCGAGAGGGCGAGCACGACGGGCAGCCACGGCAGCACGGCCTCGAGCCGCTCATAGCATCCGTTCGCGCTCTCGACGCCGACGTGCACGTGCAAGCCGTTCACACCCTGGCGTCGCGCGGCGTAACCGACGTCTCGCATCATCGCGAGATAACGCTCCTCCTGGACGACCGGCAGCGAGTCGTACGTCGCCGTCGGGTGCGCACCGGCGCCCGCGATTGCGAGCCCGTTCGCGGCCGCGATCCGCGCCGCCGCGGCGCGCAACGCACGCAGGCTCTCGACCGCGGTCGCCACGTCCGGGCAGACGCCGGTGTTGAGCTCGACCACCGACGCGTGTAGCTCCGTCTTCAAGCGGCCCGGGAGCCCGAGATCGCTCGACTCGCGGACGAGCACGTCCACCGCGCCAGTGGGGAGAAGCGTCTCGGCATCGAGGATCATGAGCTCCTCCTCGATGCCGACGCTCTGCGGCGCCGACTCGCCGAAGTGCGACTCGATCACGACCGTCTACTTGCGGATGCCGTGCACCGGGCGACCTGCGGCTTCCCACGCGTAGTACGACGCACTCGGCCCGAACGCGGACTCGTAGTCGACGACGCGCGGGTTGCGCCCGACCTCCTTCGCGCGCCCCGCATGCCGCAGCAGATTCGGGTCGTCGCGCTGCTGCCACACGAGCACGAGGTGGGCGGCGGTCATGAACTCCGCGACGTACGAACAACCGGGCGCAGGACACGGGAACGGATTCGTGCGCACGCAGTACCAACCCGCATGGTCGCCGTCCTCCTCGCCGGTCCAGAGCTCCTCGTCCTGAAGCGGCTCGATCTCGTCGGCAATGTGAATGCGGCCATGCCGCATCTCCTCCCGCTCCACAGCGTCGAAGGGTAGCGCCGGTCTGCAAGCGCCCGTCAAGTGCGACCGCGCAGAACCAAACCATCGCTCAGACCACTAAGAGGACGCGGGCTCGGCCCGCGTCCGCTCCCGCGAAGCGGGAACCTCAATCAGTCGCGGAACGCAAGTTCCGCGACTGAAAGGTTGAGTCGGGGGCCCCGGGCAGGCGGTCGGGGCCCCCGACTCATGCTCCCGTCGGTCGCGCTGGCCTGCGACCGTTGCGGGAGCCGGCCCCCAGGGGTGCGGGGCCGGACTGAAGGGCGGTCAGCATCGCGGGGTGAGCGGCTGCCGCCCGAGCTTCACGTTCAAGGTCATGTGCTTGTCGCCGCGGACGACCTCGAGCTGCACCGACTCGCCGGGCTTCTTCTGCGAGACGATCTGCCGCAGCATGTCGACGGATCCGATCGCGGAGCCGTCGGCCTTGACGATGATGTCGCCGCCCAAGGGCCACGTGTCGCCGGCGACGGTCACCTGCTGCGTCGCGCCGTGCAGGCCGGCTTTCGACGCGCCGGTGTCCTTGCACACGCTGCTAACGAGCAGACCGTGGCTGACCGGCAGGCGGAAGAGCTGTGCGACAGCCGGCGTGATCGCACGCGCCTGCACGCCGACGAACGGGTGCACGACGTGGCCGCTCGCGATCAGCTGCGCCACGACGGACTGGACGGTGTTCACCGGAATGGCGAAGCCGATGCCGATGTTGCCGTCGCTCGCGCCGGAGGTCTGGATCTGCGAGGTGACGCCGATCACCTGGCCGTTCGCGTCTAGCAGCGGCCCGCCGGAGTTGCCGTGATTGAGCGCGGCGTCGGTCTGGATGGCGTGGTCGATCGGAGCGCCGTTGGGCGCGTAGATGCGCCGCTCGAGCGCGCTGACGATGCCCGATGTGATCGACCGGTCCTCACCGAGCGGATTGCCGATGGCGACGACCGAGTCGCCCACACGGACGAGGTCGGAGTCGCCGAGTGCCAGCGGCGTCAGCGCGCGCGAGCTCACGTGCACCTGCAAGACGGCGATATCGGTGGAGGGGTCGCGGCCGATCACGCGCGCCGGCAGCCGCTCCTGGTTGGAGAAGCTGACCTCGACGCGACTCGCTCCCTGCACGACGTGGTAGTTGGTGACGATGTGGCCGGCCTTGTCGAGAACGAAGCCGGAGCCGAGGGCCTGTTGCGTCTGGGTCGTCGCGCCACCGAACCCGAATGGATCGAGGAACGGATCCGGCTGCGTGGTGACGCGGCTCGTCGCCGTCACCTGCACGACGCCCGGTGCGTCGCGGACGTAGATGTCGTGGATCGTCAGCGGCGACGTCGTGTGCGCGAACGACGCGGCCTCCGGCTCAGATGCGACCGTCGGTGCGGCGATCTCACGGACGGTCGTCGTCGAACGGCCGAGTGCTCCCGACGCGGCCGCGGCGCCGAGCGTGACTGCAGCCCCGACGGCGCCTGCCGCGGCCAGCATCCCGAGCGTGCGCACGCGATTCCGCACGCATCCTGTCTACCAAGGCGCGCGTTGCGTGCCGGTTGTGGCGCGTTAAGCCTGCGTTAAGCGGGGAGGCCGCCCGGCGTGGCGGTGCTGCGCAGCGCCTTCGCGCTCGCCTCCGCTGCGTGCAGGACGAATTTCTCCTGCGCCGCACCGGAGACGCTGCTGTCCGCGGCGTAGCTGTAGACGCCTGAGAGCACGTGCCCGGCCCGCTGGTAGATGGCGAACCGAACGACGTGAACGGGCTTCCCTTTGACCTTTCCGGATACGTCTATCCGGAGAGCGAGGTAGCCACTGAGCAGCTTCGCGTCGGCGATCCGTGTGATCTTGTAACGGAGCGGCGGCTGGCCCTCGAACGCAATCGGCTTGGCGGGGCAATTCGTTGCATGTTGCGCGACCTCGCGCATCGCCTGCGCGGCGCCGGAGCCCTTGTAGACGACCACCTCGTTGGAGAGCGCGAGCTTCGCGTTCGGCTTCCCGTAGTCGACCTGGATCCTGGCGGTGCGCAGTGCTTCGCTCGGATAGTTCGTCGTGCCGCAGAGGTCGAGCGTGCGCTCTTTCGCCCCTAGTCCACCCGGAGCAATCGCTATCGCGTAGCCGGGCCCGACCGCACCCGGCTTGAGGATGAGCTTGGCCGGATTCGGCTGCGAAGCGAGGGCGGCGGCGGCGAGTGCGAGCACGACGACCGGCATGCCTACAGGGTACGCGCTCCGGGGCCGTTTTCGGAAGGCCAGCCCTCGGGTACGGGTCATCCATGAGACATCTACGCAACATCCGGATCAGGCCCGGGACGGTGCTCGCTGCGGCCGCACTGTTCCTCGCCCTCGGCGGCGTGAGCTACGCCGCGACGACCCTCCCGCGCAACAGCGTCACCACCGTTCAGGTGAAGGACCACTCGCTCCTCGCGAAGGACTTCGCACGCGGGCAGATCCCGCGCGGCCCCGCAGGCCCGGCAGGGGCAGCAGGCCCAGCGGGTCCCGCAGGGCCCGCCGGTCCGGCCGGTCCCGGCGGTTCGGCGGCGGCCTCCCAGTGGATCCTCGTCAACCCGAACGGGTCGATCGCCGCGCAGTCGGGCGGCCTCTCCATCACGACGCACACGACCGGCACGTACATCGTCAGCTTCGGAGCCGCCGTGGACTCGAAGCTCATCCTGGCGAGCCCCGGGGTCGCCAACGACAACGCACCCCGTGGTGAAGTCATCGCCGGGCCGTGCGGCGGAACTGCCACCGGCGAAACGTGCACGACCGGCAACGATACGAGCCACGTGATCGTGCAGACGTACAACGGGGCCAATACGGCCTTGGCCGATCATTCGTTTTATCTTGCCGTCTTCGGCTAGCAGTGCTCGGAGGGCGGCCGCCGGACGGCGGCCGCCCTCTGCTTGAATCGGGGTATGCCAACACTCACCGTCGGCGATAGCAGCTACGAGATCCACCGCCTCGACGCGGACGCCGCCCGCCTTCCCTACACGCTCCGGATCCTGCTCGAGAACGTGCTGCGGAACGGCAGCGATCCCGCGCCGATCCTGAACTGGGTCGCCGACGCCGAGCCCGCGCACGAGATCTCGTTCATGCCCGCGCGAGTGCTCCTGCAGGACTTCACCGGCGTCCCTGCGATCGTCGACCTCGCGGCGATGCGCGACGCGATGCGTGCGCAGGGCGGCGACCCGGCAAAGATCAATCCGCTCATCCCGGCCGAGCTCGTCATCGACCACTCAGTGCAGGTGGACGCGTTCGCGTCGCGACTGGCGATGGGACGCAACGTCGAGCTCGAGTTCGAGCGCAACCGCGAGCGGTACGCATTCCTGCGCTGGGGCCAGCAGGCGTTCGACACGCTGAAGGTCGTCCCGCCGAACACGGGTATCTGCCACCAGGTCAACCTCGAGTACCTCGCCCGCGTCGTGGAGACGCGTGACGGCGTTGCGTTTCCCGACACGCTCGTCGGGACGGACTCGCACACAACGATGGTCAACGGGCTCGGCGTGCTCGGCTGGGGCGTCGGCGGGATCGAAGCGGAGGCGGCGATGCTCGGCGAAGCGCTGTCGATGCTCGTCCCGCAGGTCGTCGGCTTCCGGCTCGACGGGGCGCTCCGCGACGGCGCAACGGCGACGGACCTCGTCCTGACCGTGACGCAGATGCTGCGCAGCACCGGCGTCGTCGGGAAGCTCGTCGAGTACTTCGGCCCAGGAGTGCCCTCGCTCGCGCTCGCCGACCGCGCGACGCTCGGGAACATGAGCCCCGAGTACGGCGCGACATGCGGCTTCTTCCCCGTCGACGACGTGACGCTCGAGTACATGCGCCTCACCGGCCGCCCGGAATGGCGAGTCGCGCTCGTCGAGGCGTACTGCAAGGAGAACATGCTCTGGCACGAGCCGCACGAGCATCCCGAGTACTCGCAGGTGGTCGAGCTCGACCTCGACGACGTCGAGCCATCGCTCGCAGGCCCGCGCCGGCCGCAGGACCGCGTGCCGCTCGCGAACGCGAAGGACGCCTTCATCGAGTCGCTCGGCACCTTCGGGGTCGACTACTCCAACGGCTCGTACGACAAGGAGATGGCGGACTCGTTCCCGGCAAGCGACCCGCCGACCTACGACGGAGCAGACGCGACGGATCCCGTCCCGGTGGCGACGGCGACGCTGGAGAAGAAGCGTGTGCCGGTCGCCGGCGAGGACTACGCGCTCGAGCACGGATCGGTCGTGATCGCCGCCATCACCTCATGCACGAACACGTCGAACCCCTCCGTCATGCTCGCCGCCGGCCTGCTCGCGAAGAAGGCGGTCGAGCGCGGCCTGACGCGTAAGCCGTGGGTGAAGTCGTCGCTCGCACCGGGATCGAAGGTGGTCACCGAGTACTACGAGCGCGCCGGCCTCGACAAGTACCTGGACGAGCTCGGCTTCAACACCGTCGGCTACGGCTGCACGACGTGCATCGGCAACTCGGGCCCGCTGCCGGAAGAGATCTCCGCAGCGGTGAGTGAGGGCGACCTCGTCGTCTGCGCGGTGCTGTCCGGGAACCGCAACTTCGAAGCGCGGATCCACGGCGAGGTGAAGGCGAACTACCTCGCGTCGCCGCCGCTCGTCGTCGCGTACGCGCTCGCGGGGCGCATGGACATCGACCTCGTCAACGAGCCGATCGAGGGCGACGTCTATCTGCGCGACCTCTGGCCGAGCCGGGCGGAGATCGACGCCGCCATCGCCGGCTCGGTCGACGGCGAGATGTTCACGCGCACATATGCGGACGTGTACACGGGCGACGACCGGTGGCGCGCGCTCGAGATTCCCGACGGAGATCTCTACGACTGGGCCCCCGACTCGACGTACGTTCGCCTGCCGCCGTATTTCGACGGGATGCCCGCCGGGCCGGCGCCCGTCGAGGACGTCCACGGAGCGCGGTGCCTCGTCATGCTCGGCGACTCGGTCACGACCGACCACATCTCCCCCGCCGGCGCGATCCGCCCCGACTCGCCTGCCGGGCAGTACCTGACGGAGCACGGCGTCGAGCGGCGTGACTTCAACTCCTACGGCTCACGGCGGGGAAACCACGAGGTGATGGTGCGCGGGACGTTCGCGAACGTCAGACTCCGCAACCAGCTCGTCGGGGGCAGCGAAGGAACGTGGACGGCGCACCTGCCCGACGGCGAGGAGATGACGATCTACGACGCGGCGATGCGGTACCGCGACGAAGGCGTCCCCACGATCGTGCTCGCGGGCAAGGAGTACGGATCTGGCTCGTCGCGCGACTGGGCCGCGAAGGGGCCGAACCTGCTCGGCGTGCGCGCCGCGATCGCGGAGTCGTATGAGCGCATCCACCGCTCGAACCTCCTGATGATGGGCGTCCTCCCACTGCAGTTCGTGGACGGCGAAAACCGCGAGTCGCTCGGCCTCACCGGACGGGAGGCGTTCTCCATCGTCGGCATCGACAATGCCGAAGCCCACGAAGTGACGGTGCGCGCCGACGACAAGGAGTTCCGCGCCCGCGTCCGGCTGGACACGCCGCGCGAGCGTGAATACTTGAGGCATGGCGGCATCCTCCAGTTCGTCCTCCGCCGGCTCCTCGCGGGCTGACGAGCTGTGGCGCCGCGTCGGCGAGGCCGTCGGGCCTGCCGGCGAGCCGACGCCGCTGCTCGAGAAGGTGCGCGAGCACGCGTGGCGGATCACCGACGCGGACATCGTCGGGCTCGACGCTGACGCGCTCTACGAAGCGGTGCTCCCCGTCGCGTTCGCGGTGGCGGACGAGAAGCGGCGACGCGCATGCGAGGCCATCGATGAGGGTTGAGCTACAGCACTCGCCGGAGATGGCAGCGCGCATCGAAGAGCTGCGCGCGCGCGACGGCTACGTCTCCGACATCTCGCTCGCGCTGCGGTTCCGGCCCGAGCTGTTCGGCGAGCCGATCGCCGCGTACTTCCAGGAGGTGATGAAAGGCCCGTCGGACTGGAGCGAAGCGGAGCGCGAGCTGTTCGCCGCGTTCGTCTCCAAGGTGAACCAGTGTCCCTTCTGACTCGAGGCCCACGGCGCGGTCGCGTCGTACGCCTTCGGTGACTTGGCCCTCGTCGACGCGATTCTCGACGACTACGAGACCGCTCCGATCGACGAGCGGCTGCGCGCGGCGCTCCACTTCCTCGCGACGCTCGATCCCGCGCGCGCTCTCGCGGCCGGCGTCTCACGCCAAGCACTCCGCGATGCCGCCGACGTGCAGGCGGGGTTCGAGCTGATCACCCGCTTCGCCGACGCGATCGGCGCGACGCCGCATTCGGAGGCCGGCCTGACGCGCGAGCAGGCGATCGCGCACGAGGGCCGGTTCTTCGAAGAGGGCTACGCGTAGCCTTCCGCCGATGCGCGACACGACACCGAGCTGGGGCGTCGACCCGGTGCCGGAGCGGCTGCACGTGCTCAGCGGTCTCGACTCGACGCTCCTGTGGGGCAACCTCTCGGTCTCGCTGCTCGTCATCGTCATCGGCGCGCTGCTCGTCCCGGCGCTCTCGCTGCGCGACGCGCTCCTTGCCATCCTCGTCGGAGCTGTCGTGGGCAACACGCTCCTCGGCGTCGCCGCGCTCATCGGCGCCGACGCGCGCGTGCCGGGGATGGTGCTGCTGCGCGCGCCGCTCGGCCGGCGCGGCTCGTACCTGCCGACGGGCCTCAACGTCGCGCAGAACGTCGGCTGGTCGACGTTCGAGCTGATCATCATCGCCACCGCGGCGGGGGCGCTCTCGCAGCACGTCGTCCACTGGCAGGGGCGCTGGTTCTGGACGCTCGTGTTCGGCGCGCTGAGCTGGGGCCTCGGGATGCTCGGCCCGATCGGCTTCGTCCGCCGCTACCTGCGCAAGTTCGCCTCGTGGGCGCTGCTCTTCTCGATGGCGTACCTCACGTACTGGGCGATCTCGAAGTCGCACCTGCACGCGTTCTGGGCGGCGCCTGGCAAGGGCGGCTTCCCCTCTTTCGGGCAGGCGGTCGACCTCGTCATCGGCAGCGTCGTGTCGTGGACGCCGCTCGCGGCCGACTACACGCGATTCGCACGCACGCAGCGGGGCGCGGCGTTCGGCGCCGGCTTCGGCTATCTCGTCCCCACGATCTGGTGCATCGGCCTCGGGATCCTGATCGTGCTCGCACGCGGCGTCTCCGACGCGCAGGCGCTACCGGCGGCGGTGGCGGCGTCCGGCGGGATCGCGTTCGTCGCGCTCGCCGCGATCACCATCGACGAGAGCGAGAAGGCGTTCGCCGACATCTACTCCACGGCCGTCTCGCTCCAGAACTTCCTGCCTCGCATGTCGCAACGGCTTCTGATCACGCTCGTGTCCGCGCTCGCGACGGGGCTCGCGCTCGCGCTGAACCTCGGCAACTACCAGAACTTCCTCTACCTCCTCGGCTCCTTCTTCGTGCCGCTGTTCGGCGTGCTCGTCGCCGACTGGCTCACCGAGCGTGCGCACTACACGCCGGAGCACGTGTTCAACGACACCGAGTGGCGGCCCGCTGCGCTCGCGGCGTGGCTCGTCGGCTTCGGGCTCTACCAATGGCTCTCGCCCGTCGGCCCGGCGTGGTGGACGCGCCTCGTCGCGCATACGCATCCGCAGAGCGTCAGCTTCACCGCGTCGCTGCCGAGTTTCGCCGCGGCGTTCGCCCTGACGCTCCTCCTCAAATCGGTCTCCGGTGTCGCTCGCCGTCGTCGGACAGCTCTCGCGTGACGTGATCGCCGGGGCGCCGCCGCGCATCGGCGGTCCGCCCTGGCACGCGGCTCGCGCCTTGCGCGCGCTCGGCGTCGACGCGCGCATCGTCGCCAAGTGCGGCGAGCGGGAGGCGATCGACTACACGCGCCGGCTGGAAACGCTCGGCCTGCCGTTCGACCTCGTCGTGGGCAAAGAGACAACCGCGTTCTCGTTCTCGTACGACGAGAACGGCGTGCGCACGATGGCGCTCGACGTGGTCGGGGATCCGTGGCACGAGGACGAGCTCCGCCTGGAGGGGATCGACTGGGTGTACGTCGCTCCGCTCCTCCGCGGCGAGATCAACGTGGCCTGGGTAGCGGAGGGCAGACACGTGCTGCTGGATGGGCACGGCCTCGTGCGCGTGCCGGAGCCGGGCCTGCTGCAGCTCGACGGTGACTTCGACCACGCGCAGCTGCGACACGTCGAGATGCTGAAGCTCGCCGACGAGGAAGCTGTGGCTGCCGGCGCCGTCGACGTGCCCGAGGTCATCGTCACGCACGGCGCACGCGGCGCGACCGTGAACGGCGTGCTCGTCGAAGCCGAGCTGGTCGACCGCGACCCGACGGGAGCGGGCGACATGTTCGGAGCCGCGTATCTCGTCGCGCGCTCCGACGGCGCGGAGCCGGTGGACGCGGCGCGGCGCGCGGCTGCGCTCGTCTCGGAGCTGTTGCGGTGATCGCGGCCGTCGAGACCGTCGACGGCGTGCTGCTTGTCGACGTCGACGAGGAGGCCGTGCTCGGTCCGGGGACGGAGCTCCCCGCGGTCGAGGCGCCCCGCGTCGACCTCCCGCGCGTCGTCGCCACCGCCGCCGCCGGCGCGACGGTCGTGGCCGTCGTCGACCGCCGCCCGCCGCTCGCCATCTCGAACGACGCCGGCGCGACGTGGCGGGAGGCGGGTGGCGGGCTGCCCTCGGGCTTCGCGGTCGCTGTCGCCGACGAAGACCCCGACCGGATGCTCTTCGCTGGACGGAACCGCCTCTACGTCTCGACGAACGGCGGCGTGTTCTGGCGATCGCTCGCGTTCGAGCTGCCCGACGTCGTCGGCGTCGCCTGGATCGACTAGATCAGACCTGGAACTCGCCGCGCGCGACGATGACGGCGGAGCCGCCGACCTCGATGCGCTCGGGCGAGTGCGCAACGGCGTAGAGCGTCGACGGGCGCCGGATCTCTGCGCCCTGCGAGATCTCGATCTCCTCGCCGAAGGCGATGCGGCCATGGCGTGAGAGATGGAGCGCCAGCGGCCCCGCCGCCGAGCCGGTCGCGGGATCCTCGTCGACGCCGGCGCCGGGGACGAACACGCGCGACTTCCACCGTTTTCCGTCTCGCGCGAAGCAGTCCGTCCCTTCGCTCAGCAGCTCTGCGAGCACGCCCATGTTCGGACGCAGCTCAGCCACGTCCTCCGGCGAGTTGAGCTCGACCATGACGTGCCCCGGCCCCTGCCGGTAGAGCTCGATCGGGAGATCCGTCGCCTCGGCGCCGAGGACGGCGAGCAATGCGTTCCGTTCCGGGAACGGCTCGAACGACGGCGTCGGCTGAGTCATCCAACCGAAGACGATGCGCGCGCCCTCGCGGTCGAGTCGCACGGGCACGACGCCCGCGCCGGTCTCGAGACGGATCTCGACGAGCTGCAGTGGGCCGGCGAGCACGAACGCCGTCCCGAGAATCGGGTGGCCGGCAAACGGAAGCTCGGCGGCCGGCGTGAAGATGCGCAACCTCACGTGTCCATCGGCTTCCGGCGGGTACACGAAGACGGTCTCGGAGAAATTCATCTCCTTTGCCAGCTTCTGCAGCTGCGCCTCGGGGATCTCGCGTGCGTCCGTGAAGACGGCGAGCTGGTTCCCGGCCAGCGGGACGTCCGTGAAGACGTCGCACACGACGTACCGGTAGCGGCCCACGAAGCCAGACTATCGTTGGCCCTCGATGCGACTCCTCATCGTCCGTCACGCGGAAGCCGCGCCCGGAGAGCCGGACGAGCTGCGACCGCTGACCGCCGAGGGACGCGCGCACGCGCGCGAGCTCGGGGAGCGACTCTGCGGGGAGGGATTCGCTGCCGACGCCGTCGTCACGAGCCCGCTCTTGCGTGCGCGCGAGACCGCGGCCGCGCTCGGCCTGGGTGAGCCGGAGGTCGACGAGCGGCTCGCGCCCGGCGCGTCCCCCGACGACGTGCGCGACGCCGCGTCCGGCCGCGGCGACACCGTGGTCGTCGTCGGCCACCAGCCCGACTGCGGTCAGGCGGTACTCGAGCTGGCGGGCGTCGAGGTCCGGTTCCCGCCCGCCGGCTCGTACGAGCTCGAGCTGTGACAGCCATCTCCGTGCGCGGGCTCCGCAAGGCGTACGGCCCGCTCGAGGCCGTGCGCGGGGTCGACTTCGATATCGAAGAGGGCGAGGTTTTTGGGCTGCTGGGGCCGAACGGCGCGGGCAAGACGACGACGGTGGAGATCCTCGAGGGCTACCGCAGCCGCGACGCGGGCGAGGTGTCGGTGCTCGGGCACGATCCACAGCGGCCGGGCCGCTCCTTCCGCGAACGCATCGGCGTCGTGCTGCAACAGGCGCAGCTGTGGCCGACTCTGACCGTCCGGGAGACCCATTCCGCGTTCGCGGGCTACTACGCGCGGCCGCGTGACGTGGACGAGGTGATCGAGCTCGTCGGCCTCACGGAGAAGCGCGACGCGCGCGTGAAGACGCTGTCCGGCGGCCAGAAGCGGCGCCTCGACCTCGGGGTCGCGCTCGTCGGCGATCCGGATCTCGTCTTTCTCGACGAGCCCACCACCGGCTTCGATCCGGCCGCGCGCCGTGCGGCGTGGGAGATGATCCGCTCGTTGCGCTCGCTCGGGAAGACGGTGCTGCTGACGACGCACTACCTCGACGAGGCGGAGCAACTGGCGGATCGGGTCGCCGTCATGCGCGAGGGCCGCATCGTGCGCATCGGGACGCCCCGCGAGCTGACGACCGGAGGGTCGGAGGTCGAGATTCGTTACCACCTCGACGGCGAAGAGGTGCTCCTCCGGACGAGCGAACCGACGCGCGACTTGCACCGGCTGACGTCCGAGGCGCTCGCGCGCGGCGAGGAGCTCGACCGGCTCGAGGTACGGAGGCCGACGCTCGAAGAGGTCTACCTCGCGCTCATGGATGAGCAGTCCGAATGAAGCTGTATCTCCATCAGCTACGCGTCGAGCAGCTCGTGTACTGGCGCTCGCGCGAGGCAGCAGTCTTCACGTTCATTTTCCCGCTGCTGCTCTTCGTGCTCCTCGGGTCGGTGTACTCCGGTCACATCTACGGCGTGCCGGCGTCACAGGCGTTGCTCGCTGCGCTGCTCGCCTACGGCTGCGCGATGGTCGCGTTCGCCGGGCTCGCGATCACGCTCACGCTCCGCCGCGAGCAGGCGATCCTCAAGCGGCTGCGCGCGACGCCGCTGTCGCCCGCCGTCTACATCAGCTCCGTCCTCACGTCGACGCTGATCGTCTTCGCGGCGGAGACGGTGGCGCTGTTCCTGCTCGGCCGCGTCGTGTTCGGCACGCCGTTCCCAACGCGGGTCGGCTCGGTCATCCTGCTCGTCGTGCTCGGCGCCGTGTGTTTCGCGGCGATGGGCGTCGGGCTTAGCGGCCTCATCCGGTCCGGCGAAGGATCCTCCGCGGTCGTGAACCTGATCGTGCTGCCCATGGCGTTCCTGACGGGGGCCTTCGGTCCGACCCATCACTATCCGCGCTTCCTCCGTGCGGTCGGCGACGTGCTTCCGCTCAAGTACCTTGTCGATCTGTCGAACGCCGTCTATCTGCACAACCACTCATTCTGGTCGCAGGGGACGTCGATCGGCGTGCTCGCTGCCTGGGGCGTAGCCGGAGTTGCCGTTGCGGCGTTCAAGTTTCGATGGGAGCCAAGGGAAACCTGATGGAGCCGGCGGTCGCCTTCCGGGTGCGCGAGGACGACCGGGCCCCCGTGCTCGAGGTGCGCGTGAACTTCGGGATGCTCACCAGCCGGGAGGCGACGCGGGCCGAGATCGACGATCTCGCGCACGCCCTGCGTGGGTTTGCCCCGTCGTTCGAGATCGTGTCGGAGCAGCGACACGAGTTCGGGAACGACGTCGAGGCGTCGCTGCACCAGGTCGTGATCGAGATGGCCCCCGTCGACGACAGCGTGGCGATGGACGTCGTCGGCACAGCGGATCGGTGGGCGCGCGCCTGCTTCGCGGCGCGCCACCTCGACCTTTAGCGAATACCAGCCGCGGTCAGCGCGAACTTCGTCAGCGAGCTCGGCATGCGCCGGGCGCGTTTCACCGTCTCCTGCAGGGCGTCGGCGAACTCGTCGACGTCGTCGTCGGTGAGCACGAACGGCGGCAGGATGCGCACGACGGCCATGTCGTGGCCTGCGACCTGCGTCAGGATGCGATGGTCGGTGAAGAGCGGCACGACGACGAGTTGCGCGAACAGACCGCGTTGTGCGCGCTCGAGCATCCGATAGGCGAAGCCGTCGCCCTCGAACTCGATCGCCCACATGAGGCCGATGCCGCGAACGTCGCGCACGACGTCGAACTCGTCCACGAGCGGGCGCGTGCGCTCGAGCAAACGCTCGCCGAGCTGAGCGGAGCGCTCGACGAGGCTGTGCTCCTCGAGCTCGTGCAACATGGCGAGGCCCGCAACCATCGCGAGCTCGTTGGGCGCGAACGTCGACCCGTGCGACATCGCATGTGGCATCGAGTCGAAGACGGACTCGTGCACCGCGCGAGACATCAGAAGCGCGCCGACCGGCACGTAGCCGCCGGAGAGAGACTTTGCGACGGTGACGAGATCGGGCTCGAGGCTCCAGTGCTCGAACGCGAACATCGTCCCGGTGCGGCCGAAGCCGGTCATGACCTCGTCGACGCAGAAGAGCGTGCCGTAGCGGCGGCAGAGCTCCTGCGCGCCTTCGAGGTAGCCGGGAGGCGGAAGGTTGATCCCCTTCCCCTGGACTGCCTCGACGATGAAGACGGCAACGTCCTCCTGCTTCAGCTGCGTCTCGAGTGCGTCGAGGTCGCCGAAGGGCACGCGGTCGAAGCCCGGCAGCAGCGGCTGGAAGCGCGCAGTGAACTCGGGATTCCCGTTCGCGCTGAGCGCGCCGAGCGTCAATCCATGGAAGCCGTGGTCGGTCGAGATGACGCGCGGCCGCTTCGTCGCGGCGCGTCCGAGCTTGAACGCAGCCTCGTTCGCCTCCGTGCCGGAGTTCGTGAAGAGGCAGCGCTCGATACGCGGCGGCGTGCGCTGGAGCAGCGCGTCGGCGAGCAGTCCCGGAAGCGCGGTGACGCCCATCGCGAGCATGCCGGGCGTGTCCAGCTCGAGCGCTTCGATCAGCGCCGCGCGCACGCCGCGGTTGTTGCGGCCGACGTTGTACATCCCGAAGCCGCCGAGCAGGTCGAGGTGCCGCGCGCCATCCGTGTCGTACAGGTACGCGCCCTCAGCGCGCGCCCAATGGCGGTCGAAGCCGATCGTGCGCAACACGCGCACGAACTGCGGATTGATCGTGCGCGCCCAGAGGTCGAGGTCGCTCTCGCCGGCACCGTCGAGCAAGGCCCGCACGTCCATGCGGTGAATGTATCGAGCGTCAGGCGATGGCTGCGCGGATCGCCTGCTCGGGCCCCTCGAGGCGGACCTCGAGGATGCAGGCCGAGCGACGGATCAGCGCGAGTGCAGCAGGGTTGTCGCCAGACGCGAGCGCGCTGATCTCCGTGATGCCCGCCGCACGCGCATCGTCGAGCAGCATGCTCGTGAGCGCGGAGCCGATGCCGCGGTGCTGATGCTCGTCTGCGACGGCGAATGCGATCTCGGCGGTGTCGCGCCCGGTGCGGACGAGTTGCGCGATCGCCACGGGGAGTGGATCCCCGGCAACGTGCGCGACGAGTGCGTGATGACGGCCGTCGATGCGGGCCAGCTGCTCGAGGTCGGCCGCGGTGAGGCACGGCTTAGCGGCGTTGAACCGCCGGCGGCGCGACTCGGCGCCAAGCCGGTCGAACACCGCCGCCACGGTCTGAACGTCCCCGTTCGCGAGCGGGCGAACCACGATCGTGAGGCCGTGCGAGAGGTCAAGAGCCCGTGTTTCCATGGTCAGTTGGAAAAACCTACCCTAGAGGGTTGGAAAAGTCAACCCTCTGTGGCAGAATGGGCCTATGAGCGAAGTCGAAGCCGGCCCCCGCGCCTGCACGATCGCCGCTTCCCTGGCGGTGGTCGGCGAGAAGTGGTCCCTGCTCGTCATCCGCGAGCTCTCCCTCGGCGTCCACCGCTTCGACGCGATCCAGCGGAACACGGGCGCGCCGCGCGACATCCTCAGCAGCCGTCTGCGCCGACTCGAGTCGGAGGGTGTCGTCGAGAAGCGGCTGTACCAGCTCCACCCGCCCCGGTACGAGTACCGGCTGACCGAGGCCGGGGACGAGCTGCGGCCGATCCTCCTCTCCCTCGCGGAGTGGGGTGCGCGCTGGACGGACGAGACGACGCACGCAACGTGGCTACACGAATGCGGTGCCGAGCTCGACCTGAAGCACACGTGTGCCGCGTGCGGCGGCGAAGTGACGGGCCTCGACCTGCACCGCAGGCAGCGGTCCGAATCCGTCGCGTAGCGCGTTCTACACTCCCCGCGCGCCCCCGTAGCTCAGTGGATAGAGCAACGGTTTCCTAAACCGTGTGCGGCCGTTCGATCCGGCCCGGGGGCATCTACACCCCCTTCGGGAATTGTGAGCCGGCACGCATACACGTCCTTCGGTGAGAGCTCCGCCAACCTCGCGTCGCCGAACACCGCGGTCGCCTTCCCAAGCAGCCAGCGAAGTTTCGCGGCAGTTCCAGGAGATGGGCTTCGGCGTCGCCGTCGCTCTCCTGCTCGACGCCACCCTCATCCGCACCGTCGTGCTCCCGCGCACGCTCGTGCTGCTCGGCCGTTGGAGCTTGTACCTGCCCAACTGGCTGCGCTGGCTGCCCCACGTCGAAGTAGAAGGCCCGGCTTTGGCGCAGCCGGAACTCGCGGTCGCGCGTGCGACGGATGTGCCCGCATGACGTCGTACCCGGTCACCGGCCGCCGGTTATGCCTGTATGAAGGCCAGCAGGTCGGGGTTGATGACGTCGGCGTGGGTGGTGAGCATCCCGTGCGGATAGCCCGGATACACCTTCAGGGTCCCGTTCTTCAGCAGCTTGATCGACAGCTCGGCCGCGTCCGCGATTGGCACAACCTGATCGTCGTCGCCGTGCATCACCAACGTGGGGACGTCAATCGCCTTGAGGTCATCGGTGAAGTCCGTCTCCGAGAACGCCTTGATGCCCTCGTAGTGGGCCTTGGCACTGCCCATCATCCCTTGCCGCCACCAGTTCTGGATGACGCCTTCAGACACCGTCGCTCCGGGTCGGTTGAACCCATAGAACGGACCGCTAGCGACGTCGCGATAGAACTGGGGCCGGTTGAACGCGGTGCCTTCACGGAAGCTATCGAATACCTCGATCGGAAGGCCACCGGGATTGGCCTCGGTCTTCAGCATCAGCGGCGGCACCGCACTGATGGGGCCCGCTTTGGCAACACGACCCGCTCCGTGCCTGGCGACATACCGGGCGACCTCGCCGCCTCCAGTCGAGTGGCCGAAGTGCACCGCGTCTCGCAGATCGAGATGATCCACGACAGCCGCAGCGTCAGCGGCGTAGGTGTCCATATCGTGGCCGTCTGACGTCTGGCTCGAGCGGCCGTGACCGCGACGGTCATGAGCAACGACGCGGTAGCCGCGCAAGACGAAAAACATCATCTGCGCGTCCCAGTCGTCAGAACTGAGCGGCCACCCGTGGTGGAAGACGATCGGCTGACCGCTGCCCCAGTCCTTGTAGAAAATCTCCGTGCCGTCCTGGGTGGTGAAGTAGGGCATGCCTCAGCCTCCTTGGATTCGGGTCACTCCGCGTGTGCGCCGAACGGCTTGGGAGTCCTCTCCGGTCACCCGCCACCCATCCAAGTCTCGCACACCGCTAGTCGTCGTTCCTAAGCCTCGCACGACGGCGAATGGGACTTGAGCTGTCTCTGCAGAGAAGTGGTCATCCGCACGAGTGACGCACGCTTTAGTGAGGGGCGGAACTCGCGCGTGATCCTCCAATCGGGACGAACCCGGGACACTGCTGTGCGGATTTCGCGATGTTCGCCCACGTCCGTCGCGGCAGTCCTGCTCTGGCTACTCGACGGCTCCGGAAACCTCTTCGACTACGCGCACCTCCAGCGCTACACGAGCGGCGACGCGGTCGACACGCCCCCGCATGGATGGGCTGGTGGTCGAGCAGTCGAGATGCAACGCTCGAGCGGCTGCGGAAAAGCCGTAACGCGGATCAGCGCCGCTTCCGATAAATCGCGTCCGAGCGGGGTCAACACTTCCTGAAGAGGAGGTCGGCGAATGACCCCAACGATAACGCGCAAACTCGTGGGTGACGAGGTCCAGATCGCCACTCCCGGTCACTCGTCCACGAGCCCTGACCGGCGGGGCACGATCGTCGGCGTGGTCGGGAAGCCCGGTTGCGAACACTTCCTCGTTCGCTGGCCGGACGGCCGCCAGAGCGTGCTCCACCCCGGCAGTGTCTCGGTGCCTCATTCCTCCCGCCCCTCGCACGCGCGGCCCTTGCCCTGATCCAGCGCGACGATCCAACCCGCGAGCCGATCCGCCTCCTCCATGTACTGGGTGCTGAGGAGGACCGTCGTACCGTGCGCGACGAGCTCCTCGACGAAGGCCCACACGTCGTTGCGAGTGCGCGGATCGAGGCCGGTCGTCGGCTCGTCCAGGAAGAGGACCTGGGCGGGCGATGAGCGCCGCGCCGATGTCCAGCCGGCGGCGCATGCCGCCCGAGTACGTCTTCACCAGTCGCTCGGCCGCGTCGACGAGCGACAAACGCTGCAGCACCTCGCTTGGCCGCCGCTTGTACTCGCTCCGTTCGAGGTGATACCAGAGCCCGATCAGCTCGAGGTTCTCGCGTCCGGTGAGGAGCTCGTCGACGGCCGCGGACTGGCCGGCGAACCCGATCATGGGCCGGACGCGAGCCGCCTCACGGACGACGTCGAAGCCGCCGACTGAGGCGCTCCCGCCGTCCGGCCGCAGGAGCGTCGTGAGAATCCTGACGAGCGTCGTCTTCCCGGCGCCGTTGGGGCCGAGGAGCGCGAGCACTGAGCCTCGCGGCGTCTCGAGGCTCACTCCGTCGAGCGCGCACGTCGACCCGAAGCGCTTCGTGACGTTATCGACCTCGATCATCGCGATTCGAGCAGCGGGAAGACGATCGTCTCTTCCTTCGCGACGTGCGTCGTCAGCAGCGCATCCAGGCGATGGAGCACGCATGCAAGACGCGCGCGATCACCCGGATCGATGCGAACGAGGTCGCATGCCCCGCCTTCGATCACGCGATGGTCGAAGAGCATCGCCTCGACGAGATGTCCGCAGCCGAGCATCTTCTCGAGGACCGGGTACAGCTCCTGCTCTTCGACGTGTGCGTGATGGACGATGCGGCGCATCAGGTCGGTTGCCAGCAATCCGACCTCGTGCTGGACCGCATCCGTCAGATCCGGGAGGGCGTCGACGGACACTCGATCGGGGCGTCGGTCTCGATCGCAGAGCGGAGCGCACACCTACCGACGCGGCCGAAGCCGTTGATGGCAACGCGAACGGGCATGACAGACTCGTTTCGTCAGCCGCCTGCGGGGACGTAGGCGGTCTCGTGGTCACGTGCGAGCACGGCTTGTGCGGCGGCGAGCCGAGCGACCGGCAGGCGGAACGGCGAGCAGGACACGTAGTCGAGCCCGGCGTCCTCGCAGAACGCGATCGAGGCGGGGTCGCCACCGTGCTCGCCGCAGATGCCCACGTGGAGATCGGGGTTGGCAGCGCGGCCGCGCTCGACCGCGAGCCGGATGAGCTCGCCGACACCGTCGACGTCGAGCGTCGCGAACGGGTCCTTCTCGAGAATGCCGTGCTCGAGGTAGTAGGTGAGGAACCGCCCCTCTGCGTCGTCGCGCGAGAAGCCGAGCGCCGTCTGCGTCAGGTCGTTCGTCCCGAACGAGAAGAAGTCGGCGTGACGTGCGAGCTCGCCCGCGCGCAAGGCGGCGCGCGGCAGCTCGATCATCGTCCCGCAGAGGTAATCGAGGCCTCCCTCCTCCGCGACGGTGCGCGCCGTCAGCTCGCGCAGTCGGACGAGCTCGGTGTCGAACGCGACGAGTGGATGCATGATCTCCACCGTCGGTGCGACGCCGGTGCGTTCCTGCACCGCGTGGGCGGCGCGAACGATGGCGCGGATCTGCATCTCGTAGATCTCGGGCCACTCGAGGCCGAGCCGGCATCCGCGCGTGCCGAGCATCGGGTTCGCCTCCCGAAGCGCGAGCACGCGCTCGCGCGTCTTCTCGTCGTGGACCTCCTCGAGCGGCGGGAGGAACTCGTGCAACGGCGGGTCGAGCAGCCGGATCGTGACCGGCAGGCGCCCCATCGCCTCGAAGAGCCCTTCGAAGTCTCCCTGCTGCAGCGGGAGGAGACGCGCCAAAGCTGCGGCGCGCTCGTCATCGGTCGCCGCGAGGATCATGGCGCGGACGATCGGCAGCCGGTCGTCCGCCATGAACATGTGCTCCGTCCGGCAGAGTCCGATGCCCTCGGCGCCGTTCTCTCGTGCCCGCCGCGCATCGACAGGCGTGTCGGCGTTGGCGTGCACGCCGAGTCTGCGCAGGTCGTCGGCCCACTCGAGGACGAGTGCCAGATCGGCGTTCGGCTCCGGCTCGACGAGCTCGACGGGGCCGAGAATGATGTGCCCGGACGTGCCGTCGATGGTGATGACGTCGCCCTCCCGGACGGCGTGACCCGCCACCTCCGCGGTCCGCGTTCCGAGGTCGACGTGGAGTGCGGAGCATCCTGCGACGCAGGGCTTGCCCATCCCGCGCGCGACGACGGCCGCATGCGAGGTCATCCCGCCGCGCGCCGTGAGGACGCCGCGTGAGCCGATCAGACCGTGGATGTCGTCGGGTGTCGTCTCGGGCCGCACGAGGATGACGTCGCCACCGGCCGCAGCCTGCTCGGCGGCGCGGTCGGCGTCGAAGACGGCGCGCCCGCACGCCGCGCCGGGCGAGGCCGCGAGGCCCACGGCGACGACGTCGACGGCGCTGTCCGGGTCGATCGTCGGGTGCAGCAGCTGGTCGAGCGACGACGGTTCGATGCGCCGCACGGCCTCGGCCCTGTCGATCAACCCTTCGTCGACGAGAGCGGCCGCACACGCAAGCGCGGCAGCGGCGGTGCGCTTCGCTCCACGTGTCTGCAGGAGATGCAGCCGTCCGCGCTCGATCGTGAACTCGACGTCCTGCATGTCGCGGTAGTGGCGCTCGAGCTCGACGACGGAGCGTTCGAGCTCGTCGTACGCCTCCGGGAATTGCTCGCGCATGCGGGCGATCGGCTCCGGTGTGCGCGCGCCGGAGACGATGTCCTCTCCCTGCGCATCGGCGAGGTACTCGCCGAAGAGACCTGGCCGGCCCGTTGCGGGATCGCGGCTGAAACAGACGCCGGTGGCGGAGTGCTCATCGCGGTTGCCGAACACCATCTCCATGACGTTCACGGCCGTACCGAGGTCGTCGGAGATGCCGTACTCGTGCCGATACACCTGCGCGCGCGGCGCGTTCCACGATTCGAACACCGCCTGAATCGCCAACCCCAGTTGGACGTACGGCTGGTCGGGGAACGCCGACGACGTCTCAGTGAGGTAGAGCTCTTCGAAGCGCTGCGCGATCTCGGCGAAGTCGTCGGCGGAAAGGCTCGACTCGAGGTCGACGCCGCAGCGCGCCTTCACGTCCGCCAGGACCGACTCGAACGCGTCCGGGTCGATGCCGGCGACGACGGTCCCGTACATCTGGAGCAGGCGGCGATATGCGTCAAAGGCAAAGCGCCGGTCGGAGCCAAAGCCGCCGCTCTCGACGACGCGGCGGTTGAGGCCGAGGTTGAGGACGGTCTCCATCATGCCGGGCATCGAGATCGGGCCGCCCGAGCGGACGGACAAGAGCAGCGGATTGCGCACGTCGCCGAAGCGCTTGCCGGTCGCGCGCTCGAGCCGGGCGAGGTGCTCCGCGACCTCGGTCGAGAGCGCCGGAGGCTCGTGTCCCGTGCGCATCGTCACGCGACACGCTTCCGTCGTGATCGTGAATCCGCGCGGAACCGGCAGACCGAGCTGCGTCATCTCCGCCAGCCCGAGACCCTTCCCGCCGAGCAGCGCACGTCCCTCTTCGCATGGTTCGTCGAAGTCGTAGACGTAGGTCATGATCGTGCTCCCTTCTAGTCGCAACGCTCGCGCAGCGCCGCCCACTCGCGGTCGACGCGTTCCTGGATCGCTTCCACCAGCTGCGCGCTCTCTGGGCGAAGGAGGTGTGCGAATCGCTTCTGTCCTTCGAGCCAGCGCTCGATCGGCTGCAGGCTCTCGGGCTCGTAGGTGAGCCGGTAGGCGCCGTCGACGACCTCGTACAGCGGCCAGAACCCGGTCTCGACGGCTGCCGCGACGACGTGCGGCGCGGTGCGCGGCTCGTGCCCCCAGCCGAGCGGGCAGTCGGTGAGCACGTTGAGGAACGCAGGCCCGTCGACGGCCGCGGCGCGCTCGACCTTGACGCTCAGGTCGTGCCAGTACGTGGACGCCGCCTGTGCGACGTACGGCACGTGGTGCGCGACCGCGATCGCCGTCATGTCCTTGCGCTGCTGCGCCTTGCCGAAGCTTTCGAGGCCGACCGGGCTCGTCGTCGTCGAGGCGGCGAACGGCGTCGCGCCGGAGCGCTGCACGCCCGTGTTCATGTACGCCTCGTTGTCGTAGCAGACGAAGAGGAACCGATGACCGCGCTCGAGTGCGCCCGAGAGCGCCTGCATCCCGATGTCGTAGGTCCCACCGTCTCCGGCGAAAACGACGACCGCGACGTCCTCGTCGGCGGGAAGCGCATGACGGCGCCGGAGCGCTCGCTGGGCCGCCTCCACGCCGCCCGCGACCGCGGCGGCGTTCTCGAAGGCGACGTGCATCCACGGCACCGTCCAGGCGGTGGTCGGAAACCGGGTCGTCGCGACTTCGAGGCAGCCGGTGGCGTTGATGACAACGGCGGGACGGTCGATCGTCGAGAGCACGGTCCTGACGACCATCGGGATGCCACAGCCCTGGCAGAGCGCGTGACCTCCCCGAAGCGGCTGAACGCCGTGCTGGTTCGCGACGAGGGTCTTCAGGCGGGACATTCGTCACCTCGCACGCCGACGTAGTGCGGCGCCCTTTGGAGGAAGACGTCCCGTACCGCCTCCGGGTGCAGGTCGCGTCCGCCCAGGCCGTAGACGTGGCTGTGCAGGCGTGAGGCCTCGCCCGCGAGCGCGAACGCGACGTCCGCTGCGAGCGGTGGGGCACCGCCGGGCGAGTCGGCGCGGTCGAGGACGAAGACGTCGGCGGCGTCCGAGAGCAGGCAGCGCAGCTCACGCAAGGGCAGGGGCCGGAATGCGCGGATCTTCAACAGGCCCACGTGCCTCTGCGCTGCGCGCAGCTCGTCGACAACGTCCTTGATCGTGCCCGCGGACGAGCCGAGCGCGACGATCACCTCGTCGGCTCCGCCGACTTGGTACTGCTCGAGCGCGCCGTTGCGCCGGCCGGTGAGGCCCTCGAACTCGTCGGCCACTTCGTCGATGACGCGGCCGGCGGCAGTGATCGCGTCGGCCTGAGCCCGGCGGAACTCGAAGTAGTAGTCGGGCATCGCGAACGGCCCGTGCGTACCGGGGTGGGAGACGTCGAGGAGCGCATCGGCGCGGTGATACGGCCCGACGAATTCGCGTACGAGCTCGTCGGCGAGCAGCTCGACCGGCTCCGCCGCATGCGTGATCGTGAAGCCGTCCTGGCACACGAGCACCGGCAGCAGCACGTCGGGGTGCTCGGCGATGCGCGGCGCCATCACCATCAGGTCGTATGCCTCCTGCGCGTTCTCCGCGAAGAGCTGCACAACGCCTGAGTCGCGCACGAGCATCGAGTCCGAGTGGTCGCAATGGATGTTGATCGGCCCGGACAGCGCGCGGTTGCCAACGGCCATGACGATCGGCGCGCGCATCGAGGCGGCGATGTAGACCACCTCGGCCATGAGCGCGAGCCCCTGCGACGACGTCGCGGTCGCCGTGCGTGCGCCGGCGAGCGCCGAGCCGATCGCAGCGCTCATCGCCGAGTGCTCGGACTCGACGTTCACGATCTCGGTGTGTGCCGCGCCGTCGGCGACGAGCGTCGCGAACGTCTGGATGATCGGCGTCTGCGGCGTGATCGGGTACACCGGCACGACATCCGGCTCGATCTGGCACAGCGCGTGCGCGACCGCCTCACCGCCGGTCAGGAGCTGCGGCTCGGCGGCGATCATGCGTCAGCCTCCGGCGCCATCGCGAGCGCGGCGGCGGGACAGACCTCGACGCACAGCTCGCAGCCCTTGCAGACGTCGTAGTCGATTCCGACCAACGTCGTGCCCTCGAGCTTGAACGCGGAGTCGGGGCAGTAGAGCCAGCAGAGCAGGCAGCTGACGCAGCGGTCGAGCCGCAGCTCAGGCCTGCCGTTCGTGCGCCAGTCGCCCGTCTTCGGCCGCGGGCTCTCGGCCGGCGTGACGACGCCCCCGGGTCCGAGCTCGTCCCAGCGCATCAGTTCAGACATGCGAATCCTTCCGCGGCCGCTGCGCGCAGTGCGTCCGGGGACGCCTTTGCACCGAGCGCCTCGACAATCGCGTCCTGCAGCGTCTCGAGCGGGGGCTCGCCGAGCGCAGCGGCGACGGCGCCGAGCATCGCGACGTTCGCGAAGCTCCCGCCGCCGGCACCCGCAAAGCGCGCCGTAGGCACAGCGTGAACGGATGCACCCGCCAGCGTCGGCGCGGCACGATCTGCGTTCACCAGGACCGTCGTCGCAGCCGAGACGCCGTCGCACACAGCCTGCTCCCCGAGAAGTGACTCGTCGAGAACGACCACGAAATCGGGCTCCTCGATCGAGTCGTGGCGTCGCACGCGGTGGTTGCTGTAGCGCGTGTACGCCCGCAGCGGAGCACCGCGCCGCTCTGGTCCGTACTCCGGGAACGACTGCACGCTCTTGCCCGTGCGGAGCAGCGCGAGCGCCAGGATGTTCGAGGCGGTCTTCGCGCCCTGGCCCGCACGTGCGTGCCAGCGGATCTCGGTCAGGTCGCGCACAGCGCCTCCTCGATCGCACGCGCGGCGCGCTTGCCGTCAGCGACCGCCTGGACGACGCTGGCGCCGCCGTTGATCGCGTCACCGCCGGCGTAGACGTAGGGGGCGGAGGTGCGGCCGGTCTCAGCGTCCGTCGTGAGCGCTCCGTGAGCCAGGTCGAGACCACCGAACCAGTTCGAGATCTCGGTGCGGGGCTCCTGGCCGATCGCGGCGATGACGCTGTCGGCCGGCAGCGTGAACTGCGCGCCGGGAACGACGTCGAGGGCGCGCCCTTCTCCAACGCGCAGCCGGTCGAAGACGACGCGTTGCACCTGGCCGTCTCCCTGCAGCGCCGCCGGCGCCGCGAGCCACTCGAAGGCGACGCCTTCCGCCTCGGCGTCCGCGACCTCGAATGCGTATGCGGGCATCTGCTCGCGCGTCCGCCGGTACGCGATTGTCACCTGTGGTGCGCCAAGCCGAATCGCCTCGCGCGCAACGTCGATCGCCGTGTTGCCGCCGCCGAGGACGATGACGTGCTCGCCGAGGTCGGGTGCGCGACCCTGCTTGACCGCTGCAATGAACTCGAGGGACGGCCAGACGCCGGAGAGCTCGGTGCCGGGGCACTCGAGCCGGCGGTCGGCGCCGAGGCCGACGCCGAGGAACACGGCGTCCGCGTCGCCGAGCAGGTCGGTTAGATCCTCGTCCGAGTCGACCCAAACGCCGAGCCGAAAGCGGACGCCGAGCTCCTCGAGCGCTACCCGCTCCTCCGGTAGTGGATCGACGAGCTGTCTGTACGGCGCGATTGCGGTCCGGACGACGCCGCCGACCTCGTCGTGCTCGTCGACGACGACAACGTCGAAGCCGTCAGCGGCGAGCTCGCCCGCGCAGCTCAATCCGGCCGGCCCCGCGCCGACGACGAGGACGCGGCATCCCGTTGGAGCCGAACGGCGGCGCAGCGGCAGGTCCTCGTCCCGCCCCGCGTCCGTCGCAAATCGCTGGAGCGCGGCGATCGCGATCGGCTTCTGGCCGATGTGCGACAGGACGCAGGCGCCTTCGCAGAGCACCTCGACCGGGCACACCCTCGCACACGTGCCGCCGAGCAGGTTCTCGCGGTAGATCGTTCGAGCGGCGTCGAGGGTCCCACCCGCGGCGAGCTCGCGGATGAAGCGCGGCACGTCGACGCCGGCGGGGCATGCGACCGTGCACGGCGCTTGGGCGTACGGGCCGGAGCAGTCGAGGCAGCGGTCGGCCTCGACCAGCGCGGCCTCCGCGCCGATCGGCGGCCGAAGCTCCGGGAACCGGTCAAGGATAGCCATGGAATGAGCGTGGCCGTAGCCCGCCTGCGAGGCATCCGCATGCTCCCTGATCGGCGTTCAGTGAGCCACCCGATTCGACGGTGCCGCCGAGCCGCGACACTCGATGTCCACGAGTGAAGTGGAGGGCACGATGAAGCCGATCATGTTGGCAACCGATGGGTCGCCCTCGGCGGAGGACGCGACGCGAGAGGCGATCGAGCTCGCAAGCGAGCTCCATGCTCCGCTCACGGTCGTGGCCGTCGCGCATGCACACCTGCCGTTCGTCGGCTACTACGGCTACGCGTACACCGACG
>Ga0208219_1000046_pt1 | contig 59762 bp, 48 predicted proteins | sample NGESurshal072012_7_FD_184469 | JGI IMG/M metagenome (GOLD analysis project Ga0208219, IMG submission 184469) | Arctic peat soil microbial communities from Barrow, Alaska - NGEE Surface sample 53-2 shallow-072012 (SPAdes) | ecosystem: Environmental > Terrestrial > Soil > Wetlands > Peat ... | reverse complement strand
CCCCACCGCGCCTGCGCGGAAGTCGTCGTCATAGCGTCGTCGCTTCTCTGGGGGCATCACTTCTCCTTAGTTGATGCCTCCACAGTTTGGGGGGAACCCACAATGAGGACGACGAGAGGATTGCGCGGCTTACGCATTAGCTCTCGTTCTGCTTGGATCTCGTGCCCGTTGCTGATTGACACTCTTAGCGGTTGGTAGCGCACTCGGCGAACTCCGCCAACCCGCCCTCGCCGACCCACGGACCGCAATCTACTAATACCTCGGGCGACGTGGCGTCAGTTGAGATGGTCGTCGCAGATGCAACTGCGTTTTGCGGTCTTCGGAAAATGAGCGGGGTCTGAAGGACTCAGCATCGTCAGCGCTTGCAGGGGTTGCCCATCCCGGAACATTGTGGATACCCCCAGAGCGCTAGTTCGGGATGGACTTGCCCGCGTGGATCCACCAAGATCTGGCATGCCTAGCCTCACGGCACAGGTTTCGATATGCCTCACTGTCGTCGATGTCGACGCCAGTTCGCGGTGGTACTCCAAGCTCTTTGACCTCGAGCCGATTCGTGAATTCAGGGATGGCGGGGGGCGCATCGTGGACGCCACGTTGAGACACGCTTCTGGCTTGACCCTGGGATTGATCTCCCATGAGAGCCAAGCCAACGTCGCCTTTGACGAACGACGGCCCGGGCTGGATCACCTTGAATTCATTGTCCCCACGGTCGACGAGGTGCAGTTGTGGGCGAATCGACTCGACAAGCTTGGGATTGAACACTCTGGCGTCAAGGCTTTCGATTACACGGCAGGCGTGATGGTGACCTTTCGGGATCCAGACAACATCCAACTCGAGTTCTACGCGTACAAGTCTTTGCCCGTTCGATAGGCAGCCGCAAGTGCCACCGACCGCCCCGGGTGTGAGACACGGCTACTTCCTGTCCTGATGGAGGGCGTCGGTCCGAGGCAACACCTGGGTGTCCCTATCGCCGTCTTTGTGCCGCATTCTCACCAGTTATGGCAGGCTCGCTTGAATGAGCTGGCCGAGGACCCCTCTCGATGTCGAAGCGTACGTCCGTGAAGTCACCGGACCGACGCCGTGCTTCATCTGTCGAATCATTGAGGCTAATCAGCCGTCACATGAAATCGTGTATCGGGACGACCGCCTCATCGTCTTCCTCAATCGCTTCCCGACCCTGGAGGGGTACGTGCTCGTAGCACCAGTCGAACACCGCGAACAGGTCGTGGGCGACTTCACGCTCGAGGAGTACCTCGAGCTTCAAGAGCTGGTCTTTCGGATTGGTCGAGCAATGAGTGCCGTGGTGCCGACGGAGAGGCTCTACTTGCTTAGTTTGGGGAGCCAGCAGGGCAATCGGCACGTGCACTGGCATGTGGCCGCCCTTCCTCCCGGCGTCGACTTCGAGGACCAGCAGTTCTCAGCTCTAATGGCCGAGCACCGCGGCTACCTCGTGATCCCAAGGGAAGAACGGCAAAAGTTCGCTGCTCGACTCCGGAATGCGATGCAAGGCTCGGGGTCGTCGTAGGCCAATGTCCTTGGGGTCAAGTGCCTCCGATCGGCATCCAGACGCAGATTCGTCTCACTGGTGGGCATCCCTGAACGATGCCGGATGGGAGGGACGAAAACGGTTCCCCCGTGGCGTTTGATGCTTGCTGTTGGTGCGCACGAACTGCAGATAGCCGCCTCTGCCGTCGCAGCTGATCGGATCGTGGTAACCGCCGACGCCTCAGCGTTTGATGATCTGCCAGGTGTCTCGGTGCAGTCCCATCGCTAATTTCGTGACTTCGTGGGACATCGATCGGCTCGTTGGCCACGCCGCCACCTCTGGGTATCGCTGGTTTCACGCCTCTGACGAACCACCTGGTTGACTATGAGGATATAGCAGATCTGCTATTGTAGGAAGATGACGAAGCAGACGCTTGCAGGGCAGGTGATCCGGAGGTGCCGTCTTCGACGAACACTCAGCCAGGCGCAGCTCGGCAAGATCGCCGGCACGACCCAGTCGGCGATCTCCCGACTTGAGAGTGGCATGACGATTCCTTCGTTTGACCGTGTGGCCGAGATGGTGGAGCTCATGGGCCTCTCGCTCGACACGATTCTGGTGGAGCGGGACTGGGATGACGCTGCCATGTCTCGCAACCTTCGGCTCTCACCTCAGGACCGTTGGGACAATGCCGTCCGATCTGTTCGTTTCATCCTGCAGGGCCGTGAGGAGGTAAACGAGCAGCGTGTTCGATCCCGATGAGATCCTCCGGATCCTTAACCGTCATGACGTCGAGTTCGTGCTCATCGGGGGAATGGCTGCAACGATGCACGGCTCCGACATGGTCACATTCGACCTTGACGTGTCCCCCAAGACAACGAGGGACAACTTCGAGCGACTCGCATCAGCGCTTCGCGAGCTCGACGCGTCTTTGCGTGTTGCGGGCGAGCCAAGTGGCGTTGCCTTCGATGCACATGCTGACCTGCTTGAGCGGAGTCAGTTGCTCAATCTCACGACGCGCGCGGGGGATCTGGACATAGTCGTGAGACCCGCTGGATCCACGGGGTACGACGACCTTCGGCGAGACGCGATCGCGATCTCGATCAGCGGCGTGCCGATCCTTGTAGCAAGCCTTGCTGACATCATCCGCTCAAAGGAAGCTGCGAATCGTGAGAAGGATCGCGCCGTGCTGCCTGCGTTGAAGCGACTCCAGAAGAGACTTGCCGAGGACGACGACCGCTGATCTGTCGAAGTCACGACCTGTGAGTTCGCACGCACTACAAGTGGTCTTGAATGAGGGTCGCCGACTCGGTGATAGCAACATTCCCCTCTGCGTATCGCGGCTTCAAGATAGGTATGACTGAGCCGAGCGCGCAGCCGTCGATCCACTTGCGACACGAGAACGATCGTTAGCCTTGGTTCAGCCACGGAGCGAGAGGACGGCACGTGAACATCGAGGTCGCCTGGAGCCAGCCGATCCCAATGAAGAGGACGCGTTCAGGTGGATACTCAGTCGATCTAGTCCGCGTGCCCGAAGCTTCCGGCGTCTACGTATACGGGCGCAGATGGGGTGAGAGGTTCGAAGCGCTCTACGTTGGCACAGCGGTTGACATCCGCTCTCGAATCAACGGTCAGCTCAGCAACTTGAGACTGATGTCGCACATTAGGGAGGCGAAAGTCGGCAACCGAGTTGTGGTTGCTGGAGTAATTCAAACGAAGGGTGGTCAGCGAATCGAGAGGTGTCTGTCGCTCGTTGAAAATGCGCTCCTTCGGTATTTCTTGTCCGAAGGGGATGAGCTTGTGAATGTGCAGGGGACCTTGCTTCGAAGGCACACCATAAGTTCCACACAGACACCGAGGTGGCTGGTTCCCCGTGAAATGTATTTGGACTCCAGCGTCTCGGATTAGTCCAACCTCACGTCTGGTGAGACCCCGATGGCCAAGCAAGAACCGCCTTGCACGCCTACCATGCGCAAAGGGACTGGATGACAGAGGGGGGAGACGCGATGGGACGAGTGCGTCGAGGCTTGCGTAGGTGGCACCGTCCATTCGTTGCGGTGGCGACCGGGGCGATAGCGGTCGTCGGGATCGTGGCACCGCCTGCATTAGCCGGCACCCGGCCAACGCACCTCGGCGACGCCAGGGCGACTCGGTCCGCGCCCCGGACCGCCTCGGTCGCCGGGTCGGGGACCGCTTCGGTCCTCCCGACGTCGGTCGTCGCACCGACGCCGACCTCGCTGAAGTTCACGTACACGGCCTCGGCGACCCTGACCTCTGGCAAAGTCATTGTTGCCGTGCCGCCCGGCTGGACCGTGCCCACCACGTCCAACACGACGGCCTCGACGGGCGTCGTGTCCGTCGTTGGCTCCGCGATCACCGTCAGCGGCGTAAGCCTCACCTCGGCCCAGACCCTCACCGTCACATACGGCGCCGGAGCGAACAAGGTGACGCCCGCGCCAGCCGGAGGATTCGACACCTTCACGGTGTCCATGAGCCCGACCTCGAGCGGGACACCCTCTGCACTCTCGACGTCCCCATCCGTGTACATCTACGCCAAGGCATCGCCGGCGATATTCAAGGACCTGACGACGGTGCCTCCCGCGGTCTTCAACTACGTGGGCATCACCTCGCGACGCATCATGGTCAATCCACCTTCGATCGATCGGCATCAGCCTGCATTCGTCACCAGGGTCCACGGTGTGCGTGTCCCTGCTTCGTTCTACGAGGGTGCAGAGTACTGCCCGTTCTGTGCGTCCAACATATGGGCGACCGTCGTCGCGCTCGCCCGGTTCGGGCACTTCAACCAGCTCTACGAGATGACGTCGTCACCGAGCGACTACGCCCCGAACACCCCGTCGTTCACGTTCCACATGTCGCGCTACGCGAGTCCCTATCTCTCGTTCACTGGCTACGAACTGCAGGGACCGACAGGACAGAATCTCGAGACGCCGCCAAAGTTCATTCGAGCGCTCTTCCAGAAGTACGACTCGCAGGGAGGGATACCGTTCCTGGACGTCGGGAACCTCACGTTTTTGACCGGGGCGGAGTTCGACCCCAACGCGATCTCAAGGCTGAATGACAACTACATCGCGAGCCACCTCAGGGTGGGAACGAATCCATTCACCAGGGCGATTGTGGCATCGGCCAACTACCTCTCGGCCGGCATCTGCGCGAGCGACGGAGAGAAGCCGGCCACCGTGTGCAAGTCCGCTGGCGTCACGAAGGCGGACACAGCTCTCGGCCTCCGTAAACCCTGAGAGGATCGTCGTCGTAACTCGTTGGCAACTCGAGAGGGTGTCACCGTCGCTTCCCTCTCCAGTTCTTCGATTTTCATTGTGCAGTAGTTTGGCCATGTGCGATCAAGTTCTCGCGTTGCTCTTCTTGCATTGCTAGTCGCGATTGCATTAACTGGGCTTCTCCTTCAAGGGACGCAATCGGTCAAAGGCGGTTCGCCATTGGCTGGCAGTGAGTTTCCCGTTGGCGTATGGCGGATCTTGACCAGCAAAGGCTACGAAATTGGGTTCAGCGCGATTCCGCCGATCAACCGAAGCGGCGAGCCAGTCCTCATTTACGACGTGTTGCCAGTCATAAATGGCAGTGTCCGCGCCGGGACTCCGTGGGGATTTACATCGTGCGCCGGACCTCCGAGGCGACTCTTCTACGGGTCGAGACAACTAAATCCGAATGTGATCATCTCCTCGCTCGCACGGACGCTCCTCGTCCCTTCACGAGGACTTCAGTTGTGCCCAAGATTGGAGCTTGAGTTTGCATTTGGTTTCCCTCCACGATCCGGGAGTGACCACGGCAACGGCTTGATCTTCGAGTTCCAGAGACGAGATGGGACACGGGGATCAGTGGAGTTCCAGAGTCAAAGCTTCGGAGTGTCAAGCAACGGCGGGGCGTTCTAGTTTCGACAAGGCGAGCACTGTGCAGTCACGACCCACCAAATCCGAAAGCGGTGGGGATGAATGTTGGAGGGAAATGAGCGCCGTCGAATTCATGAACTGTGAGTTCGATCTCATGTGTGCCCCAAATGACGACAGCGGTATGTTCGTCTGCTCCTGACGAGCTCGGAACGGGGTGCCATGTGCCCTCCGCACGGTATGAGTTGTCGAGTGTGTCCCTGTGCGACCGCCGTCTCTCACCGGAGCGTCGTATGGTCGTCCAGTGAACTGTCGCCTCCGCGCCGCCCTCGTCGCAGGTACGACTGGTGTCGTGCTCGCCTTGCTCCTGACCGCAACCGCCGGCGCCGAACCCGGCTTCTCCGCCCAGGCGGCGCAGATCCCGTCACTCATCGGCGTGGCGCGCACGCAGACCGGGACCTACCCGTCGGTATCCTGTGCGACCTCGACGGCGTGCACCGCAGTCGGGCCCACGCTGTGGGGAAACGGGCCAGAGGGCGCCAGGGCGACCGCGGTCACGGACCTCTCAGGTCATTGGTCGCGCGCTGGACTGCCGGTACCGGCGGGGACGACCAGTGCGGCGTTGGGTGGGGTGGTCTGTGGAACCGCGAACGACTGCACCGCGGTCGGCGGTGACGCGACCGTGACCACGACGAACGCCCTCGTCGAGACAGAGAATTCTGGCATCTGGTCAGCGTCGAACGTCGGGGCTCCCGGTGGCGCCGCCGACTTCTTCGACGGGATCTGGTGCGCCTCCCAGGGCAACTGTGTGGCCACGGGGGAGATAGAGACGGGTCCGTTTCAAGGTGAAGGAATGGTCGCCGTGGAGACCGCCGGGACCTGGGCCACGGCGACCGCGCTGCCCAAACCTGCTCTTGTGGACGCCGAAGGCGCCGTTCCCTTCTCGATCGCCTGCCATGACGTGCACGACTGCACGGTCCTCGCGAGAGGGGTCAGTGGCACGTTCGGCTTGGTCGCGGTCGCGTGGACGGAGACCTCGTCGAGCTGGGGCGCGGCCGTGGCACTGCCCAAGGCTGGCGGTCTTGCTTTCGTTGGGCTCTCGCTGAAGTGCCCCACCTCAACTGAGTGCCTTGCCGTCGGCGCGCTCGACAACGCCGCAGGCACGGTCGTCCGCCCCGCTTCCGATGACGAGCTCTCCGCGACGTGGTCGACGCCTACCGCAGTCAGGATGCCGAAGCTTTCCCCTGTCGTGACGACAGGGGAGTTCACGTCGGTCAGCTGCGCTTCGACAACGTGTGAGGCAGTCGGCGCGTTCCATCCCACTGTTCGCTCCAGTGAGACGGTCGGAGGTGCAGCAACATGGAGCCATGGCACGTGGAGCTCGATTGCTCTCGTCCCCAACGTGCGGCTCACTGGCGGCTCGCCAGCAGACCTTGCCGGGGGAGCGGCATTCGATGCCGTCTCGTGCGCAACAAGCAGCGCGTGTGTCGGGGTGGGCACGTTCGGTTACGGGCGGGGTCCGGAAGGTGACTTCGCAGCGAACATCGCAACGCAGCGGGCGGTCACGGTCCCCGAGGCGCCTGAGTCGGTTGTCGGCGACCCGAGCGTGCGGAGCGCCACGCTCTACTGGACACCGCCGCTCAATGACGGTGGATCCCCGGTGACGACATTCACTGCAACGGTCGAGCCCGGTGGATCTTCCTGCACGACTGGCGCCTACCACTGCAAAGTGGGCGGACTCGTGGACGGGCGCCAGTACGTAGTGAGGGTGTCAGCCACCAACTCAGCCGGCAGTGGGGCGACCGCGGAGGGACGGTTCATTGCGGGCGGCCCGCCCACTGCACCTCGAGATTTTCACGTCGTTGCGTGGGCAAAGGGTGTCGTGACGCTCTCATGGCACCCCTCGGTGGCCCCGCCGGGCATGCGTGTTACGAGCTACCGCGTCTCGGTGTACGTAGGGAAGCACTATGAGCGGAGCTCGTCCACCCACGCGACGACGGTCCGACTGGGTGGCTTCGCGGCGCACCACCGCTATGTGCTCACGGTGTCGGCGAACGACCTCAGCGGTGGCTCGCCGATCGTGACGTTGCACGTGGTCGCGCCATAGTGGCGACGACGCCGGTCGATTGGGGAAGCATCAATCCCTTAGCCGCTGCCAAGCGCGAAGGGATGATACGTCGTTAGACGTATCATTGGGACTAACAGCGGAGTTAGTGATTCGCGATCCTTGAACATGTGCTGCCCAAGGAAAGCCACAATGCCGTGAAATCACATTCACGGAAAATGAGTATCGAACTCACGACTGGTGAGTTCGACAGAGGTGCGTGCGCTGAGTCGTTCTCAGCTTGAGTGTTGTCGCGATACACGTCACCGAGATGCTATTGATCGAAGGTGCGAATGACCGAATTCGACAGTCGTCAAATCGATGGCGCAGTGAACGCGATCGCACCCCGCCCGTCTTCGGGCTCATTCCTCGTGTTTTCGATTCAGGTTGCCGGCATCGGTTGCCGCAGGCTTGGAACTTACGCTCGGCGTTTTCCTGTGTGTCGCATCGGACCGGAGGTCACGTGCGGATACTCGTGACATCTACTCCCGGAACTGGGCACCTGTATCCGCTCGTTCCGCTGGCACTTGAGCTCCAAGCAGCAGGTCACGAGTTGCGCTGGGCGACGGCCGGTGAGTCGTGCCCGCAGATCGAACGGATCGGCTTCCGTGCTGCCGCAGCGGGTTTGGGTCTTGCGGAGCGAGCGCACCTCGTGCGAGAGAGGCACCTCGATCTGGATCGCCTACCCCCTCGAGAGAGACGCCAAGCCGTCGTGCCCGTCATGTTCGGAGAGATCGCAGCACCGCCAATGCTCGCCGACCTCGAGGAAATCGTTGAGCGATTCAGGCCGAACTTGGTCGTCCACGACCTGACCGAGTTCGCAGCTGCGCCAATCGCGGCCTCACGAGGCATTCCGCACGTGACGCTCGCCTTCGGTCTTGCTGTCCCAGGGGCGCTGCTCTCCTCCCTGGCGGCCAGCGTCGCGGACATCTGGGATGGGATCGGTCTGATCCCTTCTGAGAGCGCGGGGCTCTATGACCACCTGTATCTGAGTCCGGTCCCCGAAAGCCTTGGGGGACCGTTGCCTTCCCGTACTGCACGGCCGCTACGTCCGATGCACTTCGACGGCGCCTCGCTGACTGGCCCGCCGCCATGGATCTCAGAGTTCGGCTGCAATCGACCCGGTGTGTACGTCACCTTTGGGACCCAGGTTGCCGACCAGGCTCCCTGGCCCGAGATCCTCGCGGCGCTCGGCACAGTCGACGTGGACGCGATCGCGACAATCGGTTCTGGCATCGAGCCCTCGACGCTCGGGCCAATTCCCGCCAACGTGAGGGTCGAACCGTTCGTACCGCAGTCCTTCGTGCTCGACCGTGCGTCGTTGGTCGTGTCACATGGAGGATCCGGAACACTGTTCGCCGTTGCGGCTCGCGGACTCCCTCAGCTGTGCGTACCAATCGCCGCAGATCAATGGGACAATTCCGACGCTCTCGCCGCGGCCGGTTCCGGACTCACCTTGGAACCGCTGGATCGAGTGACCTCAACAATCAGTTCGGCTCTCGCGCGGCTACTCGGAGATCCAACCTTCACCAATGCCGCGCATCGCATCGCGAAGGACTTCGTCGAACTTCCGCATCCAAGGGAGCTTGTTGAAGCGGTTGTATCGCTCGCCTAACGGTGACCCTCGCTCCCGCGGGTGACGGCGCTCTCCACCGGATTGGCTGCGTAGCTCGAACTGACCGCGCCAGCTCGCTGAACGGGAGCTCGAACTCACTTCGAGCCCGCCCAACGTCTGCGATCTGCAATGGAAGCAGGAGAGAAGAGAAGACTGCCATCTTCGTATTCCTCAACCACATAGCGATGATCGGCGGCGATCGTCACAGCGCCCGGGGACATCCTTTTGCCGACGAGCCGAGTGACATCGACGGTGCTTCCTTTTCCTAACCGAGATAGATCGCTTCTTCGCGGCGCCGAACCTTCAGTCTCGTCTGAAGGGGATCCGCAGACCCGAGTCCCTCGGCAATCGATACCTGACTCGGCGCCATGTCTCGTCGTCGCACAAGAACCTTGATCAGCTTTCTCACGCGATCCTCCTGGACCATCGGATGAGCCCAGTTTGCGGGCCCACTATTTCCTGGTCGTGGCAGCACGATGAATGCTCCGTGAACGCCGTCGGTGAGATCCTCGACGGGGATGAAGGAGTCGACTGCTCGGCGTCGAACTCACAGGACCAGTGAGTTGGATGCTGTGTGCCGCAAGAAACCCGCGTGAGATCGCAATCTCATCGGCAGTCAAGCGGGAGTGGTCGCGTCTCCAGGTGGCTCCGGCCCTGCCGCATCAGGTGGCGCGGCCTCAGTCTTCGTTCGGCGACCGAACTCCAGCACAAGAAAGATGAGCGACGCGATACCTGCAAGAGCCTCGCCACGTCCGATCCGACGATCCCTAAGCAGTCGCCTGCCGACGTTCACCGTCGTGAGTCCTGAGAAGGCAAGCAGCGCCGCCCTCTTCGATTCTTCTGCGGTCCATCGCACGCTCGTCGTCATCTCTGGCATCAGCCGACCTTATTGGCGCAACCGGCGTCGAAGTCACGACGAGTGAGTTGGACAGTTCAGGTTCCGGCCACCCCGCTTCAGGCTTGTCCAGTGCCTTTCATTTGCTTCGGTCCCGACCACTGACGCGTGTCGGACCGCAATGCACGATCGAGCGTTCGCACGATCCAAGAGTTCACCGAGATGCCCCCGCTCCGTGCGGACTGCTCGAACGCCCGCTTCAATTCGTCGGGGACTCGCAGTGCGATCCGGGCATTGAAGTCGTTGGTCAAGGGAGGGGGCGGAGGATCCTCTGTCTCCCGCCTCTCGATGTGCAATTCATCCCCCTCGAGAGTGAGGATGAGCTTGGTCCCGCTCCGGTCGTCAATGTCTTGAATCAGCGCGTTCAGAGCCTCGAGAAGGCGACTTCGCAGCGCCGGCCGGTTCGCCACGACGATCCGATTGACCGTCTCGGCGACCTCGGGTCCGCCTATCTCCCCGAGGGCTGCGAGGTCGCCCTCGATGGACTCGAAGAACCGCGACATCAGCACGGCTCGCGCCTCGATCTCGGCCCGTGCAGCGATGACAGCCACTCGCGAGTCATGAGTCGCCTATGGCGCGCAGCGCAGCCTCGATGGTGGTGCGGCTCCGTCGCGCGAGGGCAACGTGCAGATCCATGACATCCAGGATCTGGGCAAGTTGTTGCTGGCCCGCCGGCACAGGATTGTCCTCGTGGAAGTGGCGCACCTCCGCGGCGAGCTCGGGGTCAGCGGCGAACGTGAACACCGATGAGACCATTCCCACGTGCGACGTGACCGGGAAGCGCTCGATCGCGTCGTTCCACCGACCCGTCAGTGCTCGCCAGACCTGCGGGCCGGCAAGCCGGTTGCGGATGAGCGACATCACCAGATACGGCGCATCCTGGGTCCTCACCTCGCCGAAGGCGCTCTCGAAGGTCTCGAGGATCACCTCAGGGTGTGGTGAGTTGGATGCTGCGAAGAGGTACCGCTGCTCGTCCTGCGGTGTCGCTGCATCCCTCCGACGTGCGTCGCAGGTGGCGACGTCACCGGGGCGACCTTGCTGCATCGTGATCGCGACGATGGCATCGGCGAGGTCACCGCTCACATTCCCGGAGTCGAAGCGAGCGATGGCTTCCGCGACGATTGCGCCGTCACGGCCTAGCGTGCCGAGGTCGCGGATCGCCATTCCCCGAAGCTCCGACGCCTGGGTGCTCTCCGCGCGCGCTGGCTCCCACCCGAGGCGGGCAAAGACGGGGGCCCACAGGGTCCGGACCGCCCCTGCAAGCGCCTCTCTGCCCGGTTCGTCGACGAAGTGGTCAGCAAGGGAGAGCGCCTTGCTCACGACGTCCCATGCCGCCGGCTCGTCCAGCCTCGCCAACCCCGTCGCAAGCGCGAGGAGGTCGGCGAACTCTGAATGTCCCACGAGGATCGACGCCCAGGTGTCGGTGAAGAGGACGGCTCGCTCCAGCTCGTCGAGGTCGCCGAGCCGCTCGGCAATCCGGGCGAGGTGGTCGGTGTCGTAGGCGGTGCGATAGAAGCCGTAGCCGTTCGCGTTGACGACGGTCACACCGTCGAGGTCAATCGATGCAGTCGGTACATCCAGGAGGTGTCGGATGACCTTGCCGCTGTCGAGCGACCGAGCGAGGACGGGTACCTTCCACGCTGAGCCGATCGCCGAGCTGCCGGTCGACTCGGCGTAGGCAAACGGCTCCTGGGAGATCGAGTCGCCCTTGACGGTGATGAGGGGATAGCCGCCCTGGAGGATCCACGTGTCCATGATCGCTCCGACGGGCTCACCAGACGCAGCCTCGAGGGCCGACCAGAGGTCCTGCGTCGTGGCATTCGAGTAGGCGTGTCGCTGCAGGTAGTTCCGAATGCCGTCTCGAAACGTGTCCGCGCCCAGGTACTGCTCGAGCATGCGAAGGACGGCGCACCCCTTCACGTACGTGAGGATGTCGAACATCGCGCGACACTCGTCCGGTGACACGACCTCGAACTCGATCGGCCGGGTCGTGTGCTGGCCATCGATGGTGAAGGCAGTGTCACGGAACGGGCTAAACGAGACCCACTTCTTCCACTCTGGGTGGAGATGGTCGGTGCAGAGCATCTCCATGAACGTGGCGAACGCCTCGTTCAGCCAGATCCCCTCCCACCAGGCCATCGTCACCAAGTCGCCAAACCACATGTGCGCCAGCTCGTGTCCGACGACGAGTGCGACTCGCTCGATCTCGGGTTGGGAGGCGGTTGCAGCGTCGATGAGCAGCTCGGTCTCCCTGAAGGTCACGCAGCCAAGGTTCTCCATCGCCCCTGCTGCGAAGTCAGGAATCGCGATGAGGTCGACCTTGTCACCTGGGTAGGAGATTCCGAAGTAGTCAGAGAAGAACTCAAGCGCGTGAACGGCCACCTGCATGGGGAACGCCACGAGGTGCCCCTTGCCCGGTGGGTACACGATGCGGACCGGTGTGGGTCCGGCCATGCTGACCGGCGACGCCTCGAAGGGACCGACGACGAATGCCACGAGGTACGTCGACATGATCATCGTCTTGGCAAAGCGCACCTCGCGGCGGCCACTCCCGATCGACGAGGAGGCGACCTCAGAGGTGTTCGAGTATGCGGCCAGGTGCTCGGGGATGTCGAGCGTCACCTCATAGGTGGCCTTGAACGCAGGCTCGTCCCAACATGGGAAGGCCCGACGCGCATCGGTCGACTCGAGCTGCGTCGTCGCGATGCGATGGGTCTCGCCGTCGGGGTCTACGAACGTGGAGAGGTAGAAGCCGCGAAGCTGGTCGTTCAGCACTCCCGTGAAGGTGAGCGCGATCGTCGCCGGTCCAACCGGGAGGGGTGCGTCGAAGGTGAACGCGGCGGTCTCGTACGTCTCGTCGAGGACTGGAGACCTCGACACCATCTCGATCTCGCCGGACCGAAGAGATGCTGGAGAGACCTCCAGCTCGATCGCATTGAGCGACAGGGTGGCAACCGGCTCGGTCACCTCGACGTCGATCTCCACGGATCCCGTGAAGGTGGCGGCGTCCAGATCGGGCGCCATCCGGAGCCGATAGGCCGACGGGATCACCGTGGAGGCAAGTCGATAGGGATTGCTGCGCTCTGTCATGTGGCTCCCATCATGGTGATATCGAAGTGATGTCATCGTAATATCACACCTGCGGCGCGTCCGCACGCGCCACCCCAATCGATGGCATCAGCTTGCTGAGGGACTGCGTCCTGTGCCTCTCTCGCAAGCATCCGGCGATGGCCTGATGCTGGATCTGCAGCTAGCTCGCAGGAACCCTGGCGCGAGCAATCTGCTGCACTCCCAGATCGCCGTAGATCCATCTGGCGCTGGACGGCGCTCGACGCTGCCTGGCGCACGGCACCTGGCGCGCGAGCAGAGGTGGCCAGACAGCAAGGGTCGGCTACGGCGTCGTTGGCGACGCCCATGCGGTCGCCCGCTCGGCCGAGACCTGGACCTGCAGCCCCGCCACGCTGCTCTTGCCCTGCGCTGTGGGGACCCACGGCCGACGGCGACGGCGAGGCCGGACTGGTCCGCTTTTGGGATTGCTTTCACGCAATCGATCGCCTCAGCTCCGGCGAGGGCCTCGCTGGCCCGGCTGCTAAGAACCGAGGTCAGCGAGATCCTCGGCCGAGCAGTCCAAGATTGGCGGTGATGAGTTTCATGAAGATTCGATTCGCCGTCTCTGCCGGCGTGGGCGCCGGCGATGTCGACCGATTCGCTGCCGACGTGACTGAGATAGAGGCCTTGGGCTTCGACACCGTTTGGTTGTCCGATGTCCCACTCGGTGCCACCATCGACCCGATCGTCGGTCTCGCGTACGCGGCGGCCGCGACCTCGACGCTCAAGCTCGGCGCCAACATCGTGCCAATTGGCCGTAACCCGCTGACGCTGGCCAAGTCGCTGGCTCAGATCGACCAGCTGTCGAAAGGCCGTCTTCTGCTGAGTTTCGTAGTCGGCCTCGATCAACCGGGCGAGAGGCAGGCGCTCGGAGCACAGGGGACCAACCGAGGTCGGACTCTGGAAGAGGTGACACCGCTGCTGCGATCCTGGTGGGCTGGCGAGCCGGTCAGCCACGACCACGAGCAAGGGTTCTACAACTTCGACGGCGTGGCATCGCCGAGTCGTTCGTACCAGCAACCCCTCGAAGTGTGGTTCGGCGGGAGCGGGCCCGTCGCCCTGACGCGTACTGGGCGATTCGCGGACGGTTGGCTCGGATCAGCGATGTCGCCCCAAGAGGCGCAGGTCGCCCGCCAGCGGATCGAACAGGCGGCGGCAGAATCTGGCCGAACGATCGACCCGGAGCACTTCGGGCTGAGCATTCCCTACGCCGCTGAAGAACCGGATCGGCGCACCCTCGAGTTGCTGCGCAGCCGGCGGCCCGACGCCGACCCTGAGAGCCTGCTGCCTGTCGGTCCGGTGAGATTGCGTCGGCTCCTCATCGCCCACGTCGAGGCCGGCCTCTCGAAGTTCGTGGTGCGGCCGGTCGATATGGACGTGGAGCCTCAACGCGCCCTATCGGCATTGGCCGAAATCCTTCTCCCGCTGCAAACTTGACCAGCCATCGAGCGTTGACCTCCGACGCCTACGAGAAGATGTGAACGCGGTGCTCGAAGATCGCTTGAATGCGGTGCAATCTCGGTTACTAAGAGCGAGTATCGAACTCACGACTCGAGGGTTCGATCGGAGCGTGCCAGGTCGAACTCATCCAATGTGACTTCGATGCAAAGGATTTTGTGCTCGGTCAGGCCTTTCGCTCGATGAGGACTCCCATTGCGCTGGAGCCAACAGCCATGCAGGCTCCACCGACGCAAGAGATGCCGAGCAGTTCGGACGACACGGTGGGGCTCGCGGATGGGAGCCGCGACCAAGCCGTGCCGCATCTCGCCTGCCTTTCGACGAGACCGATCCGGCTATCGTCACCCTGAAAGGGGCGCCACATGTCATCACAGTTCGAACCACACCATCTCAGCGCGAATCATCGCGACACGCTCCTCCAGATCTTTCAGCACCCAGCGAGCCACAACGTCGAATGGCGCGCCGTTCTGTCACTCCTCGAGGCAGTGGGAGAGGTGGAGGAGCGCAAGGAGGGCAAGGTCAGCGTTGCGCTGGGGGGCGAGGTCGAGGTATTCATTCGCCCGAAGCACAAGGATGCCGAAGTCGAGCAGATCGTGGATCTTCGCCGGATGCTCACGAACGCGGGCTATGCGGCGGTCGTTGAGGAGATGGAAGCGCAGGGCAAGGAGGACTGAGGTGCCAATTCACGACCAGTGACCTCAGAATTGCGAGACGTCAACCTGCCGATCCGGCTTAGCATTCCCAGCATTCAAGTCACGTAGAAGGCTTCGATCGGCCGTCCGAAATAGTTCGTTCGATTCCAGTTGCGGTCGAATCGAGGTAGTCAGTCGAGTTCCGCAAGCAACTCAACGACCGCGCCGTCGAGCCACTCCAACTCGGACGCGATGCGTCGAAGCTCTGCAGCTCGCTGCGATGGTGTGAGTGGGAAGTGCCTCATGTCGTCGGTGCTTTGTTGTTTCGACTGATGCAACGCCCACCGGACCGTCTCGCGGTCGTGGATACCGTATGCCCGAGCGAACGCTCCAAGCCGACGGGAGAGCTCCGGTGGCATCCGAAAGTCGCTGGCGTCGAAGTAGGCGCAGTTGCCTAGTGGCACGTACTTCCACGCAGCTGCGCCGAACTCGACGATCGGATGGTTGGGGCGGATGGTGTCCCAGTCGATGAAGGCGACCGGAAGCCCGGCGCGGTAGACAGTGTTGTGGGGGCCGATGTCGCCATGACAGACGGCTTCGTCAGTGCCAAGTGCCGAAGCGCTGTAGCGACGCCATACCGCTCCTTCGGGCAGATCGAAGGTCGCCGCCGCGTCGTGAAATCTCCTCAAGAGCCGAGCGGTGGCGAGAAGGCACTCCTCGGTTCTGGCCCAGCTTGGCCACGGCGTCGGTTTCCCCGGCCTCCACTGAGGTCCTGCAGCCAGCACGTCACCCTCGATGAAGGTCAGGATCTCACGCCCCGCATCGTCGATCCCGAGGACAATCGGAGCGCCTTCAAAGCCCACAGCTTCAAGATGGCAAAGGAATGCATGCACCGTCGGCGTCCAAGGGCCGATCGGGCGGTGCACTCCTTGGTCTGATCTCCAGACTGCGCCGCCGCCAAGTCCCTCTGGGAGTCGATGCCCGACATTCACGACTCAATCCTGCCGCATCTGCAGCTACCGGATCACTTGTTTCGCAGTAACACATCGCCCGTCCTACATGCAGCCTCGACGCAGTCTCTCGGAACGATTCAGAGCAGGGTCGCGGCACCATGGCCGGACTCCTCTTGCTTGGCATTGGTGCGGCCAAGTCCGACTCTCCCGAATCCACGGTCCATAAGTGGAGCTATCGAACTCGCGACTAGTGAGTTGGCTCCGACAGCCTTCCAAACTCACGGTTGCGAAATTCATTGATCTGAACTTCGTCAGCAGCTCCAGTTGACGTCTTAGGACTCTGGATCGTCAAGATCTGCACCGATCTCCTTGTTCTCTCGCTCATCGGGCTCAGGGAACTCTTCGTCTGCCTCGTCGTCGAAATCGATCTCCGAGTCCGGTGCGGGATCTTGATTGGGATTCAGGCGGCTTTGATCGGGGCTTGTGGTCATGGACTCAGCATTACCCAAACTGACGAGCTCGATCGCGCGCACAGCCAGAGACTGGCTTGAGCACTCGAGTCGGGCCAGGGGCACGCTCGCCCTGCGAAGAGGCGACCGTCGAACTCACTACCGCAGCTATCTCCAGTGGGGAGGCAGTCGAGGCTTGAAGTCCTAGAAGTGACTTCGATGCATCGCCCGCAAGGGAGGTCTTCAATAGTGCGCCTGCAACAAGGCTTCGCGGGAACCATCAATCCCCCGTGGACCATCGGAATGGTCATAGTCTCCAGTGACAAGAGGAGACCACGTGACAGCATCCCCGTCTTCTGTGTCCGATGCTCCTGCGCCGCTTTTCCTCGCGGCGTCGCAGCCGGCTGAACGAAACCGTGTCACTGCCGCCTTGCGGTTGATATGGGTGCTCCCGCAGGTCTTCGTCCTGTTCTTCGTCTTCATCGGGGCGTTCTTCGTCCTCGTGCTCGGGTGGTTCGGAGCACTGTTCACGGGTCGCTTGCCGACGTTCGCCTCAGACTTCCTTGCAGGGGCCATCCGATGGGGCACGAGGGTCAGCGGCTATTTCTTCTTTCTCACTGACGAGTATCCACCATTCTCCCTCGAGGAAGATCCGGCCTACCCGATCAAGATTGAGATCCCTCCTTCTGGCGAATTGAATCGTCTCGCGGTGCTCTTCCGCATCTTCCTCGTGATTCCGGCGAGCGTCGTCTCATCCATCGTCGGAAGTGGCGTCTTCCTCATCGCGGTGGCGTCTTGGGCGACGATCACGTTCACGGGCAAGCAGCCAATACCGCTTTATGAGGCGATCCGAGTTGTCACGAGATACCACATGCGCGTGAGTGGCTACTTCTTGATGCTGACGTCTGAGTATCCATGGGGTGTGATGGGAGATGCATCGGCGACCGAGTCTGAGACGGCGGGCGCGGAGGGATCCGATTGGGTCCTACGGCTTAGCCCAGGCGGTCGTACGACGATGATCGTGGTGATTGTGCTCGGTGTCATCTCGACGGCCCTCAACAACAGCTACCGGCGATAAACCTGCAGTCATCGAAGCAGGACGGGCAACTCACTAGTGACTGCGATTCTGACTATGAACCGGAACCTGCATTCGCGGGCGGTTGTCGCACACCTAATCTCGAAGCTGCGAATCCACAGGTCTGCTGCAATCTGCGCTACCTCGGAGCCGTGCGAAGGTCACTCGTGACCTCGCCCGATGTTGATCGCACGACCAGTGACCTTTCCCAATTTAACATCGCCTGTACTTCGCCGGCTTCATCGCTATCGGGCCTTATGGCACTCATCGCGGAGTCAATGTCAGCGGAAGACTTCGCGTGTGATGCCATGATCGCAAGTGAGTGCGCAGCCGCCACGCGGAGTTCGAGCCTCCGTGGCTGACTTCCAGTGGCGACAGAGATTGCTTGACGAACAAGTCCTGGAAAATTGGGATCACCAACGATCTCCGGTCGGTATACGTCCCCAAGAGCCCAAAGTGATGCCTGACTGACCGACGAATCAAAGTCGGCATCCCTCAAGCAGTCGGAGAGAAACTCGATTACCGCACCGCAATCGTTAGGGTGACCGCATGCCGAGCGTCTCGTTGTACGTCGATCCGAGTTGTCCGTGGGCGTGGGTCTCGTCACGTTGGCTGACCGAGGTTGCCCCGGCCCGTGGCCTAGACATCACCTGGAAGTCGTACTGCATCGAGATTCGTGACGACTATGACCTCGCCCCGGGATTTCCTTCCGAACGTCGGGATCTTGGTCTCGCGGCTCATGAGATCTCTCACCGCATGCTGAGGGTCTTCGAGGCGGTGCGAGCGAGTCTCGGTGAGAGCGCGGTCGACCGGCTCTACACCGAGTGGGGGGCCAGATTCTTCACCGCGAGCGACGATTCACTGCTCGATGGCAAATCGCCGTTGATCCAAGATTGCCTCGATGCCTGCCAGTTCAGTTCGTCCTTGGCCGACTCGCAGCATGAGCAAAAGTGGGACGGACCGATAGTCGAATCGATGCAAGTCGCGTATGCATTTGGCGGCAACAAGACGCAGACGCCAACGATCGTCATCGAGGCCGACCCACCTCATGGCTTCAAGGGTCCAGTGATGTCGCACGCTCCGACGGGCGATGCCGCCGTTCGGCTATGGGACGCAATCCTCGTGATCTCGGAGCACCCTGCTTTCTTTGAGCTGACTCGGCCCCGTACATCGTTTCCGTCGCCATAGATCGAGAATCGCAGCTCCCGTACGCCACGCGGCTCTGTACGCGAATGTCGAAGTCACAAGTGAATTCGATCAGCCTTGTCGCAGTTCTTGCTGGCGGTTAGATCTTGCTGAACTACGACCTGCGAGAGCGGAATCAACTCCCGCCGGCTTCGACGCCTTCAATGGATCCTGGCTGACTTGACGGCCACTCCGAAACCTTATCTAAGGGCAACTGTTTCTACCATGATTGATTGGTGTCGGCTCGTCGAAGTCACTACTCATGACTTCGACGAGCTCGACCGATACATCGCCACATTTAGGACGATCAGCCGAAATGACCCCAGTGAGTGGCAATGATGAGTAGCGCGCCTGCAAGGGCGAGTGCAATGCCTGCGACGACTGTTCTTGCAACAGGCATCTTGAAGGCTGGGATCTGAGCGGCGACGAGCCAAACACCGGCAAACAGGATCAACAGGAAACCGACCTCGGCGAGCGTGACGCCCGTGTGTCGGCTCAACGCGAGCATACGAATGATGGTAGCCAGTTCGGCACCTTGGAGGTGACAAGCCACCCGAGCGATGAGCCAACCTCGCTCAACGGCTCACCTCCGATGTAATCGAAGTCACTACTTGTGCGTGCTGCCGCGGAGTATCCAGATAGCGCAGCACTCAAGGCGATTGTCGGTCAAATCGCGCATGCGGAAGGCGATACTCACAGCAGCAGGAAGTACGTTGCACCCGGGCCCCACGTCGCATTGACGTTGATCGGATAGATCGTGACCGGGCAGTACTGGTTGCCCATGGTGAGGATGGTGACCACCGTGAGGCCGCCGGTTGCCGTGATGAACTTCGCTGAGGGCCCGTTCAGGATCGGGCACCCGAAGACGACGTAGTACAAGTGCATGGCCGCACCGCCTGTGTAGGGCGGCGGCGTGATGAAGAGCGTCGCGGTCTTTATCGGGCTGAAGTTCGGACCGGTGAGCGAGACGCCAGGGATCGAAACCGGATTGAAGGGCGCAACCGACACGACGGTGACCTGCCGATAGGCGATGAGCGTCAGAGGATGGGACGTGTCCACGGCCCGGATCGTGAGGACGCGCCCACCCCCAACGCAGCCTGTCGTGAGCACGCCGGCCGCAGTGATGTTGTCGCCGCAGAGGTGTCCGATTGCGCGGTTGACGAGCGACCAGGTAATCGTCGGCGTCAGAGCGTCGCTTCGTGTGGCAACGGCCGTCGCGAGGTTCGCGCCTACCGGGACGACGTTGAGGGGATACCCTCCGACGCTCACGTTGTTGATGTTCAGCACCGGCGTAGGCGGTGGTCCGGTGACGTGGTAGCACAGGGTGCTCCACGTGAAAATGCTCGCGGACCCCGACGGGTTCCACCCAAACAGGTTGAGTGAGAAACCCATCGAGCCCGAGAGTCCGCAGGTCAGCGCAATCGAGTTCGCGGGAGCGGTCGCGGCGGTGTTGAAGGCCGCGTCGAGCGTGGCGGCTTCCGTGAGGCTCCCGCACAGCACGTTCGTGTAGGCACAGACCTGCCCTGTCTCGTTGAGACCGATATGGACCGTGCCGCTCGCCTGACTCCCGATCGGATTCACGCTGAAGTTGTGACCACCACCACTGGTCCAGTGCGGCGACTGGTTGGTCGCAAAGGTGATCCACCCGCTCCACGACGTTGACGCCGAAGACGTCGAGATCGAGGCGTCACCGCTGAGCTCGAGGCTCACCGTCACCGAGGGCTCGATGTCCACGGGTATCGGTCCGATGTTGAATTGAATCGCTGGCATGCAGCCGTTCTCGTGGTCGCACGTGTAGATGTCGAACGAGTGGCTACCCGATACGTGCGCCACCAGGTTGGTTACCGATGCGCTCGCGCCGGCGCTGGCGGATGCCGAGAGGCCCCATGCGTAACAGAGCCCCAGGAACGTGTGCGTGCACCAGAGCGACATGCCGACATGGGCGTACGCGCTGATGACGAAGGTGCCGACGACCGACCCTCCGTTCCAGGACGAGTTCACGACGAAATGCGGGCGGGCGTGGTGCACAGCGTGGCCGGTGCCCGTCAATGCTGGTGTTCCCGTGTAGCTGAAGCTGAAGGCGTCGTAGGCGTCGCCGAGGTCGCCGGGCGAGCCCGAGAGGACCAGATCGCCCGCTGGGTCGGTCCACACCGACTGGACGCGCAGGACGGTCGCCGACTGTCCGGCACTCGCTGGGAGTACGACCGCGTGGCCGGGGGTCACTGCGGCCACGTCGGACGGCGCGGGCGACGACCAGACGTACGCGGTGCGATCAGTTCCGTTGGTTCGCACGACGTCTTTGAGCGCGCTCATGTCCGCGGAGGTCAGCACAACTGAGTGGCTGGCGAGCTTGACGGTCGGCGACGTTGGTGTCAGCGATGCCTGGGGCGGGCTCTTGCCGAAGGCGTCGCGAGCCACGACGCTCACCGCGTAGAACGACCCCGGCGCGAGCCCGGGCAGCGTCAGGGATGTGGTGCCGCCGCCGGTCGTGAGCGTGCGCGCTGTGCCCGCGACGACGGCGCTGTCGTACGTGAGCACCGAGCTCGTGGGGATCGCCGCGGTCGCGGAGCCGCCTGCGGGCGAGAGCACGACGGTCCCCTTCACCTTCCCGCGCACCGCGGGGTACGAGGTGCTGCCAGTGGAGATCGTCGTAAAGCCGCTCGCGCATGCGGGTAGCACGGTGTGCAGGGTGGCCGACGTCTTCCAACCCGCACCCACCCCCGACGTCGCGACTGAGCGGCATGCCGCGCCCGGTCCGAGGACCGGCTGAGCTGTGACGGTGTAGCCGGTCAACGGTGTGGTCACGAACTGGGGCGGTGCCCAGCTGACGCTGATCGAGCTCCCGTTGCCCGTTGGCTTGACGAGCAGGCCGGTCGGCATGCCAGGCAGAGGGGAGGCGGTAGGCGTCCCGGTTGACACTGCGGTGCTCGACACTCCGACGGTGTTGTGCGCCGTGAGCGACACCGAGTACGCAGTGCCGTCGTGCAGTCCTCCGACCGTCGCCGACGTCGCACCAGCCGCAGGACTGACGTGGACCGAGGTCGATCCTGCCCTGATGGTGAGGTTGTAGCCCGTCACTGCCGACCCCCCGCTCCACAGGGGGGCGAGCCAGAGCACCTGGAGCGAACCGTGGTGTGCGCCGACGTCAGTGATGACCGGCACGGAGGGTGGTGTCTGGTCCTCTGCGACGGCGGTGCTGGAGGGAGCGGAGGGCGCGCTGTCGCCGGATGTGTTGTGCGCGGTCATCGTCACCGAATAGGGCACACCGACGCAGTTCGCATTGACGGCGATGTCGGCGTACCGCGCCGTGGCCGAGAGCGGGCCGTCGACGAACGGCCCGTCGCACGACGTCACCGTCGCTCCCGCGTAGCCGGCAGGAGGCGCGACGGTGAGCGTGTAGGACGTCACATCGTCGTCAAGCACAGCGCCCTGCCAGGTCACGTGCATCGCAAGGCCCTCTGCGAGGATCACGGCGGGCTGGGGCCTTCGAGGGACACTGCGAACGATTAGGTGGCTCGCCACGCCGTCAGGCGACGTCCCGCCCGCTGTGGTGACCTCAACCTGGTAGTCGCCCTGGTCCAGCAAGGGGATGACCGCGGTGACCGAGCCGGTCGAGTTCGCCGAGAAGCTGGCGGACATCCCGCCAATGGACACGGCGGTCGCACCCGCGACGCCCTTGCCGGAGACCACGACGGAGTCTCCGGGGGTGCCGCTTGCCCCAGACACGCCGTCCGTGTTCGTCATCGATCCGAGGACCGGCACGCCGGCGGCCAGCGGGTCCACGGTGATCGCGACCTGGTGACTGGCACTGACGCCGTCCTGGTCGATCGCGAGCAGCGTCACCTTGTAGGTCCCGGCGGTCCCGACGAGCGGCGTGCCGTCGATCGCGGCATGCGCACCGCCTGGAGACGCCAGCAGCTCGAGACCAGCTGGAAGGTTCCCCTCCACGACAACTCGGCCCCCGACGCCCATCGAGGTCGTCACGGGAATCGAGCCCGGCACCCCCTCGGCAAGCGTTGCCGTCGGACTCGCCGTGATCGTCGCCGCGGCGTCACCGATGGCGAGTTGCCCGCCGATGACGAGCAACTTGGTGAGCGTCCCCGCTTGACATGCAGCCTGCAGCGCGGTCGGCGTCGTCGAGGTCTCGAGGTCGAGCGACGACCATCGCCCCGAGGCACTCCCTGCGTACGGTCCCTTTGCCGACGCCGTTCCGGGCGTCGCGGGGAAGTCGAGCGTCGTGCCGCCCGAGGTGCCCGTGCCCGTCGTGAATCCCGCGAACGTCACCGCCGTGTGGCTGCTCGGCGCAGGCGACCAGGCGGGATTCAGCTTCATCGCGCCGGTGAACTTCTTGATCGTCGTGCAGGTGAGACCCGTAACGACCTGCTTGGTGGTCGTTGCGAAGCTCAACGTGTCAGAGTGCGAGTCACTCGGAGCGCACTGGCTGGAGCCCAGCGTCGTCGTCACCGTGATCGCCTTGCTGGTCTTCCCAATTCCCCCTCCGAACGCGATGGAGCCCCGAACGCTCGAACAGCGGATCGACCCTGCTCCGGATGGGTGAGGCACTGCGGTCCGCGGCGTCGACGCGCTGGCGGCAACGGCGGGAACGACGGGTAATACCAATGCAGCCGTGACGACGACGGTAAGTGCGAGCTTCCTCATGGTCCCCCCCGGGGCTCAACGTTCCCGGACGGTAACACGGAGCACTCATCATCCCTTCTCGGCCGGACGTGCGCGCCCTCTGGGATCGAAGTCATTACTAATGGCTTCGAACCATCTGAGGTCTTTCGGAGCAACGGCGTCGAATTCACCCAGCGAGTGAGTTGGACGATCCGGCCCGGCACCAGCCGTTTCCAAGACCGAGCGGAGTGACGGATACGTCGTCGGCTTCGCATCACTGACTCTTGAGCGATTGATAATCCACGTTCGTGGGGCTACTTTGCATTGGGAGGATCATTGACCGAGAGAAGGGGATGAATCATGGGACGCAAGGTCGCAGACTGCCGAGACTTTCCTAGCGAAAGTGGTTGCACACTTACGATCTCCGGCAAGGAAGACGAAGTAATGACGGCCGCTACTCACCATGCGATGACTGTTCACGGGCACAAGGACATCGAAGAGGTTCGTACCTGGCTCAGTCAGAACATGAAAGACGAGTAGTCAGCCTTTCGGACGCGGCTGCCTGGCCTCACGACGAATCAGTCGGAGGGAAGACGAAACTGCTCGACCAACTCACAACTCGTGACTCTGACGATGGTTGGAGCAGGTCTTGGCTCCGGTGACCTACTCGTGGTGCTCCGACATCGAACACCCGGCGTCGGCGCCACGTAGCCTGCCGTCGACGGGGACTTGGCGAGCCGTGCGCCTTCCGTCGCAACGCTGCTCTCGGGTTTGAATCATCCCTGGGGCATACTCGCTGGGGGACCCCGAGGTCGCTCGTGGTGCAGTCGAATCGGAGGGGCGTGACCCGAAAGTGAGCGTGGTGTTCACGGGTGAGCCACCGACGTGGCTACGCGCCCTGAGCGAGAAGGAGCTCCGTCTCCGGTACGGATCCCAGACGTTGGAGCGAGGCACCCGGTACGCACGAGAGGGCGCCGTGGCCGCCGTGCAGTCCGACGACGGTCGACGCACGCTGCAGGCAAAGGTGCGAGGAAGCCACGATCAGCTGTACCTGACGGAGGTCACCGCGCCGCCCGGGGGCCGTCCCAACTTCCCCACCGCCATCTGCAGCTGTCCGATGAAGTTCGATTGCAAGCACGTCGTCGCCGTGCTGCTGGTCGCCCAGCGGTGGCCAGGAATCGGTCCGGCCGCACATGACGCGGTTCTGGAGGCCGACTGGGAGGCGTCCCTCGCCGAGCTGGTCGCCTCGCCGCGCGCCAAGCCTGCGGGCGGACTCGGTCTGCTGGTCGAGATGGTGATGCCCAAGGACCGGATCCCCACGCGCGTCCGACTTCGCCCGGTGGCTCGCGCACGTGGCGGCTGGGTCAAGTCCGGCGCGGCGTGGTGGAACCTCGAGCGCGGGTACTCCGGCGTGGACGTGGACGCTCCTCAGCGTGACCTTGCGCGGGAGATCCTGGCGCTGTCCCGCAGCCGCCAGGCCAACTATCGCACCGCGTACGGAGAGACGTACCTGTACCTCGACGACATCGGCCCCGCGGTCTGGCGACTGTTGGCCCAAGCGCTCGAACGAGGCTTCGTGCTCGTCGGGGCCGGTGCGCACCAGACGGTGCGGTTGGCTGACGAGCCCGTGAGAGCAGTGCTCGACGTGCGTCGTCCGGTCGGCTCGCTGTTCGTGGAGGTCGCCGCCGATCTGCAGGGTGCCGAAGGGTCCTCCGTGGCGACGGGCGCGCTCCTCGTCGGCGAACCGGCCCACGGCGTCGTGGTCGTCGGCGACGACAACCTGGTCCTCGCCGCGCTCGAGGCGCCGCTCGCCCCCGCCGCGCAGCGACTGCTCGCGAACGGGCCGATGCGGATCCCCGATGCGGACCTCCCCCGCTTCTTCGCCATGTACTACCCGGGTCTGCGACGTCAGCTGACGGTGCTTTCCGGGGACCTCACGGTGACACTGCCAGAGGTCGAGCCACCGAGGCTGGTGGTCGCCGTCGAGTTCGGTGACGGTCATGCCTCCACAGTGAAGTGGGAGTTCAGCTACCGCGTCGGCGACAGCGACGTCCGCTTCGGCCGGCTCGACGCCGGATCGTCCGTCGGCCGCGACGTCGACGCCGAGGCGGCGCTGCTCGCACCGCTGCACGAGCTCGGGATCACCGAGATGCCGTCTCTGAGCGACGGACGGGATCCGACCAGGCCCGAGGTGCGCCTGGTCGGCATGCAGACGGCAGCGCTGGCCGAACAGCTGCTCCCTGCGCTGCTCAACGACAGGGACGTCGAGGTCCACGTGACCGGCGACCCTCGTCGCTACCGCGAGGCGACCGAACCGCCGGTCATCTCGGTCTCGGCTTTCGACGGTGCGGACCCGGACTGGTTCGACCTGCAGGTGACGGTCACGGTCGACGACCAGCGGGTCCCGTTCGCGCCGCTTCTCACGGCGGTCGCGCTGGGAGAGGAGCGCCTCCTTCTCGACAGCGGCGTCTGGTTCCGCCTCGATCGTCCCGAGCTGCGCCGGCTCCGCGAGCTCATCGAGGACGCCCGGCTCCTGGAGGACCGCCCGAGCGACGGGCTGCGGCTTGCCCCGATGCATGCAGGCCTCTGGGAGGAGCTCGTCGAGCTCGGCGTCGTTGGCGAGCAGAGCGAGCGCTGGGCCAAGTCCGCCGGGGGACTGCTGTCGCTCACCGAGCTGCCACGTCCGAGTCCTCCCACAGGGCTGTGCACGACGCTCCGCCCGTACCAGGTCGACGGGTTTCATTGGCTGAGCCTCTTGTGGGACCTGCAGCTCGGCGGCGTGCTGGCGGACGACATGGGGCTTGGCAAGACGGTCCAGACGCTCGCGATGGCGGCGCGGGCATCGGAGCAGGACACGCTCGGCGGTGACGCGGGTCCGCTATTGATCGTCGCGCCGACGAGCGTCGTGACCACGTGGGCGTCCCAGTCCAAGGAGTTCTGCCCGTCGTTGCGTGTCGAGGTGATCAACGAGACCGAGGGTCGGAGCGGCCGGCCGATCGCGGACCGGGCATCAGGCGCGGACCTGGTTGTCACGTCGTATGCATTGCTGCGGATCGACGACGACGCGTACCAGGCGCTCGCGTGGAGCGGGTTGGTCCTGGACGAGGCGCAGTTCGTGAAGAACCACCGGGCGAAGACCTACCAGTGCGCCCGGCGACTGCCGGCACCATTCAAGCTGGCTATCACCGGGACGCCGATCGAGAACTCACTCACGGACCTGTGGTCGTTGCTGTCGATCACCGCACCGGGCCTCTTCCCGAACCCCCAACAATTCGACACCTTCTATCGCCGGCCGATCGAGAGCGGTTCGGCGCCAGAGCGACTGGACTCCCTGCGTAGACGCGTGCGCCCACTGATGCTGCGGCGAACGAAGGCTCAGGTGGCGACGGACCTGCCTCCTAAGACCGAGCAGGTCGTCGAGGTCGTGCTCAATACGGCGCACCGGCGCATCTACGACACGCACCTCAACCGCGAGCGACAACGGATGCTCCGGCTCGTCGACGACCTCGATCGCAATCGGTTCGCGATCCTGCGATCGCTTACGATCCTGCGCCAGCTGAGCCTCGACGCGTCGCTGGTCGACGCCCGGCACGCAGGCAAGATCCGATCGAGCAAGCTCGATGAACTGGTGGACCTACTTCGCGAGGTCGCCTCAGAGGGCCACCGCGCACTTGTCTTCAGCCAGTTCACCCGCTTCCTCTCGCTCGCACGGACCCGGCTCCAAGAGGAGGGCATTGGTTGCTGCTACCTCGACGGGCGCACGCGCAACCGCGCCAGGCGCATCGCTGAGTTCACCGACGGGGACGCGCCCGCGTTCCTCATCAGCCTCAAGGCTGGCGGCTTCGGTCTCAACCTGACAGCTGCCGACTACGTCTTCGTACTGGACCCGTGGTGGAACCCAGCCACCGAGGAGCAGGCGATCGACCGCACGCACCGAATCGGCCAGGACAAGCCGGTCATGGTGTACCGGCTGGTCGCCGCCGACACCATCGAGGAGAAGGTTGTGGCCCTGCAGAAGCGGAAGCGCGACCTCTTCGCAAAGGTCATCGACGGCGGCGCCGCCGTGGAATCGATGCTGACTGCCGAGGACATCCGGGGAATCCTCGAGTCGTAAGGTTCGTGTCGCTCGCCTGCAGCTGGGTGACACGACGGACGGGACTGAGCCGTGAAATCTTGCCTGAGCGCCGTGCAACCAGTGGTTACAAGTCCCAGTCCAGCGCTGCGCCTGCAAATCTCTCCTGTGTGACGCTGACGTGACGGGTCCCCTCGACACTGCGAGTGGCGCTACCAACTACGGAGGACCTCATGCGACGTGACACACCGAGAAATGACAGGACCCGGAGTGGGCCCCCCACATTGAGAACGGTCGGCGCGATGGCCATGATCCTCGGTCTGGGGATCGTCCTTCCCGCCGCGGGTGCGGGAGCGGTGATGACCATCTCGAGCCACGCCTCGGCCGCACATGCCCACGCTGGCGTGGCGCCACGGACGCTCCCCGCGGCGCAGACCTTTACCTATACGGGAGCCCAGCAGGCCTACACCGTTCCCACCGGGGTCGCACTGGTCGGCATTGACGCGAACGGTGCAGCCGGAGGCGCCGGCCCCATCGGACCCGGTGGCGTGGGCGAGACGGTCACGGCTTACCTTCCCGTCACCCCTGGGGAGGTGCTCTACAGCGAGGTCGGCCAGAACGGGTCCACTGGTGGCAGTGCGACGTTCGGCGGTGGCGGCGCGTCAGGAGCTCAAAGCGACGGTCTCCAAGTCGCAGGCTCGGGCGGTGGTGCCTCAGACGTACGGTTCTGTTCGGTGTCGGCGGCCAGCTGCAAGCGCGGCGGCACGTCCCTCGCATCACGGGTCGTCGTCGCCGGCGGCGGCGGCGGTGGCGGCGGCATCGGCACGGCCGAGGACACCGTGTGCGGCGGTGGCGAGTTCGCCGGCGGCGCGAACACGGGCGGCCCTATCCAGACATTTTCAGCAGGGAAGTTCATCGACGGTGGCAACGATTCGAGCACTTCGCCGTCCACGCAGGCCACCGGCGGAACAGGCACGGCTGCGGGCAGCGCCGGGCTCGACGCGGACTGCACGGTCAACACGGAGTCGTTCCCCGGCGGGGTTGCCGGGACGGCCGGATCCGGACCGACTGGCGGCACCGGCGGGAGTGCGTCCGGGAATGAGGGTGCCGGTGGCGGCGGCGCAGGCGGCTACTTCGGCGCTGGCGGCGGCAGCTCGGGGCAGACCTGCACGACCTCGCCCGCATCGTGCACCTGGGGGACCAACGGGAGCGGCGGTGGTGGAGGCTCGAGCTTCGTGAGCAAGGCGGCCTGGATCGGGTCCCAGCTCATCATCGGCGGTTCGAACAGCCCCCCGTCGATCACGTTCACACCGATCATCTCGATCACGACCCCCAGGAGCAATGCGACGTACACGCTCGGACAGGCAGTGGACGCCGCGTTCGAGTGCAACGGCCTCGAGACCGGGATTTGCACAGGAGCGGTGGCGAATGGATCACCGATTCCCACCTCGACGGTGGGTACTCACAGCTTCGTGGTCCAGGGCGAGATCTCGGGCCAGGTCGTGACTGGCACGGTGACCTACCACGTCAAGCGGACGTCCAAGACGACGGTCAGTTGCAAGCCAGCATCGGTGAGGGCCGGGCATGCCACGAAGTGCACGGCCACGGTCTCGGACACCTCTACGGGAGGCAGCGCAGTCGCTCCGAAGGGCAGCGTCGGCTTCTCCGCCGTCGGCGCCGGCACGTTCGCCGCGACTAGGTGTTCGCTCAGGAAGACCTCGGCTACTTCAGCGAGCTGCTCTTCGAGCTACACGCCCAAGAAGACCGGCACTCGTGACGTCAAGGCCGTGTACTCCGGCGACACCGTGCATCTGGCGAGTGGTGGAAGCTTCAAGGTGAAGATCGTCAAGTAGGCCCTAGGAGCCGGTGCACCGGCGGGCGGCGCTCGTGCCGTCCTGCCGGTGCACCGTCTCCCGGCACGAAGCCTGCGAGCAGATGCGCGCGCGTTGCTGAACGACTCAACGTCCGAGGATGTATGGCGTGGCCCTCATGGTCTTTGTTGCGCAGCTGCGAAGTCACCACTGGTGAGATCAATGGGGGATGTTCACGGTCGAAATGCGACCGCGCGCCGGAGCAGCGGTTCTGGCGCAGCAGCTGCCCTGACTCCCACTCCGGCACCTCGCGTGGGCTTCGTCTAGGGTCCGCGTCGTAAAGGCTTGCGGTGAGCTCCACTGCCGCGGGGGCGCAGCATCGCAGTATGGAGGCAACCGACAGTGCGACTGCATCGTGCACGCCAGGTTCAGCGCCTGGTGGTTCTCACCATTTTCGTAGCGGGGGTGATCCTGCAGTCCGCCCCGCCGGCTGGCGCGTCGGGTTCGTCGCCTTGGTCGGGACCCACGTTCCTTCATGGAGCCTCGACGGTGACGCTGGGATCTGCAAGCGCTGAGAATCCGTTCATGAGCTGCTGGGCGCCTGGGAATTGCAGCGCCGCGGGAACCTACATGGACAACAACTACAACACTCGCTCGTACCTCGACACCGAGGTCAATGGCACGTGGCACAACGCGACGGACGTCCGTGGGGTGGCGGCGGGCGCCGCTGCGGTGCAGATCAGCGGACTGTCGTGCGCTGCGAACGGTAACTGCGTCGCGATAGGCACCTACACCACGGCGGCGCAAGAGCTCCAGTTCTTCCAGGGTGGCACTCCGTTCCTCGACGCCGAGATTGCCGGCGTGTGGCAGCCGGCAGTCATTCCTCCCGGTCTGGCGTCACTGGACGCAAGCTTCCGCTATACCTCTGGGCTCGATGCGGTGAGTTGCGCCTCGGCAGGCAACTGCGCGGTCGCTGGTACGTACTACTCGAACGGGACGTACCCGTCGTTCGTCGTCGACGAGACGAACGGGAAGTGGTCGAAAGCAGCCGAGCTCAGCGGACTCAGGGCAATCGGACTGTCGAAGACGGGTCCGGTGGAGGCGCCGGTCGACGCATTGTCCTGCGTGCACCCGGGGGACTGCATCCTGGGTGGCTACCTGAGCAGCGGCAACATCGGCGGAGAGGGCTTCATCGCCCAGGAGGTCAACGGTCACTGGGGGCCCGCCCAGCTCGTCCGCGGCCTTGAGCAGCTGAACGCCGGCGCAACCGCACTCGTGAGCGCCGTGTCGTGCTCGTCTTCTGGGAACTGCAGCGTCGGCGGCACGTACGCGGACAGCAACGCGGCTCCGCAGGCGTTCGTTGCCACCGAAGTTCATGGGGCGTGGGCGAGTGCCGTCGAGGTCCCCGGGACTGCGGCGCTGAACACAGGCGGCGGCGAGCTGCCCAATGGTGGGGGGCCGCCGTTCGGAGCAGAGGTGCAAACGATCGAGTGTCTCGCAGGTGGCGACTGCACGATCGTCGGGTGGTACCAGACGCTCGCAGGGGCGAGCGACCTGTTTGTGGACTCCGAGTCGGGAGGCGTCTGGAGGACCGCGATCGCGATGCCGAACCTGGCGACGCTGAATGCCGGGGCGAGCCTTGACAACAACGGCGCAGCCGCTGCAGGGCTGGCATGTGCCAGCGTCGGGAACTGCGTCGTCGCGGGGAACTACGTCGACCCCAGCGGCAACGCCGAACTCTTTACCGAGACGCAGGCCAGCGGGACGTTCGCGCCTGCAACAGAGTTGCCGGGGAGCGGAACCGTGAGTGGCGGCTTCCCCGACGCCTTCGCCGACACCGTGAATTCGTTGTCGTGCAGCGCCGCGGGTGACTGCCAGCTGTCGGGCAGCGACGCCGCAGGCGGCTTCGTCGACACCGAGTCAGGGGGCTCGTGGGCTACGACACCATCGGACTTCGTCACCAGCCCAACCGTCTATCTGGGGACCAACGCCCACGCCGATGTGATCTCCTGCCCGAAGGCAGGGAACTGCGCGGTGATCGGCTCCTACGTGACGGCGAGCCGCACAGAGGACCTCTTCTACGCCCAGGAGACCAGCGGGGTGTGGGGTGCGGACGCCAACATGAGCGGTCTCGAGGCACTGGCACCTGCGGGCGGGCTCAGCGTCGACTCCTTCCAGTGCTCCTCGGTGGGCGTCTGCACGATCTTCGGCACCTATCTGGGATCGGGGGGTGTCGATCAGCTGTTCTATGACATCGAGCGAAACGGAGTGTGGCAGGCGCCGCAGACCGTCACGGGACTGCCTGCAGTGACCAAGGGGCCGCTCCCGTACTTCTTCTACGGTCCCAGCTGGACACGTGTGTCCTGCGGGAATGCTGCGAACTGCGTCGGGGTCGGGCTGGACACCACGAGCTCTATGACCACGACGCCGTTCATGGTCACCGAGGTGAAGGGGGTGTGGAGCGTTGACCTGAGCGAGCCAGGATCCACGCTGTCGGGGACTCCTGAGCTCACCGACGTGTCGTGCCCGTCGCCGGGTGACTGCGTTGCGATGGGACGCCATCTCGCGGCGGGCAACGCAGAACAAGTGTTCACGGTGTCCGAGGTGGGCGGCACCTGGGGTGCGGCCGAGCTGCTGCCCAGTCTGACCTCGCTCAGCACCGCGACGGGGCCGCTCAAAGCGGCGTACGTCGAGGGGCTCACCTGCAGAACCGAGAACGCGTGCGCCGTGACCGGCCAGGTCAATCTCAAGAACCAGAGCTCAGAGCCGTTCGTGATGTCCAGGATTGACGGCACGTGGAAGCCGGCAACACTGCTGCCCGGGTTCAGGACGCTGGCGAAGCTCGTCCCTCCGGAGGGGTACTCCTACATCGGCGTGACGTCGCCGACGTGCCCGACGCCGACGACCTGTTTGGTCGTGGGGTGGTATCCCGTCGACTTCCAACAAGGCTTCTTCGGCGCGCAGAGCAGTTTCGTGCTGACCTCGAAGAACGGTGTCTGGTCGCCGCTCGCGCTGTTCAGGAACCCCGCAACCACCAAGACGAAGAACTCGACGTCGACCTACTTGTTTGACGTCTCGGGCCTGGCATGCCTGGGCGCCAGGACGTGCCTCGCCATAGGTGTCACACAGCAAACGGTTGTAACCCAACTCGACCCGAACGACACGTTGTACACCTACACCTATGCCGTCGCCAGCGCGACTGGCTCCGGCTCCTCGTACGCGGTCCCGGTCGACCTCACGCCTCGGATCTCGACCTACAACCAAGCTCCCTGGAGCCTCTACGACATCTCCTGCGGCACGACCGGACAGGTGGGTGCCTGCGGCGTTGGGGGGTCCTACGACGACATCACCGCGACGCTCCCGTTCGTGATGACGGCGCCCTGATGGGCCGACGATGAAGATCGCGAGACCGCAGCGAAGGTCAGGCTGGACCAAGAGTGCCACTGGACTCCTGCCGGTGCTCCTGGTCGTGGGATGGTGCGCAGGGCCGGCCACGGCCGCGGGCATCGAGGCGACGTGGGGTGCGGTGAAGCAGCTCGGTGGCGTGTCGACCGTCACGGTCGGGGTGCCGTCCAGCGCCGCGCCGACGATGACGTGCTGGAGCCCCGGCAACTGCGTTGCCGTCGGCACGTACCTCGATCACATCAATCGTTCGCGCGTCTTCGTGCAGGACGAGGTGAACGGAGCGTGGAAGCCGGCACGCAGCGCGACGGGGACCGATGCGCAGGCAGGCGGTGCTCTGGTCTCGGCGGTGTCATGCGGTGGACCAGGCGACTGCGTCGGCATCGGCGGCATCGGCGGAGCCTCCTTCATTGAAGAGGAGGTGAGCGGGGTCTGGCAGCCCATGAGGGGCGTCGCGGGTCTCAGCGCATCGGTCGCCTCCCAGCTGCTCTTCGTCGACTGCCCGGCACCAGGAAGCTGCACCGCGGCCGGGCAGTATGAGTCGTCGAGCGGCATCGGAGAGACCTTCACCACCAGTGAGACCGGGGGAATCTGGTCCACCTACAAGCTGATGAATGGTTCCGCGGCCCTAGGCGTGAGCCCGTCGGGAGCATTTGCCGCAGCGACGCCTGACGCGATCTCCTGCTCGGGTGCGAATAGCTGTGCCGTTGGCGGCTACATCAGCGATTACAACTCCGACACCGCCGGGTACATCTACGGCGAGGTAGGCGGCGTCTGGGAGCCGGCGTCCCTCGAGACGTCGACCACACCGGGGGGCCAGAACAACCAGTTCTCGGGCGCGGTCTCGACCGTGTCGTGCCCCGCCGCGGGAAGCTGCGTGGCGGGGGGCTACTACCAGGACGCGAACGGCGCCCCGCAGGCGCTCCTCGTCACGCAGTCCGGCTCGACATGGAGCAAGCAAGAGGTGCCCGGCACCGCTTCCCTCAACGTGTCGGGAGGGATCTCCTTTGCTGGCGGCATCACGCTCGGCGCTGCGCTCACGAGCATCTCGTGTCCGAGCGCGGGCAACTGCACCGCCATCGGCTACTACGGCGACGCAGCCGCCGTAGAGCAGGGCTTCGTCGCCAACGAGTCCTCGGGAACGTGGAGCCTCGCAGCCCCACTTCCGGGCCTCGCCGCCCTCAACGCGGGAGCGTCGCACTACAACTCGGGGTCCACGCCGTCAGCCGTCTCGTGCCCGACGGCGGGGAACTGCTCGATCGTCGGCGCCTACACCGACGCCAAGAAACGCATCCAGTACTTCACCGCGGGCGAGGTCACCGGCACGCCGGGCGGCGCGACGAGGCTGCCCGGCACCTCGACGTTCCCTGTGCAGTATTCCGGGCCCTACGCGCCCACCACGCTCTCGGACCTGTGGTGCGGGTCGGGCGTGGACTGCCTCGTCGTCGGATCGTTGCCTGAGTACTCGATTCCCTCGACCACGCCGATCGCATTTACGGCGGTCGAGACCGCGAGCACCTGGGAGCCCGCGGCCTCGTATACCGCGACCGCGACGGTCACCGTTGGCACGGCGGCGACGGTGACGGCCACACAATGCCCTGCGCCGGGGGAGTGCGTGGCGCTGGGCCAGTACCTGACGGCATCTCGGAAAAGCTTGACCTTCGTTGCCCAGGAGGCACACGGCGTGTGGAGGGCTGACACCGAGCTCACGAGCCTGAGGGCGCTGGGCAACGTGGACGCGTACGTCAACTTCTTCTCGTGTCCGGCGGTCGGCGCGTGCACGGTCGGCGGGGTCTACTACGGGTCAAAGGGAGCCGCCCACTCCTTTTACGACGTCGAGGTCGCAGGCGTCTGGCGCCCAGCCGAGACGATCCGCGGACTGAGGGTGTATGCAAGTTCCAGCTACTTCAACGTCGGAGTGCAGCTGACGGGCCTTGCGTGCACCGGCGTCGGTAACTGCGTGGGGATCGGCCAGTACCAGGCCACGGCGACGACGACGAAGGCGTTCGTGCTGACAGAGAAGTCCGGGAGGTGGTCGGTCAGGGCCGCACTGCCGGGCCTGTCGGCGCTGCACGCGTCGAGTGCGGGCCTGACGGTCCTCACCTGCGCGGCAACCGGGTACTGCCTTGCAGGAGGGGAGTACACCGATCAGCACCACCGGAACCAGTCACTGATGATCGCCGAGGCAAAGGGGATCTGGATGCCAGCGACGGCGGTGCCGCGCACGGTGTCGCTCAACGTCGGGCCGAGCCGCGACGGCGGGGGCTACGTCTCGACCGCCGCGTGCGCGACGTGGGGCAACTGCATCCTGACCGGCGAGTACGTGAACAAGGGAGGCAGCGACGTTCCGTATCTGGCGAGCGAGCGCGCGGGCAAGTGGGCGCCCGCCGTCACGCTCCCCGACATCGGTCGCCTGCTCGGCAAGGCCGCCTTCTACGGGGTGTCGAGCATCTCGTTCACCTCGGCTGCGTGTCCCTCGCCCGGCCTCTGCATCGTCGTCGGGCTCGTGCCCGTAGAGCTCTCGGCGATCACGAAGCACACTTCCATCTACGACGACACCGACGAGTCCTTCTCGATCCTCGAGTCGAACGGGACCTATTCCAAGCTCAGAAAGCTCGTCGCCAGGCCCCCAAACGCGGCGAGCGTCTCCTCGTTTCAATCGATCGGCCTCGCGTGCGGCTCGGCGAGTCAGTGCGTTGTCGCGGGCGATGTGTCAACGATCGAGCCGGTACTGAAGAATGGGCAGTACTCGTTCGAGTTCCTAGACGGCGTCTCGAGCGCGAGCGAGTCAGTCAATGGATCAGGCGCAGTGACCGTGGTTCATGGACTTTCGTCCTCTTCGGCCGACACGATGACTTGTCGTCGTGGTGCGGGCTGCGCGGTGGCCGGGAATGAGATCAACAATGCCGGTGAGGTGCCGTTCGTGGTCACGACTTCCTAGACCCCAGAACCTGACCTCGATCAGCGTCCTTGCGCTCACCGGTTGAGCTTGCATAGGGAGTTCGACCGGCCTGATCACCGCTTGAGGCGACGGCTGCGTTTCGCAGTCGATGGCCGCTCATGACATGAAGCAGGGGCGGGGGATGACGTGGGATCCCAGATCCGGAGGCTGGTTCGGCTGATCATGCAGCAGCAGCGTCGAAGGTGCGTCTAGAACGCGCGCAACTTCATTGAGGGATGAGAGGAAGCGCGGCCAAAGAACCTGCACACGAGCACTGAGAGCGGTCCCGTGTAGATCGAGCGGCGACCTTCTCGAAGAAGAGGAAGGACCCCCGCTGAAGCCCGCGAACAGGATGCATGTCGCATTGTCACATGGACTCGTGACGTGATTATCTCCGACTAAGCCGAGACCCAAGCAGCCCGAGTGCCACTGGCCCAAGCTTGCGGGTACGATCGACGATGTCGTGCGTCGACGAGCGCGACGGGGGGTTGTGATGAGACGAGTGGTTCAGATCTCAGCGGTGGCGCTGGCCCTGGCCTTCACGGCGACGATTCCCTTCGCCGCGGCAGCGAGCGCGGGCGCGCCCATCAAGGCTGGACAGCACTTCGTCGGCCTCGTGAACGCGAAGCACAGCGCGGCAATTGTGAAGACCGTCTGTCCTGGGCCAGTAGGGCCCAACAGCATGGGTCCAGTCGCTGGCAAGCAGACGATGTCAGTTGTCCACAATCGCAAGGGACATGGCTACACCGGGCTCTTCCACTCGATCTACGCGTGGTTCCAGCCGGCGACCGGCGGCTCGGCGCCGACGCAGTTGCGCTTCGAGCACTACTCGACGCTGAAGGCCATCCCGACCTCGATCCGAGTGCCCTGCGGGGGCACTGGCACCGTCGTATTCAGCTCTTGTCCCTACCTCGCGCCATGTGCCGCAGGCTGGGTCACCGACAACGTCAAAGTGAAGTTCGAGGACATCGCCGCCTGACGGTCGCAGAAGGCATCGTGGACTAGGCGATGCCGCGGGCCAAGTGCGAGACACTTCTGGAAAGTGCGCAGGCGAGGTGCTCGGGCCAAACGAAGTCACTGAGTGCGAGCGTCGAAGTCACTGCCTGGTGAGTTGGACGGTCGACTTATCACCATGACCACCCGAGATCAGATGGCCAGCGTGACGCGACGATTGGCCGCCCGTCCCTGTTGCGTGGAATTTGTCGCCACGAACTGGACCGATCCATAGCCAGTGGTCTTCACCCTGATCGCCGCTACGTGCAGCGACCTGAGGTCCGCCCTCAGCACTGCCGCCACCGCGTTCGCTCTAGCGAGCGAGAGGTCGAGGCTCGTCGAGGTTGTGCCCGTATTGTCGCTGTAGCCCGCCAGCTGGGCTGCGCCAACGTGCCGTGCAGCCATCCCTCTCGCGATCGCCGCGACTCTGGCCCTCATGTGTGGCGTCAGCTTCGCAGAGTTCTCTGCGAAGCCTGCGATCTGATCCACGGTCTCTATCGTCGCTTGCTGTACGTAGGCAAACTCGATGCCGAACCGCTTCTGCATCTGGCCACCGAACTCGCAGAAGCCGTTGGTCGTGCAACTCAGCGATCGGACGGTTGAGTCGAAATCGCCGTCAAGACGCGGCATTGGGTAGAGGGCATCGGACCACACGCCATCGTTCCCGAACTGGACGTAGGTGCCCTGGTTGTCGCCGTAGAGGTAGGTCGTCCCCGCGACGATGCAGCGGTGCGGCGCGGAGCAGGCGACGTTCGGCGGCGTGTATGGATCCGTGAGCCGGTCGTTGGCAAGCGTGTACAGGCCGCTCCAGCCGGTTGCGGACTCGTCAATGACGAAGGAGTGCTCGAAGGAACCGTACTGGTCCGTGGACAGGTAGTCCTCGCCCACCGCTGTGCACTCATGGATCGCAGGGCAGGACACGTCATCGACACTCACATTGGTGGGGTGGACGAACGGGCTCGTCGGAGGCGGCTCGACCGACCACGACGAACCGTGCTGCACGGCGATGAGTCCGGTGCTCGAGAAGTTGTACGCCGGCTGCGAGGTGGCGACCCACCCAGCCGCGACGCAGTTTCCTGCGCTGGGACACGTGACATCCAGCGCGTTGGAGCCGTATGGATCATCTGCGAGGGGGACCAAGGCGCCCGGGGGCCCCCAGACGCTGCCGGACTCGGTGATCTCGAAGGCATAGAGAGAGGTCGTGCTCTCTAAGGACCCGACTGCCACGCAGGATGTCGTCGTCGGGCAGTCGATCGAGTTGAGGATCCCGCCGACGTTCCCCGCAACCCTGACATCGACGGCGTTGCCCCAGACCCCGTTCGACTCCGTTACGAGGAATGGAAGATACCCAGCCGACGTCTGGTCGCTGTTTCCAACCGCGGTGCAGGCTCCGGGAGCAGGGCACGAGATCGAGCTGATCGTCGCGCTGTCCGTTGCCACCAATATCGGCTGGCTCCATGCTCCGCCGACCTCGCTGGCAACGAAGGGCCATGTGGCACCGGATGAGTCGCCGATCTCACCGGCGATGCCGCAGTTCTCGGGGGTTGGACACGAGATCAGGTTGTCACTTCCATTGATGGCGCCCGGCGTGCCAGACGTGCTGTCCACTGCAGGTGACCAGTGGCCGTATCCCTGCTGGTCAACAAATCCCGCGTATCCGACCTGGCCAGCGGCGGTGCAGGCTCCCGGGGCAGGGCATGACACGCCATATACGGAGCCACCACCGGAGGGCACCAGGCCGACACCAAGGGCCACGGGCCCCCGAACGCCGACAACGTTCGGACCAACGGCGTGCGATTCGGATGCGCTCGCGCCGAGGCTTCCTAGCGCGATCGTCACGGGAAGCAGCACTACGACGAGAGTGAGCCGTGGGTTGAGACGAAGCATTGAACCAAATGGTACCGCTCTAGGTCATCCAGAACCCAGCCTTGCGGCGCGGGTGGAGGTGGTCTCGGTGCCCGAGGTCTTCACCCGCTCTCGCGAAGCACCTCTTCCAGCTCAACCCCATGCCCAGAGTGCATGTCGAAGGGTCTAGTCGGCATCGTCGAGGAGGTTGAGAGTGGAGGACGATCGAGGTCGCCGGATCCTCGCCCACTGCGTGACGCCGACGCACGCGATGACGCCGAGCGCGACGGCGAGCATTCCTTCGCCGATGGGCTCACCGAAGAAGAGTGCCGCCCACCCGACGGTCAGCAGCGGTTGTGCGAGCTGCACCTGACTGGCCCGGGCGACTCCGGCGAGGGCAAGTCCTCGATTCCACGCGAAAAAGCCAAACAGCACCGAGACCAACGAGAGGTACAGGAATCCTGACCACGCAGTCGGGCTCGCGTGCGGTGGCCACGCAACAGCTGCGTACGCCGCGATCGGAACGGTGACCGGGAGCGCGAAGAGCAGCGCCCAGCAGATCACCTGCCAACCGGGCATCTCCTGGGAGAGGCGCCCACCCTCTGCGTAGCCAAGCGCAGCCAGTATCAGCGCTGCCAGCAGCAAGAGGTCGGCCGTCGTGAATCCGCCGCCGCGAGCGACGAGGAAGGCGATGACCAGTGCCGAGCCAACGATGCCCGCACCCCAGAAGGTGCGGCTCGGCCGTTCCCCCACCCGCCACACCGCCATGACCGCGGTGCCGATCGGGAGCAGGCCACTCGCAACGCCACTCGCGGCGACGCCAACACGGGGGAGGGCGAGTGCCGACAGAAGCCCGAACCCGAATCCGACGGAGCACGCGACGATCACCAGGCTCTGCAGGTCCTGGCGCCTCGGCAGCTGAGCTCCGCCGACCTTGAGGCAGAGGGCCGCAACAGCCGCGGCCAGGACCGATCGGCCCGCCCCGACGAGCAGTGGCGAGAAGCCCTCGAGCGCGACGTGCATCGCGGGAAAGGTGAGTGAGAAGCCGAGCACGCCGAGCGCCGCCCATCCGATCCCGGCCGGGATTCTCCCGCCGGCCGACCGTACCGCTTCCGCTCGCGCTGTAGTAGCGCTATCCTTAAGCCTCATAGATAAGGATAGCAGTATCGTGACGCTCGCGGCGACACTCCGACGGCAGGTCGACGTGCTGCAGGCCGGGGACGTCCTGCCGTCGACGCGCGCGCTCGTCGAACGACATCGCGTCAGCCCAGTCACCGTGTCGAGGGCCCTCGCGCAACTTGCCGCCGAAGGACTCGTGACTGTCCGACCCGGTGCGGGGAGCTTCGTCAACGAACGCGGAAGGCTTGCGGCCGAGGATCGTGCAGACACCAGCTGGCAAGCGGTCCCTCTCGCGGACCGTTCGATCGACGCGTCCAGGCTCGGCTTCCTCCTGCAGCCGGCGCCCGAGGGCGTGCTGTCGCTCGCGGCGGGATACCCGCACCCCGACCTCATGGCGACAGGAGCGCTGAGCGCCGCGGCAGCCAGAGCCGCGCGACGTCCAGGGGTCTGGGATCGACCGCCGGCGCAGGGGCTCGAGCGGCTTCGATCGTGGTTCGCTCGCTCGCTCGGCGGAGCATTCGACGCGGACGACGTACTGGTCACCGATGGCGGCCAGTCCGCGCTTTCAACTGCGTTTCGCGCACTGCTGCCACCTGGTGCTCCGGTCCTTGTCGAGTCACCGACGTATCTCGGGGCCCTCGCGGCTGCGAGGTCCGCGGGATTGCGGACCGTCCCGGTGCCGATCGACGAAGGCGGCCTGCAGCTGGACCAGCTCTCCGACGCGTTCTCCTCCACTGGTAGTCGGGTGCTCTACTGCCAGCCCACCTTCCACAACCCAACCGGAGGAGTCCTCGCCAAGGACCGACGAGAAGGAGTGCTCGAGCTTGCGGCCAATGCCGGCGCCTTCGTGATCGAAGATGACTATGCCCGATGGCTCTCGCACCGGACTCCAGCGCCTGCCCCTCTCGCATCTCAGGATCGCGAAGGACGAGTCGTCTACATCACCTCGATCACCAAGCCGACGTCTGCGAATCTTCGGATCGGGGCCATCATCGCGCGTGGTCCCGTCGCCGAACGACTCCGTAATCTCCGCTTGGTCGATGACTTCTTCACGTCCCGACTCCTGCAAGAGACCGCACTGGAGCTCCTCGAGAGCCCGGCCTGGGCCCGACACGTGCGTTCCCTGTCGGCGGCACTGTCCGCCCGGTGTGCTGCAACCATGAAGGTGGTGTCTCACAACCTGCCGGCAGCGAGCATCGTCCAGGTCCCCCAAGGAGGTATGCACGTCTGGTTGCGCCTTGACGATGGCTTGGACGACACGAAGATCGCTGAGGAGGCAGAGCGCGCCGGCGTCCTGGTCATGCCCGGACGACCTTTCTACGCAGCCGAGCCACCCGGACCACATATCCGCCTGTCCTTCTGTGGCGTCTCGCACACTCGAGAGCTCGAAGAGGCAATCGTTCGGCTTTCAAGTGTGTGCGCGTAGCAGTCGCCTGGATTCATCTCCAGGGGTCTTCGGCTGGTTCTTGCAGCTCCGGAAGAAATGGTCTGAGCGGGGGAGTGACTGCCGAACTCACCAGGGTGACCTAGGTCCGCCTTCTTAGGTGCACCCATCAGGGGCCGCTTTGTACACCAACTGGGTTGCAAAATTCTGCGCCAGACGAATCTAGAGTTAGGACGAAATGGAGTGCTACCGGCGACTGCCCAGATCTGAGCGACGCCGAGCTATGCGAGCTCTGATTCTCGAGCAGCCAACTGGGGAACTGGGCATCGATCGTGCAGCACTTGCGTGGGGCCGACATCAATTGAGAGCGATTGGGCTACTGGGCGCTGGATCGGTAGCTCTTCTCCTGCTGGCCTACGTGGTGGTTGGTGTCACCGTATATTTGACGATAAGTCTCGCGCTCGGAAGCGCGATCCTCTGGTTCCAGTTGACGCGGCATTTGTCGACGTTCTCGTCTCGTTTCGGAGAGGGAATCTAGGCGGACGACGGACGCCATGCGGCGATTCTCCTTGACGCGACAGAGTTCACCCCAGTCGCGAGCATTTGCAATCGGGCGACTACGGCAGCCGTTCACGGCGCCTGCGCAGGGGTCGTCTTCAGTACGGTCCCATTGTTCACGACCGATGAGCAGGACGTCGCGGGTCAAGCGGCACAAGCCCGGATCGACACGATCTGCCAAGATCTCCGACGTGCGCCGTTGGATACCGTTTGTGTTCGTGTCGGCGCTGGCAGTGAGTGCCACCGGCGCCGCCCTCGCTTCGGCTCGCACGGCTAAAACGGCTCCAGAATCGACGATCGCCGCGGACTTGGCCGCAAAGACGGTCTCCTTGGAAGACTTACCGAGCGGCTGGAGCGATGTCGCTGGACTCGGCATCCTTGTTGAGTCCAGGGTCCCAGCGATCATCAGGAGGTTGGTGCCTTCGGAAGCGCTGTACGGTCCGGTCGTCGTCGCCCGTCAGTTCCGCTTGCGCCGCTTCAACGAGACAGTGGAAGAGACTCTTGGACTTACCCCTTCAGGATACAAGGCCGACCTTCGGACGCGAATTCTCTCCTTGCAACGGCGTGCAATCACCAATGTTCTCATCAAGTACATCTACGCGAATATCGCGACTCAGTATGTCCGGCCACCATTCGCCATGGCCTTCGCTTGGACTGGCTATTACCCGTCCCGACCGATCAAGGTGCCAGTTGTTGCGCCGGGCGAGCTCGTGTGGTCGAGCGGCACAAAATTCGGGCCCGTCCGCAGCTACAGCTACTTCTTCCTGAGTCACGGAGTGCTGCTGCGTGTGGAGTCGTTTGGTTCAGCTTCTCCTGCGATTGTGCAAGCTGTGGTCGAGCGGATGGTTGCCAAGTCGTGAGGAGTAAGAGCGACTAACCGCGAGTCGCCATTTGCCAATCGCATCGCCAGCCCTCGAACGCCCGCAATCGTTTGTCGCTATCCGCGGGTCTCACGTTCACGCTTCCAAGAGACCTGCCTCAGCTGCACCCCGATCGAGGTCACTAGTGAGTGACGTGACGGGCGCTGTAGTCGTAGAGCACTTCCGCGGATCTGCTGCACGAGTATTGATTGACTAGCGGGAACGCGCAATACTCCGAATCGCCATGGAGGATGCAGTTGCAGAGTTCTCATGGACAGAGAGAGAGTTTTGCTCGGCGATTCGACTTAGCTTCCCTGCTCGGCTGATTGCCTGGTCAACAGTGTCAGGTTGCGCCATCGTGTTGCTCGGAATCCTTTCTGCAGTGCTCGGCTACTGGGAGGGCGCCGTCTTCATCCCGCTGGGCATTATCAATGCGATCTACGTCCGGTTGCTGCCAAGGATCTTGAGTCGCAAGGCGTGGAAGGCCAGCCGCGGGCTGGACGGCCCAACCAGATTCACGTTTTCGGAGGCTGGAGTCGCAACCGAGTCTGAAGGTTCGACCTCCGCTCGGGCCTGGAGCCGGATGCCGGTCATTGTCGAACGAGAAGAGTTCTATTTCTTGAAGCTCAACGCTAAAGCCAGAGGAATGCCATTACCCAGACGCGCGTTTCTATCGCCCCGAGACGAGGAGAACTTTCGTGCGCTCTCTCGCGCAAAGGCAACAACCACCTTTCTCGCGCATCCCGAACTGAAGGACTGACATCGCATGCTTGTAAATGCGCGCCGCCTGGGAAAGAGCAGCTGGACGGATCGAAGTCACGATCAGTGACTTAGATCGGCGGGTCGTGAGCGAGTCGATGTGCACTCGATTGGGTGTGGGCTACTGTCATCGCGTGAATGGGATCACCTCTCACCGCATTCGTACGTCCATCAATGAGCAGTCGTGTTGACGAACAATCGACGTCGCATTGTGCGCCTCGCGATTGCCATTCCGGTGATAGTCGTGCTTGTACTTATCCGGCAACATGGCTCACCCTCGAAGGGCCAGCAGGCATTGAGCCATTGGGCCGACGCCTACGGGATCCCGGTGACCAAGGTGCTCCAGCCACTGTTGGCACAGCTTGGCAATGGATTGACCACGTTGGCTGGGGAGCCCATGAATACACACCTCCTGAGGGCGATTCATCGGGACTGCATCGAGGGCCAGAGGGAGTTCAAGGTCATGGGCACTGAGCCACTTCCTCCGAACGCCACCCTAGGAAAGACGTACGCCGAGGTAAGGCGAACGGGAACCGCCATGTTCTCAACCTGCCTCGTCATATTTCCGGGCACAGTCCTCAACCAATCGCGTCCCGCGCTCGCACTTTTCAACCGGGACATCAGCGGCCTCGACACAGAAATGCAGACTCTTGCTTCACAGGCAACAGCTGTGGGGATCACCTTCTCCAATTGACGTTGCTGACGGGTCGCCGCTGCCGGCGCCCGCTTGACGTTGCTGACGGGTCGCCGCTGCCGGCGCCCGCCAACCCCGGCCCCGACTCAGTCCAAGGGGTCTCGTGGACCGCACAATTCAGGCGCGGGCGCCGCCCGCATGGAGCTCTCCTCGCCGCTGAGAGTACGTGAGGCATGATCGAGTGAGTGATCTCTCGCTCCGCGGTCTGTCCTGTTCGCATCGGTCGCGAGCTAGAAGTCGGCGAGCTCGCAACGAATGCCGCCAGCCGACGGATGACGTTGATCGCGGGTCCCGCTGGAATTGGCAAATCGCGACTTTCGGGCGAGGCACTCCGTATCGCCGACCAGCTCGCCTACTCGTCGCTCGTCGGCTACTGCACGGCGGAGCAGGTGACGCCGTACGCCCCGTTCGTGAGCGCCTTGCGGCGGCGCACGAGGACGATGAGCAACGAGGAGCTCACCTCGCTCTTTGAGGGGACGTCGCTGCTCGCTGCCGTGCTCGTGCCGGAGGCTGCGCGAGCGATCGGACTCCCTGCAGAGGCGCCGCCGCAAGAAGACCTCTTCGCCGCGATCTGGCACCTCCTCCGCCGGCTCGCCACGCCCCCCGGAGGGATCATGCTGCTCGAGGACCTCCACTGGGCGGACACCGACACCCTCCGACTCCTCACCTATCTTGCGCGTGAGACGGACGACCTGCCGCTCTGGATCGTTGGCACGTACCGTCGCGACGAGATCCACCGTCGCCACCCGCTCGCGGCAGTGCTCGCCGATCTCGGCCGTGAGCGGCGGTACGACGAGATCGTCCTCGACGCCCTGTCTCGAGAGGACCTCTTGGCGATGATCGCCGCGATCCTCGACGGCACCGACGTCGGCGACGAGTTCGCGGACGCGATGTACGAGCGGACCGCGGGCAACCCGTTCTTCGTCGAGGAGTTGCTGAAGGTGCTCATCGAGCGAGGCGACCTCTACCTCGAGTCCGGCGACTGGGCGCGGCGGGAGCTCTCCGAGATGGAGATGCCCCTGACGGTTCGCGAGTCACTGGTTGCCCGCATCAGGACCCTTGCACCTGTCGCCATTGACATGCTCCACCTCGCGGCGCTCGCCGGCGACCGGCTCGATGTCGCGGTGCTCGCAGCGGCGAGCGGCCTCCTCGAGAAGAACGTCGACGAAGTGATCGCCGACGGCCTGCAGTTGCAGCTCCTTGTCGAGCGGCAAGAAGGGTCCCAGGTGGTCTACGCCTTCCGTCACGCGCTGAGCCGCGAGGCGCTGAACGATGAGCTCGTGGGACCAGACCGCCGGCGACGGCACTTGCAGCTCGCTGACGCGATCGCCTCGGTGCACGCCGACCATCTCGACGCGCACGCCGCCGAGCTCGCGGATCACTTTCTCGCAGGAGGCGACACGGCACGGGCCATCGCCTTTGGTCGACGTGCGGCGGCAGTGGCAGCGGCGAGCTTCGCGATCGACGAAGCGGGCCGTCGCTACGAGCGGACGCTCTCGCTCATGGCACCGGACGCCTTGGACCGCCTCGAAGTCCTCCTCGAGGCGGCTACCGCGACGATCGAGACGTCGGACCGTCGCCTCGGGGTCGCCTTTGCGACCGAGGCGCGCCGCCTCGCGCACGACACTGGCGACCGAGCAAGCGAGGGTAGGGCGCTGAGCGCTCTGGCATTCGACGTGAGCCAGGCGGGGAACACACCGGAGGCGGTAGTGATCCTCCGGGAGGCAGTGAAGATCGCCGAAGGTTCCGACGACTACGAAGAGTCGATGCTCCGCGCCTCGTTGTGCCGCCAGCTGACGCGCTCCGACCACGTTGAGGAGGCGACGGCGCTCCTTCCCGGCGCGATCGACCTGGCGGAACGATCGTCGAACCTCAGGGCGCTGACGTCGCTCCGAGTGACGGCAATGATGAACACCGCGTTCGGGCCGACATTCGAGACCTCGCTCGACGCAGCGATCGACGCGGCTCGTGCCGGCCGCGACGACCGGGCGGAGTACGGGGTGATGCAGACCGCCGGCTACATCTGCACCTGGTGCGGCGACTTCCAGCGGTCCCAGCGCTCTTTCCAGCGCGCACTCGACCTCCGCGACGGGGTCTCGCCCCAGGATCGCTACACCGACGCCGGCTACGCCTGGTTGCTCTCCCTCATGGGCGAGTTCTCAGCTGCCGCGGAGCGCTCCGTTGAGTCGCGCAACGACGTGTCGCTTCCGACTCGGATCGTGTCGCTCACCGCGCTCTGCGAGGTCGCCGAACGCACAGGATCCGAGGACCTCGCATCCCTCGTCGACGAGCTCTGGTCGTCAAGCATCCACACGGGCGAGTCCCAGAGCTCGGTCCCGGCGCTCGCCGCTCGTGCGCGTGAGCAGCTCTCCGACGGCGTCGAGGCAGCGAGCGGACTCTTCTGGGAGGTGCTGGAACGAACAACGACCGCTCGGCGACGAGGGAGTCACTGGATGTTCTCACCCGATTTCGCGAGGGTCCTGCTGGCCGACGAGCGCCTCGACGAGCTCGAGCGGTGGACGTCGGCGATCGGCGAAGTGACGTCCAACGACGCGCATCCGCATAACCGAGCCGCCGACCTCCTCGTGCGGGGCTACTTCGAGACGACACGCGGCGAGTTCGCGTCAGCCAGGGAGCACTTCGAGGGTTCGAAAGTCCTCTTCGGGGCCATGCCGTGCCCGGCGAGAGAAGCTGAGACGCTGCTTGGACTCGCGGAGCTCGAACGGCGTGCAGGGGACGACGATGCCTCCGAGTTGGCCGCTCGAGCCGCCGGCATCATCGCCGCGCGCATCGGAGCGCACCAGCTCACCGCACTCGCGGATGACGCGCTAGGTCGAGCATCGCTGCCGACGGTGCTCGCGACGATTCTCTTCACCGACATCGTCAGTTCCACGGAGCGGCTCTCGGAGGTCGGCGATCGCGCGTGGCAGACAATCCTGGCGCGCCATGACGCGGTCGTGCGTCGCGAGCTCGAGCACTTCGGGGGTCGGGAGATCAACACGACCGGTGACGGCTTCGTCGCCGCCTTCGACACCCCAACCAATGCAATCCGCTGCTCGCTCGCGCTTCGGGACGCGCTTGCCGGCGTGGGCGTGACAATCAGGGCAGGGCTGCACAGCGGAGAATGCCTGGTGAGCGGCTCGAATCTCACTGGGCTGGCGGTGCACGTCGCCGCGAGAGTGTGTGCGGCCGCTGCCGGCTCCGAGTTGCTGGTGACGTCGACGGTGCGTGATCTCGTGGCCGGGACGGGTCTCGCGTTCGACGACAGAGGCCTTCGCGAGCTGAGGGGCGTCCCGGGCGAGTGGCGACTCTTCGCGACCTGACGGCACGGGTCCGGCGGACAACAAGCGCACCGACTCGTCCCCCGCGAAGAACTCATTGTTTGGGGGTTCACCTTTCCTCTGCCGCTCGATGTCTGGAGTCACTCGATTCTCCCATCGAATGTGCGTCGCACGCGGTGCTGGATCGACTGAACAAAAGGAGCGGCAATCGAGGGCATGCCACAATGAGATGTGCCGGAAACGCCCGTCGATGCACAGTCCCTCGCCGTAATGTCTCTGGACTGGTTGATGTCGTCAGCTCAGCAAGGTGAGTCAGGGCTGCTCTGGAAGGCGGTTCCGTCCAACGCCGAGCCGGATGACACGCTGTACAGCGGATCCGCAGGGATCGTGCTCGCGTTGCTCGAGGGGTATCACCACTTCGGAGACGAGCGATATGCCATTGCCGCAGCGCGTGGCGCCTCGACCATCGCCAGGACTATGGGCCACTGGGACGACTCCTCGCTGTACTTCGGGCTTTCCGGGATGGCGGTCGCGCTGCACGCCGTTCACGAGCAACTTGGAGAGCAACTCGCTGGTGACGCCGTCAAGATTGCCGCTAAACAGATCCGCGCACGGTTTGACGGAGAGCGCTGGAGCGGGGAGTTCGAGCTTCTCGCCGGCAATGCGGGCATCGCACTTGGCGCACTGAGCGTGGGAGACCTTGAGCTGGCACTCCTCGCCGTGACGCCCTATCTGCGCACGGCGGAGCGGACCGCGCACGGAGTCCAATGGGAAGATCGGGCCGGAGAATCATCTCGCCTGCATCACATCTCGCACGGGACGCTCGGGATCGTCTCGTCGCTCGCCGCAGTCGGAGGTGCGTGTGGGCAGCCCGAGCTCACCGCACTTGCACTGGCTGGAGCGGCTGACGTGGTGGCGCGCAACGAGTCGGATGCAACGGGATTTCTCGTACCGCACTCGGACCCGCAGTATCGGCCGGATCGTGTGGAGCGCTTCAGCTACGGCTGGTGCCATGGACCGGCCGGGGACGCCCAAGTGTTTCGTCAGCTCGCGAAGGTGACAGGCGACATCGGTTGGTCATCTCTTGCTGACCGTTGCTGGGACACCATCATCGGGTCCGGATTACCGCAGCAGCTTCGGCCAGGGTTCTGGGACAACAGTGGTCGGTGTTGTGGGACCGCTGGAGTACTGGCCCTTGCATGCGATCGATTCGTCGAGCACGACCAGGACATGGACTTTGCTCGCGTCCTGGTCGATGATCTCGCGTCGCGGGCGACAATCGATGCCGACGGGGCCCGCTGGTCGAACGTCGAGCACCGAGCAACGCCGAGCATGCTCGAACCCGAGACCGGATGGGCAAGTGGCAATGCCGGGATCGTGCGAGAGCTGCTCCGCTTCGCTCGCATCGTTGCTGGACAGGACCCGGCCTACAGCACCGCCTGGCCGGACCAGCCGTCCGCCGTGAGACCCCGCCGCCAAGTCTGAGAGTCGAGTCAGAGGCGACGCGTGATCGAGGACCGGCAGGGAGACGGACCTCATTGGGTGCGTTGGTTCAGCGTGTTGACCGCACAGCGCTGCTATCAACCGCTAAAGACGTACGCGGCGCCGGCACCGTTGGAGCTGCTCAAGGCCCCTACCACCGAAGTTGCAGCGGACTGCGCAACGGACCAGCCCACCTCGTCGCCGATCGCGGATCCGGTCGCGAGCTCTGTCTTGTCGTGCGACCAAGTTGTTCCGCTCCGGAGGAAGGTGAAGGCTGCTCCCGTCCCTCCCCGCTGGTAGGCGCCAGCAACTGCCTCACTTCCGGAGATTCCGACCCCCCAACCGAACATGTCGCCCGTGATCGGCGACTTTTCGGTCAGTCTTGCTTGCTGAGACCAACCGCTTGCAGTCTTCACGAACACGTATGCAGCGCCCTGGGCATTCGCGTGAAGCGGTGAGCCAGCCACAATCGTGGTGCCGCTGATTGCAACGGATTGGGCGAAATCGTCCGCCGGTGCGGTATCGCTCCCGGTCAATTTAGCTTGACGGTGCCAGGTTGCTCCGGATCGGCCGTACACGTAGACGTGTCCGGTGGCACTGCCGCCGGAGTTCGCGCCGACAGCCAGCGCGTTGCCTGAGAGGCCCAAAGAGGTGCCGAAGCCGTCGCTCGACACGCCTGACTTGATCGTTGCCTGATGGGACCAGGTCGAGCCGGACTGGAGATAGACGTCGACTGCTCCGATGCCAGTGCCATTGGCGTTCGCACTTCCGATCGCGATCGTCGTGCCGTCAACGGCAACGGAAACACCGGCCCTCACGGAGCGAAGCTCAAACCGCTGGGCCCACTTCGCTCCAGACTTCGTGAAGACGTACGCGGCTCCAGTGACCCCGCTCCCGTGGTGGTGGGGAGCCCCGACGACAACCGTGGTGCCTGAGATGGCGACGGTGTATCCGAACGCGTCGCCCGGGGCCGTGTCGGACCCCTTGAGCTTGGCTTGCTCGTGCCACGTCGAGCCGGACTTCGCGAACACGTAGACGGCGCCACCACCTGCGTGACTCGATGCGCCAGCAACTGCTGTCGAGCCGGAGACCGCGACCGAAAAGCCGAGTGCATCGCCCGTTGCGGTATCGCCGCCGACAAGCTTTGCCTGCTGCGACAGCACAGCGCCTCCCGATGCCGCCATGACCATACTGACGACGGCCGATGCAAGGCTGAGGGCGCTCGCGTTCCGCACGCTCACGACATGACCTCCGAGCGGCACACGGAGCGAGACATCATCCGTTGACCCTGGAGGGGCGCTTCGTCAACGAGAACATGCAGAGAATCTAACCGAAGTGACCCAATGAGGGGCCACAAATTGTTCAATCAATCATCAATTAGGCGCGCGAGCCGGATCGATGCGGTGCGTCATGTAGATAGGAGAACCATTCAGACAATCTCAGACATGTCGTTCTTGGTGACTTCAAGCAGTCCACTCGTAGGCGATCGCCTTTGCTCCAAGTTGTCGCACGATGCTTTGACAAACGCAAGCTGATCTACAGGTTGCAGTTGCAGGTCTCTGGTTCGATGTGACAACTTCATCTCAATTTGAGTGGCTGTTGTTGTGAGCCCAAGTTTGCTTCGATAGACAGACTCAATGAACACGGCGGTGGACGCATGCGCGGTGCACCGCGCATCGCAGGCTGACGTCTTCTGTCCGGTCTTGACACGGCGTATCACGACGAACTGATGCGACTTGCAAGGATCTTCGATCGTGCGGCGGCGGAGACGACTGCGCGCGACGATGCAACGATGCGACATTGGCCGATCGCAGGATCGGTGGCGCTGTTCTTGATCGGCGCGCTGCTCTCGACATTCCTGTCCACGAGGGTCGCTCATGCCGACGGGGACAAGTCGGTCAAGGCGTTCTCCGCGGTGTCCGCAGAAGTGGCTTCTTCCCTGCAGCTGGAGACCCAACACGAAGACGACCTCCTCCTCGCTGGAAAGGCGTTCCTTGCTGGCAATCCTGGAGTCAGCGAGCCTGCCTTCCGGCGATGGTCTGCAGCCCTCGACACGCTCTCTCGCTACCCCGAGCTGCTCGGACTGAACAACGCAGTGATTGTGCGTGAGTCGAACCTGACTTCATTCTCTAAGTGGGCCGACAAGCACCTATCGTCACCCTTCGGTGGCCGCCGTCTCGCGGTCTCGCCGCCGGGGATCCGGCCGAGCTACTGCCTGAGCACGGTAGGAGAGCTGCGAAGTGCTTCATTCGGGCCGACGTCGGGGTACGACTTCTGCTCCACCGGCCTCGGGCCGGCCCTCTTGGCGGCACGGGACACCGGTAGCGCGACGTATGCCCCGTTCAGATACGCGGGACTCATCGAGCTCGGCATCGCGATCCCGTACTTCCGTGGCGGCGAGGTGCCGACGACGACGACTGCCCGCCAAGACGCTTTCCTGGGATGGTTCGTGATGTCGGTGAACCCCACGGTTCTCCTCGACCACGCTCTGGCCCGCCACGGGAATCTGTCGATCGAGCTCTCCTACGACGCCGCCTTTACGCACGCTCTCTTCCGGGACGGTCTCGTGCCACTACACGCCCAGGAGCAGACGACCGACCTCAGCGGAGGCTGGACGGTGAAGGCGTTTGCAACCATTCAAGGGGGCGGTGTGATCAGCGACCCGCAGGCACTCCAGCAGCTGCTCGCAGGACTCGCCATCAGCCTTCTGCTTTCGTTGCTGTTCTACGCCTTGGCCACCGGTCGAGCCCGAGCGGCTGCGCTCGTGCACAAGCGGACCGACCAGCTGCGGTTCCAAGCCCTGCATGACCCCTTGACCTCACTGCCAAATCGCGCGCTGATACTCGACCGAATCGAGCAGATGCTGGGCCGAGCTCGGCGCGATCACCTGCCCACGGCTGCGATGTTCCTGGACCTAGACGACTTCAAGTACATCAACGACACACTTGGACACCAGGTCGGTGACGAGCTGCTCGTCGCTGTTGGGTCGCGGTTGGAGTCTGCGGTGCGTGAGGGCGACACCGTGGGCAGACTGGGGGGTGACGAGTACGTCCTGCTGATCGAGGGCCCGTCCCTCAGTGCCGGGGCTGAGGTGGTTGCGGATCGGATCCTCGAGATTCTCGGCCCCCCCTTCAACGTCGTCGGATGCGAGCGCGCGATATCGGTCTCGGCCAGCATCGGCGTGGCCGTCGGCGACCGAAGCACGCCAGAAGAGCTACTGCGAGATGCCGACATCGCCCTGTATCAAGCCAAGGCAGCAGGGAAGCGTTGCTGCGTCTTCTTCTCACCCTCGATGCAGGATGCGATGCTCAGTCAGGAACAGTCGATGCGCGAGCTTCACGCTGCAGTCGAGTCGAACCAGTTCCGGTTGTTCTATCAGCTAACAGTTGACTTGCAGAGCAACGCCTTCACTGGAGTCGAGGGACTGCTCCGCTGGGAGCATCCGGGGGGCACGCTCGTCCAGCCGAACGACTTCATCCCCGCATTGGAGAGCAGCGGCCTCATCATCCCCGTCGGCGCTTGGGTGCTCGAAGAGGCGTGCAGGCAGGGGGCGGAGTGGCATGCTGCGGGACATCGCTTGAGTGTTGCGGTCAATGTCTCAGCCAAGCAACTTCAGTTCGACCGGATTGTCGACGACGTGCGCCATGCGCTCGCATCGAGCGGCTTTGATCCAACCGCACTCGTCCTGGAGCTGACGGAGACGACGTTGATGAATGATATCGACGAGACCATCGCCCGCCTGAGGCAGCTGAAGGCACTCGGCGTCGTGCTTGCCGTCGATGACTTTGGAACCGGTTATTCATCGCTGTCATATCTGCAGCGGTTCCCGATCGACATCTTGAAGATCGATCGTTCCTTTGTCTCTGGTAACGCCGCGACAAGCGAGGATTCGGTCGTGCTCCTGCACACATTGGTTCACCTCGGTAAAGCGCTGAACCTCAAGATTGTCGCCGAGGGAATCGAGGACCTCGACCAGTTGGAGCGACTTCGCGGAGAAGGAGTGGAGTGCGGCCAGGGCTTCCTATTCGCTCGTCCCCAGAATGTCTCAGCCGTCAACCGTCTTCTCATTGACAATCCTGTGCACCTGCAAGGATTGCTCGCGGTTGCCGCGTCCGGCGCGACCTACTAGGTGGTGAATCGCACAGGAGCCTGAGGAGATCAGAAACTCGTCGAGATGGGGGACGAGCGCCGCACGCCCAACTCACGGCTCAAGAGTTCGATACGGCGCTACCGCAATGGCCTCGAACCGGAGAGTCCAAGCAGGTCCTGTGAGACGAACAGCGACGCTGGCTGACCTGAGGTCTCGCGCTTGACAGTTCCGTATTCGATGAGGATCCCGACTCGGGACAGGCGGTGGAGGGTGGCCAGAGCTGCCTTGCGCGAGATTCCGAGCTCGTCGGCAAGTATCCGGGAAGTCAGGACGAGATGGCGAGGTAGCAGGTCGAGAGTTGCGAAGACCGCGGCGTCGCTTCGGGGCTTGCGCTCGGCCGACTCGAGCCGATCGCGCCACTGCTGCTTGACCTGCTCGAGGTTCACGGCCAGTGCTCGTTGTGCCCTGCCTCCACTCGCCACCACGTCGGCGAACCACTTGATCCATGAGAGGTGGTCACCCAGGCGGAAGAGCACCAGGCCGGAGGAGTAGCCCGCGACGTCGGCGGCGATCGCGATGCTGACAGGCGGTGGCACGCGAAGTGCCAGCCGTCGCGTCAGCACCCAGGAGACGAGCACACGGCCCACTCGACCATTGCCGTCGCCGAAGGGGTGGATGATCTCGAACTGCGCGTGGCTGATCGCGGCTTGGGCAACTGGGTCGACGTCCAAACGGTTCACGTAGGCGATGAGGTCGTCGAGCAGCGCCGGGAGCTCGCCGGCGGGCGGCGTCACGAGGTGGGCGTCAAGGGGACTCGTCCCGCCGATCCAACCCTGCTCGTCCCTGATCACCCCGACGTATTGCTCGGGCGTCGGGCTGCCCGACATGAGGGTGCGGTGCCACCCGCAGAGCGTCTCGATCGAGAGCGCGGCCGTCGCTGCGGCGCCGGTGACAGCCTCAGTGACCGCTGCCAGGTTGGACGCCACCCATGCGGCTGTCCCTACCTCCTGTCGGCCGATCTGCTCTTCTGCGAGGACGACGTCGACAACGGGGGCGATGACGCCTTCGATGAACGAGGAGGCGACGCCTTCGGCGCGTAGCAAGAGTCGAGCGAGAGGTTCGATGTCGGGATCCAGTGCCTCGGCTGCGTGTCCGACCTCTGTGGCCGCGGACGCGGCCCGGGCAGCCGTTGGCGCGTCGAGCGCGAGCTCGCGGTCTTCGAGAAGAGCCGGCACGAAGGCGCGAATCCGCCGACCACCCCAGATGACCTCAACCTCGGACCCGACCGCCCCCATCGTTCTCTATATGTTACCGATACAAGCATAGCGGTGTCTTATTGGCGGTTTCGTCAACAGATCTGCGGCAAACGGGGTGGCCGGCCGACCCAGGCTGATCGCGGCCAGGGCCGTGGCGGTGGTATCGGATCGGCTTGCAGTCGCGGCCGACGCGACCGCATTTGTCGACCTGCCAGGAGTCTCGTGCGGCCACACCGCTCGACGACACCAATTTGAAGTCGGCTACGCCAGAGGGTCGAGCGGTACGTGGATTGAAGGCGGCTCTCATTAGAGGTCAGAGACATCGTCAGAGAGCTCGAGCCGGATGTTGGGTGCAGTCGCGTCAAGTTGGGGGGCCATCGTCAGTTTCGCCATCCATCGAAGGTGGGCACAGTGACGTTTCCAGTCCGCGTGGGGGACGAGTTGGCAAAAGGCAGCACTTGCTAGCATCGTGCGTCAGGCCGGATTGCCTCGGAGGCCGCGTTGGCTGAGTTTGCAATCGTAATTGAGGATGCAGGTGCGAACTTCTCTGCGTACGCACCGGACCTGCCTGGTTGCGTCGCCACCGGTGCCTCGCTTGACGTAGTCACAGCACACATTCAACAAGCCATTGAACTCCATATCGAGTCTCTCAGGGAGCACGGGGAAGACGTGCCTTCACCAACGACTCGTACTGCCACAGTGCGAGTCGCCTAACCCGCGAACAACTGCTCTCGGAAGGTCGAGACGCAGCCTCGAGCGTTGTTCGATCTCACTGAGCGTGACATGGATGACGGGGGCTCGCCTGAATTAGCAGTCACGGCTACGCAGCCTGCGTTGCAGCGGTGAACGCCAGCTCGGGACGACCGGACGGTCGTTGCTGAAATGTCGAGCTGCGACGCTCCTGGTTTGAGAAGCGGATGGAGTCCGCGACGGTGACCTACTTGCGGCGGGAGAACGATAGATTCACTGATGTGACTGATCGTTCAAGAACGTTCCTGGAAGCGTCCGGAGAACCCGTAGAGGTGCAGGACGCCCGGGCCGCCTGGGTTTTGATTGCTCGAGAGTCACTTCTCCGCACAGCTGGGACGTACAACGCCTACATCACGTATCGCGATCTTGCAGAAGAACTGCAGAACAAGTCTGGCATTCGAACCAAGCAGTTGACGCACCACTGGATCGGCAAAGTCCTCGGCATCGTGTCAAGTGAGTGCCATAAGTCGAGCGAGCCCCTGCTCTCCTCGCTGTGCGTACAGCAGAACGGATCAGTTGGTGCTGGATATGGCGTGGCGCTCGATGCGACATATGGGGGTCCGAGGCCCGCTGACCTGGATCTTGCAGCGGCCGAAGAGCGACTCAAGTGCTACAGGCACTTCGGAGCACAGATGCCCGCAGACGGTGGTCAGCCCGTGCTGACGCCAATGCTTGCGGCAATGCGCAACAAGGCGACCACCAGCCGAGCTCGCCCGGCGATCGAAGAGGTGCGGGGGATCTGCCCCTTGTGTCACGTCCGACTGCCTTCGAGCGGGTTCTGCGGCTCCCACGAGTAAGACGAGTTGGCCTGGCGCTGGAGTTCATCAATGTTGCCATAGGCAGATTCGAAACTAACGACGAGCGCGTTTCACCTCGCGCATCTCCGACTCAATCGAACTCACTGAGTGGTCTCGAATGCCGCAACGCTATCCAATGATCTGTGCAATCCTTCTGCTGGCACCTCCGTCGGTGGGCAGGCAAGCAGAAGTTAGGGGTCAGAGTGACGATCGACGTGCGCAGGACCTCCCATTCGTCTCGATGGATACTCGCGACGGCGCTCATTTGTGTCGCGCTTACGGCATCGGGCATAGCCGGTGCAGCTGCGCCGACGTGGACTTCATCGGCGCTTCCTTGGTCGACGCCTGGGCCGTCGAGTCCGACTGCTGCTTCGGTGTCGTGCACGTCGGCGACGGCGTGCGTCGCGGTGCTCAACACCGCAGGTCAGCCGATGATCGAGACGTTGTCCGGTGCCTCGTGGACGGCGTCGACCGCCTCTCTTCCCGTGGCCGACTCCGGAACCCTTAACGGGGTCGATTGCCTCAGCTCGACATCTTGCGTTGCCGTCGGATCTCAGCTCTCGAAAGCGACAACCGCTCCGCTCGTCGAGGTGCTGGGCGGTTCTGCCTGGACGCCCTCTGTTCTGATCGGGCCTGCCGGGCTCACGGATCCCACCCTGTCGTCGGTCTCGTGCACGACCTCCACGTCGTGCGTGGCCGTTGGATCGGCGACCCAGCCCTCTGCCGACTCGAGCTACAACCTTCCAGGTCAAAACTCCGTGCCGTTTGCTGAGGTGCTCGCCGGGACGACGTGGACCTTGTCACTCCTGCCTACCCCAGCCGTCTCGGCGGGGTCACAGTTGACGGAGATCTCGTGTTTCTCAGCGGGCTCGTGCGTCGCGATCGGTACGTATCTGGACAGCCTCCTCAGCAATCAGACGTACGTCGAGACGCTTGCTGGGACGACGTGGTCAGAGGTGGCACTTCCGACACTCCCTTCGTGGTACGGATCGACACCTGGCGGCGTGTCATGCCCAGCAGTCACGGACTGCATTGCCGTGGGGTCGGCATCGCTCCGCAGCGGAGCTGTTGGCTCGTTCGCGTCCAGCTGGAACGGCACGACGTGGACGACCGCGTCGCTCCCCGGCCCGCTGGGCGGGCTCGAGGCTGGACTCACTGCCATTTCGTGCACGTCAGGCACGGCATGCGTCGCGATCGGGATCGACTACCTGAGCAAGGCGGCTGCAAATAGCGGCGTCTTCGCTCAGAACTTCGAGGAGACACTGTCCGCGACGACATGGACCGCGTCGCAGTTGGCAGGCATCCACGGTGCACTGCAGCCGTCCATCGTTGGCATCTCGTGCTCGGCCGCCAGCTCTTGTGTGGCCGTGGGTCGTCTCTCCATCAACAACAACTCGCAGTACCAGAATGGCAACGGCAATGGCGTCTTCAGGCTGACCTTCTCCGTGACGGGTGGTCCGTCCCATGCACTGGTCCAGAGACTGTCGGGCGCCGCCTGGACGCGCTCGGTGCTGGTCGACCCTGCAGGGCCGCCGGCTGCTGACCTGACATCAGTGTCATGCGCGACTGCGACGTCGTGCGTCGGCGTAGGCGCCTATGCGACGGTGACAGGAACGGGACTCCTGGTAGGAGACTTGGCCGGAGGGGCGTGGAACCTCTCGCAGCTGCCGAGCGCCTCAGGTGTCGAGAACTTCCTCGAGTCCATCTCTTGTCCGAGGGGGCCGACGTGCATCGCCGTCGGGTTCCAGGTGGACGCAACTCGCCACTGGCACCCCATGTACGCGACGGACACCAATGGAACATGGGTCATTCGTGACCTGCCCTCGCCCGTGGGGTCGCAGGACGTCGAACTCTCGAACGTATCGTGCTCCTCCAGCACGTTCTGCCTGGCATTGGGGTCCTACGACCAAGGCGGCGCGTATCGGCAGTTCTTCGAGGTCCTCCGGCACCGGACCTGGGCGCTGACGCCCATTCCCGAAGCGATGGGCAAGGTCAAGGTCACGGCGGGCGTTGGTGGAGTGGCTTGTGTGCAGGACGTCTGCCGCGCCGTCGGCGGCACCGGTTCATCTGCAGTGATCTGGACGTTTGCAGCCGGAAAGTGGACCTTGGCGCAACTCAGAGCCCCGTTCAAGCACGCAGCGATGCAGCTGGAGCTCATCTCTTGTCGATCGAGATACTCCTGTGAGGCCGAGGGCGAGATCGGGCTACGCGGAAGGGCCGCTCAGGTTGTGGAGACGCTGTCGGGCACAAGCTGGCGACCCCGAGTCATGACGCCTTTCACTGCTGCAACTGACTACTTCCCAGTCGACCTCTCGTGTGCACCGACTGGACACTGCGCCGTTGTCCTCCAGAAGCTCTCGCTCAGCTCGCTCCTCAGCGGAGGGGACATCCAGTTCGTGTCGCAGCTACGCAGCACAAGCGGTGCGTCGTGGTCGATCGACCACTTTGCTGTAGACCCCGATGTGGTCCAGGAAACCGTCAACTCCGTGGCATGTCCTTCTCGGCTTGCATGTACGGCAGTCGGCAGCGAGGTCTTCGTCAACGGTGCTCAGCTCCCGTTCGTGATCACCGGATCGTGACTGCTTCGCACGCCGTTCCTGGTTACTTCGGGCCAACATGCACCGGAGCGCGCGAGCTCGCTGAGCGTGGGCTCGATGCGATACGCGGCTAGGCACGGATCGTTGCGCATGCGGACGCTGGATGCACAGTTGCATCGTAGGTGAGTCCAGACGAGGAGACCTTGACGATGACGTCGCCGCCGACGGGTCTGACGGAGTCACCTGTCGTCAAAGGAGCACGTCGCCCGGCGACCGAGATCGAGTAGTACGGCGCCACGGGCCAGCGCAAAAGAAACGGGGCACCGATGATGCCAGCGACCTTGCCAAGGAGTGCAGCTCGCCAGACGGAAGAGTCCGCTGCGGACCACCCCGGATTCTCGGCCTGAGTGGCTGCAATCGCGATGTCGACTGTCTTTGCGTCGGCATCGCAGGCGCTAATCGTGCGAAGTGTCAGGCGAGACAACGTGGTCGTCGTCGTACTTGATACCGCAGTCGTGCCCCGCGGCACATCCCGCCAAGCTCGTCGCAGCAAATGCGATCACGGCGGTCGTGCTGAGGAGTCGTCGGCTCATTGCATCCATGACAGGTGCTGTCTACCTCACCGAATATCGAGAGCACCAGCGATGTGTCAAGAAGTCATGAGTGAGATGGAAGCCGCGCTCCATCGAGACAAAAAGATGGTGGCGATTCGTCATCTATCCCGCGAATGAGCCGCATTGGTCGACCATGATCCGGCATCGAGACATGACGTACCGGCCGATGCCGGACTATCCGATCGTCGTCGAACTCACTGGGCTCCTGAGTTCGACGCGCGGCAACTACCAGCCAGTCGAGGAGCGGCACCAGCGGTTAGGTTGACCCTCCATGCGTGCCTCCAGAACCCACCATCGACTTATCGGCGCAGGATTCCTGCTCGCTTTCGGGCTCGCGTCGTGCGGCAGCTCGCCAGCCAGCAGCATGCCGACGGGACCCCCCGCAATTGGGTCGGGTGCCTGCAACACGGCCCCAACGAAGACCGTACTTATTCCCTCGTCGCAGCGCTCGCCGGCCGGTAAGGCCGGTTCGGCGCCGACCGTCGTTGTCCCGAAGTCGACGCCGCCGTCGAATCTGGAATGCGCTGATCTCATTTATGGGTCTGGCTCTTCGGTTAAGACGGGGAGCCTTGTCACAGTGCAGTACGTCCTGGCGACGTACTCGACGCATCAGGTGATCCAGTCGTCGTGGACGTCGCAGCCGTACCAGTTAACCGTCGGCGTGACGGCAGTCGTCGCTGGGTGGACCGAGGGTCTAATCGGGATGAAAGTTGGAGGCCGACGTGAGCTCATCATTCCGCCAAGCCTTGGTTACGGGAGTCTGAGCCCCGGCGCAGGCATCAGTGTGAATGACACGCTCGTGTTCGTGATCGATGTCTTGAACATCAACTAGGAGCGTGTTGATTTAATCGGTCCAAGAGCTGGGTTGCGCACCGGCCGTGGCCGAGACTTGGGGGATGCAGGGACACTCCGAAGTCGACCGTGAGCTCCTCGACGCCGCGGCGCTGTGTCGACAGCTCGTGCCCGTTGCCAGCGTCGAGTCGTTCCTGGCGGACCATCGCCATGACCTGTTCCCCGACGCGATGTTCGAGGACCTGTTCCCGTCCAAGCGGGGTCGGCCGTCGATCCCGGCCGACGTCG
>Ga0208219_1000044_pt1 | contig 61609 bp, 56 predicted proteins | sample NGESurshal072012_7_FD_184469 | JGI IMG/M metagenome (GOLD analysis project Ga0208219, IMG submission 184469) | Arctic peat soil microbial communities from Barrow, Alaska - NGEE Surface sample 53-2 shallow-072012 (SPAdes) | ecosystem: Environmental > Terrestrial > Soil > Wetlands > Peat ... | reverse complement strand
GTCCTCGCGTCGGTCGGCCTCGCCGAGCACGAAGCGCGGCAGCCGCTCGCCGAAGCCGACCGCGTACGCGACCGTGTTTCCGCCGCCGCCGTACGGGAGCGCGAGGATGTCGGGAACGCGACCGAGCTGCTGCACCACCTCGCGCGCGGCGGAGCTCTGTCCCTCGATGCGGTCCGGGTTGATCGAGTTGACGTTGACGAAGCCTTCCTCGTCCGCAAGCCGGCGCGCTTCGCGATGCGCGTCCTCGAACGTTCCGTCGATCTCACGCACGTCCGCGCCGGTGACCCTCGCCTGCGCGATCTTGCCGCGCGCGACCGCGCCTCGCGGAGTGATGACGACCGCGCGCAGTCCTGCCCGCGCGGCGTAGGCGGCGGCGGACGCAGCGGTGTTGCCGGTCGACGCGCACACGACGCCGGCCGCCTTGCGCTCGACCGCGCGCGTGACGGCGACCGCCATGCCGCGGTCCTTGAACGAGCCGGTCGGGTTCGCGCCCTCCCACTTCAGCCACAGCTCGATGCCGAAGCGCTCCGAGAGCCGGGGCGCCCGCAGGAGCGGCGTGTTTCCCTCGCCGAGGGTGATCACAGCCCACGCTCCGCAATCACCGGGAGGACAAAAGGGGGGCGGAGCACCTCCGGGAACGCCGCGATCTCGCGCAGCGCCGCCGACACCTCGCCGAAGGGCGCGCGGTGAAGGACGAGCTCGATCGCCGCCGCGCCGTCCTCGAGCCGCTGCACGAGTTGCGCGATGGAGACGTCGTGCGCGGCGAGCCGGCTGGCTGCGTGCGCAAGGACGCCCGGACGGTCGGAGACCTCGAGATGGACGTAGAAGGGTGAGCGCCACTCGCTCGACGGCAGGCGCGCAAGCTCGCGCCAGCAGGCGTCGTTCTGCAGAAAGCCGGTGCCTGCCGTGCCGACGACACTGACGAGGTCGGCGACGACGGCGGACGCGGTCTCGACGCCGCCCGCGCCCGGCCCTTCGAGCGTGATCTCCCGGATGGCGTCGCCCTGGAGCATGACGGCGTTGAAGGCGCCGTCGACGGCGGCGAGCGGATGCGAGCGTTCGACGAGCGCGGGCTGGACACGGACGTCGACGGCGCCGTCGAGGAGCGTCGCGATCCCGACGAGCTTGATGACCATGCCGAGCTGCGCGGCGGCGTTCACATGCACCGGCTCGAGCTCTTCGATGCCCCGGCACTCGACGTCCTCGAAGCGCACGCGCGAACCGAACGCGACGGTGGCGAGGATCGCCATCTTCGCGGCCGCGTCTGCGCCGCTGACGTCGTCGGTCGGATCTGCCTCCGCGTAGCCGAGCGCCTGCGCCTCGGCGAGCGCGTCGGCGTACGAGCCGCCGCGCTCCATGCTCGAGAGCATGAAGTTCGTCGTCCCGTTGACGATGCCGAGAACGCGGTGCACGTTCGAGACGACGAGCGACTCGCGCAGCACCTTCACGACGGGGATCGCCGCGCACACCGACGCTTCGAACCGCAGCTGCACCCCGGCGGCCGATGCGGCCGCGAAGAGCTCCGCGCCGTCGCGCGCGATCAGCTGCTTGTTCGCAGAGACGACCGGCTTGCCGGCGCCGAGCAGCGCGCGGACGTAGTCGCCGGCAGGCGACAGCCCGCCCATGACCTCGGCGACAACCTGCACCTCCGGGTCGTCGCGGAACGTCTCGAAGTCCGTGATGAGCACGCCGTCGCCCGCCGGGAACGGGCGCTCCTTCGCGGGATCGCGGACGAGCGCACGCACGACCCGCAGCCTGTGGCCCGTCGCGCGCTCGATCTCGTCGGCGCTCTCGACGAGCATCCGATTGACGGAAGAGCCGACCGTCCCGTAGCCGAGAAGGCCGATGCCGACGTCAACGGACGCCAAGTAAGCCCTCCACGCCGGCCAGGGCGCGAAGCTCCTTTCCGACCCGCTCGATCTCCGCGGCGCGCTCCTCGCCCGCCTTCCGCAGCTCTGCGAACTTCGGCCGTCCCGCCTCGTCGTCGGCGAACAGCTCCTCTGCGAAGGCACCGGTCTGGATCTCGCCGAGGATGTCGCGCAGCCGCTGCTTGACCGCGTCGTCGACGACCCGCGGGCCGCGCGACAGGTCGCCGTACTCGGCGACGTCGGAGACGGAGTAGCGCATGTACTCGTAGCCGCCCTGGTAGAGCAGGTCGACGATGAGCTTCAGCTCGTTCAGGCACTCGTAGTACGCGATCTCGGGCTGGTAGCCCGCCTCGACGAGGACGTCGAACCCGGCCTGCACGAGGGCGGGGACGCCGCCGCACAGCACCGCCTGCTCGCCGAAGAGGTCGCTCTCCGTCTCCTCCGCGAACGTCGTCGCCAGCAGGCCGACGCGTGCGCAGCCGATGCCGACACCGTAGGCGAGCGCGAGCGCGAGCGCGTTGCCGCTCGCGTCGCGATGGACGGCGACGAGGCCCGGCGTGCCGGCGCCGGAGACGTACAGCTCGCGGACGCGATGGCCGGGCGCCTTCGGCGCGACCATGATCACGTCGTGGCCCTCGGGCGGCGCGATGCGCTCGAAGTGAATGTTCAGCCCGTGCGCGAACAGCACTGCCGCGCCCGGCTCGAGGTTCGGCGCGATGTGCTCGTCCCACACCTGCTTCTGCACGTGGTCGGGGAGCAGGAGCGCGACCACTTGCGCGCCGCGGACGGCCTCTGCGATGGAGCGAACCTCGAGGCCTGCATCCTCTGCCTTCTCGGCGGACGGGCTCCCCTCGCGCAGGCCGACCTGCACGTCGACGCCGGAGTCGCGCAGGTTCAGCGCGTGCGCATGCCCCTGGCTGCCGTAGCCGATGACGGCCACCTTGCCGGAGAGCAGGTCGAGGTCGCCTTCGCGATAGATGGTCGCCATGTAGTGGTGCTCCTTTCAGGCCAGTACGTGCTGGCGAGGACGGTTGCGATTCGGACGATGGGCGCGGCCAAGGCCGATGCGCCCTGTGCGGACGAGCTCCTGCAGGCCGTGCGGTCGGACGAGCTCCTCGAAGGAGTCCACGTCCTCGGGCGGCCCGGTCAGCTCGAAAATGATCGAGTCGGGGCCGAGATCGACGACGCGCGCGCCGAAGACCTCGCCGAGCGCCATCAGCTCCGCGCGCTTCGCGGGCGGGGCCGAGACCTTCATGAGGACGAGCTCGCGCTCGATCGACTCGCCGGGGACGAGCTCGGCGACGCGCAGCACGTTCACGAGCTTGTGCATCTGCTTCTCGATCTGCTCGAGCGGGCTCGACGCGCAGTCGACGCGGATCGTGACGCACGACACGTCGTGCCGCTCGGTTGGTCCGACCGCGAGGCTGTCGATGTTGAAGCCGCGGCGGGCGAACATGCTCGTGATGCGCATGAGCACGCCCGGCTTGTTCTCGACGAGGACGGAGAGTGTGTGCTTCATGCGCCCACCTTCGCGACGACTTCCTCGAACTCGACGAGATCGAGCGCGGCGGCGCCCGCAGGGATCATCGGGAAGCAGTGCTCGCGCGGATCGACGCGCGCGTCGACGACCGCGGTGCGCCCGCAGGCGAGCGCCTCGACGAGCGCGGCCTCGAGGTCGTCTTCGCTCTCGACGGTGAAGCCCTCGCCGCCGTACGCACGGGCGAGCGCGGCGTAGTCGGGAACCGTGTGCGTGAGCCGGATCTGCGAGAAGCGCTCTTCGAAGAACATGTCCTGCCACTGTCGCACCATGCCGAGGTAGCCGTTGTTCACGATGACGACGACGATTGGGAGATCCTCGAGCACCGACGTCGCGAGCTCCTGCTGCGTCATCTGGAAGCACCCGTCGCCGTCCACGCAGACGACGGTCGCGTCCGGGCGCGCAGCCTTTGCGCCGACCGCTGCCGGGATCCCGTAGCCCATCGTCCCGAGCCCGCCCGAGGTGATGAACGAGCGCGGCACGTCGCAGCGCAGGTACTGCATCGCCCACATCTGGTGCTGGCCGACGCCTGTCGTGAAGACGACGTCGTCGCGGTCGGCGGTGAGCGCCTGCAGGGTCTCGAGCACGAACTGAGGCTTGAGCAGGTCCCCCTCGCGCCGGTACCGCAGCGGGTACGTGTCGCGCCACTCGGCGATCTGCCGGAGCCAGGGCTCGGTGGCGCCGGGACGGCGCGCGTCGGTGAGGATCCGCCCGATCTCCGCGAGCACGGGCTTCAGCGGGCCGACGACGGGGATGTCCGCGTGGCGGATCTTCGAGATCTCGGCGGCGTCGATGTCGAGATGCACGACCGTCGCGCCTGGGGCAAATGCGGAGACCTTTCCCGTCACTCGATCATCGAAGCGGGCGCCGACGGCGACGATGAGGTCGGCCTTGTTCAGCGCCCAGTTCGACCACTTCGGGCCGTGCATGCCGGGCCAGCCCGCGTGCAGCTCGTGCGTCTCCGGGAAGCCGCCCTTCGCCATGAGCGTCGTGACGACCGGCAGGCGCGCCGTCTCGGCGAGTACGAGCAGCTCCTCCGTCGCGTCGGCGTTGAGCACGCCGCCGCCGACGTAGAGGATGGGCCGCTCCGCCGCGGCGATCGCATGAGCGGCAGCCAGTATCTGCCGCTCATGACCACGGCGGGGCGGCTTCCATCCCGGGAGGGAAACCGTGTCGGGGTACGAAAAGTCGAATTCCGCTTCCTGGATGTCGCGCGGCACGTCAACGAGCACGGGGCCGCAGCGTCCGGTGCGCGCAACGTGGAAGGCGGCCTTGAGCACGTGCGGCAGCTCCTCGACATCCTGTACGAGCCACGAGTGCTTGACGATCGGAATCGTGATCCCCGTGATGTCGCACTCCTGGAAGGCGTCGCTGCCGATGAGGTTGGAGCGCACCTGCCCGGTGATGCATACGAGCGGCGTCGAGTCCATCCATGCATCCGCGATCGGCGTGACGAGATTCGTCGCGCCCGGCCCGGAGGTGGCGATCGCGACGCCGACGCGGCCGGACGCCCGCGCGTATCCCTGCGCCATGTGACCCGCACCCTGCTCGTGGCGCGCGAGCACGTGGCGCACGGTCGTGCCGCGCGCGAACGCGTCGTACAGCGGAAGGATGGCGCCTCCGGGCAGGCCGAAGGCGACGTCCACCCCCTCCGCTTCGAGGCTGCGGAGAATGGCATCTGCGCCGTTCATCCTCATGCGGGAAAGAACTCCGCGTTGCGCATTGCGAGCTGGAAGCCACCGAGGACGCGACTCGTGAACTCCCGGGTCGAGGCGCGGACGCCGAAGCGCACCGGCTCGTCGACAAGCGCGGCCGACACCGCTCCGGCAAGCGTCTCGGCCGCCGCCGGTTGACCGAGGCCATGCTCGATGGCGAGCGCCGTGGCGAAGAGCATGCTGCTCGGGTTCACGACGCCGTGCCCTGCGAGCGCGAAGCCGCCGTCAGGCGACGGGACGAACAGGCTCGGCCCGTGCTCGGCCAGGAGCGCATGCGCGGCGACGCGGTGCGGCGCCGCCGCTGCGGCGATCTCCACCATGCCCTCCGCCCACGCCGGTGCGACGACGACGACGTCGAACCGCGCCGGGTTGAACGCGGCGAACGGCATCGCGTCTTTCGGCGAGACGTGCTCGACGCGAACATGCTCGTGGTCGGGCGCCGCGAGCTCGACGAGCTCGCACCACTCGCTATCGCCCACGCAGGCGAGTCGCATGCGGCGCCCCGCAGCGATCTCGAACGCCCGGCGGACAGTCCACTCGGCCGCGTCGTCGCTCACCGACGTGACGAAGGCGACGTCGTCGTGCTGGCCGAACCGCACGCGGGTCAACCTGGCGCGCAGGTCGAGCTCCGCCATCACGTCGTCGAGTGTCGGCTCCTCTGCGCCTGCGACGAGGACGGCGTCCGCGCCGAGGACCGCATCCCGCGTGCTGGCCGGAACCGTCTGGCCGAAGCGCGCGAGCGCGACACCGCCGAACGGGGCGTGCACCTGGTCGAACGCGAAGCCGTGCACGCGCGCGACCGCGTCGAGCGCGTACATCGCCTCCGCCATCAGCTCGGGCGCGGTGCCGGAGCCGGTGAGACAAGCGATCGTTTTCATGCTGGGACTCCTTCGAAGGCCGCGTCGAGCGGGACGGCGCCGCCAGCGTCGGCGAGCGCTTTGAAACGGCGGAACGCGGCATTGAGGTCGTCGCCGCTCAGAGTGATGCCACGCTCGGCGCAAGCGCGCGCGAACGCGTGCCGGCCCGAGTGCTTGCCGAGCGGCAGCGTCATGTGCACCCCGACCTCGACCGGGTCGATGATCTGGTACGTCCGCGCGTCCTTCAGCATCCCGTCCTGGTGGATGCCGGCCTCGTGCGCGAATGCGTTTGCGCCGACGACCGCCTTGTTCGGCTGGACGACGTAGCCGGTGAGCTCGGACACGAGTTTCGATGAGGCCGTGATCTGCTCCGTGTCGATGCCGGTCTCGACCTGGAAGTGGTCGCCGCGCACCTTGAGCGCGACGACGATCTCCTCGAGCGAGGCGTTGCCTGCACGCTCGCCGAGGCCGTTGACGGTGCACTCCACCTGGCCGACGCCCGCGTGCACGGCGGCGAGCGAGTTGGCGACCGCGAGGCCGAGATCGTCGTGGCAATGGGCCGAGAGCGTCACGTGGCGCATTTCGGGGCAGCGGCGGCGCACGTCGGCGAAGAACGTCGCGTACTGGTGCGGCAGCGCATAGCCGACCGTATCGGGAAGATTGATCACGGTCGCGCCCGCCTGGATCGCCACGCGGCACACGCGGGCGACGAACTCGGGGTCGGAGCGCGTGGCGTCCTCGCAGGAGAACTCCACCTCATCCGCGCGCTCGGCCGCGCAGGCGACCGCCCAGCGGGCCAACTGCACGACCTCGGCCGGCTCGAGACCGAGCTTCCGCTCCATGTGGATCGAGCTCGTGGCGATGACCACGTGGATGCGCGACCGGCGCGCCTCGGCGAGCGCCTCGCCGGCGGCGTCGAGGTCTTCCCACACCGCGCGTGAGAAGGCGGCGACAGTCGGGCCGTCCAGAACCCGGGCGACCGCCTTGACGCCCTCGAAGTCACCCGGGGACGCGCCCGGGAAGCCGGCCTCGACGACGTCGACGCCGAGCCGCTGGAGCTGCTCCGCGATCGTCGCCTTCTCGTCGGGCTGCAGCGCGATGCCCGGTGATTGCTCACCGTCGCGCAACGTCGTATCGAAGATCGAGATCCTGCGGGACACGAACACTTCCTCCTTGGCTCTGCTAGAGAGGTCGCACCTGTGGTGCGGTGAGGTCGGCGTCTGCGCCTCTTGCAAGGCGCGTGTTCGTGTATCTCCCCGTTAGGGGAGAATGAGGATGACGACGAAAAGAATGAGCCCGGAAAGGGCAGGAATGCGTGTCCGGGCGGTCGTCATCGCTCACCTAGGGTGCATGCCGCGGCCGCACTTGTCAAATCCGGCACGCGTGAAACCGGAGAACGCGAATGGTCGGCAGCCGGCGAGCGAGCTAGGGTCAGTGGCCTGATGCCCCGCGCGACGGTCTTCACGAAGCCGATTTCGACCGTCTTTGCCGCGCGCATCAAGCATCCGCGCTAGTCGGCCCTTCGCTCCCGCCGCCGCCGACTAGCCCACAAGGCGGAATCCCTTCTCCCCGACCCGGAGATGCCCTTGCCGCACCGTCAACCCGGTTTATACGATCCCTCGTTCGAGCACGACGCCTGCGGCGTGGCCTTCGTCGCGCGGCTGGACGGGGTTCCGAGCCACGAGACGGTGGAACGGGCGCTCATCGCCCTCGCGAACCTCGAGCACCGGGGGGCCGCCGGCGCGGATGCCGACACGGGCGACGGCGCCGGGATCCTCGTCCAGATTCCGGACGCCTTCTTCCGGGGCGAGCTGGGGGACCGGCTACCGCCGGCGGGGCAATACGGCGTCGGGACGTGCTTCGGCGAGCGCTGCGAGGCGATCGAGGATGCGATCGCCGCCGAAGGCCAGGAGCTGATCTGCTGGCGCGACGTCCCGTTCGACGACGCCCACGTCGGCCGGACGGCGCGCGCCGCGATGCCGCGGATCCGCCAGTTCGTCGTCGGGGCGAACGGGCCCGAGGGCGACGCCTTCGAACGGAAGCTGTACGTCATCCGGCGCGTGGCCGAGCTCGCCGCCGGGCCCGAGCTCGTAATCCCGAGCCTGTCCTCGCGGACGCTCGTCTACAAGGGGATGCTGACCGCGCCGCAGCTCGCGCGCTTCTATCCCGACCTGCGCGACGAGCGCTTCGAGAGCGCGCTCGCACTCGTGCACTCCCGCTTCTCCACGAACACGTTCCCGAGCTGGGAGCTCGCGCACCCGTACCGGATGATCGCCCACAACGGCGAGATCAACACATTGCGCGGCAACGTCAACTGGATGCGCGCTCGCGAGTCGCAGCTCGCGACAGAGCTCTTCGGCGACGACCTGCGCAAGGTGCTCCCAGTCATCCGTCCCGCCGGCTCCGACACGGCGATGTTCGACAACGTGCTCGAGCTGCTCGTGCTCGCGGGCCGCTCCGTCCCGCACGCGCTGATGATGATGATCCCGGAGTCGCAGCCTCCCGATGAATTGCGCGGCTTCTACGCGTACCACCAGTGCCTCATGGAGGCGTGGGACGGCCCGGCGGCGATCGCGTTCACGGACGGGCGCGTCATCGGCGCGACGCTCGACCGCAACGGGCTGCGTCCCGGACGCTGGTACGAGACCGACGACGGCTGGGTCGTCCTCGCGTCCGAGACGGGTGTGCTCGACGACGCGCCGGAGCGCATCCTGCGCAAGGGCCGGCTGCAGCCCGGGAAACTCTTCCTCGTCGATCTCGAGCAGCACCGCATCGTCCCGGACGACGAGGTCAAGCGCGACGTTGCGACACGGAAGCCGTACGCGCAGTGGTACGCGGAGAACGTTCGGCATCTCGCCGGCCTCCCCGCTCCCCGCGTGCAGCCGTCGCGGCCCGCGGAGCCGCTCCGCCAGCGCCAGCTGCTCTTCGGCTACGCGCAGGAGGACATGAAGGCGATGCTCGCGCCGCTCGCGCGCAACGCCGAGGAGGCGGTCGGCTCCATGGGCAACGACACGCCGCTCGCGGTGCTCTCGCAGCGCAAGCCGCTCCTGTACTCGTACTTCAAGCAACTGTTCGCGCAGGTGACGAACCCGCCGATCGACTCGATCCGCGAGGCGGTGGTCATGAGCGTGCAGGCGAGCGTGGGCTCGGAGCACAACCTCCTCGCCGAGACGCCGGAGCACGCGCGCCAGCTCGTGATCGAGAACCCGATCCTCCACGACGACCAGCTCGAGCGGCTGCGCCAGGTGGAGTCGGACGTCTTCCGCTCGCATACGGTCGACACGACGTGGCCGGTAGCCGACGGCGCGGACGGGCTCGAACGCGCGCTCGACCGCGTCTGCGCGGGCGCCGACGCCGCGCTGGCGGACGGGGCGAACATCCTCGTTCTCTCCGACCGTGCAGCCGGCCCGGAGCGCGTGCCGATCCCTTCGCTGCTCGCGACCGCCGCGGTCCATCACCATCTCGTGCGCGAGGGAACGCGCCTGCAGGCCGGGATCGTTGTCGAGTCGGGCGAGCCGCGCAGCGTGCACTCCATCGCGGTGCTCGTCGGCTACGGCGCGGCCGCGGTCAACCCGTATCTCATGCTCGAGACGCTCGGCGAGCTCGTCGAGCTGGGCTGGCTCCCGGACGAGATGACGGCCGAGCAGGCGCGGGCGCGTGCGGTGAAGGGCATCGCCAAGGGCCTGCTGAAGGTGATGTCGAAGATGGGGATCTCGACCATCCCGTCCTATTGCGGCGCGCAGATCTTCGAGGCTGTCGGCCTCGCGCCCGACCTCGTCGAGCGCTACTTCACCTCGACGCCGTCGCGCATCGGCGGCATCGGGCTGCGCGAGCTGGCGGAGGGATCGCTCGCCCGCCACGCGCGCGCCTATCCCGGGACCGGCGACAACCTGCTTCCGATTGTCGGCCTGTTCGCGTGGCGGCGCGACGGCGAGCACCACCAGTGGAACCCCGAGACGATCTCGCTCCTCCAGCACGCGGTGCGCACCGGGCGCGCGGACACGTACGAGCAGTACTCGCGCACGGCGAACGCCGAGTCCGCGAGACGCTCGACGTTGCGCGGGCTGATGCGCTTCCGCTTCCCCGAGAGCGGCATCCCGCTCGAGGAGGTGGAGCCGGCGGCAGAGATCGTGAAGCGCTTCTCGACCGGAGCGATGTCGCTCGGCTCGATCTCGCGCGAGGCGCACGAGACGCTCGCAGTGGCGATGAACCGCATCGGCGGCCGCTCGAACACCGGCGAGGGCGGCGAGGACCCGGCGCGGTACAACGACGAGCGCCGGTCGAAGATCAAGCAGGTCGCGTCCGGCCGCTTCGGCGTCAACGCGGCCTACCTCGGGAACGCGGACGAGTTGCAGATCAAGATGGCGCAGGGCGCGAAGCCGGGCGAGGGCGGACAGCTCCCCGGTCACAAGGTCGACCGCTACATCGCGTCGGTGCGGATGACGACGCCCGGCGTCGGGCTCATCTCGCCGCCACCGCACCACGACATCTACTCGATCGAGGACCTGAAGCAGCTCATCTACGACCTCCGCTGCGCGAACCCAAAGGCGCGCGTCTCGGTGAAGCTCGTCGCCGAAGTCGGAGTCGGCACCGTTGCGGCCGGCGTCGCGAAGGCGGGCGCCGACCACGTTCTCATCTCGGGCCACGACGGCGGGACGGGCGCGTCGCCGGTCTCGTCCATCCTCCACGCCGGCGTGCCGTGGGAGATCGGGCTCGCCGAGACGCAGCAGACGCTCGTCCGCAACGACCTGCGGTCGCGCATCTGGGTGCAGACGGATGGGCAGATCAAAACGGGGCGCGACGTCGTCATCGCCGCGCTCCTCGGCGCCGACGAGATGGGCTTCGCCACCGCGCCGCTCGTCGCGTCGGGCTGCGTGATGATGCGGGCTTGCCACCTGAACACGTGCCCGGTCGGGATCGCGACGCAGGATCCCGTCCTGCGCGAGCGCTTCGCCGGGAAGCCGGAGCACATCGTGAATTTCTTCTTCTTCGTCGCCGAAGAGGTGCGCGGCCTCATGGCGCAGCTTGGGATCGCGCGCTTCGAGGACCTCGTCGGCCGCGTCGACCTGCTCGACGCCGACGAGGCCGTGTCGGCGTGGCGCGAGCGCGGCGTCGACCTCGCGAACATCCTGCATGCGCCCGAGGGCACGCCGCTCCGGCGTACGCACGGGCAGGCGCCCGCGCTCGAGGACGCGCTCGACTGGTCGTTGCTCGATCTCGACGAGGGCGAGTTCCCGATCCGGAACGTGAATAGAACGGTCGGCGGATTGCTCTCGTACCACACCGTGAAGAAGGGCGATGGGCGGGCGCAACACTTCCTCTTCCGCGGCTCGGCAGGGCAGTCGTTCGGCGCCTGGCTCGCGCCCGGCATCGAGCTCACGCTCGTCGGCGACGCGAACGATTACGTCGGGAAGGGCCTCTCTGGCGGCGTGCTGGCGCTCCGCCCGCCCGAGGCCGCGCGCTTCCGCGCGGAGGAGAACGTCATCGCCGGCAACACGATCCTGTACGGCGCAACGAGCGGACGCGCGTTCTTCCGCGGCCTCGTCGGCGAGCGCTTTGCCGTGCGCAACTCGGGTGCGTCCGCCGTCGTCGAGGGAGTCGGCGACCACGGCTGCGAGTACATGACGGGCGGGATCGTCGTCGTCCTCGGGCCGACGGGCCGGAACTTCGCCGCCGGCATGAGCGGCGGCATCGCCTACGTCCTCGACGCGGAGGGCACGTTCGCGGAGCGCTGCAACAAGGAAATGGTTGCGCTCGAGGAGCTCGAACCGGAGGACGTGCGCGTCGTGCGCGCGCTCGTCGACGAGCACCGCGAACGCACAGGCTCGACCGTCGAGGTGGATTTCGACAAGTTCGTGAAGGTGATGCCGCACGAGTTCCGCCGCGCGCTCGCCGACGGCGCCATGTCGACGGGCGGCGACGGCTTCTTCACGCGCGAGACCGAGGAGGCGGCCGCGTAATGGGCGAGCTGGGCGCCTTCCTCAAGATCGCGCGCGCGGAGACGCCGGAGCGCGCGCCGGGCGAGCGCGTCGGCGACCACCGCGAGTTCGTCCGTACGCTGCCGCTCGTCGAGCTGCGCGAGCAGGGCGCGCGCTGCATGGAGTGCGGCGTGCCGTTCTGCCACAGCGGCTGCCCGCTCGGGAACCTCATTCCCGACTGGAACGATCTCGTGTATCGCGACCGCTTCCGCGAGGCGCTCGAACAGCTGCACCGTACGAACAACTTCCCCGAGTTCACCGGCCGCCTCTGCCCCGCGCCGTGCGAGGCGGCGTGCGTGCTCGAGATCGACGAGGGCAACGCGGTCACGATCAAGCAGATCGAGCTCGCCATCGTCGACCGTGGCTGGGACGAGGGCTGGATCGTCCCGCGCCCGCCGCAGCGCCGCACGGGGCGCAGCGTCGCCGTCGTCGGCTCCGGGCCGTCCGGGCTCGCTGCCGCGCAGCAGCTCGCGCGCGCCGGCCACGACGTCACCGTCTTCGAGCGCGACGAGGCGGGCGGCGGGCTGCTCCGCTTCGGCGTCCCCGACTTCAAGATCGAGAAGCGCGTCGTCGAACGGCGCATCGCGCAGCTGGCCGACGAGGGCGTCACCTTCCGCTTCGGAGTGAACGTCGATGGACCGCTCGATGGCTTCGACGCGACGGTGCTCGCCACCGGCTCGCGCGTCCCGCGAGACCTGCCCGTGCCCGGACGCGAGCTCGGCGGCGTCCACTACGCGATGGAGTACCTGTACGGGCGCAACCGCGCCGTCGCCCGGACGGCCGAGCCCGCGATCAGCGCCGCCGGGCGCCACGTGATCGTCATCGGCGGCGGCGACACGGGCGCCGACTGCGTCGCGAGCGCTCACCGCGAGGGCGCCGCCTCGGTGACGCAGATCGAGCTGCTCGGGGAGCCGCCCGAGAAGCGCCCGGACGACCTGACGCCGTGGCCGCTGTGGCCGATGAAGCTGCGCACGTCGTACGCCCTGAAGGAGGGCGGCGAGCGCAGCTTCTCCATCTCGACCACGGGGCTGTCCGGGAACGGGCGCGTGCAGGAGATCCACTGGATGCAGAACACCGGCGCGCCGCCGTTCGAGCCGGTGCCGGAGACCGGCGAGTCGCATCCGGCGCAGCTCGTGCTCCTTGCGATGGGTTTCGTCGGCCCCGAGTCGGGGCTGCTCGACGCGCTCGGCGTCGCCCGCGACGCGCGCGGCAACGTCGACGCGGTCGAGTTCGCGACGTCGGTGCCGGGCGTGTTCGCCGCCGGCGACGCTCGCCGCGGCCAATCGTTGATCGTGTGGGCGATCGACGAGGGACGCCGCTGCGCAAAAGCGGTCGACGACTACCTGCAGTAGGGTCCCGCCATGCCGAAGACACTCGGCTTCGTCGGGCTCGGGAACATGGGCGGGAACATGGCGGCGCGCTTCATGGCCGCCGGCTACACCGTGTACGGCGAGTCGCGAACGAAGGCACATGCGCAGCACCTGATCGACGCCGGCCTGCAGTGGCGCGACGCGCCGCGCGAGATCGCCGAGTCGAGCGATGTCGTCTTCACGTCACTCCCCGACGACGACTCCCTCAAAGACGCTTCCAAAGGCCTCCTTGCAGGCCTTTCCGCGGGGAAGGTGTGGGTCGACATGAGCACCGTCAGCCCGAGCGTCAGCCGCGAGCTCGCCGCGAAGGCACACGAGCGTGGCGCAGCGATGCTCGACGCACCGGTGTCGGGCAGCGTGCCGCAGGTGCAGTCGGGGACGCTGACGATCATGGTCGGCGGCGCTGAGGACGCCTATCGCGAAGTCGAGCCGCTTCTGCGCGTGCTCGGGACGCCGACGCGCGTCGGCGACAACGGTCACGGTCTCGCGCTCAAGCTCGCCGTCAACATCAGCCTCGCCGTGCAGATGCTCGCCTTCTCCGAAGGCCTGCTGCTGGCGGAGCGCGATGGTGTCGACAGGAAGCTCGCCGCCGACGTCATCACCTCGAGTCAGCTCGGCTCGCCCATGCTGAAGCTGCGTGTGCCGCTCGTTCTCGACCTTCCGGAGGAGGCGTGGTTCAGCGTCGGGCTGATGCAGAAAGACATCCGCTTGGCCGAGGCGCTGGCGGAGGATCTCGGCGTGCCGGCACCGACGGCAGCCGTCGCCGACGAGTGGCTCAGCCGCGCGGGCGTCCTCGGTTACGAGAACCGCGACATCGCGGCCCTGTACCGCGCTCTCGCGGAGAGCTAGCCGCGCTAGGTGTCGCGCCGGACGAGCAGCACGGCGGCGACGGCGACCGTGAACGCGACGTAACCGAGCGAGACCGCGAGGCCGCCGGCCGGCGACAGGCTGTGCGAGCCGTGCGTCAGCTGGAAGATCGAGCGGAAGGCGCTGTTCGGAATCCACGGGTTGATGGCGTTCTGCCAGCTCGTCGGGAAGACGTTGAGGAGCGGCGGGATGACGAAGAACAGCGCGACGAACGACGCGATGCCACCGGCGGTGTTGCGCACGATCGCGCCCATCGCCATGCAGAAGACGCCGAAGAGCGTGAGGTAGACGGCGCCGCCGACGACCGAGCGCAGGATGCCGTGGGACGAGAGTGACGTCTGGAGGATGTGGTGCTTGTTCAGGATCACCTGGCTGACCCAGAACGCGATCAGTACGGACGGCAGCATGAGCAAGAACGAGACGACGGCGAACACGGTGATCTTCGCCCAGAGCACGGGCAGCCGCTTCGGAACTGCGGTGAAGCTGGCGCGGATCATCCCGGTCGCGTACTCGCCCGTGATGACGAGGACGCCGAGGACGCCGATCGCGAGCTGCGAGAGGTTGACACCGGCGAGCGCGATGTCGAGCGGATGCCGGTCGGCGCGCTCGTGCGGCGCCATGCTGCCCCAGTGCGACGACGTAATGGCGGCGAAGATCGCCGGCAGGCCGATTGTGAGCACGACAGCCACGGCGAGCGACCAGCGTGTCGAGCGCAGCGAGTGGAGCTTCGTCCACTCGGACACGATCACGTGCAGCTGTGTGACGCGGCCCTTGACCGTGAGCGGCGGGATGACCGGTGCCGGTGCCGTCACGGCGCTCACGCGGCAGCCGCCTTGAACTCGACGTCGTCGCGGGTCATCTCCATGAACGCCTCCTCGAGCGATGCCTGCACAAGTGTCAGCTCGTGCAGCGTGATGCCGTTCGTGGCGGCGAGGTCGCCCACCTTCTCCGGCGTCGTCCCGGCGATCTCGAGCACGCCGGACTCGTTGCTCGTCACCGTGATCTCCGGGCCGAGCACGAGCTCGCGCAGCTTCGTCGCCTGCGGCGAACGCACGCGCACGATCGCGCCGGAAGCGCGGCGCACGAACTCGTCGACACTCGTGTCGGCGATGAGCTTTCCGCGCCCGATGACGATGAGGTGATCCGCGGTTACGGCCATCTCGCTCATGAGGTGCGAGGACACGAACACCGCGCGGCCCTCGGCGGCGAGCGCCTTGAGCAGGTTGCGAATCCAGTGGATGCCCTCGGGATCGAGCCCGTTGACGGGCTCGTCGAGCAGCAGCGTGTGCGGATCGCCGAGAAGCGCGGTGGCGATGCCGAGGCGCTGGCCCATGCCGAGGGAGAACTTGCCGGCGCGCTTACGCGCAACGTCGTGCAGGCCGACGAGGTCGATGAGCTCGTCGACGCGCTTGCGGCCGATGCCGTGCGTCTGCGCGAGCGAAAGGAGGTGGTAGTACGCCGAGCGGCCGGTGTGCACGGAGCGCGCCTCGAGCAGTGCGCCGACTTCGTGCAGCGGCGCCTTGTGGTCGCGGTAGTGCTTGCCGTTCACGGTGACGTCGCCGCTCGTGACGGCATCGAGGCCGAGGATGAGCCGCATCGTCGTCGACTTGCCCGATCCGTTCGGGCCGAGGAAGCCGGTGACGATGCCGGGCTGGACGGTGAAGCTCAGGCCGTCCACTGCCCGCTTGTCGCCGTAGTCCTTCGTGAGAGCGTTGGCTTCGATCACTGCACCCAACGTAATCACGGCCACCCGCGCCCGCCTCCGGCGCAGGGACGACTTCGGCCTCATCCAAAAGGATGATCTAGGTCACGGCAGGCGCGGCGCCCAAAGCGCGCCGAGGATCCCTGCCACGAGCAGGAGCGCGGCCGCCCCGATGGCGAAGTCGGCCGTCACCTCGCTGCGCCCGGGAACGCGGCCGAGGCTGGAGCCGAGCTTCGCGTACGCGGCCTCCACCGCACCGGCCGACTTCGCCGGATAGAACTGACCACCCGTCGCCGTCGCGATCGCGTGCAGCGTCGCCGGGTCGGGAGCGAGCGCCTGACGAAGCCCCGGCCCGCCGCCGAAGAACGTGCCGGTGTTCCCGCCGGCGAAGTTGAAGTTCGTGATCTTCGCGCCGAGCGTGCCGAGCGCGACCGTGAAGACAGGAATGCCAGCTTTCTTCGCCACCGCCGCGCCCTGCAACGGCTGCAGGGTGCCGCGGTTCTGATGCCCGTCGGAGAGGAAGAGGATGGTGACGAGCGTGCTCGCCTGGCTGGGCGCGGCGACCGGGTGGTAGGCGGCGAGCCCGCGCGTGCCCTGGATGCCGGCCGACGCAATCCCGACCTTGACCGCGGCAGCGAGCGCGTCGCCGATCGCCGTGCCGCCGAATCCGCCCTGGAAGACGTCGGCATCGTCGACCGCCTGCGCGACGAGCGCGTGATCGGTCGTCGGCGGCGTCGCCTCCTCTGGCACGCCGGCGAAGAGGATGAGCCCGACCCGCACGCGCTTCGGCACGCGGTCGAGGAAGACATGGATCGCCTGTTGCGCCGCCGCGAGCCGGGTCGGCTTCACGTCGTTCGCCTGCATGGACCCGGAGACGTCGAGGACGAGCACGATGGTGGCGCGATCGCTCGCGACGAGCGTGTGCACGCGCGGCCGCGCAGCGGCGATGCACAGCGTCGTCACCGCGAGCAGGAAGACGGTCGCCGGCAGCAGTCTCCGCCACGGCCGGCCGCCTGCGACGGAGGCGAGCACGTCGACGTTCGTATACCGCACGGCGTAACGCATGCGTTGCCGTCCCGCGAGCACGTACAGGCCGATCGCGAGCGGGACGACGAGGAGCGTCACCAACATGAACGGACTGCCGAAGCTCATGCGCACTCCAGGTCGACCTGCACGATTGCGCGAGCGCCCGGGAGCGGGCCTGCGCGCACGACGAGGTGGACGATCCCCGCTTGCACCGTCTGCGCGACGACGACACTCCGGACGAGCGCGGCGGACGGCGGCGACGCAGCGTAGAAGCCGACGGCGTGCGTCGCGCCGAGGAGCCGCTTCCCGGCCGAGCAACGCTCCGCGAAGCGGTGCACGCCCGGCCTCAGAGCGAGCTGCACGACGGTCGGAACGAGCGGCTGTGCAGGCCGGACGGCCTCGTGCACGGTCGGGAAGCGCTGGCCGCCGCCGTTTGCCGGCACGCAGCCGATGTGCGGCCGGAACGTCGCCGGCGTCGCTCCCGCAAGCAAGCGTGCGAGGAACTCGGCTGACCTCGACGTCGTGATTCCCGGATTGACGGGGCTGCCGAGCGACCCGCGGAAGGTGACGTCCACGCCCGCCCGGCTGAGCTCGGCGTCGAGGCCGGCGACGACGAACTTCGCCGGGCACGAGAGCTGGAACGAGACCTGCGCCGCGCCGCCCGCGACCACCCACGGACCGACGACGGGCACGCAGACCTTGAGGCCGCGGCACTCGTTCGTCGCGCCCGCCGGCGCGACGACGACGGCGGCGGCCGCGAACGCAGCCGCGACGACCACAGCGCGCCTCACGGAACCCTCCGGAAGCGGAGCACCGAGAACACGCCGCCCGCGAGCAGCAGCACGAGCGCGCCGATTGCGAAGACGTCCGTCACCTCGCGGCTCTCGGTCCGGTGACCGACGCGCGTGGCCAGATGCCGATAGACCGTGTCGAGCGCCTTCGCCGAGGTCGCGCGGAAGAACTCGCCGCCCGTCCGCTGCGCGATCAGCTGCAGCGTGCCGGGGCTCGGCGGGACGCGGATTTCCTCCGTGTATCCGCCGACGAGCTTCTGCTGCACGACGCCGTTCGCCGTCCCGAGCAGAACGGTGGAAACGGAGACGTGCAACCGCTTCGCCTGCTTCGCCGCTGCGAGGGTCGCGGTACGGCCGCCGTCCGGGGCGCCGTCGGAGAGGAGCAGCACGGACTCGGGCGGCACGACGCCGTCGACGGTTCGCTGCTTTTGGCCGAGCTTCGCCGAGAGCACGACCGCGTCGCCGATCGCGGTGCCCTCGCCGGGCGTCAGGTCAGCCAGCGCCTGCCGGACGAGCGCACGGTCCCTCGTCGGCGGGACGGCAACGTACGCGCGGCTCCCGAACCCGACGACGGCGATCGAATACGTGTCCGGGACCCGGCCGACGAACGCGCTCGCCGCCCGCTGGGCGGCGACCATCCGCGTCGGCTTGACGTCGTGCGCCTGCATCGAGCGCGAGACGTCGATGGCGAGAACCACCGTCGCCTCGTGCCTGGGCACGCGGATGTTCGCGTGCGGGCGCGCGAAGCCGACAACGAGCGCGCCGAGCGCGGTGAGGAAGAGGACAGGCGGGACGAGCCGCAGCCGACCCGGCGCGCGGTCGACGAGGTTCGGCAGCAGCGCGAGATTCGTGAACGCGCCCGCCGCTCTCCGGCGACGACGGTCTTGCAGGAACCAAAGCCACGCAAGCACGGGAACGACCGCGAGAGCCGCGAGCGCCAGGGGATCGCCGAAGCTCATCGGCGCCCACCGAGGAACGCCGCGAACGGGCGCAGCCAGTCGCCGCTCGTGGAGAGGACGACGTGCGGAACGCCGAGCGCGGAAAGCACACGCGCAACGCCGCTGCGCTCTTCCGCCGCTGCGACAGCGAATCGCTCGCGCAGCGACGAGCTCCGCGTGTCCACGCGCACCTGGCGTCCCGTCTCCGGATCGACGAGCCAGAGCTCTCCGACGTTTGGCAGCTCCTGCTCGCGCGGGTCGCGGATCTCGATCGCGAGAACGTCGTGCCGGTCGAGCACGCGCAGCAATGACGTGCGCCAGTCGAGCGGGCCGCGGAAGTCGGACACGACGACGACGATGCCGCGCTGCCGCGCTGCCGCGCCGACGCGCCCAAGTGCAGCGCCGAGCGACGTGGCGCCGACGCCGACGCCCTCCGGCTCGCGGCCGAGCGTGCCCAGCAGCCCGAGCAGGCCGTGCCGTCCCTGCGTCGGGGGGATCGTGGACGGGCTCGCGTCGCCGAAGGTGACGATTCCGAGCCTGTTACCTCTCCGCGTTGCGATGTGCCCGAGCCCGAGCGCGACGCCGGCGGCGACGTCCGCCTTCCGCCGCTGTCCGGTCCCGAACTGCATCGACGGCGACGTGTCGAGCACGAGCCACGTGACGAGCACGCGCTCCGCGAGCTGCACGCGCACGTGCGGCTCGCCGGTGCGGGCGGTGACGTTCCACTCGATCAGACGGACGTCGTCGCCGGGAACGTACGGGCGAACCTGCGCCAGCTCCGTCCCCGGACCGTGGCGGGCGGACCGGAAGTCGCCGGCGAGCATGCCCGAGAGACGCCGGGCGACATCGAGCTGAAGCGCGCGGAGCAGCTCGGGCGGCAGCGGGCCCGGGCCCGGCCGCTCGGGCGTCCCCTCCCCGAGCAGCGCCGGCGGCGTCATCTCGCCGGCGGCCGCGCGAGCTCGGCCTCGGGCGCCGGCACCTCGGCGAGAACGCGATCGAGGATCGCGTCCGCCGTGACGCCCTCGGCGAGGGCCTGGTAGCTGAGCACGAGCCGGTGCCGGAACGCGTCCTTCGCCAGGGCGCGCACGTCGTCGACCGTGGCGTAGTCGCGTCCGCGCATGAGCGCGAGCGCGCGCGCTGCCTGTGTCACGCTGATCGGCCCGCGCGGGCTCGCACCGTACGAGACGTATTCGCTCGGCTCTCGTGTCGCCGTTGCGAGCGCCACCGCGTAACTGACGAGCGCAGGATCGACGTACACGTCGAACACGGCCGCCTGCAGCGCGCGCAGCTCGTCGAGGCTGAGCATCTCGCGCAGCTCGGGCTGGGCGGAGAGCTGCCGCTGCACGACGGTCAGTTCCTCGTCGTGCTCGGGGTAGTCGATGAGGATCTTCAGCATGAATCGGTCGATCTGCGCCTCCGGCAGCGGATACGTCCCCTCCGACTCGATCGGATTCTGGGTCGCGAGCACGAGGAACGGGCTCGGCACCGGGTACGAGGTGTGCGCGATCGTCACCTGCCGCTCCTGCATCACCTCGAGCAAGGCGCTCTGCACCTTCGCCGGCGCGCGGTTGATCTCGTCCGCAAGGAGGAAGTTGCAGAACACCGGCCCGAGCTCGGTGTCGAAGCTGCCCTGGTCGGGACGGTAGACGCGCGTCCCGACGAGGTCGGCGGGAACGAGGTCGGGCGTGAACTGGATGCGCGCGAAGGAGCCGCCGAGGACGGCGGCCGTCGTCTTGATGGTCAGGGTCTTCGCAAGGCCGGGCACGCCCTCGATCAGCAGATGCCCCTGCGCGAGCAGGCACACGAGCACCCGCTCGAGCATCTCGTCCTGCCCGGCGATCACCTTGCGGATCTCGAAGAGCGCCTGCTCCAACCGGTCCTCAGGCACGGTTGCCTCCTCTCGCTGGTGGGTTAGGGATTCTCCCACGTCCAGGTAAGCGCAACATGAGCGGCACCTATTTCTTCGGCGGGCGCACGACGAGCGGCGCGTCGAACGGGCCGTAGCGCTCGTGCATGAAGTGGGAGGTCGTGGTCATCCGCAGGTCGAGCGTGTGCAGCGTGCGCTTGTCGACGGTGATCGCGAACCACGCCGGCGTGCCGGGATCGAAGAACGTGATCCGCCAGGCCGTCCCAGTCGCGCCGACGACATGCGCGTCGGTCGCCGACTGCCAGACCGGGACGGGCTGCTTCAGCCGCACCGTTTGCGCCGACTCGATCCACCGGCCGCCCGGCGCCCGGTCCCACCGGCGCTCGCCGACGATCACGGCCGAATAGCCGCCCTTGATGCGATAGGAGAGCCGGTCCGGCGCGACCGCGCGCCAGGTGCTGACCACCGCGTGCGTCGGATCGGACGCGAGCCGGTCGTAGAAGGCGAGCGTGCGCAGCGACCGCCACACGTGCGCGGCGCGCGCGACGAGCTCAGAGGCGTCGCGCGGCGGCCACTGTGCGGGCAGCGGGACGAGCCAGCGCGTCTTGCCGACGCGGAGGTCGACCGCACGCGGACGAGCGAGCGTCGCCCGGTAGCAGCCGCGGCCGCAGGCGCTCGCGCGGACCGATCCGAACGACACCGAGAGCCCGTTGACGCCGGTTCCCTGCGGGCCGACGACGGAGGCCTGCACGAGCACGCTCTCGCCGCGCGGGACGACGGCGAGCGCGAGCGCGTCGGCGCCGTCCTCGCGGCTGAACACGACAGCGTTCGCCGGCGGCGCCGGAAAGCTCGGCGTCGCAGGCGCGGCGGGCGCCGGGCTCGCGGCCGGAAGCGCGGCGGGCGCAACCGACACCGGCCCCGGCGTTCCGTGGAGGAGCAGCACCGCGAGCGCGACCGCGTTTGCCCCGGCAGCGAGCGCCAGCGCCGCGACGGCAAGCCGGACGATCACGCTCTGACGCTAGCGCGTCCTAGCTGGGTTCCGGGACTTGCTCGAGCCGCTCGCCGGGGCTCACGCGCAGCACGCGCGCGAGAGACGGCGGCAGCCACCAGTTCCAGGAGCCCAGGAGGCGCATCAGTGCGGGGACGAGCAGGGCCCGGATGACGGTCGCGTCGAAGATGATCCCGGCGGCGAGCCCGATGCCGAACTGCTTGATGTCTGTGCCGGGGCTCATCGACAGCACGAAGAACGCGAACATGAGGATCGCGGCCGCACTCGTGACGAGCTTGCCCGTGCGCGCGAGTCCGAGCGCGATCGCGCTCGGCGTGTCGTGCGTCTCGTCGTAGGCCTCGCGCATGCGCGTAAGCATGAAGACCTCGTAGTCCATCGAGAGGCCGAAGAGGAACGCGAAGATCATCAGCGGGATCCACGGAATGATCGACTGCGTCGCCGGAACGCCCCAGATCGCGTTCGAACCGTGGCCCTTCTGGAAGATGAAGACGATGATCCCGAACGCCGCGCCCAGCGAGATGAGGTTGAGCAGCGCCGCCTTGATCGGCAGCACCACCGAACGGAACGCGCGCATGAGCAGCAGCACGGTCAGCAGCACGACGAGCGCGAGCACGTATGGGAAGTTCCCGTACACCGCGTGCACGAAGTCGCGGTCGGCCGGGGCGACGCCGCCGAGCGTGGCATCGGTCCCGTTCAGCGCCTTGTGCACGCGCGTGACGAGGCTCTGGATGTGCGGGGCCGCCCCGTCGATGGCAGGGAAGGCCTCCACGATCGAGTCGTTGCCCTTGCGCCAGCTCGGGCCGGTCGGCGCGACCGCGCCGACGATGCCGGGAGTCGTGCGCAGCTTCGCCGCAATCGGCCCGGGGGCTGCACCATGCTCGACAAGCACGTTGAACGGCTCGATGACGCCCGGCGATATCCCCGCGCTCGCGAGCGCATCGCGGCCGACGATCGCGTCGCCACTCCCCGGCTGGTCCTTCGCCTGCGCCTCGCTCGGGTTGAGCTGCACGCCGAAGAACACGAGCACGCCCACGATGGCGAGGCCCGTGATCGCCACGCGCCACGGCCGGCGCATGACGAACCGCGCCCAGCGCCCCCACGGCCCGTCCTCGGGATGGCCGCTGTCCACGAGCCGCTTCGGCAGCAGCCGCAGGCTGTTGATGCGCTCGCCGAGCACGGCGAGCAGCGCCGGCAGCAGCGTGATCGCGGCGAGCACCGACACCAATGGGATGAGCAGCCCGCCGAGGCCGATCGAACGGATGAACGGCAGCGGCAGCACGATCATCGACACGAGCCCGACCGCGACGGTCGAGCCGGAGACGATCACCGAGCGGCCGGCGTGCGTCATCGTCTCGACGAGCGCCGTCTCGACGTCCTCGCCCTCGCGCAGCTCGTCGCGGAACCGGAAGATCATGAGCAGCGCGTAGTCGATCGCGACGCCGAGGCCGACGAGCGCGATGAGGAACTCGACGATGATCGACACGTTCGTGACGTAGGTCAGCGCCCACACGAGCGAGTACGTGTTGAGGATCGCGGCGATCGCGATTGCGATCGGCATCAGCACGGCGGGCAGCGTCCCGAAGACGAAGAAGAGAATGATGAGCGCGCCGCCACCGCCGATGAGGCCTTCCGTGAGGACGCTCGGACCTTTGCTGCCACCGGATGACGCAGCAACGAGCGCGTCGCGTCCGGTCAGGTACGCCGTGACGCCGGCAGGCGTCGCGCTCTTCAGCGCTGCGCGCGTCTGCTTGATGTGCGTGTCCGAGCTGAAGTTCGGCGTGCCGGGCGGATAGATCTCGGCGAAGGCGGTGTGCCCGTCCTTGGACAGGTACGCGCGGCTTCCGGTCGACCAGTACGACGAGGTGCGCGAACCGGGGTTGACGGCGGCCGCACGATCGATCGCCGTTTCGATGCCGGTCGCCTTCGTCACGTCGCCGTTCGTGTGGAAGACGGCGACGAGCGGCGCCTGCTGACCGGTGCCGAAGCGCTGAAGCGTCCGCTGGTTCGCCTCGTAGGCGGAGTAGCCCGGAATCGAGAAGCTCTGGAACCAGCGCTTCGAGACCTGCGAAGCCGAGAACGCGCCGAAGAGCGAGAGCACGACCCAGGCGCCGATCACCCAGCGGCGGCGGCGGACGATCACGTGTGCGAGACGTGCCAGCACTTCCCGGCACCCTAGCCCGCGGAATGCTAGGATGTCAAATTATTAATACTCCAAGTATCTCAGGTGAGAGATTCCGCCCACTCGGTCGCGAGCTCGTGATCGCCGCCAAGGACGTCCGCGAGGCGATCGACGCGGCGCTCGCGCGCGCAGGCGGCTCGCTCGGCATCTGGATCGTCCTGAGCGCGATCAGCGACGAGGGCGTCGCCTCCCAATCGCTGCTCGCGAGCCGCGAGCACGTCGACGGCGCGACAATCACCTACCACGTCGACCGCGCCGAGAAGCTGGGGCTCGTCCGCCGCGAGGTCGACCGTGACGACCGTCGCGTCAAGGGGCTTCGCCTGACGCCGAAGGGAAGCCGGCTGCACGAGCGGCTGTTAGCGGCGGCTGTCGCGTTCGAAGCCGAAATGTGCGCCGGGATCAGCCACGCGGAGCAGGCTCGGCTGCGGCGGACGCTGGCGAAGATCCGCGCGAATCTCGCCGCTCCTTCCGACGAAGCACCAGCGCACCGAAAAGGAGCAGGAGCACCTCCACGAGTGTGATCGCCACGCGGTTGAGGAGCGTCGCCGAGAGCGCGGCTCCCGACGACGTGATGGCGAGCATCAGGCCGTACATCGCTCCCTCGCGCGCACCGAGCCCCGAGGGTGCGAAGAACGCGAGCACGGCGACGATCGCGCCGACCGCCGACACGCCGCCGAGGAAGACGATGGTGGACACCGCCGGGTGCGCGCCGACCGAGCGCAGCAGGAGCCATACACCTGTGCCGCCGATCACCCAGGTTCCCGCGTAGAAGACGAGCAGCCCTGCGAGCGTCGACGCGCGCAGCGGCGGCAACTCGTGGTAGCCGAAACGGCGGAGGAACCGCGTTGCGAGCGCGTGGAAGACACGCGGATACAACAGCAGAGCGACCACCACCCCGAAGATGCCGATCGGGATGACCGGGCCGTTGACGCCGCGCACCCACGCAAGCGAGATCACGAACACGAGCACGCCGGCGACTGCAGAGAGCCCCGCTTCGACGAGCATCGCCGCAGTGACGAGCGCCGCGTCCTTGACGCCTGCACGGCGCATCGCGACCACGCGCGCGGCGGGCGTCCACACGCCGCCGGGCACGTACTTCGCGAGCATCGAGACGATCTCCGAGTTGAGCGCGGTCGGATACGAGATCCGGACGCCCCAGTCGGCGAGGATCTTCATCCAGCCGAGGACGAACACGAGGTAGTACGCGGCCACTGCCGCACACGCGAGCACCAAGAGCACCGGATCGGCGTTGCTCAGATCCTTACCGGCTGCGTGGAAGGAGCCGCGGATCGCCCAGATCAGGAGCCCGAGAAAGATCGCGAGGAGCGCAAGCTCGACCGCGACGCGAAGCCGCGTGTGCTCTCTCAGGCGAGATGTGATTCGAGCCACTCGCACGTGAGCCTGTACGCGTGCACGTCATTCGAGTAGCGCGTGAACCCGTGCCCTTCGTCCTCGAACACGAAGTACTCGACCTCCCGCCCGAGCTCGCGTAGCCGTTCGACCATCTGGTCGGACTCGGACTTGACGACCCGCGGGTCCTTCGCACCCTGGATGACGAGCAGCGCAGCCTGCACCTGGTCGACGTACGTGATCGGGGAACGCTCGCGCAGGTAGTCCTCTTCCGTGTCGGGGTCGCCGACCCACTGCGCCATGAACCTCTGCCACTGCGGCGGGACGGCCCGCACGAACGTGAGGAGATTCGAGGGGCCGACGATGTCGACCGCCGCGCGCCAGTACTCGGGCAGGCGCGTCACGCAGGTGAGCGTCGCGAACCCGCCGTACGAGCCGCCGAAGACCGCGAGGCGGTCGCCGTCCACGAACGGCTGCGCCTTGAGCCACTCGGCGGCGTGACGCCAGTCCTCGAGGTCGCCGCCGCCCCAGTCGTGGTGGATGAGCGTCTGGTACGTCTTGCCGTAGCCGGTCGAGCCGCGGATGTTCGTCGCGAGCACGCCGATGCCGCGCGAGAGCAGGTACTGGACGTACGGCCGGTAGATGGGCCGTTCCTGCGCTTCGGGGCCGCCGTGGATGAGCACGGAAAACGGAAACGGGCCGTCTCCGTCGGGCCGGTACAGCCACGCGGGGATCTTCCTGCCGTCGAAACTCTCGTACCGGATCAGCTCCGGCTCGCGCAGATCGAGAGACGACAGGCCGGCGGTGCGGCTCTCCGTCACCGGCAACGCGTCGCCGGTGGCGGTGTCGACAACGAAGACTTCGGCGGGGCGCAACGGCGTGTCCCAGACGACCGCAAGACGCGATCCATCGCCCGAGAGCGACAGGCCCGATCCGAGGACCGAGACGGCGCCGCGCGGCAGCTTCGGTGCGGGAAGATCCATGCCGCGCTCGAGGTCGCGGACGTGGACGGTCGCCCAGCCGTCGTCGTTCTCGATCCACGCGAGCACGCGACCGTCGTCGGAGCCTGCGATGTCGTCGATGTCGTGGTCGGGCGTCTCGACCCATTCGCGCACGCCCGTTTCGAGGGACTGGAACGCGAGCCCCGTGAACTCGCGTCCTTCGTCCGTGATGACGTAGAACCCGGACCCGTCGCGCTTCCACGGCCCGGGGAAGTACTTCGCCGCCACCTCGTGCGGCGTCGCCTCCGCCGCGTCACCGGACTCGACGTCGATCACCCAGATCGAGGTGTCGCTGTTGGAGCGGAACTCGACCGTGAGGAGCTTCGTGCCGTCCGGCGAGAACCCGACGGCGAATGCGTACTTGCCCTCGCCGAAGAGGTAGCGGGGCTCGGCGTCTCCATCGCGCCAGACGAAGACCTCGCCGTCGGTCGGCGTGCGCATGTTGGAGGAGAACGCGAAGCTCTTCCCATCGGGCGCCCACGCTCCCGGCGAGAGCTCGTGCTGCACCTGCTCGCGGTCGGTGAGCTGCTCCGGCCAACCGCCGTCGGCCGGGATGCGGTAGAGCTGGTGAAACTCGTCGCCGTCGTGGTCGGCGTGGAAGAGGATCGTCCCGTCCTCACGGATCGCAACACCGCGGACGGCGTGGTCGACGAAGGTCGTCAATTGTTCCGGCCAACCGCCGTCGAGCTCGACCGACCAGAGGTTGAACTGGCCGGAGAGGTTCGAGACGAAGAGGATCCGCTCGCCGTCCGGCGTGAGCTGCGCGACCGGGAAGAGTCGCCGGAAGGCGAAGAATTGCTCGAACGGCGCCTGCACGCGGTGAGCCTACAGCCGGAGCACGGCCGCACCGCGTATGTCGCCGCTGCGCATGCGGGCGAGGGCCTCGTTCGCGTCCTCGAGCGCAAAGATCTCGATCTCGGTGCGCACCGGCACGCGGGGCGCGAGCGCGAGGAACTCCTCGCCGTCGAGCCGGGTGAGGTTCGCAACCGAGCGGACGGAACGCTCCTCCCACAGCAGCTCGTACGGGAACGACGGGATGTCGCTCATGTGAATCCCCGCGCAGACGACGGTGCCGCCGCGGCCGAGAGCAGCGAGCGCGGCGGGCACAAGCGCGCCGACCGGGGCGAACAGGATGGCCGCGTCGAGCTCCTCGGGCGGGCGCTCGTCCGACCAGCCCGCCCATTCGCAGCCGAGCTCGAGCGCGAACGCGCGCGCCTGCTCGTCCCCGTGGCGGACGAAGCCGAAGAGGCGGCGGCCCTGATGGCGCGCGACCTGCGCAACGATGTGCGCCGACGCGCCGAACCCATACAGGCCGAGTCGCTCGGCGTCGCCCGCGAGGCGCAGTGAGCGGTAGCCGATGAGGCCGGCGCAGAGGAGCGGCGCCGCCTGGACGTCGTCGTACTCGTCGGGCAGCGGGAAGCAGAAGCGCTCGTCGGCGACGACGTACTCCGCATACCCGCCGTCGAGGTCGTAGCCGGTGAAGCGCGCCTCGTCGCAGAGGTTCTCGCGGGCGCTCGTGCAGAACCGGCACGTCCCGTCCGTCCAGCCGAGCCACGGGACGCCGAGGCGGCGGCCGTCGTCGGTCTCGCCCACGATCTGGTGGCCCGGGACGAGCGGCAGCTTCGGATGCGGGAGGTCGCCGTCGACGACGTGCAGGTCGGTGCGGCAGACGCCACAAGCCCGGACGCGCAGGCGCACCTGCCCGGGCCCAGGCTCGGGCACCGGTAGATCGCGCAGCTCGAGCGGCTCGCGCTGCGCGGAGAGGACCATCGCACGCACCAGTACATTCTCGCCGTGCAGAGCACGCTTCCGTACAGCTGGTACACGGACCCGGAGATCCTGCGCCGCGAGCGGGAACTGATCTTCCGCTCGGCGTGGCAGTACGTCGGCCACCTCGGGCAGCTGCCCGAGCCGGGGACGTTCTTCGCCGGCCGCGCGGGCGCGACGCCCATAGTGGTTACGCGCGCGCGCGACGGCGAGCTCCGCGCCTTCGTCAACGTGTGCCGCCACCGCGGGACGACGATCGCCGAAGGCCAGGGCAAGCGCGAGACGCTGCAGTGCCCGTACCACGCGTGGACGTACGGTCTCGACGGCGCGCTGCGCACGGCCCCGCGCTCGGATGAGGAGCCCGACTTTCCGCGCGAGGAGCTCGGGCTCGTGCCGGTCGCCGTCGGCGCCTGGGGGCCGTTCGTGTTCGTCAACGCAGGTCCCGATCCGGAGCCGCTCACGGACGCGCTCGGCTCCATGCCCGCGCAAATCGCCGAGCTCGGACTGGACGTCGACGACCTCGTCTTCCACACGCGCTGGGAGGCCGAGCTGGAGGCCAACTGGAAGGTCGTCTGCGAGAACTTCCTCGAGTGCTACCACTGCCAGATCGCTCACCCGGCGTTCGCCGAGGTCATCGACGTGTCGACGGAGGCGTACGCCCTCTCCACCGACGGGCGGCTGTCGAGCCAGCGCGGGCCGGTGCGCGAGAACGTCCGGCTCGAGGGCGAGCTCCAGCGCTCGCAGTTCCACTTCCTCTGGCCGAACCTCGGCGTGAACATCTTCGCCGGGCACGCGAACGTCTCCATCGGACCGATGGTGCCGCTGACGCCCGACCGCACCTACCGCTTCCTCGACTACTTCTTCGGACGGGACGTCGAGCCGGCCTGGGTCGACGACCTGATGGCGTTCGACACCCAGGTCGGGATCGAGGATCGTGCGCTCGTTGAGGGCGTGCACCGGGGCATGGCGAGCGGCGCGCTCGAGCACGGCGTGCTCATGGGCCACAGCGAACAGCTCATCGGCCACTTCCAGCAACTGACAGCCGCTGCTTTGGCCTGAAAGCGCGCGAACGACACAACGAACAAGGACGGCGCCAACGCGCAGCGTTGGCGACGGCCGGACGAGCGCGCGGGGATGGCGAAGCCACCACCGTGCGCGCAGCGCGAGACCGTCGCCAATGCCCATAAGAGGTCGGCGGCTTGGCCGCCGACCGCTCCGCGAAGCGGAACCTCCAAAACCTGGAAGTGCTCGCACTTCCAGGTTACGCTCGGCGTTCCTGCAACTCAGAGGAGGGCAATCTTGAAGCGACTTCTTTTGGCCGCTGTGCTCGCGGCCCTCGTCGCCGTTCCGGCGGCGAGCGCGAGGCCGGCCTCTCCGCCGACGATGCACTCGGGCCAGCTCGTCGTCGCCTTCGGCGACCCCGCCGTCGGCTTCGCCTCGGGCACGGTCCGCGGTAGCACGATCACGAACCCGCGCGGCTACGAGGTCGACCTTGCGTCGGCCATCGCCAAGGGCCTCGGCCTGAAGCCGGTCTGGGTCTACACGTCCTGGAACGGGCTCTTCCTGCCGGGCACGAAGAAGTTCGACGTGTCGTTCCAGGAGGCCACGATCACGGCGCAGCGGAAGCGCACCGTGGACTTCACCAACTCGTACCTGAACGCGAACCAGGGCGTGCTCATCTCGAAGCAGACGACGCCGCCGAAGAGCATCGCGGACGTGAAGAAGCTGCAGACCTGCGCGCAGACGAACACGACCGGTCTCGACTGGATCAACAACCGGCTGCATCCCGGTAAGCGGCCGCTGACGTACCCGAGCACCACGGCCGCCTTCCAGGCGGTGCAGCTGAACCAGTGCCAGGCGCTCATCCTCGACGTGCCGATCGTCGCGCTCGAGCGCAAGTCGAACCCGACCAGATACGGCCCCGTCGCCGGCCAGATCGCAACGCACGAGCAGTACGGCGCGGTGCTCCAGAAGGGCTCGAAGCTCCTGCCGCTCGTCGACGCTCAGATCAAGAGGCTGACGGCGAACGGGACGATCGGGAAGCTCCAGAAGAAGTGGTTCAACCTCGACTTCGCGTCCATCCCCGTCCTGAAGTAACGACGTGCACGCGCTCCACCAGGTCTATCGCACCTTCTTCTACCCGCACAGCTTCCGGCTGTCGCTGCCGAACGTCTGGGCGGGTTTTCAGGTGAACATCAAGATGATGGTCATCGCGGAGGCGCTCGTCCTGGTGTTCGCGCTCGCACTCGCGATCGTCCGCGGCCTGCCGGGGTCCGCAGCAAGACCGCTGCGGGCCCTGGCGATCGCGTACACGGATTTCTTCCGCGGCACGCCGTTGATCCTCGTCATCTTCATCGTCGGGTTCGGCATTCCCGGCCTGCAGCTCGGCTACATCTCGAGCCGGCCGGTGATCGTATACGGCGTCGTCGCGCTCACGCTCGTGTACACGGCGTACGTGACCGAGGTGTATCGCGCCGGGATCGAGTCGGTGCACCCGAGCCAGCGGGCTGCCGCCCGTTCCCTCGGGCTGACGTACGCGCAGACGATGCGCTACGTCGTCGTCCCACAGGCGGTGCGCCGCGTCATCCCGCCCCTGCTCAACGACTTCGTCGGCTTGCAGAAGGACACGGCGCTCGTCTCGGTCATCGGCGTCGCCGAGGCGACACAGCTCGCGCAGCAGTTCTCGACACAGAACAACGACTTCCCGTCGCTCGTCGCGGCGGCGGTGTTCTTCATCCTGCTCACCATCCCGCTCGCACGCTTCACGGATCATCTCGTCGCAGAGCGCGAGCGGCGCGAGCGCGCGCAGGCGTTCTAGTGAGCACCAACGGCGACGCGCCCTTCGTGCACCTGCGCGGGGTGAGCAAGTGGTTCGGCGCGCTCTGCGTCCTCGAAAAGATCGACCTCGACGTTGCAGAGCACAACGTCGTCTGCCTGATCGGCGCGTCCGGCTCCGGGAAGTCGACGCTGCTGCGCTGCCTCAACCGCCTCGAGCGAATCGAGGAGGGGGAGATCGTCGTCGACGGCCAGCGCGTCAACGACGAGAAGGTGGACGTGAACGCGCTGCGCCGCAAGGTCGGGATCGTCTTCCAGGCGTACAACCTCTTCCCGCACATGACCGTGCTGCAGAACGTGACGCTCGCGCCGCGCAAGGCGGGCGGGTTCACCCGCGAGGGCGCCGAGGGTCAGGCGCGCTCGCTGCTGAAGCGCATCGGCCTCGAGGAGAAGGCGGACGAATTCCCGGACAGGTTGAGCGGCGGCCAGCAGCAGCGCGTCGCGATTGTCCGGGCGCTCGCGATGGGCCCGAAGGTGCTGCTCCTCGACGAAATCACGAGCGCGCTCGACCCGCAGCTCGTGTCGGAGGTGCTCGGGCTCGTGCGCGAGCTGGCCGAGAGCGGGATGACGATGATCATCGCCACGCACGAGATGGGCTTCGCACGCGAGGTGGCCGACAAGGTGTGCTTCCTCGACGCGGGAAGGATCTTGGAAGAGGGCCCACCGGCGCAGATCTTCACCGAGCCGCGCGAGCCGCGCACGCGCGAGTTCCTGTCGCGCGTGCTCGAGGCGGAGAAGTTGTCGTGAGGACGGTGCGGAGCAAGGCGCCACTCGGGATCGCGGCGTTCATCGCCATCCCGCTCCTCTTCTCGTCCCTCATGTCCGCGTCGCTCGCAATCGAGAAGCCGCGCGTCGTGCAGTGGCGCGACGGCGCGGTGCTGCACTCCCGCTTCCACGACCCATCCGCCTCGAACGAGCTGCGGATCTGGCTGTGGGCGTTCCTGCCGCCGCTGTTGCTCGTCGTCGCCGGCTGGGTGGCGACGCGTCTCCCCTATGGCTTCTACGTCGCGTGCGTCGCCGCGATCGTCGACGCGATGGCGGTCGTGCACAAGACAGGGACGTGGGCCGCGCACCACACGCTGCGCTTTCCGCAGGGCGTCGACCTCATCCCGACGGCCAGCATCTCGAACCGCTACGACCCGGGAGAGTGGGAAGGGCAAGCCCTGCAGACCGCGCTCAGCCTCGAGCACTGGACGATCGGGCTCGCGCTTGCCTCGATGCTCGCCATCGGCACGCTGACGCTCCGACGCTGCTTCACCTCCCGCCGAACGCTCGATTCGTTCGGCCAGCTCGAGGGCGTGCACGCCCCCGACGCGACTCCGCCAGGCCTCGGCTAGCGCCGGTCGAGCAACGCGCGCGCGGTGTCGTGGGCGGCTTCGTCCCGCTCCGACCACAACCGCTCGGCGAGGAAGCCGAGCACGTCGCGGATGGAGACGATGCCGACGAGGTTCCCGCCCTCGACGACCGGCAGGTGGCGGAGGTTCCGCTCGCCCATCAGCTGCGCGGCAGCCAGGATGCCGTCCTCGGAAGAGACGGTAAGCGGGTCCGGCGTCATGACGTCGCGCAGCAGCGTCGTTCCGAAGGCCGCACCGCTGCCCGCCAGCCGCAGCACATCGCGCTCGGTGAAGATCCCCACCGGCGCCGATCCCTCGACCACGACCACGGAACCGACGCCCGAGTCGAGCATCGTCCGGATGGCCTCGGCCGCGGTCTGGTCCGGCCTCGCGGTCACGAGCTGCACGCGCATCACGCCGCCGATTTGCATACTCCACCTCCACACAGCCGGTTGGTGACAAACGGCACGATACTGCACCGGGACGTCGCCATGTGTTTAGGATCGCGCCTAGGAGTCGAACAGGGAGGGTTTCCCCGATGGCGGGAGTGACGTTCGATCAGGTCACGAAGACCTATGCCGATGGCACCACAGCCGTCGACGCCCTCGACCTGGAGATCAAAGACGGGGAGTTCATGGTCCTCGTCGGCCCCTCCGGCTGCGGGAAGACGACGGCTCTCCGGATGGTCGCCGGACTCGAGGAGATCTCGCGCGGCGTCCTCAAGATCGGGGACCGGGTGGTCAACCACGTGCCGTCGCGCGACCGCGACATCGCGATGGTCTTCCAGAGCTATGCGCTCTACCCGCATCTCACGGTGTACGACAACATCGCCTTCGGGCTGAAGATCAAGAAGCTCCCGAAGGAAGAGATCGTGAAGCGCGTCGCAAACGCGGCGCGCATCCTCGGCCTCGAGCCCTTCCTCAAGCGCAAGCCGCGCGCGCTCTCCGGCGGCCAGCGCCAGCGGGTCGCGATGGGCCGCGCGATCGTGCGCGAGCCCGCAGCGTTCCTCATGGACGAGCCGCTCTCGAACCTCGACGCGAAGCTCCGCGTCCAGATGCGCGCCGAGATCGCCGGCATCCAGCACGACCTCGGGGTGACGACGATCTACGTCACGCACGACCAGATCGAGGCCATGACGATGGGCGACCGCGTCGCCGTCATGCGCAAGGGCGAGCTCCAGCAGGTCGCGGACCCGCAGACGCTGTACGACCGTCCGGTCAACCTCTTCGTCGGCGGCTTCATCGGCAGCCCGGCGATGAACATGATCGAAGCAACGCTCGAACGGCAGAACGGCGGCTTCGCGGCGAAGATCGGCGAGGAATCGATCACGATCGAGGCCGACGAGGTCAAGGCCCGCCCGGGTCTCGCGGCCTACGCCGGCAAGGAGATCGTGCTCGGCATCCGCCCAGAGGATCTCGAGGACGCGGCGCTGGTGCCGAGCTCGCCCACCGAGCAGCGCCTGCGCGGAACCGCCGAGCTGACGGAGGCACTGGGGTCGGAGATCATGGCGCACTTCACGATCAAGGCGAAGAGCGCGACGACGGAGGAGGTCCGCGAGCTCGCCGAGGACGTCGGCGACGAGCGTGCCGTGAATGAGGCCGCCGACAGCGATACCGCCGCCCTCGTCGGCCGCTTCGGCGCGCGTTCTCGCGTCAAGCCCGGCGACACGATCGAGGTCGCGGTGGACACGCGATCGCTGCATTTCTTCGACCCGCACACGGGTCTCGGAATCTATGACGGGAAAAGCAGTACGAAAGGAGACGCATGACCCGCACTCGCATCGTGGTCGTCGCCGTCGCCGCAATCGCGACCGCGCTGTTCGTCGCGGGGCTCGCAGGCGCCCGCACGAGCTCTTCTACGAAGGCACATCAGAACCAGGCAGTCTCGGGAACGATCACGTTCGACGGGATCTGGACCTCGTCGTCGGGCCAGGTGCAGTTCCAGGACGTGATCAACGCCTTCCAGAAGCTCTACCCGAAGGTCCACGTCCACTACAAGCCGGTCGGCAACAACCTTCCCACCGTGCTCACGACGGCGGTCGCCGGCGGTCATCCGCCCGATATGGCCGACATCGCGCAGCCCGGCACGATCGCGCAGTTCGCGAAGGAGGGCAAGCTCAAGCCGATCACCTACGCGAAGTCGACGATGGCGAAGTACTTCGCGCCTGCGTGGGCATCGCTCGGGACCTTCAGCGGCAAGCTGTACGCGCTGCCCTTCAAGGCGGCCAACAAGTCGGTCGTCTGGTACAACGTGCCCGCCTTCACGGCGGCAGGCGTGACGCCTCCGAAGACGTTCGCGCAGCTCCTGAAGGACGCGCAGACCATCAAGTCGTCGGGCACGCCGGCCTACTCGATCGGAGGGTCTGACGGCTGGACGCTCACCGACATGTTCGAGAACATCTACTTGCGCACGTTCGGCGCAGCGAAGTACGACCAGCTGAGCCAGCACAAGATCAAGTGGACCGACCCGTCGGTGACCACCGCCCTCAAGACGATGGCGAAGATCGTCGGTGACACGTCGAACATCTACGGCGGTACGTCCGGAGCCCTGCAGTATGGGTTCAACGACTCGGTCACGAACGCGTTCTCATCTCCTGCGAAGGCAGCGATGGTGTTCGAAGCCGACTTTGTCGGCGGCGTGATCACATCGTCGACGAAGGCGAAGCCGAAGACGGGCTTCAACACGTTCACGTGGCCGTCGATCACGCCCGGCCCCGATGCGAGCGCGGTCGAGATCGCGGGCGACCTGTTCGTCACGTTCCGCGACAACCCGGCGATCGAGGCGTTCGTGAAATACCTCGCGACGCCGCAGGCGGCGGAGATCTGGGCGAAGCAGGGCGGCTTCGGGACCGGCAACCACAACGTGCCGGCGAGCATCTATCCCGATCCGATCACCCGCGCCACCGAGGCTCCGATCCTCACGGCCAAGTCGGTGGTGTTCGACATGTCCGACAACCAGCCGCCGGCGTTCGGCGCCACGACGGGCTCGGGCGAGTGGGGCCTCTTCCAGACGTTCCTGAAGGACCCCACGAACATCAGCGGGATCCAGCAGCAGCTCGAGGCCGCAGCAGCGGCGGCGTACAAGAAGTAACGACGTGAGCGCTGGGGGAATCACAGCGGAGCCGCCCGTCGTGGCGGCTCCGCCCCCCACCGGCCAGCCGGGCAGGCTCGGCCGCTACCTCGTGGGCGCGTTCTTCCTCGCGCCCGCGCTTTTCATGCTGGCCGTGTGGATGGTCTATCCGGCCGTCTACACCATCATCAGAAGCTTCTTCGGCCCGACGGGCTTCATCGGCCACTGGGTCGGCATCGCCAACTACAAGACGCTGTTCACGACGGCGACGCTGACGACGGCGATCAAGAACAACGCCATCTGGGTCGCGGTCGTGCCGGCGATGGTCACCGCGGTCGGCCTCGTCTTTGCCGTGCTGACGGAGCGGATTCGCTGGGCGGTCGCGTTCAAGACCGCGGTCTTCCTGCCCATGGCGATCTCTGCGTTCGCGACCGGCGTGACTTGGCGGATCATGTACCAGCAGGACCCGAACCTCGGGGCGATCAACGCCCTCGGCAAAGTGATCTCCGGCGCTTTCAGCCCTGCCGGAGTCCTCTCCACGGCGCTCCCGTCGACACCCAGCATCCAATCGAGCGCCGGTGCGCTCGTGCTCAAGACGCCGACGCATCCGGGCGGCGTGGCTCTGCTCGGGTTGACCGGCATCGCGCCCGATCAGGTGCCGAAGAACGCCGCGCAGGCGGTGAAGCCCGCGCCGAAGCCCGGCGACGTCGTCGGCACCGTCTGGCGCGACTTCAAGCCCGGCGGGGGCAAGGCCGGCGTCGTCGAGACGGGCGAGCTCGGCCTTCCGGGCGTCACCGTGGAGCTCCGCAACGCGGCCGGGAAAACGATCCAGTCGACGAAGTCGAAGCCGGACGGCACCTTCGACTTCGTCAAGGTCCCAGCAGGCACGTACAACGCCGCGATCGGCGCGCAGACGTTCGCGAAGCCGTTCGGCGGCTTCGCCTGGCTCGGCCCGAACCTCATCGTGCCGTCGCTTCTCATCGCGTACATCTGGATCTGGGCGGGCTTCGCGATGGTCGTCATCGGCGCCGGCCTGGCCGCGATGCCCCGCGACGTGCTCGAGGCAGCGAGGACGGACGGCGCCACCGAGTGGCAGACGTTCCGCCGCGTCACCGTACCGCTGTTGATGCCTGTCCTGAGCGTCGTCTTCGTCACGATGATCATCAACGTCCTCAAGGTGTTCGACATCGTGTACGCACTCGCGCCCGAGTCGGAGTACGCGAAGGCGAACGTCATCGCCCTCGCGATGTACTTCACAGCCTTCCAGGGAGCAGGAAACTTCGGCGTCGGCTCGGCGATCGCCGTGTTCCTGTTCCTGCTCGTCATCCCGGTACTCGCGCTCAACGTCCGACGCTTCAAGAGGGAGGCATAGTGGCCGCCGCCGCACCTGCGATCGAGATCCCCGCTCCCGGCGACGCCACGTCGGCGAGGATCCTGCGCGCGATCACGCGGACGCCGATAAACATTGTGCTCGTCGCCCTCGGCGCGGCGTGGCTCGTGCCGACGATCGGGCTCTTCATCACCTCGATCCTGCCGGCGTCTGCGGACGCGTCGAAGGGCTGGTGGCAGATCTTCTCGCATCCGAGCCTCGCCACCTGGTCGAACTACAACGCGCTGTTCCACAACTCCGGTCTCATCACCGCCCTGAAGACGACGGCGTACATCGCGGTCGGCAACACGCTCCTCGTCGTCATCCTCGGGGCCCTCGCGGGTTATGCGTTCGCCTGGCTCGACTTCCCCGGAAGGGACTGGCTCTTCATCGGTGTGATCGGCCTGCTCGTCGTGCCGCTGCAGATGGCGCTCATCCCGATGTTCAAGCTCTACGACACGTTCGGGCTCTTCGACACGTGGTACGGGATCGCCCTCTTCCACACCGCATTCGGCCTTCCGTTCGCGGTCTTCCTGCTGCGCAACTTCTTCGTCGGCTTGCCGAAAGACATCCTCGAGTCGGCGCGCATCGACGGCGCGAACGAGATCGTCATCTTCGTGCGCCTCATCCTGCCGCTCGGACTGCCGGCGATCGCGTCGCTCGCAATCTTCCAGTTCCTCTGGACGTGGAACGACCTGCTCGTCGCCCTGACGTTCGGGCAGAACACGACACCGATTACGGTCTGGATCGCCGGACAGCTGCGCGAGTTCGGGACGAGCATCGACATCATCGCGCCGGCATCGTTTATCTCGCTCGTCATCCCGCTCTGCGTGTTCCTCGCGTTCCAGCGCTACTTCGTCCAGGGACTGCTCGCCGGCTCGGTGAAGTAATGCAGGTTGCCGTCGTCGGGTCCGGCCTGGCCGGATTCACGGCGTACCAGACCCTGCGCCGCGAGCTCGAGCCGGGCGAGATCGCGGTCTTCGGCACCGACGACGACCCGGCTGCGACGTTCCGGCGGCGCGCGGCCGCGATCCGGCAGCGCGACATGCGCTCGGAGAGCGACGGCCACTGTGGGCCGAAGTCGTTTCCCGGCCTGGCGTTCCGCGCGACCGTGGGTCGGCGCTCGCCCGCGCCGCTGGTCGGCTCGCTCTGCGACCGCTTCCACCCCACGGTGCGGGAGTTCCTCGCGCACGTCGAGCGTCTGCGCGCGCGCAGCGGTTGGGACACGAGCCTGCACAGCGAACGGATCGAGCGCGTGCGCGCCGTCGACGGCGGCTTCGAGCTCGACGGCCACGGCGTCTTCCGGCACGTGCTCGTCGCGCCGGGCCACCCGGGCCTGAACGTGCCGGACGAGCTGCGCGCGGATCCGCGGACGGGGCACGCGTACGAGCCGCACGAGTATGCGCCGACGGTCACCGTCGTCGGCGCCGGGCTCGCCGCCGCGACCGAGTGGCTCAACGCGCTCGAGGCCGGCGCCGAGGTCGTCTCGGTCCGCCGCCGCGAGCCGGTCCGGCGGCCGCTGAATGTCCCGCGCGAGTATTTCTCCCGTCGAGGGCTGGCCGGCTTTCACCGCTTGTCCGCGGGCGAGCGCGCAGAACGACTCAAGGTGCTGCTGGCGCCCAGCTATCCGCCCGGACGACGATGGGACGAGCCCCTCGCGCGCGCAATGATGGAAGGCCGTTTTCGTGTTGAACACACCGTCAACGGCGCGCGCCAGGTGATCTGCGCGACCGGCTTCCTCCACGGCTTCCGGCACGACACCCTGCTCGCGCGCCTCGTCGACGAGCACGAGCTCGAGACCGCCGGCGATTGGATCGTCCTGAACACCGACGGGAGTGTGCCCGCGCTGACGGACGCGACGCGGACGCTCGCCCTCTGCGGCGTCCCCGCGCAGTGGGCGTTCCCGGCGGCGGACACCGTCCCGGGCGCGAAGTACGCCGCGCACGGCTTCCTCGCCAGGATCAGGTCGTGTCCTACACGCTGAGAGGTCGCCTCGAGTCGCGCCTCGCCGGCCTCGCCCCCGTCGTCGCGGCGGCGTGCGTGCTCGCGGCCGCCGAGCACCGCTGGTGGCCCGTGGAGGCCGTCGGCCTCATGCTCGGCGCCGGCATCACGCTCGACGTGCTGGCCTACGACCGGCTGCTCCGCTACCAGCCGGGCTGGGCGGCGGCGCCGCTCGGCCTGCTCGAGCTTGGCGTCGTCCTCCTCCTCATGCGCGTGGCCGGCGTCATGGCGCCCGTGTGGCAGGCGGTCGCGCTGTTCGCCGGCGGCTGGCTCGCGGCGCAGGCTCTCGGCCATGCCGGCTTCCCGCTGCTGCGCCTCACGTACGCGGAGGACGGCGGCGAGCTCGGCCGCCTCGGCGCTGCGACGGCAGTCGCAGTCGGGGTCGTGCTCGCCGGCGCGGGAGCGACCGCGTATGCGCTACGTCCCCCGGTCGTGCATCTCGCGGCTGGCGTCCATCAGGGCCCGCTCGTCATCACGCGCCGGGAGGTGCTCGTGGGCGAGCCGGGAGCCGTCGTCCGCGGCGGCATCGTCATCCGCGCGAGCGGCGTGACGGTGAAGAACGTCACCGTCGTCGGCGGCGAGAACGGCATCACGGTGAACGGGGTGCGCGACACGGTGCTGGACGGCGTCTCCGTCTCTGGGCCGAAGCTCGACGGGATCCACGTGCGGCTCTCAGGCATCGTCATCAAAAACTGCACGATCGACATGCTCGGCAACGCGCTCGGCCAGGGGATCGACATCTCCTACAACATGGACAAGGGGATGAGCATGGTCGAGGGCTGCACGATCGTCGGCGGCATGGAGGGGATCACCACTCATGGGTCGATGAGCGACATCATGGATAACTCCGTGAGCCGGACGACCATGCGGGGCATCTCCGTGACGGAGATGTCGATGGGCATGGTGATGGACAACGAGGTGCGCGATGCGCGCGGCATCGGCATCTGGTGCAACGACCGCTCGATGTGCATGATCGAGCGGAACACCGTCCTCGACACGCGGCCGGACGCGATGGGGCATGCCTACGGTGTCCTGGCGAGCTTCCAGTCCGAGGCGAACCTGTGGGAGAACGAGCTCGGCGCGAACCCGGTCGCATCGGCGGCAATCAGTCAATCGGAGGTACAGAGCAGCCGCTCCTTCAGCTATCGTTAACCCGGTTAACGATATGCCCAAGACCACCGTCGACACCCTTGCTCTCGCCGATGCCCTGAGGCCGGCGCTCCTCCAGGTCGGCCGCGAGCTTCGCCGCGAGGCGCGGGCGCTCGGCGCCTCCCCCGAGCAGGTGGCACTGCTCGTCAGCATCAAATACGCGCCCGGCATCGGGCTCCGCGAGCTCGCGGCCCGCGAGCGAGTCAGCCCGCCCGCGATGACGAAGCACGTCGACCGCCTGGAGCGCGACGGCCTCGTGGAACGCCGGGCGAGCGAGGAGGATCGCCGGCGCGTCGGGGTCACGCTGACCGACGGGGGCCAGCGGTTGCTGCGCCGGGTCCGCTCCCGCCGCACCGCCTGGCTCGCGCAGCGCCTGGGCGAGCTCGACGAGAGCGAGCAGGCCGCGCTCGAGGCCGCGGTCGGGCCGCTCACGCACCTGCTGCGCGAGGACGAGCGCCGGTGAAACGAACCTTCTCGAGCTTCCGCTACCGCAACTACCGCCTGTTCTTCACGGGCCAGCTCATCTCGCAGACGGGCTCGTGGATGCAGCGGATCGCGCTGGGCTGGTTCGTCCTCGAGCTCACGCACAACGACGCGTTCGCCGTCGGCGTCATGGCCTTCGCCCAGTTCCTCCCGTACACGATCTTCGGCCTCTTCGCCGGCGTCATCACCGATCGCCTCGACGCCCGCCGCCTGGTCATCTCGACGCAGCTCGCGCAGACGATCGTCGCTGCCGTTCTCACGTGGGTCGCATTCGGCGGTTTCGCCCGGCCCTGGATGCTGTATGTGATCGCGTTCGTCAACGGGACGGTGCTCGTCCTCGACGTCCCGTCGCGCCAGCAGCTCACGTACCGGATGGTCGGCCGCGACACGCTCCCCAACGCGATCGCGCTCAACTCGAGCCTCTTCAACGCGTCGCGCGTCTTCGGGCCTTCGGTGGCCGGCATCTTGCTCGGCTTCGCCGGCGTCGGCGTGTGCTTCCTCGTCAACGCGATTAGCTTCCTCGCCGTGCTCCTCAGCCTCTTCGCAATGCGAACCCGGGACTTCTTCCCGTTCGAGGAGTTCGAACGGCCGCGGATCTTCGCAGGCACGCGCGAAGGCCTCGCGTACGTGCGGCGGCAGCCGCGCATGCTCGCCGTCCTCGCGCTCACGGTCGTCCTCAGCACGTTCGCCTTCAACTTCAACGTCACGCTGCCGGTGCTCGCAAAGATCACGCTCCACGGCCACGGGGCGGTGTACGGCTTCCTGTCCGCGGTGTTCGGCGCGGGGGCGCTCGCCGGCGCGCTGATCGCCGCGTCGCGGGCGCGCGCGTCGACGCGCGTAATGATCATCGGAGCCCTCGTGTTCACGAGCGCCGAGCTGCTGCTCGCGCCGGCCCGGAACGAGTACGCCGCCGGCCTCCTGCTCTTCCTCGTCGGCGCCGGCTTCACCGCCTGGTCGGCGAACTCGAACGCCTCGGTGCAGCTCGCCGCGCCGGACCGGCTGCGCGGTCGGATCATCGGCATCTACTTCTACGCCTTCAACGGCACCGGGCCGGTCGCCGGGCTCTTCGCCGGGTGGCTGTGTGCGCGCGGCGGCACGGAGCTCGCGTTCGCGCTCGCCGGCGTCATCGGCATCGCGGGCACGATCGCTGCGGCCGCTGCGCTGCGGCGCAGACCTCCGATCCGGATTCCTCGGCAGGCCGAGCACGCGCAAGCGGCATAGTCTTCGGCCTCTCTTGACCCGCAAGTTTTTCGCCTTCGAGGCATCAGAAGAGCGAGGCGGGGCGGTGGGCCGCAGCCCGTCCCGCCTCGACCTCGACGGCCTGCGCATGCACTACGTGGACGAGGGCAGCGGCCCGCCGGTGCTGCTCCTGCACGGAGAGCCGACCTCGTCCTTCCTCTGGCGCAACATCATTCCGCCGCTCGTCGCCGCGGGCTACCGCGCCGTCGCGCCCGACCTGATCGGCTTCGGGCGCTCCGACAAGCCGGAGGACATCGGCTGGTACAGCTACGACCGTCACGTCGCGTCGGTCGAGCAGCTCGTCGACGAGCTCGGGCTGCACGGCCTCACGCTCGTCGTGCACGACTGGGGCGGCCCGGTCGGCCTTCGCTTCGCCGTCGAGCACGAGGACCTCGTCGACCGGCTCGTCATCCTCGACACCGGCATCGGCGGCGGGCGGCCGCCGAGCGACGCATGGCTGCGCTTTCGCGACGTCGTCCGCCGGGCCGGAGGCGCGATCGACCCGGCCCGCCTCGTCGAGGCCGGCACCGTCGGAGGGCTCACCGACGACGCCCGTGCCGCGTATGCGGAGCCGTTCCCGACGCCGGAGTCGAAGGCGGGCGTGCTCGCGTTCCCGGAGCTCGTCCCGGCCGAGCCCGATCACCCGAACACGGCGCCGATGAACCGCGTGCGCGACGCGCTTCGCTCGTGGACCAAGCCGACGCTCGTCGTCTGGGGCGCGTCCGACGCGGCGCTGCCGCCGGCGCTCGCACACGGGTTCGCGGAGCTCATTCCCGGCGCCGCCGAGCCGGTCGTGCTCGAGGGAGCAGGGCACTTCCTGCAGGAGGACCGCCCGGACGAACTCGCGGCGGCGATTCTCCGCTTTCTGGCCTGATGTCTAAAGTTGACCGCAGGCGATGCGTGTATCGCGTGACTTCAGGTTGGGCGCAGGCGTCCTGGGCGTCGAGCTCGTGCTGAGCGGCATCTACTTCCTCTTCGCATCCACCGGAATCGTCCAGTACACGCTGTACGAGGTCTTCGGCGGTGGGTGCGTCGTCGCGATCCTCTGGTCTATCCGGCACTACCGGCCGAAGCCGGCGCTGCCGTGGCTCGTGTTCGCGCTCGGCACTGTGCTCTTCGTCGCCGGCGACATCGTCGTCGACGTCTATCCGAACTGGTCGCAACCAGGCCCGGCGGACTACCTCTACCTGACGGCGTATCCGCTGTTCGCCGCCACCGCGATCATGCTCGTCGTCGCGTCCGGGAGCCATCGGCGGCTCGGCGCGCTCACCGATGCAGCCATCGTCACCCTCGCCTTTGCGGTCTTCGAGTGGATCTTCGTCGCGGAGCCGACGCTCCGCATGTCCGGGCCGCTGGGCCAGCAGATCGTCGTGGGGGGGCTCTACCCACTGATGGACATCGTCCTCCTCGGCGCGTTCGCGGGCTTCTTCGTCTCGCCGGCGTGGCGTACGCCGGCGTTTGCCTTCCTCGTGCTCGGCGCGGCGTCGCAGCTCATAGGCGACGTCGCCAACGGCATCAACGCGGGCGCGTACTCCGCGGGCGGCAACTGGATCGACTGGCCATGGATGGCGTCGTACATCTTCTGGACCGCCGCAGTGCTCCACCCGTCGATGCGGGAGCTGTCGAAGCCGGGCACCGTTCCGGAGACGCGCGTCGGCCGCCGGCGGCTCGCCGTGCTCGCGAGCGCGCTCCTGACCGTGCCGATCGCACGGCTCGTCGCCGACCTCGAGGGCAAGCCCGTCGGCGTCTGGGTCATTGCGTCGCTCTACTCGGCGATCGCACTCCTCGTCGTCACGCGGATGGGCACGATCGTCCATTCCGTCGACCGAGTGAGACGGCAGCTGGCCGAGCGGAACGTGCAGCTCATGGAGGCCGACCGCTTGAAGGACGAGTTCATCGCCCTCGTCTCGCACGACCTGCGGACGCCGCTCACGTCGATCATCGGGTACGTCGAGCTCGCGCTCGACGACGAGGGCGAGGCGCCGCTCGACGCGGAGCGAAAGCGCTACATCGAGGTGGTCGCGCGCAGCTCCGACCGCCTTCTGCGTCTCGTCGACGACCTGCTCCTCGCCGCCCGGCTTCAGTCGGGCCGCTTCAACCTCAGCCTCGACGACGCCGATCTCGAAGCGGTCGCCGCCGAGGCTCTCGACGAGATGCACGCGCGCGCCGACCGGAAGGGTGTGTCGCTCTTCCTCGCAGGCGACGGCCCCGTCCGGGTCGAGTGCGACCGCCGGCGCACGCTCCAGCTGGTCGACAACCTCATCTCGAACGCGGTGAAGTTCACGCCGGAGGGCGGCCGTGTCGAGGTTCGCGTCGAGCGCACACTCTCCGGTGCCGCGCTCGAGGTCCTCGACACCGGCGTCGGCATCGGTGCCGGCGAGGAGGAGCGCATCTTCGAGCGCTTCTACCGCTCGCCGAGCGCCGTCAGCGATCAGGTTCCCGGTACAGGGCTCGGGCTCTTCATCGCGCGCGCGATCGCGGAGCGCCACGGCGGGAGCCTTGTCGCGCGGCGCCGCGACGGCGGCGGATGCGTCCTTCGGCTGGAACTGCCGACCCACGCTGACCGCGGGAGCGAAGAAGAAGAGGCGTCGTCCGAGCAGGAGCTCGTTGCGTGACGAACCCGACCGTCCTCGTCGCGGAGGACGATGAAGACATCCTCCTCCTCGTCGCAACGAGATTGACGCGCGACGGCTTCGACGTCGTCACGGCCCGGAACGGCGCCGAGGCGCTCGAGCTCGTGCGGGAGCGGCGGCCACAGGTGGCCGTGCTCGACATCGGCATGCCGCCGCCCGACGGCCTCGAGGTCGTGCGGCGCATCCGCGCCGACCCGGAGCTCGACGGGACGCGGCTGCTCCTCCTCACCGCGAAGGCGCAGGAGTCGGACGTGCGGCGCGGCATCGAAGCGGGCGCGGACGCATACGTCAGCAAGCCGTTCTCGCCCGCGGAGCTCTCGACCCGCGTGCGCGCGCTCCTCGCCTAGGCGGAGGGCGCCGTGTAGCGGTAACCGAAGCCGCGCACGGTCTCGATCGGCACGCCGTCGGGCGCGTCGGGATCGAGCTTGCGCCGCAGGTACCCGATGTAGAGCTTCACCTGGTCGCCGCCGACGCCGTACGAGTCGCCCCATACGAGCTCGAGCAGCTGCTCGCGGCTGAGCACCTGGCGGGGGTTGCGCACGAAGGTGGAGAGGAGCCGGAACTCGAGCGGCGTGAGCTGCACTTCGCGCTCGCCGACGGTGACACGGTGCTGGCCCCAGTCGATCGTGAGATAGCCGTCACCGTACGAGTCGGCTTCTTGCGTGCGCCCGCCGCGTGCCGCGCGGCGGAGCAGCGCCTGTACGCGTGCGATCAGCTCCTGCTTGCCGAACGGCTTGACGACATAGTCGTCGGCTCCGGCGTGCAGCCCTCGCACGCGTTCCAACTCGTCAGCGCGCGCGGTGAGCATGAGCACCGGTACGTCCGACATATCGCGGATGCGGTCGAGCATCTGCCAGCCGTCGAGCTCCGGCATCGACACGTCGAGGATGACGAGATCGGGGCGCTGCGCATGGAACTCGCGCAGGCCTTCGCGGCCGTCGGGAGCCTCGAACACGATCGCGCCGGCCCGCTCGAGCAGGGTCCGGACGAGGGACCGGATGTCCTCGTCGTCGTCGACGACCAGTACGCGGGCAGCGCTCATACCGAATCCATACCACGCTCAGGCGGTCTTCCCCCACCGAAGGAGCACTCTTGACTCGTGGCGACCATCTTGATCGTGGATCCTGATCCGGCCAACCGGTCGCTTCTTGAGCTCCTCGTCCTGCGGCTCGGTCACAAACCGATCGGCCAGCGAGAGCTGGCCGAGGGCGAGGAGCCCGATTTGATGGTGCTCGAGCCGGCTTCCGGGCCGGGTCTGCGGCTTGCACACCGACTGCGGCAGCGGCTCCTGCGGCTGCCGATCCTCTGCGTCAGCATCGAACCGCCCAGCGAGGAAACGTCCAGCCTCGAGGCGGTCGACTACGTGATGAAGCCCTTCCGCCGGTCGACCCTCGAGCATGCGCTCGAGCGGGCTCTGATCCAGGCGCGAAACGGCAACGAGGGTCGGCCTACGGCGTCGCTTGCGACGTCAAGTGACGAGGAGACGTCGATTCAGACGTCTCCGCTCACGGCGTAGACCGGGCGCGTTCCCCCGCGCGCCCGGCCTACTCCCGCCTGAAAGTGCTGGCGCACTTTCAGGCGATGTGGGGTCCCGCTAACGCTTCGCGTTAGCTCCGGCCCGAGATCGTCGAGATTGGCGCGACGCTTACAGCAGTAGACCCTCCGCCGAAGCAACGAAGAAGGCGAGAGCGTAAGCCGGGCGCAGCCGGCTTATGCGCAGGCGAACCAGCGCGTGGGGACGGCTAGCCGCCACCGCGCGCGCGGAACATCCCTCCACCGACAGACCCAAGCGAAGCGGGACTCTTCACCGGCTGAAAGTGCGCAGCACTTTCAGCCGATCTCCCAGGTCTCGCCGCTGTGCAGCAGCGCGCCGAGGTCGCCCTCGCCGAACTTCTCCGTCGCGGCCGCGAGCTGGCCGGCCATCAGATCGTCGTAGACCGGGCGCTCGACGTCGCGGAAGACGCCGACCGGTGTGCCGCCGTGCGACTCCTGCGTCACACGTGAGAGCGCGAAGGCAAGGGCTGCGCCCTCGTGGTGTGCGTCGTGCACGAGCACGCCCTCGTCGTCCGCGCGGCAGATCTCGATCGAGCCGTCCGAGCGCTGCCTGAGCGCCTTCTCCCCGCCGGCGCCCCACGTGATCGGCTCGCCGTCACGCAGCGGGACGCGATTGACGCCCTCCTTGTCGTCGCGGACGAACGCGAACGCGTCGTCGTTGAAGATCGGGCAGTTCTGGAAGATCTCGACGAACGCGCTGCCGCGATGCTCGGCTGCGTCGCGCAGCACGGCGGTCATTCCCGCCTTGTCCGTGTCGATGGCGCGCGCGACGAACGTCGCCTCGGCGCCGATGGCGAGCGAGAGCGGGTTGAAGGGCCAATCGAGCGAGCCCATCGGCGTCGACTTCGTCACCTTGCCGAGCTCGCTCGTCGGCGAGTACTGCCCCTTCGTCAACCCGTAGATCCGGTTGTTGAAGAGGAGGATCTTGAAGTTGACGTTGCGGCGCAGCGCGTGGATCAGGTGGTTGCCGCCGATCGAGAGCGCGTCGCCGTCGCCCGTCGCGACCCAGACGGAGAGATCCGGCCGCGTCGTCGCGAGGCCGGTCGCGATCGCCGGCGCACGCCCATGGATCGAGTGCATCCCGTACGTGTTCATGTAGTACGGGAAGCGCGCGGCGCAGCCGATCCCCGAGACGAACACGGTGTTCTCGCGCGCGATCCCGAGCTCGGGCATGAACGACTGCATCGCGGCGAGGATGGCGTAGTCGCCGCAGCCCGGGCACCAGCGCACCTCCTGGTCGGTGCGGTAGTCCTTCGCCGTGAGATGTCCGTTCGTGCTCACTGGTCCACCATGGCCTCGATGGCGTCTGCGACCTCGGCCGACCGCAGCGGGATGCCGCTGACGCGGTTGTAGCCGACCGCGTCGACGAGGAACTCGGCGCGCACGAGCTTCAGTAGCTGGCCGAGGTTCATCTCCGGCACGAGCACCTTGTCGTACCGTCGCAGCACCTCGCCCGTGTTGCGCGGGAACGGATTGAGATGGCGCAGGTGCGCGTGCGCGACCGCGCGACCGCCGGTGCGCACGCGCCGGCAGGCGGCGGCGATCGGCCCGTACGTCCCGCCCCAGCCGAGCACGAGCACGCGCGCGTCGCCGTCCGGGTCGTCCACCTCGAGCTCGGGGATATCGCTCGCGATCCCCGCGACCTTCTGCGCGCGCAGCCGCGTCATCAGGTCGTGGTTGTCGGGGTCGTAGGAGATGTTGCCGGTGCGGTCCGCCTTTTCGAGGCCGCCGATGCGGTGCTCGAGCCCGGGCGTTCCGGGCACGGCCCACGGCCGCGCGAGCGTCTGCTCGTCGCGCAGGTACGGCAGGAACTCGTCGCCGTCGTTCGGCTCGGTGGCAAACGTTGTCGAGATGTCGGGCAGCGACTCCACGTCGGGCAGAAGCCACGGCTCCGAGCCGTTCGCGAGATACGCGTCCGACAGGAGATAGACGGGAGTGCGGTACTTGAGTGCAATGCGGCACGCCTCGATGGCCGCGTCGAAGCAGTCCGACGGCGACCGAGGCGCCACGACCGGCACCGGCGACTCCGAGTTCCGCCCGAACAGCACCATGAGCAGGTCGCCCTGCTCCGGCTTCGTCGGCATCCCCGTCGACGGCCCCGCGCGCTGGATGTCGCAGATGACGAGCGGCAGCTCGAGCATGATCGCAAGCCCGATCGTCTCCGCCTTCAGCACGACACCCGGCCCCGCCGACGTCGTGACGCCGAGCGAGCCGCCGAACGCGGCGCCGACGGCGGCACCCGCAGCGGCGATCTCGTCCTCCGCCTGGAACGTGCGCACGCCGAAGTTCTTGTATCCGGCGAGCTCCTCGAGGATCGCGCTCGCAGGCGTGATCGGATACGCGCCGAGGAAGAGCGGCAGCTTCGAGAGACGCGACGCGGCGACGAGGCCGAGCGACAGCGCCTGGTTGCCGGTGATGTTCCGGTACGTGCCGGGCGTCAGCTTCGCGGGCTTGATTTCGTAGGTGACCGCGAACGACTCGGTCGTCTCGCCGAACGCATAGCCCGCCTGCAGCGCCTTCACGTTCGCGGCGGCGATCTCGGGCCGCTTTGCGAACTTCTCCTCGAGGAACTCGATCGTCGGCTCGATCGGCCGCCCGTACAGCCACGACATCAGCCCGAGCGCGAACATGTTCTTCGAGCGCTCGGCCTCGCGCGGCGTGACGCCTTCGATCCCCTTCAGGGCACCGACGGTGAGCGAGGTGAGCGGCACCGAGTGCACCTGGAACTCGCCCAGCGACTCGTCCTCGAGCGGGTTCGTCGCGTACCCGGCTTTCTGCAGGTTGCGCTCGTTGAACGCATCCGAGTTGACGATCAGCGTGCCGCCCTTCGGCAAGTCCTTGATGTTCGTCTTCAACGCTGCCGGGTTCATGGCGACGAGGACGTTCGGCGCGTCGCCGGGCGTGAGGATGTCGAAGTCGGCGAAGTGGACCTGGAACCCGGACACGCCCGGTAGCGAGCCCGCCGGAGCGCGAATCTCGGCCGGGAAATCGGGCAACGTCGAGATGTCGTTGCCGAGGAGCGCGGTCTCGGAGGTGAACTGCGAGCCCGTCAGCTGCATGCCGTCGCCGGAGTCGCCCGCGAAGCGGACGATCACCTGGGACAGCTGCTCAACCGGCTTGGCCACGACCCTCAGTACAGATATAGCACTGTCTCAGGCCTCCGCCAGAAGTGCATCGAGGTCGACCGGCTTCGTGAACATCGTCGGCTTCCCCTCGGCATCGCGCGGCCACTCGTCCTGCGGCCGGTCGTAGTACAGCTCGACGCCGTTCTCGTCGGGATCCCGCAGGTAGAGAGCGACGGAAACGCCATGGTCGCTCGCGCCGTCGAGCCGGATCTCGGCCTCGAGCACGCGGCGGAGCGCGTCGGCGAGCGCCTTCCGATCGGGATAGCGAATGGCGGTGTGGTAGAGGCCGGTCGAGTTGCGCGGAGGCGGGCCCGCGCCGCGCGACTCCCAGGTGTTCAAGCCGATGTGGTGGTGGTAGCCGCCGGCGGAGATGAATGCCGCCTCGTCGCCGTGCCGGGCGAAGACGTCGAAGCCGAGGACGCCGACGTAGAAGCCGAGCGCCCGGTCGAGGTCGGAGACCTTCAGGTGGACGTGCCCGATGTCGACGCGCGGGTCGATCGCCATGCACCCAAGGTTACCCCTGGGTGTGCTTCAGCTCCGACTCCTGCTCCTGCCCCTCCCGCAGCGACAGCTTGCCGCTGCAGACCTTCGCGTTCAGCTCGTTCTCGATGCGGTCGACGTCGGCGGCCCGCGGATACGGCTCCGGCCAAAGGTTGCGCGGATCCGTGGGGTCGCCGCCGAGCTCGAGGCTGATGAGGTGGTCTTCCTGGTAGTCCGACGGGCTGCCGGTCTCGCCGTACGCGCGCATCTGCTTCACCTTCAGGTCGTTCGTGTACTCGACGGGCGGACGGATGGTCGCCGTCCAGCCGTGCACGCAGATGGTCGAGCCGATCGTCGCCTGCGTGACGTCGGGGTTGAGAACACCCGGGACGCGCGGCAGAACGGCGCCTGACGAGGCGGTTCGGTGATGCAGGCTCAGGGCGAGCGCGAGGACAAGCAGCGCGAGCGCCGCCAGGACGAGCGCATGCTTGACGGACACCAGGCGCGAGGCTAGGCGGGCGCGGCGGCGTCCGCAAGACGCTCTTGCGGACGCGTCTTCAACAGCAATGCACCGGCGAGTGCCCACACGACGTACGCGACCCATGGGTCGCCGATGACGTCGGTCTGGATCGCGAGCGCGAGAATCGCAGCGAACGCAGCCGTCATGCGCACCGCTCGTGCGCGCCACAGCCCGACGAGCACGGCGAGCCCCCACGCAATCCAGAGAAGCGAGCCGAGGATGCCGAGCTCGGCGCCCATCTCCGTGTAGTTCGACTCCCCCGCCTTGATCGGCGTGCCGGTGCGCGATGCCGTCTGGCCGACGTTGCCGAGGCCGAAGCCTTGCGGGTGATGGATGACGGTGTGGATGCCGTCCTTCAGTTCCGTCAAGTGCTCGTGCAGCGACGGCTCGTTCTCGGAGAGCGCGTTGCCGCTCGTCGGCCCCTTCGTCGCGTGTGCCTGCTTCTGCTGGTAGACGAGGTCGGCCTTCGTCCACTTTCCGGTCGGTCCGATCTTCGGGAAGACGTGCGCCCACCCGACGGTGACGGCGACGACGACCACGGCGAGGACGACGGGGCGCCAGTCACGCGACGCGAGCGCGAGCACGACGAGCCCGCCTGCGAGCGCGAGGAGAGACGAGCGCGAGAAGGTGAAGAGCAGCCCGGCGAAGGCAAGCGCCCCGAAGGGGATCGCGATGCGGCGGGGCGGCAGGAGCAGCAGCGCCACCACCATGAGATAGCCGGCTGCGAGCGGACTGAGGAACGTCGACACGAGCCGCCGCAGGAAGTGCTGCTCGGAACCGGTGTTGTAGATGAAGTTCTCCGGCAGTCCGCCGGTGCCGTTGTAGTGGTAGCCGAGTTGCTTCCGGAAGTAGTCGACGACGCCGTTCGTCCGCCACCACCCGATCGGCACCGCGTACACGTCGATGATCCCGAGCGCCGCAACGAACGCCGCCGTCCCGAGCAGCGTCCACGCGAGGCGGCGGAGCTGGTCACGGCCGAGCTGGAGCGAGCGGCCGAGGAAGAAGGCGCCGACAGGGACGATGTCGTGCTTCAGGGCGAGTGCGACCGCGTGCTTCCCCGCGACGCCGTCGAGGGCGGACTGCGGGATGACCGCATACAGAACGACGAGCACGCCATATGCGAGCGCGAGCCAGTCGACGAGCATCGGGCGGAACGGGAGCACCCGTTCTTGCCACGCGTCTCGTATGACGCGCGCGAGGGCGACCGCGAGGAGGATCTCCTTCCAGGCGGCGATCGCCGTGAGCGTCGAGCCGCGGACACCTGCCGCGTAGAGCGCGGCCATGACGGCGTTGTGGAGCGCGAGGCCGACGACGAAGAGATAGAGCGCCGCGACCGGGCGACGCCAAACGGCTGCCGCCGCGACGGCCAGGAGCAGCGCGTAGACCACGAGCTCGAGGGCCGTCACGGCGGCAACGGTACAACCGGTCGGCCTAGGCGGGGCCCCAGGGCAGCTCGCCGGCGAAGATCGCCACCAATGCGAGCGCCGCCAGGATCAGGGCGAGCCTGAGCGTGAGCGCGTTCCGCAGCATGTTCCCTCCTCTCGTCTGACAGGGGACAACGCAAAGGATGGCCCCTAGACAAGACGGAGCGGCCCATTGACGACCAGGCCTGGAGCAATAAGAATGCCGACCGTGCCGTCCAGAATCCTTTCGCCTACGGGCGAGACGATCGGGCAACGGCTCAAGCGACTGCGGTTGGAACGAGGGCTGTCCCAGCGCGAGCTTGCCGCTCCCGGAGTCTCGTACGCCTATATCTCCCGGATCGAGGCCGGGACGCGCCAGCCGTCGGTGAAGGCGCTCCGGAAGCTGGCCGCGAAGCTCGGTGTCTCGGCCGACTACCTCGAAACGGGCTCGGAGCTCGACCCGGCCGCCGCCCGCGAGCTGCGACTCTCCGACCTCGAGCTGGCCATCAGGCTCGGCGACGATGACGGGGCCGAGAGCGCGCTGCAAGAGCTCCTCGCCGACGCGCTGAACGCGGCCGACGGGAACTCCACGTTCCGGGCGCGCGTCGCGCTCGCCACCGTCCGCGAGGGCCGGGACGACCACGTGGGCGCGATCGAGCTCTTGGAGGCTGCGCTCGAGGACGAGCCCTTCCAGCCCGCCGAGCGCGTGGACGTGTACGCCAACCTCGCGCGCGTCTACGGCTCCGCCGGCCGGCCGGCCGACGCGGTCCACCTGCTCGAGCGGTGCCTCGAAGGCGCCCAGGGCAACGCCGCCTCCGAGGCCCGGTACGCGGTGCTGCTGAGCTACGCGCTGACCGACGTCGGCGAGATCGCGCGCGCGGAGGAAGTCGCGCGTTCCGCCATGCAGCGCATGCGTGACACGGACGACCCGTATATGCGCGTTCGCCTGTACTGGTCGATCGCGCGCATCGCGGCGCAAGAGGGACGCGGCGCGACCGCTCTCTCGAACGTCCGCAAGGCGATCGCGCTGCTGGAGACGACCGAGGACGCGCTGAATCTCGCGCGCGCCCACATCCTCGCCTCCGCGATCTACCTCGAGCGACGCGATTCGGCGCACGCGACCGAGCACCTCGATCGTGCCCACCGGCTCCTCGGCATCAGTCCGTCCAAGGACGACCTCGTCGAGATGCTGGTCCAGCGGTCGAGGATCGCCGCACTCGCCGAAGATCACGACTCGGCCGTCGCGCTCGCACGCGATGCGCTCGCGATCGACGCGCAGCCGGCTGATCGCGGCCACGCGCTTGCAGCCCTCGCGGACGGGCTCGCTCTCAACGGCGAGACGGAGCCCGCGAACGAGGCATATCGCGAAGCCGTAGGCATCCTCGAGAGCGAAGGCCGCTGGCACCCCGCCGCGAACGCGTGCCGCGCCTGGGGTCACATGCTCCGGACCACCGGTAAGGAGGCGGACGCGCTCGACGTGCTCGATCGCGCCGCCGAGCTCGGAATGCGCGCAACGCCTCAGCACGCGCGCGCCGAGCGGTGAGCTTCGAGCTCGCGGTCACGCCCCGAGGCCCGTACTCGCTCGCGCTGTCGGCGCGAACCGCGAGCGACGCGACGCGCACGTTCCGGGACGGACTGCTCACGCAGGTGCTCGCAGTCGACGGCCGCGTCGAGACCGCACGTGCATGGCAGTCGCCCGGCGGATCCGTCACGATCCGCGCCGACTCGGCCGCGTCGGCGGAGCGGCTCCGCTGGATCCTCGCGCTCGACGACGACCACTCCGGCTTCCTCGTCGCGGTGCGCGACGACCCGCTGCTCGGGCGCGCGTCGCGCGAGCTGCGTGGCCTGCGTCCGGTGCGCGTGCCGACCGTCGCGCACGCGCTGATGCGCGCGTTCTGCGGCCAGCTGATCGAGGCGAAGCGCGCGCGGCGGCTAGAGCAGACCATCGTGCGCACCCTGTGCGCCGAAGGCCCGGAGCGGTTGCACGTGGCGCCTACCGCGGGCGACCTGGGCGCGCTCGCACCGTCGCAACTGCGGAGCCTGGGACTGCACGCGCGCCGCGGCGCCGCGCTCGTCCGGATCTGCCGCTCGCTCGACCTCGAGCGGCTCCACGACCAGCCGACGGAGGCGATCGTTCGCAGGCTCGGCCGCGAGCGCGGCCTCGGGCCCTGGTCGGTCGGCGTCGTGTGTCTCGAGGGGCTCGGCCGCTACGACCACGGGCTCGTCGGCGACCTCGGCCTCGTCAAGCTCCTGCGCGCGATGCGCGGCCGCGAGGTCGAGGGCTGGGAGACGGCGGAGTTACTCGAGCCGTACGGCGAATGGGCCGGGATCGCAAGCGTGTACCTCCTGGCCGGCTTCGGCCGCGGCCTGCTGTCGTTCGACGCCGCCGAAGCGGCCTAGGCAGACTGAGCCCCATGATCGCGATCCTCGGATGCGGCCGCATCGGCGAAGCGCTGCTCGTCGGCCTCCTCGGGGCCGGCTGGACCGACATCGTCGTCTCGAGCCGCACCGAAGCCCGCGCGAATGATTTGCGCGACCGTCACGGAGTCGAGGCGACGACCGACAACGCAAGCGCCGTCGCGAAAGCAGAGCTCGTCGTCGTCGCCGTGAAGCCCCAGGACATCGACGCCCTGCTCGCCGAGGTCGGACAGCTGCTCACGGCCCAGCAGACGGTGCTGTCCATCGCCGCCGCCATCCCGACCGCGCAGATCGAGGCGCGCATCGCGCCCGGCGTGCCGGTCGTGCGCGCGATGCCGAATGCGCCGTCCATCGTGCACGAGGGCATGGCGGGCATCTGCGCCGGCGCACACGCGGGGGAGGAGAATCTCGCGCTCGCAGAGGACGCGCTCGCGCATCTCGGCCGTGTCGTGCGCGTCCCGGAGTCGGCGATGGACGCGGTGACGGCGCTGTCCGGATCTGGACCTGCGTACTTCGCGTTGCTCGCCGAGGCGATGATCGAGGCAGGGATCCTGCTCGGCGTCTCGCGCGAGATCTCGACGACGCTTGTCGTGCAGACGATGCTCGGCACCGCGAAGCAGCTGCGCGATCTCGGCATGCACCCGGTGGAGCTGCGCGAGTCGGTGACCTCGCCCGGAGGCACGACCATCGCCGCCATCCGCGAGCTCGAACAGGCAGGCGTCCGCGCCGCGCTCCTCAACGCCGTGCAGGCGGCGATGACGCGCGCCGGCGAGCTGGCGAGCGCACACGAATGAGCAGCCTGGTCGAGATCGTCGTCGCCGACGATCCGGCGGCTGTCGTCGCCGACCTGCTCGCGACTGCCGCGCGCGAGGGCGGCCACGTCGTTCTCACCGGCGGCTCGACGCCCGCCGACGCGTACGGGCTGGCCGCCGAGCGGCAGCGCGACTGGAGCCGCACCGAGCTGTGGTGGGGCGACGAGCGCTGCGTGCCTCCAGACGACGAGCACTCGAACTACGGGATGGCGAAGCGCACGCTGCTCGATCAGCTCGACGTGCAGCCCTCGGCAGTGCACCGCATGCGCGGCGAGCTGGGCCGTGACGCCGGCGCGGAAGATTACGACCGCGAGCTCGGCGACCTCGCCCGCTTCGATCTCGTGCTGCTCGGCCTCGGGCCGGACGGGCACGTGGCGTCCCTCTATCCCGACCAGCCGACGCTGGACGAGAGCGAGCGGCGCGTGCTCGGAGCGGAAGCGAAGCTCGAGCCCTACGTCGACCGCATCACGCTGACGCTGCCGATGCTGCGCGCTGCACGCGCGATCGTCTTCCTCGTCGCGGGCGCCGACAAGGCGGAAGCATCCGCGCGCGCCTTTGCGGGCGAGCCTTCGCGCGCAACTCCGGGAAGCCTCGTCCGCGCGGTCAGCGGGACCACGACGGCGGTGCTGGATCCCGCCGCTGCCGCGAAGCTCTAGCTCGGCAGCATCTTCGACGGCGGCAGGTCGACCGCCATGTCGCGCGCCGCCGCGAGGACTTGCAGGACGAGCACGGTGTCGGCGACGGGCACGTCCTCGAGAAAGTCCTTGCGCTGCTCGAAGTCGCTGAGGATGTTCTCGAGCGCGACGGCGTATTCCATGCGGTCGAGACCGGCGATCATCCACACGGCGTCGGCGATGTCGCGGGGAAAGTCGTTGCGGCCGACGAGCGTCTCGGCGAGCACGCGCGCCTCAACGTCGCGACGGAGGACGAGCAATGCCAGCGTCGCCGCGTACCTGCCGATCGGCGATTCGGCCTGCGCCGCGCCGGCGTGGAGCGCCCACCGGGCGGCGTCGGACGCGTCGTCGCCGGCGAGGAGCTGCGCCTTCATCGCCGCGATCGGCCGCCCCCACGAGTCCGGCGGCGCACCGTTCCAGCTCTCGCGATAGCGCTCGGCCGCGCGCCGAAGCCACGTCGCCGCCTCCTCTCGGCGCCCGTCCATCAGCAGGCACAGGCCGGCCGCCCACGCGGCGTTGCCGAGCTGCGTCAGCTGCCGCTGGTCGAGGTCTCGTGCCTCACCGCCCTCGTAGCGCGCGACCGCTGCTGCCGCCTGCTCGCTCCATGTCATGCGGGGAGTCTACGAACGTCTGATTGACTATTCAGTCATGCGGGAGCTGCGCGAGGTCTTCTTCGTCGACGGGGTGCGCACGCCGTTCGGCAAAGCCGGCCCGAAAGGCCAGTTCTGGCGCACCCGGGCGGACGACATGGCCGTCAAGGCGGTCCGCGAGCTGCTGCGCCGGAACCCCGCGATCCCGCCCGAACGGATCGGCGACGTCGTCCTCGCCGCCACCGCGCAGGTCGGAGACCAGGGGCTCACCCTCGGCCGCGACGTCGCGCTCCTCGCGGGCATTCCACATACCGTTCCCGGCTTCGCTGTCGATCGGATGTGCGCCGGCGCACTCACGGCCGTGACCGCCGCCGCAGGGGAGATCGCACTCGGCGCAGCCGACGTCGCGCTCGCGGGCGGCGTCGAGCACATGGGCCACCACCCCATGGGCGACGACGTCGACTTCAACCCCCGCTTCGCCTCCGAGCGGCTGATCGACGAATCGGCCGCGGTGATGGGACGGACGGCGGAGAACCTGCACGACCTCTTTCCCGCGATCACCCGTGAGCGCGCGGACGCGTTTGCGCTCACGTCGCAGCAGCGGGCAGCCGCGGCCTGGACGAACGGCGTCATGCGCGAGACCGTCGTGCCGCTGGCCGTCTTCACCGATGACGGGTGGAAGGTCGCGGAGCGCGACGAGTTCCTGCGCGCCGACACGAGCCTCGACGTGCTCGCCGCTCTGAAGCCCGCGTTCCGCGCGGGCGGCCGCGTCACCGCCGGCAACTCCGCCGGATTGACGGACGGCGCAACGGCTGCCTTCCTGGCCGCCGAGGAGACCGTCGGGGAGCTCGGTCTCGCGCCCAAGCTGCGCCTCGTCGGGTACGCGTATGCGGGCGTGGAGCCGCACCTAATGGGCATCGGCCCCGTGCCCGCGACGAAGCGTGTGCTCGAACAGGCGGGTATCTCGCTCGACGACGTCGATCTCTTCGAGCTGAACGAGCCGTTCGCCGTGCAGGTGCTGACCTGGTGCGACGAGCTCGGCATCTCCGCCGACGATCCGCGCCTCAACCCGTACGGCGGCGCCATCGCGTGCGGCCATCCGCTTGCCGCCACTGGCGTGCGCCTCATCGCGCAGCTCGCCTACGGCCTGCGCGAGCGCGGCGGCCGTTACGGGCTGACGGCGCTCTGCATCGGCATGGGGATGGGCGCGGCAATCCTCTGGGAGAACGTGCAGTAGTGGCGCAGACCGTCTTCAAGCTGAACCGGACAGGCTCGGTCGCGCTCGTCACGATCGACAACGGCGAGGACTACCGCGTGCCGACGACGCTGGGGCGCTCCGCGTTCGCGTCGGCCGTCGCCGTCATCGACGAGCTCGAGCGCGGCGACTGGAGTGCGGCCGTGTTCACCGGCAAGCCGTTCGTGTTCTGCGTCGGCGCCGACATCGACGAGTTCGGCCACATCGAGGATCCGCGCGAAGGCATCCGCGCCGGCCACAGCCTGTTCGCGCGCATCCGCGCCCTGCCGTTCCCGACGGTGGCGGCGATCAACGGCGGGTGCCTCGGCGGCGGGCTCGAGCTCGCGCTCCACTGCGACGCGCGAACGATCGCGTCGAATGTCCGTCATGTCGGCTTCCCCGAGGTCGCGCTCTCGATCATCCCCGGCTGGGGCGGGACGCAGTTGCTCCCGCGGCTCGTCGGCCCGGAGACGGCGGCGCGGGTGATCGTCCTCAACCCGCTGCGACAGAACAAGCTGCTGACAGCGCCGGAGGCGGTCGAGCTCGGCATCGCCGACCGCCTGCTCGAGCCGGTCGAGTTCGTCGACGAGTCGCTCGCGTTCGCGGCGTCACTGTCGATCGAGCGCAGCGCGCCCGACTGGTCGGAGCTGGAGACCGTCCTGCGCAAGACGCGCGCACGCGTCGACGACGCCGTGCACGGCGCCACGCGCGCGCCGTACGCCGCGCTCGACCTCATCGCCGGCGCACGCGACTGGACCGTCGAGGAGGGCTATGCGGCGGAAGAGCAGGCGATGGCGGAGCTGCTGGTCAGCCCGCAGGCGCAGGCGTCGGCCTATGCGTTCACCGTCGTCGAGCGCCGCTCGAAGCGCCCGCCGAACCTGCCGGACGCGAAGCCGCGCGCGGTGCAGAAGGTCGGCATCGTCGGCGCCGGGCTGATGGCGACGCAGCTGGCGACGCTCTTCCTGCGCCGGCTCGAAGTGCCGGTCGTGCTGCGCGACCTCGAGCAGTCCCGCGTGGACGATGCGCTCGCATCGATTCGCAGCGACGTCAAGCCGTTCCTCGGCACGATCGTCGACGGCGGAACCGGCTGGGAGCAGTTCGAAGGCTGCGACCTCGTCCTCGAGGCGGTGTTCGAGGAGCTGGACGTGAAGCGCGAAGTGCTCGGCCAGGTTCGGAAGATCGCGCCGGACGCGATCCTCGCCACCAACACCTCCTCGCTGTCGGTCGAGGCGATGGGCGCGGACGTCGGCCTGCACTTCTTCAACCCGGTGGCGGTGATGCCGCTCGTCGAGATCGCCCGCACGCCAGGGACGACGGACGAGCAGCTCGCGACTGCCTGGGACGTCGTCAAGAAGCTGCGCAAGCGTGGCGTGCTCGTGGGCGACGCTCCCGGCTTCGTCGTCAACCGGCTCCTCACGCGCATGACGACCGTCCTGATGGACGCGCTCGCGAACGGCAACACCGTGGAGGAGGCGGACGAGGCCATCCTTTCCCTCGGCATGCCGATGGCGCCGTCGGTGCTGCGCGAGATGGTCGGCCCAGCGGTCGCCCAGCACGTGCTCGAGACGATGCACGCCGCCTGGCCGGATCGCTTCCCGCTCACAGCGCCGTCCGGCGGCGAGCCGCGAACGCTCGAGGAGATCCGCGACCAGGCGCTGGCAGCAGTCGCGGACGAGGTCCAGCATCTGCTGGCCGAAGGCGTCGTCGGCGACCCGGCGGACGTGGACGCCTGCCTGATCCTCGGCGCCGGCTGGCCGCTCTTCCTCGGCGGCGTCGTCACCCGCGCACGCACGACAGCCGCCCTATCGTAGGAGGCGTGAGGATCCCGCAGCCGTGGCGCCGGCTCGTCGACTGGACCGTGAGCATCGCGCTCGCGATCGGGTTCGTGCTCGTCTTCGAGACCGAGGTCGCCAAGCCGTACCGGATTCCGTCCTCCTCGATGGAGCCGACACTGCATTGCGCGCGGCCGGGGGACTGGTGTCTCGCCGGCTCCAACGACCGCGTGCTCGTCAACCGGCTCGCGTATGACTTCGAGAGCCCGGAGCGCGGGCAGATCGTCGTCTTCACCGCACCGCCGACGACAGCGAGATGCGGACCCGGCGACAGCGGGTCCACCTTCGTCAAGCGGCTGATCGGGCTTCCGGGCGACACCGTCTCGGAACGGAACGGCTTCATCTCCATCGACGGAAAGCCGCTGGCGGAGCCGTACGTCGACCCGGCGCTCCGCGACCGCGAGTCGGGCACCTGGCACGTCCCCGCCGGCCACTACTTCTTCCTCGGCGACGACCGCGTCCACTCGTGCGACTCGCGCGTCTGGGGCTCGGTGCCGCGGGGGAGCCTCATCGGCCCTGTGCTCCTCACCTACTGGCCGCCCGGCCGCATCGCGCTCCACTAACGGTAAGCTCGCCGCCCGTGGCCGACGACTGGCGCATTCGCATCGAGGTCGAGGAGACGCACGCCGGCGGTCTCCTCGACCGGCTCGGCGCTGACCTAGGCGAGGAGGCGCGCGAGCTCGCGCAGGCCCTCGAGCAGAGGCGGCTCGCCGTCTCGCGCGACGGCGACGAGATCTTCGTCTACGCCTCGTCGCGCGCCCAGGCGGAGCGCGCCCACGGCGTGATCGACGCCCAGCTGCGCAGCCTCGGCTGGAAGGCGCAGGCCAGCAAGGTCGAGCACTGGCTCGAGGACGAGGAGCGCTGGGACGACGAGCCGGCCGCCGAGACGTGGGAAGACGAGGAGCTCGACCGCGGCTACGCGCCGTGGGAGGTCCGCGTGCAGTGCGCCTCGCGGGACGAGGCGAAGTCCCTGGCGGAGGCCCTCGAGGGCGAGGGGTACAACCCCGTGCGCCGCTTCCACTACCTCATCGTCGGCACGGCGTCGAAGGACGACGCCGACGCGCTGGCCGCCCGCCTGCACGGGCAGGTCGAGCTGGGCGGCGAGGTGGTCTGGGAGACCACTCCCCAGAACCCGTTCGCTGTCTTCGGCGGCCTGGGGAGCTAGCCCGGACAGGTTGACGCTCCCGCAAGGCCGGGTATGCTGCGTGGAGCGCGGCTCGGTCCAGGGGACTCATCGAGCGGCGCCACCTTTGGAAAGCCTGCAGCACCGCTGGTGCTGCGCATATGCAAGAAGCCATTCAGCACACGACCTTTGCGGAGGCGAACGACCCGCTCGCCGCCGCGGCATTCCGCGCAGAGGCGTGGGCCGGTGAACCGTTCCTTCGTGACGGCGAGAATCCGGCGCAGGCCCTCGCCCCGGGCACCGCGCGGCGCCGCGCGCTGGACGACGCGATCGCGGAGATCGAGGCCGGAAACCGCGCCCCGAGCCCGCAGTGGAAGGTGCGCTTCGGCCTCATGCTCGGCCTCGAGCGCATCCTCGCCGAGCCCGAGCCGCGCACGAAGGGCGGCACGGCGCTCCGCCGCCATCAGGTGGACGCGCTGGCCGGGATGCTCACCGAGCTGATCTCCGCCGCGCAACGCACGGAGGAGAAGGAGAACGGAAACGGGAACGGCCACGCGGTCGCCGAGGTGGAAGAGGAGGACGACGAAGACGACGTGATCGTCGCCGACGACGACGAGGAGGAAGAGGAGCCCGAGGAGCTGACGCCCGAGCAGGACCCGGGCGCGATCCAGCGCTATCGCTTCCGCCATCCCACCGCCTCCGGCAAGACGATCGCCGCGGCGGGCTTCGTCGATGCGGCGCGCACGCTCGGCGTCCTCATCCTCACGCACCGGCGCCTGCTCGTCTCGCAGTTCACGCGCGACCTGACCGACGAGGGCTACGGCGACCGCTTCACGGAAGCGATCGTGAGCGGCAAGGAGCCGGCCCACACGAACCCGCTCACCATCCAGACGTATGCGTGGTTCGCACGGCACGTGGACTCGATCAGCCGCGAGGCGTACCAGCTCGTCATCTGCGACGAGGCGCATACCGCGCTCGGCGAGAAGACGTCCGCCGCGATCCGGTCGTTCCCGGAGCCCATCTACATCGGGATGACGGCGACCGAGCAGTTGATCGCGAAGCAGGTCTCCGACGTCTTTCCCGCGTCGGTCGACGACCTTCCCCTGCAGGACGCCGCACGCCGCGGCCTGATCGCGCCGCTCCGCTGCCTCCGCGTCCCGCCGGTGGCCGCGATCAACTCGGTGCCGATCGTCGGCGGCGACTTCGACCAGGAGATCCTCGCCAAGACGCTCGACCACCAGGCCTTGAACCAGGCGGCCGCGAGCCTGTACCGCGATCGCTTCGACAACACGCCGGGCATCGTCTACGCCGCCGGCGTGGACCACGCGTACAACCTCGCGCAGGAATTCCGCGCCGCCGGGATCAAGGCGGAAGCGGTGTCCGGCCGCACGCCGCCGGTGAAGCTCGCAGAGACGCTCGCCGCATATGAGCGTGGCGAGATCAACGTCTTGATCAACGCGCAGCTGCTCGCGGAAGGATGGAACTCTCCGCGCGCGACGGTGTGCATGCACCTCGCGCCGACGGCGTCGAAGCGCGTCTACCAGCAGCGCATCGGCCGCATCATGCGCATGCATCCGCGCAAGGAAGCGGGCATCGTCGTCGACTTCGTCCCGAAGGGCGCGACGCACAACGAGCGCGTTGTCTCGCTCCACTCGCTGCTCGACGCCGACTTCTACCGTGAAGGCGCACGCGTCACGCCGGCGCCGCGCCGCCGTGCGCAGCGCAGAGCACGCCGCCGCCTGACGCCGGCGCCGTGGCTCGTGCCGGTGACACCGGACGTCCGGCGCCGCATCGCGGTCATCCTGCGGGAGTGGCAGCGCGTCGACCCGCGCTACCTCGACGAGGACGAGCAACGCTACTGGGCGACGATCGCCGGCCGGCAGATCCGTTTCGACGAGCGCTCGTCGTTC
>Ga0208219_1000043_pt1 | contig 62139 bp, 73 predicted proteins | sample NGESurshal072012_7_FD_184469 | JGI IMG/M metagenome (GOLD analysis project Ga0208219, IMG submission 184469) | Arctic peat soil microbial communities from Barrow, Alaska - NGEE Surface sample 53-2 shallow-072012 (SPAdes) | ecosystem: Environmental > Terrestrial > Soil > Wetlands > Peat ... | reverse complement strand
GACCGCCGCCACGACGTCGGCCGGGATCGACGGCCGACCCCGCTTGGACGGGAACAGGTCCTCGAACATCGCGTCGGGGAACAGGTCATGGCGATGGTCTGCCAGGAAGGCCTCGACGCTGCCTTGCGGCACCAGCTGTCGGCACAGCGCGGCGGCGTCGAGCAGCTCACGGTCGACTTCGGAGTGTCCCTGCATCCCCCAAGTCTCCGCCACGGCCGGTGCGCAACCCGGCTTTTGGACCGATTAAATCAACACGCTCCTAGGGAGTCCGCATGCCATCGAGCATCTCTACTCGAAAGCACCTTGTGATCGCGGCTGTGGCATCTCTGGGTGTGATCGCCGTTCTCGCGCTAACAGCGCTTCTGATCCGGGCTCCGTCGCCGCGAGCAGATGCTCAGTCGCGACACCATTCGGCAATCGTTGGGACCTTCACGATGTCCGTTGGCATGGGTGCGCCGCAACCCATTCCGGGAACGGTCACACTCGCGGATCAAAGCGGTCGCTACCCGAACGTGATCGTCCGAGTTGGCAAGTCAGGTCGCTTTGAGGCGCAGGTGCCGTCGGGCACCTGGCTGGTCACGGGACACTCGCCACGATTCGAGGTATGCACCACCCAGTCGAAGTGCGCCCCGGGGCCGTGCGGTGTCCTCATGCCCATTGCCGTTCTTCCTGACAGATCGTCCTCAGTGAACCTCGGCTGCTCGGGTTCTAGGCACCCGCAACCGACCGCTGCCGAGTCGGGGTCATCGTGCCGCCCAGGGGTGAATCCTCGACGCGGATTGACTGTGGACGTCGACCTCGGACACTTGCCGGGTACTTGACTTGGTGAGCACTTGGTAACGCTCTTCTCAGTCGTCAATCTCGTTATTGGGATCGCCGCGTGCGCCGGGTCGTGCCGTCGAGCAGCTCCCTCGCGATGTCCAAATGCCCGGCATGCCGCGCTGTCTCCTCGATCATGTGCAACACGATCCAACGAACATTCGGTGGCTCGAATCCACCGTGGCCGTGCTTGCCCAGTGGTGCAGCAGACATGGGGGTTGCCGACAGCATCGCCTCGGACTGCGCGCACTGGTCGCGGTAGAAAGCAATGACCTCCGTCGAGGACTCGTCCGTTGTGAACACCACCGTTAGGGGATCGTACGGCGACTGATCTTCGGCGAGGTCGCCTGGCAACTCAGGCTGCTTGCCCGCCACGACGCCCTGGAACCAGTGCCACTCGGCACCGCCCAGGTGCTCGAGCATCCCTGCGGGCGTCCAGCCAGTGGGCACAACCGACCGATGCCAGTCCGACTCTTCGAGTCCCTCGACGATCGCCAACACCGCTTCTCGCTGGCCCCGCAGAATGTCTCGCAGCATCTCGTCGTCGGCTACCCGTCGTCCCCGACCACATCCACTCCCCTCGTCGAACTGTCGAGTTTACGGAAGGCTCGGAACTGACGCGAAGAAACGGTAGCTGGCCTCCGACAGTTGGCTCGAGCGCGACACGTTAGCCAAGCCGCTGCAACTAGTCGACCGCACGACTGCGCGCCTTGTCCGGGGTTCGACGCGTGTAGTAGTGACCGCCGGTATCCGTGCAGATCGAGCCGTCGTTGAGCACGTGCCAGATCGCAACCGGTCGCAGGGCTGGATACACGTTGTCGGACCCTCCTTGCCTACTCCTCGCTGAGGTCGTGAGGGTGCTTCAGCCGAATACTGCATCAGCGACTTGCGGCGCGCTACACGAGTGTCGCTCGACTACGTCGGCTGAAGGGGGCAGGATGAAGCATTGGAACGAAGGAGGCTGTATGCGCCAACGGATCGCTCTCTTAGTCAGCTCGGTGCTACTGGTCGGAGTCGGCGCGATCGGATGGGGTGGTGTCGGCAGCGCGTCGACGTCCGCGACTGCGCCATCAGAGGCGACGTACGCGACGCACCTCCTGAAGAATCCGGCGAACGCCAAGGATTGGCGCGCACAAGAAGACGTCTCGGTCACGCCGGGCTGGTACAAGTACGAGGTGGTCAGCTACACAGCTCCGAGCTGTTGGTACGTCAGCGTGAAGGGCGCGGTGGGATGGCCAGCGTGGGCGAACTCCGGTGCGACCGGCTTCGTGAACGTGTTGCAGTCCGGCGTCAGCGTCATCTTCAAGTGTGCAAACGGCTTCGCAGCTGGCGCGATGTTCGTGACCTTGATTCCCACCACGATGAGCGGTGCCCCGTAGGTCGTGTGAGTCGCTTCAGCCGAATCGCGTCTCGAGCGTGCCCTGGTCGTCGGCGAGTCACTTGGTTGGCGGAGCCGGTGAATGGAGGATCCGAAGGGGGCTCCCGAGTCCTCTACGAGATCCATGAGGCAGAAGTCATCTTGCTGACGTCGCGAATGGGTCATCCTCGCGACGTGCCGATTGTCGCTCCGAGTCGAGCAGCCCAAATCACTCGGACTCGACCGGCCAAGGACGCTCAGCCCCGAAGCGGCAACGGCCGGGAGCAGATCTAGCGCGTCGGCTCTCTGACACTTGACTCGGTCTTGCTTGGCAACATCGGTGCTCGAAGTCTCTGCCAGAAGTACAATTCCAACCTGATCCAGGCGCGCTCGCGTCTCGGGTTCGCATGCTCCTCATGGGATGCTTCCATGGTGATCTGTCCGTGTCTCACGTATCTCGACATGCACGAGGCGATGGCCGAACTCGACAGCGTGTTCGGCCTCGAGATTGTCTGGGTCGACGACCACGTTGCCGAGATCAGATGGGGTGATGGAGTTGCAGTGGCTCAGAAGGATGAACCTGGGCTATTCCACGGCAGTCATGTCGGTCACGGCTGGACCTATGTGCGAGTCGCCGACCCAGACGCCCACTTCGCCGAGGCTCAACGGCACGGTGCCGAGGTGCTCAATGAGCCGCACTCGACACCAGATGGCAAGCAGCGTGGATACAGCGCTCGGGATCGAGAAGGGAACACCTGGACGTTCGCGATCCAAGAGTTCGGATTAAGCATCCCGGCGAGTGAGGGCGAGACTGCATGACGATCGCGCCGACATCGGTGAACCGCTCCCGTCGCCCGTAATCCGGTCAGCGCAGTCGCCAATGTGCTGGGGTAGCAGATCTAGCGGGTCGCCCCTCCGACAACGGCCAATCGGACAGTGGCACCGCTCGGGACAACAGACTCGATCGAAGACTTGGCCCTCGGAAGGCGCTGTCGCAATCCACCGTCATTGGTCATCGTGGCGGGCCCGCGCCTTCACCGCTACACGTCGGATCGCGTCGGCGACTTCGCGGGCCTTCGAGACGATGTCGAGGTGTCGCCCGAGGAGCTCGACAGCATCCCAACCCCGCCGCGCTGCTTCACTCGCCTCGCCCACATAGGCCTCACTCAGCAGGATGTAGCCGTTGTCAGCCGCCGGCCATAGGCGCACCGGCGGAACGGCGTCGGAGAAGTAGCTGAGCGGAAGCTGCGGGAGTTCAGATGCAACGAGACGGCGCGTCTCTGGGTCCGGAATCAACTCCTTCATAGCCTCGGGGCCGAACCAGTCCGACCAAGGTGGCAGGACGCCTTTCTCGGCGATCCTCGTCAGTTCCTGGAACATCTCGTCGGGAACCAAGGGCGTAGGTACGGATACGGAGGGAATGCCGGCGTCCACGAAGAGGAGCGACGGGTCGACGGCACGTGCCCGATCCACGATGCTCGGGAGCAGTAGGCCCGCACCGCTATGCGCGACGAACACCATGCCAGGCGTGTCGGGCACTTGGTCAGCGAACTCCGAGGCGACCGCACGCCAGCCCGCTGACAGGGTTGCCACCGCAACTGTCGGCACAACGACGTCGTCTCCCTCCGAACGCAGCTCCTCGGCAACCCACTTCCAGGTCGTTGGCCCTACTAGGGGGCTGTGAACAAGTACGTAATGGGCCACAACCGGAGCGTACGAGGCGGCTCTTCAGCGTCTCGGCCGCCGGCGACTGGCAGGGGAGCGGCCCGTCATTGGCCACGGGTCTCACCGTTCAGGCTTCCTCATGCCTTTGCCTTCCTCGGAAGCGCCACCCGACCCGGGATGGGTGGCTGTGGCAACACGACTACGAAGATCTCAAGGGTCGAGGACACGGTGGTCTGGCGGGACTTCCGAACATTCACAGGCGTGTTCACTGGTCCCGACTCCGTTGAAGACGATATCGACCGTCAGCGACTCGACCGGGCGACGTTCCCCGAGCGGAGTGAATCCACAGCCTTCAGGTTCAGTGCGGGCGACGGAAAGTACGGGTCGACAATCCTGGACCTCCCTGATCTCTCGTTCAACTTCGACCAGTACGCGGACGAGATCGAGCGAACAACAATCGACCGCTCCTGGCAGGCGAGGGAGTCCCTGCCGTGGCGCGTGGGTGCGCAGGTCTGAGGCAACAGGTCGCCTCAGACCTGCAATGGCGTGGACCGCAAGGATGGAGGCTCGAGTAGTCGACCCCAGATTGGGGAGGTGGACCCTCGGTCATCTTGAGCCTTCGTAGCCCCGCGGTACAGCAGCGGTTGGTCGAAGTGGGGCTTCGGGACGACGATCCGACGGAGGAGGCGCGTCGAATTGTCAGGTTCCTTGCAGAGACGCCCCCGGAGTCGTGGCCCGTCCACGAGAGATCGGATCGCCATCGCATTTGAACAGGTGCCCTGACCGCCGCGTGGTGCACGACGCGCAGCGTCTCGGGACGACCACGTCAAGGGTAGGTTGCTCCACGCGATCTACTGAGAGGTGACGATGACTACACAAGAGGCATTCACTCCCGAGGAGTGGACCACCATCATGGAGGGGCCAACGAGTGCGGCGATGGCGGTAATCACCGCGTCCCGAGGTGGCACGTTTCGCGAGGCCTACGCGGAGGCCAAGTTCTTCGCCGAAGCGCGCCAGCACCATGGCGCGAGCGAGCTGCTCGACGCAATCGTCTCGCACAAGCCAGTTAGCGACCGGGCCCGGCCGCATTCAAAGGAGGAGATCGTCACGAGGGCGGTGAAGCACCTGGGGGATGCCGTCGCGGTCATCACCAAGAAGACGACGCCCCAAGAGCTCGCTGACTACCGGTCCTTCGTGACGTCGCTTTGCGCCGCGGTTGCCGCAGCACACCGAGAGGGCGACGCGGTGGCGAGCCCAGAGGAGTCAGCCGTGATCGACCAGGTCAATGCCGCGATGGGCACAGCGGCCTAGCCGAAGCATCGCTGGCGCTCCGACCGCCGCGGAACACAGCAGTGCTCGGGTGATGTGCGCCCGCACCCAGCAAATTGGATCCACTCGTCGGGTCAACTCTGACGTACTCCCTGCCAGCCGTCGCCCCGACAGCGCGGCTCAGTCAGCCAGCCGCCCGTGGTTGGTGGCGGATCTAGCGCGTCGGCCCTCCGGCACTGCCGCGAACTCGCATGGGTGATGCGGAACGTACGCTCGATGGATCCTTGAGCTGCAGCGCCTTCGGAGCGATCACACCGCTGCGGTACTCGCCTTTGAGATCGCGAACCGGGCGTACTTCGCCGCATCGATCACCGATCGCGGCGATGAGTTCTTTGAGCAATTTTCAGAGCGGCACCGCGAGCCACTGGCCGAGCAAGATGCTGGGGCGCGCGTCCTTCACGTGCTCGTCGATGGGGACGGAGCAGTTGTGGGGCGCTTCAACCCGTACGACCTCAAGGACGGTACTGCCGAGGTCGGCTACCGGGTTGCCGAGCAGGTGGCGGGCTGCGGGGTGGCGACCTCGACGTTGCGGGAGCTCTGCTAGCTGGCGGCCGAGCAGTATGAGTTGCGGACGCTCTAGGCAGCGACCAGTGACGGGAACGTCGCATCCCGGAAGGTGCTCGAGAAGGCTGGCTTTGTGTCCGACGGACCGACTGATGTGGGTGGTCGGCCAGCAACATTGTAGGAGTGCGCACTGGTCCGACCAGCGCGCCCTGACCGTGGTACGTCCCGTGTAACGACCCGATCGAGATGTCAAGCGAACCGTCTCTGCGTCTCTGCGCGCAATCGTTGAGACTGCGTGCGTGGACTTCCCAAGTGACCCGGGACTTGTTGCCGTTGCTCGTCGATTCGGAGTCGCTCCAGTCGCTCTGCTTGGGCACGGCGGGGAGGCTTGGGTGTACGCCCTCGGCGATGATCGAGTTCTCAGAGTGCTCCACGACGGAGGCGAGATCGCCCACGTGCTGCGACGCAAGGCGCTCATAGAGGAACTGGCACTTTCGGGGCCGGTTTACCGACTCCCGGAGGTTCTCGACGTAGGTGAGGTAGAGGGCCGGACCTATGCGATTGAACGACGGCTTCCCGGACGGTCGATTCTGGACGAACTCGGTCACCTCGAGGGCGCAGCACGAGAGCTCGTGATCGAAGCGTATCTCGACGCTTCTGCGGCGCTCGGTGACCTACACCTCCCTGCTCACGCAGGCTTTGGCGATCTCATCGCGGACGATGCGATCATGGTCCCGACATGGCGCGCGTACCTAGAAGAGCGCGCTGCCAGGAATCTTGCGAGATCGACGCCCGAGCTCCGGGAAGTCGACCCTGTCGGCATTGCCGACGGACTTCCCGACGCAGCCACTCCCTCATTCGTGCATTTGGACGCATTTGCAGGCAATTGCCTAACTGACGGCGTCCGCGTGACGGCTGTGATCGATATCGGGTACACGAGCCTTGCGGGGGACCGACGGCTCGACCCGATCGCATCGGCCGTCTACCTCTCCAGTCCGCAGATCACGCCTACGGCGATCCCGCACGACGTCGACGTCGCAATGACGTGGCTGCGAGCACAAGGGCTCGCAGAATGGTTCGAACCTGCTCGCCGATGGCTCGCCGCGTACTGGTCCGCCGCAGTGGGCGATCCCAGTGTCATTGCGTGGTGCGGCGACGTTCTTCTCTCCTCCCGACGGGTGCTCTGACTGAGACCTCTACAGATGCCCCCTAGCCCATGCCCGGGGAACGTGGACGTTGCCGCCAGTCCTCCCGTAGCCCTGAGCTCGCTCGCTCCAGCCAGTTTCTGTGGGGCTACCGCGACAGGTCCTTATCCCAAGACTTGCGTTCGTCCTAGCAAAGGGCAGCATCCCCATACCGGCTCTTAGTCGCTCGCGGGTCAGCCGCGCTAACGCCGAAGCAATTGTGGTGTAGAGCACCTGCAGCTCACTCCGTATCGCCTCGCCGTCGGCGGACTTGTCACGGAATTAGCGTTGCCGGCACGTCGCTGCAGGACAGGAGGCACCCATGACGGACCAATCGGTCGGGATCGCAGCCCCGGGGGACAAGGACAAGGCGATTGCGACGCTTGAGCTTGCGTTCGCAGCCGACCCAGTCATGCGTTGGTTCTGGCCGGACCCGGCGGTCTATCGCGCCACCTTCTCCAGGTTCGTCGGCGCAATCGCGGGAGAAGCCTTCGAGCACCGCACGGCGCTGTGGCTCGACGACGGCCATGCGGTGGCACTGTGGTTGCCACCCGGGCTCGTAGCCGATGACGACGCGCTCCTGCAGATCATGTTAGAGAGCGTCGATCCTGACCTCCTCATAGATCTGTCGGCGTTCGCCGACGTCATCCACGAGCACCACCCAGTCGTCGAGCACTGGTACCTGCCCTTTACAGGCGTCGATCCCTTCATCCAGGGCAACGGTCTTGGCTCGACGTTGCTGCGGCATGCCCTAGCGACGTGTGACCTCCACGAGCTGCCCGCTTACCTCGAGGCCTCAACCGTGCGGAGCCGGCTGCTCTACGAGCGATTCGGTTTCAGGGAGATCGGTGCGATCCAAGTCGGAACGTCGCCGCGGGTGTGGGCGATGATGCGGGATCCGATCCCGCCCAGGTGATCCCGGATCGCGTGCGGGCAGTTATCGACGGAATACCCTGCGTTCTCACCCGCGCAAGGGCAACTCGCTCGATTCCTCTGTGACATCGCCTTTCTAGAAGCCCCCGAGCGCCTCGAACGTCCATTCTCTCGTGTTCACATGACATATTGCATCGCTGCGATTCGCCCGCCCTCGACTCGAATGAGACCGGGCTGACCAAGGAAACCCCCTGCAGTTGGCAACAGAGGGTGGGTGCGCGGTGGGGGATCTTTGCTCGGTGTGCGATCGAATCCACTGGAGGCAACCGCAAAGGCGTCGATCTCTGATCACTCTTCGGGAAGACCAGCAAACTCACTCTTGGCCTTCTTGTACCACCCCATTGCTTTGACAGGGTTCTTCCACCTGCCCTTCATCTCCTTCAGGGCACCTTCGTGCGTTGCATCACCTTTGGCGACCATGTCCTTGAGATGTCGATCTTGTGCCTTTATGACCTCGTCTGCGGTCATGCCGTGGTGAGGAAAGTCGCACGGGCCACCCAATTGCTGACACATCATGGTCTTCATGAGGCTTGCTTCCTTTCATTGTGTCGGTGAGTCTCATGGGATGCGCAGTAGTCCGTGCGCATCGGCGTCTCAGGACTTCGCTCGAGCACGGACCACGTCCATGGTTGCCAGCACTTCTGGGTCGGCGATCAGCTCTACTTCGCGCACCAGGCCTGCCTCAACGTAGAACACGAAGGCCACCTTGACCGATCCGGCGTGGATCCAGGCGGCGCCGAGTTCGCCGTCGATGCTGACAGGTGCCGCTCCCCGCGCGCCATTGAAGCGGGTGGCCACGGCGGCCGCGCCGTCATACACCTGATCCGTGCCCATCTTCTGCGCGACCAGGTCGGCACGCATGACAGCATCGGGAGCAAGGAGCAACAAGAGGGCAGCGAGATCTCCGCCGCGGGATGCAGTGAGGAACGCGGCGACGACGCGCCGGCTGTCGGCGCGAGCATCCTGCGCCGCGGCCGTCTCCGGCTGGCCCTGCACCTTGCGCCGTGCTCGGCTCGCAAGCTGGCGTACGGCGGTGTTGGAGCGCCCCATGGCCGCGCTGACCTCGCCGAACGGATATCCGAACACATCGTGCAGCACGAACGCCGCTCTCTCGGCTGGCACAAGGGTGTCAAGGACGACCTGCATCGCGTCGCCAATCTTCTCGGCGAGCAGCACATCGGCCGCCGGGTCGGCCGGTGCTGGGTCGACGGGTGGCTTGGCCTCGGCCTCCGATCTCGCACGTTGCTTACGAAGTTGATCCAGGCACAAGCGTGTTACGACGGTCGTCAGCCAGGCGGGCAGGTCATCGATGTCGTCGGTACGGGCGTGTCGTAACCAGGCCTCCTGCAGGACGTCCTCAGCATCTGCCTTCGATCCGAGTATCCGGATGGCGATCGCAGTCAGCCTGGGCCTCTCGGCGTCGAAGTCGGTCGCTTCCATCTTGATCACATCATCTTGACGTGGGCCGCCCCCAAAATGTGACTGCCACCGTTTCTTGTCACGACAGCTTCATTGCTGGGACTCATCCGGCGAGAGCCACGCTGCCCGGGACGCAGCTACGCTGCCTCCGCAATCGACGATGGCCCACGGACGCCGCGAAGTCCGACGCCCATGCACCAGTACCTTGTCCGTGAGGAGTCTCCCAGGACTCAGTGAGTCGGCGGAATCGCCGCGCCTCGTCGCACACCACGAGGCGACGGGCGCCGCTTCCGTGCATGAACCATCTGGTCGTCGCCCCCTTGTGGGTTGCTTACGGCGCGAACCTCGGAACGCTCCTGCGGACGTGTGACGCCGTCGGAGCATGCATGGCGATCCCCGAGACAGACCACTACCGAGAGGCGCTGAAGAAGGGCGACACACTCGCGCAGCGGCCGTGCATCCACTGGGTTGAAGCGAAGCTCGACTGGATCGATCGCGAGCACCGGCGTGGCGCAACGGTGATCGGCGTCGAGCTCCACGAGGACGCGATTCCCCTGGCTCGACTCGAAGTCGCAAGGTGCTCCACGCTCGTCCTCTTGGGCCATGAACACTCGGGGCTTCCACCAGAGGTGTGGCCGTTCCTGGACGTCGTCGTCGAGATCCCCATGCTCGGGGCGGGCAACTCTCTTAACGTGGCCGTTGCGGGCTCGCTGGTGCTCTACAAGCTCGCGGGACTCTCTTGACGGGCGTGCGGGGCTTCGACGCTCGGTTGACACTGAACGCATTCGCTTACGAGGCGCCCGTCATCCTGAGCTCACTCAAAATTGTTGGCAGATGGACGAGTCCAGCCTCCGTGCATTTGAAGCCGCAGGCTTCGAAGTAGAACGGACCCAACCGAGGTTCGAAGTCGACGTGGACCCACTCACACCCAGCGGCCTTCGCGTTCCGCATGGCCCCGCTCACGAGCTCGGTGCCAACGCCGTGGTGCTGGTGTTCATGGTGTGTCTTGGTGTCCAGCAGGAAGGCATGATCGCCTCCGTCCCAGGCAACATTTACGAACCCGATGAGTAGACCCCCGTCGGTCCGAGCCGTCACCCACCCGAGACTGTGGATCTGAATCTGGTCCCACCATCCCTGCGTCGCACTCCCGCCGTGCGATCTGGTGAGGGCTACCAGCTCGGCATCGGTGGTCTTCCCGCGCCACCTGTAACGAATTGAGGTTGCCACTCTGTCAGTCTCACCGGTTGCCGCCATCGAGGCGCGCCAGTGTGCTTGGCGAGAGAGCGAGGCGTCCACCGTCCGACACTGCGTCTCTGCAGGTGAAGCCCGGATGGTCGGACGACCTATGTCAGCGCTTGTCGATGCAGTCAATGGATGACCGCAATGGCGTCGGGTTCATCTGGCTTCCTGGTCGGCACGCTGTGGCTGCAAGGGCCGACCCAAGTTGGGGGTCTCGGCCAACTGCTCGGTGTCCAAGCCAGCCACTCAGACCTGTCGCTGACCCTGCTTCTGGGCCGAGTCGCGACTGCTGCGCATCCGGCCTGCTTCAGGTCCCCCCTAAGCGCCGTGATCGCCTTTGTGGTCCGCCGCTCCCAGGTCTCTGGGGTCTTGGCGGCCTCGATGCCCGAGATCAGGGCCCTTCCGCTGACTGGAGGTCGACATGCCGAAGAACCTCTCCGCCCTGACGTGACGATGCAGTGCTGCAGCAAGGTTCCCCGGCCACTCGACGGTCCTCGGTGTCGCGTGGAGATCGACAGCTACCTCGACGGTCTCACCTGCGACGATATGGCTTAGCCCTTGATCACGTTGTGCACCGTTGCGACCATCGGCTCGTTGAGGGAGACACCAAGTTCAGCGAGGATTGGCATCAGCGTCTCGCCGAACGCCTCGAATTCCTGCTGTGACTCCCAGATGTCGAAGACCTGAATCGTTCCTTCCGACTCCAGGGCAACGTGAAGCGATCGTCCCTTGGGCGATCCCGAGCCTGCCGCATCTAGCTGCTTGATCGCGGTGGCGTACTTGTCCGGGGTAAATCCTTCGTGCGCAAAGTAGTACCCGAGTGCCATTTTTCCCGCCGTTTCCGCGCGACTCGCGCATCGAACCTGCCCGACTTGGACTCGGTCGATGGGACACTACCCCGTTGCCAAGGAGGTGCCGACACTCGGTTCGGGCATCTCACCTGTCTGAAATGCGACGCGGTGACGGCGCGCATCATCGGTTCATCGGATCCACAGGCGAAGCGGTCTCTGCGATGCACGGCGAGACCGAAGGTCTCTGCGATGCACGGCGAGACCGAAGGTCTCTGCTCCGCCATCGCCGCCGCCTGCAAGTGCGCTCACATGCGGCGAGGAGAGCGTCGTGAGTCGAGTGAAGAGCTCGCCGATCGGACTCGGCGCTCTGAGACCTTGGCTTCGGCTAGCGTTTCGGGCGGAGAGCCGGGAAGCCTGGTCGGCAACGTATCCGTTCGCGGGGAGACGCCGACGTGGCCGCTGCAGGAATTGCATTCGTTCTCGGGGCAGCAGTCAGTCTCGCCACCAGCTGGATCCTGGTGTCGAGGTTGGAAAGGGTCGGCGAACGGTTCGGACTCTCTGAGGCGCTCCTAGGAATCGTTGCTGCACTTGCAGCAGATGCGCCAGAGATCACTGCCGCAGTCTCGGCATTGCTCCAGCACCAGCGCGCGATCGGCGCGGGCGTTGTGATCGGGTCGAACGTCTTCAATCTCGCGGCCCTCCTTGGGCTGAGCGCAGTCATCTCGGGCTACCTGGCCCTCCACCGGCGCGTCATCCTGCTGGGTGGTGCCGTGGGCCTCTGGGTGGCGCTGTGCGCGCTCGCAGGGTCGACCGGGATTGTGCCGCTGGACGCAGCGCTTGCATTTGCCGCCATCGTGTTCGTCGCGTACCTCGTGGCGATGGGTGCACCCCGGCAGAGCCTCGATCGATTGCCGATTCCTCGACCGTGGAGCACCTGGATGCGATCGGCAATCGACGAGGAGGAACAGGAGCTCGAAGTTGCCATTCGGCCCCCTCGAGGCCGCCCGATGGACGCACTTGTTGCCATCGGAGCCCTGGTCGTCGTGATCATCGCGAGCGTCGCCATGGAACGGGGCGCCACGTCGTTGGGGCGCAGCCTCCATGTCGCCGATGCGATCATTGGCGGCGTCGTCCTCGCCGCGGTCACGAGCCTGCCAAATGCTGTGGCGGCGATCCACCTTGCCTCCAGGGGGCGCGGGGCTGCCGCCTTCAGCACGGCGCTCAACAGCAACAACATCAACGTGGTGGCGGGCCTGCTGATCCCGGGTGTGCTCCTCGGATTGGCACCCGGCTCACCGGCGGGAAACATCACCGTTGGTTGGTATCTGGGCCTGACATTGCTGGTCTTGGTGCTCGCCTACGTCGGACGCGGACTCTCTCGGGTGTCGGGTTGGCTCGTCGTCGCGGGATACGCGACCTTTGTCGGCGTGCTCATCGCCGTCTCGTAGGCGCAGCGCATCACCACTGGTGCGCCGAGACGAATCCGGCCGCAATCAATTGTTTGCGGGCATTGCTCGGTCGGGCTCGTCGACCCGCCCTGGCGACCACAGCGGACTCGGTGTTGACGCATCCTCAGAGCCAGGAGCAATGTCCCAGAGCAGGGGTTCTCCTGCCGACGAAGCAGCCGAAGTCAAAGCCGGTCAGCGGTCTCAAGTGCTTGACGAAGAGCATCTCGGGTGTGCCCTGGGCCCGACTTCTGCATGATCACTTCGCCCGGGAGGCGGTTCGGCACACTGCAGGCGGAGGTCAACTGCGCAGTGACGAGGCGGCCTCTCGAATGGCGTAGTAGAGGAGCACATAGCCAGCGCCAGGGTCAGCCCACCACCAGCCGAGCGCGGCGTTCGCGAGCAGCCCGACAAGCACCGCCGTCGCGAGGATGCCGTCGATCAGGGTGATGCGGCCTTCGGCGACGAGCACAGGATTCTTGAGTGACGCGCCGGTCCTTGCCTTGCCACGCGCGAGCGCGAACATCACTCCAGCGGTGAGCGCGGTCCACAGGATGCCCAACGGGCTGTGATGCGGCCTGTACGCGACGACCAGGACAATCGTGCTCTGGATCGCGAGATAGATCGCGAGACCGATGAACGCGCCCCCGATCAATTTGAGCGAACGTCGTCGTCGCTCCTCAGCCACTCCCGACAGCTCCCAGAGAACGACGGTCGACGCGCCGATCTCGATCAGGCTGTCGAGACCGAACCCGGCAAGCGCGACGGACCTCGCCGCCGCGGCAGCAACTGCCAAGACGGCCACGCCAACGACGTTCCAACCGAGGGTCGCGATCTCGAGCCGCCGACCCCGGTTGAGCAGCTCCGCTGAGCCCGCGCCGCCTCCGACGCCAGGCATCTCGCCAGTCTCACAGGCCTACCGCCCGGGAGGCCCGCCCTCGATCACCACCGCCTCTATCGGCGTCGGCGGCGATCGTGCTGCGCTCCGACCTGCGTCAGCCCTCTGGGTGCGGTGCACATGCCAGATGATTCCTCAGACGCCCAAGGGAGGTATCGGCGCATCGCGCCAAACTGTCGTCATGAGCCACGGCGCGAAGCCTCGAGCGACGTATTCGAAGGTGCCTTTCGAACGACAGGGCAACCGTGTTGCCGACCTCGCCGACCCGTCAGCGTCATGGGTCCCGGCCGAAGCCGACGAGCGCTTCACCAAGGCGGTGGCGGCGGTGCTCGCAACGTCGTGCGATGCCGCGGATGCGCTGCGGGTTGAGGCGATGGGGAGTCTCGCGGCGGCGCGCCACCTAGTCGACTCGGCCCCCGACTGGGCAATGAGTCGGCTGCCTGGTTGGTGGGAGCTCCTGATCGTGGGCAGCGACGTCGCAGGGTTCGTCATGCCCGTGATCTACGACCAGTGCTCGCGCAACGGGTTGGACGAGGCGACCATCTTCCACATGGGCGTCGTCCCTGGCCATCGCGGGCGCGGCTACGGCCGGACGCTCCTTCGACGGGCTACCCAGACGCTCGTTGCACATGGGATCTGGCGCGTCTACGTCGACACCGCGGCCAACAACGAAGCCATGCTCCATCTCCTTGAGTCCGAGGGCTGGAGTCGATTGCCCCCTCACGAGCGATCTCTCGACGTGACGCCCTGAGCTCAGTCGCCCGGCCACGCTGACGGGGCGACTAACTCCGACGCTGCGACCGAGACAGGTGTCGGCACCCGCTCAGCTTCCACCCCCTGCCACGTCACGGGGACTCGCCGCATGATCAATCCGCAGTCGAGCACCGCGCTGCCGGCAGGGAAGCGGGCGAGGCCCTCGAAGAAGCTCGATTGCACGTGCTCGACGCGGAGTGGCTCGATAGCCCAGGCGTCGGTGGTCATCTCCATGGCGTCGAGGTGCCCCGCCACGCCACGGGGCGAAAAGCCAACGGAGCCCCGCCTGAAGAAAGTCGAGGCCGCCTCGAGATCCTCGAAGAGATCGCTTCCGTCGAGGCGGCTGACAACGCGCGCTCGTACGCCAACGCTCGAGTCCCCGTCGCGACTCTGCACGTCGATCGCGATCGCATCAGCTCGTTCCGTGACCTCGAAGGACGCTCGGCGGTGCACGCCCGGGAACAGCCGTCCGCCCACTGCAACGTTGAGCAACGAGTTGCTGTCTCGACGGTTGATGAAGACACCCTGCTGCACGCCGCCGACGCCGTCCCATTCCACGGCGACACGATGCGCCGCATTCTCACTTCGCTGCCCCACGAGGCGCGGGAACCCGGCCGGACGCAACGCTCCGAGCCGTAGCAGGCAAATGCCTGCAACCGCCTTGCCACGCACCAGCTGCGGACGGAAGGGATCGGGCAAGAGTCGGGCGGCGACGTCGGGGTCGACCCGGTAGTTGATGAGGAGGCGTCGCTCGATGACGCCCACCATCGTGGGCACCTTCATGACGTTGCCCGCTGGCGGCGATGACGCAGCACGAACTGCTCAGGACAGACCGCAGAAAGGAAGCTCCCCACACACAAGGCGAGTCGCTCCTCGACGAGGGAGTAGTAGATCCGGTTCGCATCCCTGCGCTCGCGAACCAGTCCCGCAGTTCGCAGCACCATGAGGTGCCGCGAGATCGACTGGGGCGTGATCGCAAAACGGCCCGCGATCTCCCCGGCTGCCAGCTCGCCGCTCCGCAGGTCCTGCAGTATCTGGCGCCGAGTCGGGTCGGCCAAGGCCTTGAACACGCCCGCCTCGTCGACCTCACCCATATTTCGATTATAAGCTAACTTGCTAACAATGCAAGTGCCGGCAGCTGGCACCACGTGAGCATTCGCCCGGCGGGTTTCGAGTCAGACGGAGAGAGAGCTACCCGACGAGCGCCTGCGTCAGTTCCACCTCGATCGATCGAATGAAGTCCCGAGTTCGCGCCATGGTGTCGGCGTGTCCTTCCTGCACGAGGCGAATGAAGGTGGCCTCGCCGCCAGCAGCACGCTCGGTGATGCCGATGCGGCTTGCCTCGACGCGCGCGAGGATGAGCTCGACGAAGCCGGGCCTGTCGGTGAGCCCGTATGCATCTGCTAGCAGTCGCAGTCGGCGCCGGCACTCCTCGTCGGTCCGCCATGCGAGCTCTTCGCCAGGGGGATGTAGCGGCACCCAGTGCCACGCCAGGAAAGCGAGATCCCACGTTGGCCGCCCCGGGCACACGACGTCCCAGTCGATGATGCCAACGAGGTGCCCGTTGTCGAAGACGCAGTTGTACGGAGCAAGGTCGTTGTGGCACACGATCTCGTCGTCACCGAGCGGCCAGGTGCCCAAGCGCGACTCGACGAATGTCGGTCGGAAGTCGGCCACTGCGGCGTGGAGCGCGACGAGTGCGTCGACGGCCTCCACCAGCAGCGCATCGGACCAGACCCATTCTGGCCAGGGGTGTCCTTGCATCGTGTCTCCAGGTATGAAGGAGAGCACCTCGCGACCACCTGCGTCGATGCCGAGCGGCTCAGGTCCAAGGTCGAACCCCCGCGCTCGGAGGTGCTCGAGCAGTCGGTGCACCATCGTGGTCCATGGGCCCGATGGACGTCGCACGGTGTCGCCGAGCCGTGTGACCTTGGAGAGGTTGCCGCCGGTGAGCTCGACCTCGTCGTCCATTGGCGGCATGCTGGCAGACAAGGGCCACTGACGCCGGGTTCGACGTGGCGTGTCCAGCGCCACGAAGCCACCTGGCCGAGTGCGATCATTGGCGCAATGACACGCGCCCGGGCCTCCTCGTGAGCCCGCAGGCCAAGAGGTCCCGTCGAGTGCTGCTCACGGGCATGTCCGGGACCGGCAAGTCGACGATCAGCCGCGAGCTGGCGGCTCGGGGCTATCGGGTCGTGGACGCTGACCAGGGCTGTCCGAGACCGCGAGCGACGGCGAGTGGGTCTGGAACGAGGGGCTCGTCCATGAGCACCTGGCGACCGAGGGACCCGAGCTGCTGTTCCTGGCGGGCACGGCACCAAATCAGGCCACGTTCTACCCCGGTTTGATCGCGTCATCCTGCTCAGCGCACCGGTCGGCGTCCTGCTCGATCGACTCGCCACGAGGACCAACAATCCCTTCGGCAAGGACCCCGAGGAGCGCGCGAGTGCTCGAGGACTTCGCCACCATCGAGCCGCGGCTGCGGCGTGGCGCCACGGACGAAGTCGACACCTCGCGTCCACTCGCCGACGTGGTCGACGAGGTGCTCGAGCTTTCAAGGCGCTGAGCGCGAGCGACGAGGCGCGACCTGGACGCCTCCGGAGTGCCGTCAGGAAGGACTGACCGGGGCTTCGACGGTGATCGCACCCAGGACCGCTGCGATGATCTGGTCGGGGTGCAGCGTCGCTTCCACGCGCACGCCGCCCTCGTCGGCCGCGAGCGGCTCGAGGTCCGCGAACTGGGAGGCGAGGAGCGAGGGGGGCAGGAGCGAGTCGGGTCGCGCGAGCACCCGGGCATGGATCGTGGCGATCTGGCCGTCGAGCCAGACGAAGTAGGCATCGGGCACGTGCTGGCGAAGGACGTCGCGGTAGGACCGCTTGAGCGCCGAGCACGCCGCAACGACCCCGGGGTGATCGAGCAGGCTTCGTGCCATCGCCGCGCTGACGAGGTTGAGCCACGGCAGGCGCTCCTCGTCAGTGAGCGCGTGACCCGATGCCATCCGCTCGATGTTCTGCGCCGAGTGCAACTGGTCGCCCTCGATGAACTCGAAGCCGAGCCGACGCGCTACCGCGCTGCCGATGGTGCTCTTGCCCGAGCCCGAGACCCCCATGACGACGATGGCGTTCGAGACGAGGCGCGTGCCCACGCTCCAGACTTAGTCCCTCTCGTCGCAGGTCCCTGCGATGATTTGGGTCAAGGGGAGCACCCAACCCGGATCGGAGGCGGAGCAGATGGGCCAGGAGACCTGGCGCTTCGACTACCACGGCGCGCTCGTGGTCGTCGAGACCGATGGCAACGAGCTGGTCTTCATCCACCCTCCGGGTGCCGATCCGGTCGCACCTGGCTCCTTGCCCAGCGATCCCTGCCGGCCCGGCGAGTCCCCCGAGGACGGCGCGGTCCGGATCGTGAAGGAGAAGACCGGGCTCGACGTCGCGATCGTTCGCGAGTTCACCACGTTCATCCAAGAGGGGACACCGACGGGCACGATGTGCGCCCACGGCTTCGTCGCGCGCGTCGTCGGTGGGACGCTGCTCGACGCAGGCCCCGAGGGTCCGGCCCGTGCCTATCCGGTCTCGGCGCTGCCGGCCATCGTGCCGATTCAAGTGGCCAATCAGCGGACCCTGCGGGCCTACCTGGAGGGTCGAGCGACGATCTGAGGGGCGCTCAAAACCCGCGGCGGCCGCCGAATGGCTGATGGAGTGTTGGGCACGCGTTGCGCTCAATCAAGGCCTTGCTCGCGTACCTTCTCGTCCTTCGCATCAACGAGGGAGTGCGATGAGACGGCTCGCAGTGCTCGCAGGGGCAGTCGCCCTGTCGGTCGTGCTCTCTGGGTGCGGATCACCCGGCTACTCGTACGTCGCCGGCTACCACGAAGGCCAGAGCCTGGCGGCCAACGTGCCGCACGGCAGCCTCGGCACGACCGAAGCTGCCTCGGTGTGCCGACACGACTGGCTGATCGCCGGCTCGGTGATCGTGAGTCGCGCGCCGTGGCTCCATGGCTGCGTCACCGGCTTCGGCGCGGTCGCCAAGGTGGTCGGTCGTCCCTGACGGCCCGGCCGAACAGGTCAGCTAGTCCACGACGACCCGGAGCACGGCGCCGCTCGCGGCGACGACCTCGCTCAGTCGGCTTTCGGTGCGGTCCACCACCCAGATGTGTCGCCCATCTGAGAACACCGCAGGGAAGCCGAACTTGTGCGTGGCGCACTGCACGGTCCGGCCCGTCTTCGAGTTCACGCCGACGACCATCGGCACGGCGCCCGCTCTCGCCACCCACACGACGTGATCAGCAACCGCCATCGAGGTTGCGCGGTCAAGGTTCGTGTGCTGGACCCGGAACGTGCGAACGAGCGCTCCAGTTGTCGCCTCGAGCTCAGAGAGGTGCTTGCCAGTTCGGTTCGCGACCCACAGGTGAGCCCCGTCTGAGGTGATCGCGACAGGCGTGCTGAGGCGCGCCTTGGCCGCCGTGACGACCCGCACGACGCGACCGGTCATGGCGTTGAACTCCGTGAGGGTGCCCTTGCCCCCGCCATTGGCGGTCCAGACGTCGCCCCTGACGGCCACCATCCCGGCGGTGTGGATGAAGTGGTAGCGAGGGCCGGCGAGCACGCGCACGAGCCTTCCCGTGGACTCGCTGAGCTCGACGATCCTGGTCCCTTTCTGGCTGAGCACGAACACGTGGTGGCTGGCGACCACGATCGCGACCGGGACCTCCAGACGCACCTTGGGAGCGCTCACCACACGAAGCAGCTTCCCGTCCGCGGCGCGGATCTCGGTGACCGTGTTGCTCGAGGCGTTCGCCACCCACACCGCGGTCTCCGACACCGCAATGGCGTCGGAGTCGTCCAGCTGGTACTTGGCGCCACTGACGTTGCGCAGCTCGGTACCGTTCGATGTCCTGAGCTCCAGCACCGAGCTGGCCCCGGTGTTTGCGAGCCAGAGGTGCGAGGCGTTGCCCGCGAGCACCGAGGGCACCGACACGGCCACCTTGAGTCGAGGGGCGGCTCCAGCGAGCGTGCCCGTGCCCGCGATCAGGCCCGCCGCGACCACCGACACGACAAGCATCGACGCTGCGCGGCCGCGAGTGACCGGTCTGCTCACGGCTGCAACCGTAGATCGGGTCCCTGCGCTCTCTGCGACTCTTGGACCGGTGGCGTCAGCCAGGCGGGTTGGTGCTGGGGGTGCGGTGGTGCTCTGCGTAGTGGATCGGGTCACTCCTGATCTGCAGCAGACAGCCCGCCGCCGTGGCGATCATCTGGATCCAGGCGTCGTCGTCCGCTCCGCGCTGGTCGAGCTCCCAGATGACGCGGCCCATCGAGCTCATGTGCAAGAACAGGGACAGCGCGCGCGGCCGGACGCCTTCGCGCAGCCATCCGCGGTCCTCGAACTGCAGCGCGACGGAGTCGATGACGTCGAGGTACTTGCTGAGCGCGTCGCTCACAATCGCGAGCGACTCGGGGCGAGAGGCAGCCACGCCGAGGAGCTCGAGTCGCCGCCGTCGGGCTGCCGCGCGCTCGGGCGTGGACGAGGCACGTAGCGAGTCCACCAGTCGGTCGAGGAAGTCGTCCGGGCTGGTCGCCGCGGCAAGGAAGGCGGCCTGCTCGCGCGCGTCCTCGGGGATGCTCTCGATGAACTGGCGCTCGCGCGCGGCGCGGATCAAGCCCTCTCGGCTCTCGAAGTGGTGGTAGAGCGAGCCGATCGAGACGCTCGAACGGCGCGAGACCTCGGCTAGTCGGAGGCTCGCCTCGCCTCCCTCATCGAGGATCTGGGAGACGACCGACAGCGCGCGCTCAACGGTCTCTGCGCCACGTGTGCCTGCTCGATGCGCGGGATACTGGTGGTCAACCTGAGTGGCCATTTCCTCAACGCTTCCCAGGACGCCTGCTCTTGGCACCTCGTCGCACCGAGTGCGTCAACTCCGCCGCGCCTGAGAGCTCGCTCCTTGCGTGCCTCCGCCCGAGAATGGGCTTACAGGGACCGTAGCGGGAAGTGCCTCCAAGGCGGTCACGCGCCCGGCGTTGCGGGATCGAGGCAGGTGCGACACCTGCACCCGTGACGGAACAACTCGACTTCACTTGGCAGGCGAGGTGCCGGTTTGTCATCGCGAGGACGGTGTGCCGTCACGCGAGTGACCCACGAGTCACGTCACGAGGGCGGCGCTGCCGCCCTCGTGACGTGCCCGATCAGTGGGGCTTGCTCAGATGCTCGAGTTGTACGACTTGATGTCGCTGGTCGTCTGTGACGCAGCAGCCGCGAGCACCGAGGCGGGGGAGGGGTAGCTGCCTGAGAACAGGTTGACCTCTGCGGTGACCAGGTCGTTGCTCACCTGGTAGTAGCAGCCGAGCAGCGGGCCTGCGGTCGCGTTGTCGACCTTTCCTGAGCTGATCTCGGTGTAGGCCGCCCTCAGTGTCGGGTACTTGGCGTAGAAGGCCTTCATCGCAGGCTGCGACGCAGCGTCGCTGCGGATGGGGACATAGCCGGTGCCGACGTCCCACTTCGCCATGTTGACTGCGCTTGCCAGGTACTGCATGAACTCCCACGAGGCTGCCAGCTTGGCTGACGAGGCGTCGGAGCCCTTGGGGAGGAACAGCGCGTTGCCGCCCGGCTGGACGCCTCCGGTCACCGTCGGGGTGATCCGCGGCATCTGGGACACCCCGAGCTTCACGTTCGGGAACAGGGGCAGGTCAGCGAGGATGGTGCCGAGGGTCGCCGAGCTGTCGATCGTCATGCCGGACGCGCCGCTGCCGATCGCGTAGAGGTTGGCGTAGGCGGTCGTGATGGGGCCCGAGTTGGGGTTCGTCACGGCGTCGTGCCGCTTCACGATGTTCTGCAGCTCGGAGAACGCAGCCCTGCCGTTCGCGTCGTTGTACGCCGCTGCGGTTGCGCGGCCGGTCCGGCCGTTCTGGTTGTTCACGAAGAATGCGTTCGCCGTGCCCTGCCAGATCTGCAGGTACCACGGGTCGATCGCCAGCGACATGCCGTCGGTGTCCGTGTACTTCTTGCCCTTGTACGTGAAGGACTTCCCCTTCAGCTTCGCGGCGTCTGTCGCCATCTGGGCGACCGTCACGGGCGGTCCCTTGATGCCGGCTGCCTTGAAGCTGTTCTGGTTGTAGATGAGGATGGGAGCCGACACCGAGTACGGCAGGCCCTGGAGCTTGCCTGCGGACGTCTCTTCGAGGATCGTCTTTTTGGCGAACGTCCTGGTCGAGTACCTGGTGCCCGCGACGCACGTCGCGACCGGGATGATCGACTTCGAGTCGACCGCGCCCTGGGTGATGTACTGGTCGAGCATCACGACGTTCGGCTCGTTGCTCGTGCCGATCGAGCTCAGGTAGCTGTTCCAGGTCTGGACGTAGCCCCCGGACTGGTTGACGTCCGAGACGTGCACCTTGGTCTGGCTCTTGTTGAACGCCGTGACGATCTTTTGGATCAGCTTCTCGTTGTTGGAGGTCATGCCCTCCCAGAAGGTGATGTTGGTGGTGCCCTTCGGGATCGCCGATGCCGCGCAGTTCGTGGCGGCCGACGCCGACGTGGCCGCGAGCGGTCCGACGAGGGTGATGACGGCGAGCGAGGAGGCGGCGAGCGCGGCGCCAGCTCCCGCCCTGATGGTGCGGTGGAGTCTCATGTCGCCAGCCTTGCATACGCCTGCACGAAGAAATCCGCACTTCGGGCAGGTTCTGCGTGAACCGTTGGTGACCGATTGAGGCTGTCGCGCTACTTGACCGCTCCCGCGGTGAGGCTCCGAATCAGGTTCTTCCGGAAAAAGATGAGCAGGAGCAGCAGCGGCGCGAGCGAGATGATCGCCGCGGCGAGGTAGATGCCGGCCGTCTCGGTGGAGCCGCCGAGCCCCGCGAGCCCGATTGTCACGGTCTTTAGCGACGGGTTGACGTTGGCGATGATCGCCGGCCACAGGTACTGGTTCCACGCACCGAGGAAGGAGAAGACCGCGAGGGCAGCGATCACGGGGCGCGCGAGGGGGATCGCGATGCGCCACAGGAACCGCATGGGCCCGTAGCCGTCGATGACCGCGGCCTCGCGGAGCTCCTTTGGGATCTGCAGAAACGCCTGGCGGATCAGGAAGATCCCGAAGCCCGTGGCGAGGAACGGCGCGGTGAGCCCGAGGAAGTTCCCTTCCCAGCCGAGGTCGCGGACCGTCGTGTAGTTGACCGTTGCGGTGATCTCGAAGGGGATCATGACGGTGCCCAAGATGAGCAAGAAGAGCGTCCGGCGAAGTGGGAAGCGCAGGAACACGAACGCGTAGGCCGCGAGGACCGAGGTGACGAGCTGGGCGCTGACGATGATCCCGGTCTGGATGGCCGAGTTCACGAGGTAGTGGCCGAACCCGAACTGGGTGATCGCGTTCGAGAAGTTGCTGAACGCGGGGTGCGTGGGGACGAAGGCGGGCGGATTCGCGAGCAGCTGGGCGGGCTGGAGCAGCGAGTCGACGACGAGGACGTACACAGGGAACAAGACGATCACTGATCCGATGATCAGCCCGACATACGTCCAGAGCTTCGAGCGGCGCCGGCGGCGCGTCCGCTTGCGTCGAGTTCTCGCCGCGCGCTCCGCGGGCGTCTCGGCTGCCTTGACTTCGACGTCGAGCACGGCCTGCTGCTTCGCTGGCCCCAGGGCATTCGCTGGCTCGCGCTCGCCTGGGAGGTCAGCTGGCATAGTGCACCCTCTTTTCGAGGATGCGGAACTGTGCGACGGTGACGAGGAGCGTGATGAGGAACAGCGCGATCGAGAGGCACGCCGCGTAGCCGAAATTCCGGTTGTAGACGATCTCGTCGTAGATGAAGTTGATGAGCACGTTCGTGTGCGAGGACGTCGTGTACTGGTTGGTGATGATGATGTCGATCGCCCCGAAGCTCTGCAGCGCGAGGATCGTGCCCACGACCCCGCCGAAGAAGATCGTCGGTGACATGAGCGGGACGATGACCCGCCAAAAGACCCGCCACGAGCTCGCCCCGTCGATCCGGGCCGCCTCGAGCACCTCTTCAGGGAGGGACTGGAGCCCCGCGATCATGATGATGAACGAGAAGCCCATGAACTGCCAAGCCGAGATCCCCGCGATCGCCTCGATCGCCCACCCTGGGGACTGCTGGATGCCTGGTCCGGTGTGCACGCCCAGCCACTGCATGAGCCCGTTGGAGGGGCTGAGGATCGTCTCGAAGACGACCGCAGCGACGGCGATCGACGTGATTGCCGTCGAGGAGAAGACGACCTGGAAGAACGCACTGCCCCGCAGCTTCTGGTTGGCGAAGACGGCAAGGGCGAGCCCGAGGAACAGCCCGAGCGGCACCGCGATGCCCACGAAGATGAGTGTCGTTCGCAACGAGTCGAGGAACGGCGAGGACCTGATGATCTGGAAGAACTGAGACGCCCCGACGTACGGGTTCGGCGATCCCGGGTACGGGCCGGGGTGGTGCGCGGCGAGGTCGAAGTTCTTGAGGAACGGGAAGAACGTGAAGACGCCGAAGACCGCGAGCGCGGGGAGCAGCAGCGCGTAGCCGAGGGTGGCCTCCTTGGTGCGCGCGAGGCGCCTCGTGCGACGGGGTCGCGGCGGGATCGTGGCCGTCACAGAAGACACGGCCTTGTCAGCCGGGAACTCGAGCCCCGAGGTCACCCGGCCCCCTCCAGGCGGACGCCCGACTCGACGTCGAAGAGGTGCAGCGCCCCCGGCCTGTCGCTGACAGCCAGCTGGACCGGCTCGTCGGGTCCCGGCCTCGGCGCGTCGAAGGGCTGGCGCGCGATGAAGCGCTCGCCGGTCGCGAGCTCGCAGAGCACCAGGACGTCGGCGCCGAGGACCTCGATGAAGTGCGCAATTGCGGGGATGCCCGTCGTCGAGAGTGCGAGCGCCTCGGGGCGGACCCCGATGGTCACCGGACCGTCAGGGACGCCAACGGGCCCGAGCTCGGTGTCGCCGAGCATCGCGTTGCCGTCCAGGACGCTGCCGCGCGCGAGGCACATGCCGGGATTCCCGAGAAACGTCGCCACATAGGTGTTGACCGGCCGCTCGTAGAGCTCCACAGGTGGACCGATCTGCTGGAGCCGGCCCTCGTTCAGCACCGCGATGCGGTGTCCCATCGTCATCGCCTCGACCTGGTCGTGGGTGACGTACAAGACAGTCGTGCCGAGCCGACGCTGCAGCGACACGATGTCAGCCCGCGTCTGGAGGCGCAGCAGCGCGTCAAGGTTGGACAGCGGCTCGTCCATCAAAAAGACGCGTGGCTGGCGGACGATCGCCCTCGCGAGTGCCACCCGCTGGCGCTGACCGCCGGAGAGCTGGCCGGGCTTGCGCCCCAGCAGCTCGGTCAGCTGGAGGGTCCCCGCGGCGTCCAGGACGCGGCGGTCGCGATCGGCCTTGTCGAAGCCGCGTTGGCGGAGCGGGAAGTCGATGTTCTTGCGCACCGTCAGGTGCGGGTACAGCGCGTAGCTCTGGAACACCATCGCGATGTCCCGATCCCTCGGGGCAACGTCGTTCACGACATCCTCGCCGATGTAGAGCGTCCCGTCGGTCACGTCCTCGAGTCCGGCGACCGTGCGCAGCGCCGTGGTCTTGCCGCAGCCCGATGGGCCAAGCAGGACGAGGAACTCGCCGTCCTCGATCGTCATGGACAGCTGGTCGATGGCGCGCACGTCGCCGAACGACTTCGTCACGTTGTCGAATCTGACCTGCGCCACCTGCCCCTCCGAGCGCGGACCCTAGCCTCACTACGCTCGGAGCCACGGGGCCTGTGGCGCCGCGAAAGGAGTTCGTATGCCTGACGTCATCGTCGTTGGCGTGGATGGCTCAGAGAACGCGTGGCGCGCACTTGACTGGGCCGTGGCCGAGGCGACACTCCGCGGGGCCGGCCTTCGGATCGTGTGCTCGTTCGAGGACCCGGTGGCAACGGTCGGGATCGGGACCGCGTTCAGCGCTGGCGCGCCGATCACGGTCGACCCAGAGCTCATCGAGGACGCCGCGAAGGGCGTGGTCGACGAGGCACGTCGCCGGGTGGGCAGCGCGCTCGCGGTCGAGCTGGTGGCTCGCTGCGACCGCCCCGCGGCGGTGCTCTGCGAGGAGTCGCGCACGGCCGCCCTGCTCGTGGTCGGCACGCGCGGGCACAGCGCGATGGGGAGCCTCTTGCTGGGCTCGGTCAGCAACTACGTCGCTCACCACTCGTCGTGCCCGGTCGTCATCGTGCCCCACGAGGCGTGACCCTCGACGCGACGCATGCTTGCGTCGTCGACCTCGACGGCGTCGTGTGGCTCGCGGGCGCAGCGCTTCCTGGGGCGACTGAGGGCGTCGCCGAGCTTCGCCGACGCGGCATCGCGGTCCTGTTCTGCACGAACAACGCTGCTCCGACGATCGGCGAGCTGCGCGGACGACTGGCGGCGATCGGCATCGACGCCGAGACGACCGAGATCGCCACGTCGGCCCAGGCAGCAAGCTCGCTGCTGACGACCGAGGATCGAGCCTTCGTCGTCGGCGATGCCGGGCTCCGCGAGGCGCTTGCGAGCGCGGGGGTGAGGGCGGTCCAGCGTGACGCGACCACGGTCGTCGTCGGCCTCACGCGGCACTTCGACTATGACCTCTGCGACGTCGCTGCCTCGCTCGTCCGGTCAGGTGTGCGCTACGTCGCGACCAATGCCGACCCGACGCTGCCGACGCCCGACGGGCTCAAGCCTGGCGCCGGCGCGATCGTCGCAGCCATCTCCGCCGCGTCCGGTCGTGACCCTGAGATCGCGGGCAAGCCCTCGCTCGCGATGTGCGCGATGGTGACGAGCCGCGTCGCGGTGGGGGCCGTCGTGGGTGATCGTGCCTCGACGGACGGTCAGTTCGCTGCAGCGCTCGGCGTGCCGTTCGCCCACGTGGTCTCCGACGTCGACGATGCGCCCGCCGACGATGCGGTGCGGGCCACGACGCTGCTCGACGCGGTGCTGGCCCTGGTCGACGGCGAGCGAGCGCCCCGGCCCTCGACCGCTGGCGCCGACCGTTGAGCCCGACCCCGCGGCGCGCGCTCGATCGTGTGCTCGTGGACAGGGGCCTCGCAGAAGACCTGGACACCGCACGCGAGCTCATCGCAGCAGGACAGGTCCTCGTCGCAGGAGCGCCGGGGCTCACTCCGACCCGAGCCGTTGCAAGCACCGAGGTGGTCTCGCTCATAGAGCAGCCCCGCTTCGTCGGCCGAGGCGGCGAGAAGCTCGAAGCCGCCCTGCAGGCCTTCGGCATCGACGTGGCCGGCGGGCTCGCCCTTGATGTCGGGGCGTCGACCGGGGGCTTCACCGACTGCCTCCTCGTCCGCGGCATAGCGCGGGTGCTCGCGGTCGACGTGGGCACAAACCAGCTGCACGAGCGACTCCGCAAGGACCCCAGGGTCGTCAGCCTCGAGCGCACCAACGTGCGGGATCTCACCTTGGCACAGGTGAGAGCAGTGCTCGGCGCCCTGTCGACGATCGTCACGGTGGATCTCTCCTTCACGTCCCTCGTGCCGCACGCGCCGCACCTCGTCGAGCTCGCCTCGCATGACGCGTCGCTGATCGTGCTGGTCAAGCCCCAGTTCGAGGTGGATCGCGCGACGGCGTCGAGGGGGAGAGGCGTCGTGACCGAGCCGCGCGAGTGGCACGCGGTGCTGGAACGGGCTGCGTCAGCGTTCGAGCGATCCGGAGCGGGCATCATTGGCGTCATGGCCTCACCTCTCACGGGCGCGTCGGGCAACGTCGAGTTCCTCGTGCACGCCCGTCGAGGTGCGCCTGTGACCGGGGACGCCTCAGTCGACAAGATGGCGCGCGAGGCCATAGAGCGGGTGCCTGCCCGATGAGCGAGGTCCTCCTCGTCGTCCACGGGTCGCGAGACGACGCCGTCGCGCTTGCCGAGGCGACCGCGTCGCGGCTCGAGCTGCTGGGCGCGGTCGCGCGGATCATCCGCCTCGAGGGCCGACCCGTCGAGGCCAAGCTGCCAGCGGCCCCAATGAGCACGTCGCTCGTGGTGTCCCTCGGCGGTGACGGCACCTTCCTGCGCGCGTCGAGGCTCGCGCGAGCGGCGTCGTGCCCGGTGCTGGGCGTGAACTTCGGGCGCCTCGGCTACTTGCTTGAGGTCGCCCCCGAAGAGTTCGACTCGGTCCTGGACGCCGCCATCGACGGCAAGGCCTTGGTCGAAGAGCGCCTCGGCCTGCTCGTCGAGGCGCCGGGGATCACAGCGTTCGCGCTCAACGAGCTCGCGATCGAAAAGACCGTTCCGGGGCACATGGTCCGTGTCGGGACGTCCGTCAACGGCGAGCACCTGCTCACCTACGCCGCCGACGGGGTGATCGTGGCCACCCCGACCGGCTCGACGGCCTACAACCTGTCGGCCGGCGGTCCTGTCGTGTCGCCGGGGCTCGATGTCCTCTTGCTCACGCCCGTGGCACCCCACTTCACGATCGACCGGAGCATCGTGCTCGGGCCCCACGAGGTCGTGGAGCTCACCGTGCTGCCCGACCGCCCCGCCATGCTCGTCGCGGACGGCTCGCTGCTCGGCCAGATCGACCCTGGTACGACGGTGCGCGTCGCGCGCGATCCGACACCGGTGACCGTCGTGGTGGGCTCTCGCCACGGCGTCGGCGGGCGGCTGCGCGCGAGCCTCCGAGAGGGTCACCTCTGAGCGATGCTCGAGACGCTGCGGGTCCGCAACTACGGCGCTGTCGACGAGGCCGTGATCGAGTTCGAGGCAGGCCTCACGGTGCTCACGGGGGAGACCGGCGCGGGAAAGACGCTGCTCGTCGAGGCGCTCCACCTGGTCCTCGGCGGGGCCGATCGCCGACTGCCGGTGCGCAAGCCTGCGCTCCCGAGTCTCGTCGAGGCCGTCTTTTCGACTGACGCGGGCGAGGTCGTCCTCGCGCGAGAGCGCTCCGCGCAGGGTCGCCTTCGCGCCATGCTCGACGGTGCCACGGCGTCGGCCCAGGTGTTGTCCGACCGGGCGTCCGAGCTGTGCGAGCTGCACGGCCAGCACGAGCACCAGGTCCTCCGACGAGCCGGCGCCGCGCGAGTCCTCCTCGACCGCACCGCTGGCATCGACGACGGCGATGTCCAGCAGCTCCGTGCGGAGCGACGCGAGCTGGTTGCGCTCCGCGACCGCCTGGGTGGCGAGTCCGAGGTGCGCGCGAGGCGCCTCGAGGTCGCCCTGCACGACCGAGACGAGATCGACGCGGTCTCGCCGAGCGGCCCCGACGAGATCGAGCTGCTCCAAGAGGAGGCGACCGCCCTCGCCGAGCTCGTCGAGGCACGCGACGCCCTGCTCGCCGCCGCTGGCGCGCTCGAGGCCGACGGCGACGAGCCGAGCGCGGCCCAGCTGGTCGGCGGCGCCCTGTCCGCGCTGCCGCGGACGCTCACCGCTGCCCGCGAGTCGCTCACCGAACTCATGGACCAGGTGCGAGAGGTTCGCGGCGAGCTGCTGGCGAGCCTCCAGCGAATCGAGGACGACCCAGAGCGCCTGGCGCACCTGGACCAGCGGGTGGGGCGGCTCCGAGACCTTGTCCGCAAGCACGGGGACTCCCTCAGCGATGTGCTCAAGCGCCGAGAGATGCTCGATGACGAGGTGATCCGGCTCGAGTCCGACGACAAGATCGCGCTCGAGCTCGAGGGTCGACTCGCTGGGCTCCACGTGAGGCTCGGCGCCGAGGAGGCCTCGCTCCTCGAGCAGCGCGAGCGCGCCGCAGCGGTCCTGACGAGGAGCGTCCAGGATCGCCTCGGCGCGCTCGCGCTCGCGCACGCTCGCTTCGAGGCACGCGTCGAGGGCACAGCGGGCGAGCAGGTCCAGTTCCTCTTCGCCGGCTCGGGGGCGTTCGAGCCCGCACCGCTCGCCGACGTCGCGAGCGGTGGCGAGCTGAGCCGGGTGATGCTGGCGCTCACCCTCGCGTCACCGACGCGCGCGTCGTGCCTCGTGTTCGACGAGGTAGACGCCGGCGTGGGCGGCGCGAGCGCTCGCACGCTTGCGGCCTGCCTGGCAGAGCTCGCGACGGACCACCAGGTCGTCGTCGTGACGCACCTTGCCTCGGTGGCTGCGGCTGCCATGCACCAGGTCGTGGTGACGAAGAGCGAGACGCTCGGGGGAGCCGCCTCGATCCGTCAGCTCGACGGCGAGGATCGAGTGGTCGAGATCGCGCGGATGCTCGCGGGCGATCCGACCGACCCTGTCGCGATCGCGCACGCAGCAGGCCTGCTTGCGGGGGACTCCGCATTCGAGTGAGCGCGATCGTCTAGCGTGTCTTCGTGCGGGTCCACGGTGCCCCCGGCAGATGAGCAAGTTCGTCTTCGTCACCGGCGGCGTGTCTTCTTCACTCGGCAAGGGCCTCACCGCCGCCTCGCTCGGCCGGCTCCTCAAGTCACGCGGCCTGCGGGTCACGATGTGCAAGCTCGACCCCTATATCAACGTCGATCCCGGCACGATGAACCCCGGCGAGCACGGCGAGGTGTTCGTCACCGACGACGGCGGTGAGACAGACCTCGACCTCGGCCACTACGAGCGGTTCATCGACGTGGCGCTCAATCGGAACTCAAACACCACGACGGGGTCGATCTACTCGAGCGTGATCGCCAAGGAGCGCCGCGGGGACTACCTCGGCAAGACGGTCCAGGTGATCCCCCACGTGACCGACGAGATCAAAGCGCGGATCCACCGGCTGGGCTCCGAGGACACCGACGTCGTGATCGTGGAGATCGGCGGCACCGTCGGCGACATCGAGATCGTCCCGTTCATCGAGGCCATCCGCCAGTTCCGCCGTGACGTCGGGCCCACCAACGTCTGCTACGTCCACCTCACGCTGGTGCCCTACCTTGCCGCCAACGGTGAGCAGAAGACCAAGCCGACCCAGCACTCGGTCACCGAGCTGCGAAGCCGGGGCATCCAGCCGCATGTCATCGTGTGCCGCAGCGATCAGCCCATCTCAGAGGGCCTCAAGCGCAAGATCTCGCTGCTGTGCGACGTGCCGATCGAGGGCGTGATCTCAGCGATCGACGCGCGCAGCATCTACGAGATCCCCCTCGTGCTGCACGAAGAGGGCCTCGACACCTACGTGTGCGCCACGCTCGCGCTGGACGTGAGCGAGCGCCCGATCAATCTCGGCATCTGGGAGTCCATGGTCGAGCGCGTCGACGCTTCGGACCGCACGGTGCGCATCGGGATTGTCGGAAAGTACGTGAACATGCCCGATGCCTACCTCTCGGTCGCAGAGGCGGTCCGGCACGCCGGCTTCGAGCACCGTGCACGAGTCGAGCTGCACTGGATCGACGCCGAGCTCGTGCCCGAACACGTCGACGAGGAGCGCCTGTGCGCACTCGACGGCATCATCGTGCCCGGCGGGTTCGGCGAGCGTGGCGTCGAGGGCATGGTTGCCGCAGCGGGGATCGCGCGACGCTGCCAGATCCCGTACCTCGGGATCTGCCTCGGCTTGCAAGTGGCGGTCGTCGAGGTCGCGCGGAACCTCGCGGGGCTGGTGGGCGCCAACTCGACCGAGATCGACGCCACGACGCCGCACCCCGTCATCGCGCTCATGGCCGAGCAGACCGACGTCGTCGACAAGGGCGGCACGATGCGGCTCGGCGCGTACCCGGCGATGCTCGAGGCGGGCAGCCAGATCGCCAAGCTCTACGGCACCGAGGTCGTGTCCGAGCGGCACCGGCACCGCTACGAGTTCAACTCGCGGTACCGCCGCCGCCTGGAGGACGCGGGCCTGCGCTGCTCGGGCTCGTCGCCCGACGGCCGGCTCGTGGAGTTCATCGAGCTCCCTGAGCACCCCTACCTCGTCGGCACCCAGGCTCATCCCGAGTTCAAGTCGCGGCCCGACCGTCCCCACCCGCTGTTTCTCGGCCTCGTCGACGCCGCGCTCCAGCGAGCCGAGGGGCGTGACCCGCACCTGCTGGACGTCGCCACGCTCGGCTGACATGGCGTTCGCGCCGAAGGTCGTCTCGACCGAGCAGCTGGCCACGAGTCACGTCTTCGACGTCGAGCGGCTCGTCCTTGACGACGGCGGCTCGACCTTCACGCGCGAGGTGGTCCGTCACCGCGGCGCGGTCGCGATCCTCGCCTACGACGGGCGCCGCGTCGCGCTCGTCCGGCAGTGGCGCGCGCCGCTCGCCCGGGCGATCCTCGAGGTCCCCGCAGGCACCTGCGACGTGGACGGCGAGGAGCTCGAGGCAACCGGCCGACGCGAGCTCGAAGAAGAGGCTGGACTCCATGCCGGCAGGCTCGACTGCCTCGGGACGTTCTGGAACTCACCGGGCTGGAGCGACCAGGCGACGGTCATCTACCTGGCAACCGAGCTCACCGAGGTGCCCCGACGCCCCGACGGCCCCGAGGAGGACGCGATCGACGTCGTGTGGCTGTCCCTCGCCGAGGCCACGGCACTCGTCGGTGGCGACGAGCCGTGCGACTCGTCCACCGCCGTCGCGATCCTCGCACTCGTGGCTCGCCTCGCCTCGTGAGGGCGACGCTCCCGGCCCCCGCCGAGGAGTACCTGTCGTGGCTCGCCGTCGAGCGAGGTCGCGCAACCGCGACGCTCAGCGCCTATCGACGCGACATCGCCTCGTTCGTCGAGTTCTTGGAGGGTCGCCATCGCGCGCTCGAGGCGGCCACGACAAGCGACGTCGAGTCGTTCCTCGCGCGCGCCGAGCACTCGGCGCTCGCGCCGGCGACCGTCGCGCGCCTCAGCTCGGCGCTGCGCGGGCTCTACGGCTTCTTGCTCGACGAGCACCTCACCGATGTCGACCCGACGGCCCTGCTCGCGGCTCGTCGCGCCGGCACACGGCTCCCGGTCGTGCTGACCGAGTCCCAGGTGGGCGAGCTGCTGAGCGACCCTTCGAGCGGCTCGCCGGTCGACGTGCGCGACCGCGCGGTCCTCGAGCTGCTCTACGGGACCGGGATGCGGGTGTCAGAGCTGGTCGGGCTCAGTCTCGGTGACGTGGACTTCGATGAAGAGCTGGTCCGGGTCACGGGCAAGGGCGACAAGCAGCGCCTGGTGCCGCTCGGGCGCGGTGCCGCTCAGGCGCTGCATGCATGGCTCGACTCGGCAAGGCCTGCGATCCTCGAGGCGGTGCGCGAGTCGCGCGACGCGCACGCGTTCTTCTGCAACCTCCGTGGCCATCGACTCACCCGCCAGGGCGTCGACCTGGTCGTCCGGCGACACGCCTTGCGCGTCGGACTGCCGCCCGCAACGAGCGCGCACACGCTGCGCCATACGTGCGCGACGCACATGCTCGCCCACGGCGCGGACGTGCGCGTCATCCAGGAGCTCTTGGGGCACGCATCGGTTGCCACCACCCAGCGCTACACCAAGGTGTCCCCGGCGCACCTGGTCGAGGCGTATCGCAGTGCGCACCCGAGGGCCGGGGACGCCGCGGCGGCGACCTAGTGTGGGCTGATGCCAGAGTTGTCCCAGATCCAGTCGGAGGTCCTGGCGTCCGAGCGCGTGCGACTGCTGGCCCAGCTCGACGAGCTCGGCTTTGGGCCGAACGGCAGCCTCACGTATGACACGAACTTCGCCGACTCGTCCCAGGTGACCGCCGAGCGCGGCGAGGCCGAGCGACTCGCCGCGGACCTCCAGGAGTCCTTGGACGACGTCGACAAGGCACTCGAGCGGCTCGCCGAAGGCAGCTACGGCATCTGCGAGCGGTGCGGGAAGCCGATCTCTGAGGCGCGACATGAGGCCATGCCGACCGCCAGGCGGTGCCTCGACTGCGCGAAGCTGCCCTGAGCTCGAGTCAGAGCGTGGCTCGCTGCAGAGTTGGAGCGTCGAGCCCTAGCCCATGACCCTTAACACGAAGCTCGACATCGCGCGGTTCGCGATCCTCATTGTCTCGATCATCCTCCATGAGATCTCCCATGGCTGGGCTGCGCTCGCGCTTGGTGACGACACCGCCAAGCGAGCCGGGCGCCTCTCGCTCAATCCAATCGTGCACCTTGACCCCTTCGGGTCGGTGATCCTTCCCGGCCTGCTGATCCTGTCGGGCACGGGCTTCCTCTTCGGATGGGCCAAGCCCGTTCCGGTCAACGTCGGGCGGCTCCGCCACCCCCGCAACGACGCCGTGTACACCTCGATCGCCGGTCCTGCGACGAACCTCGTGCTCGTCGTCCTCGCCGGCATCGCGCTCCACGTGTTCCATCCCCAGACCTTCTGGCCTGTCGTGCTCCTCCTCTACGCCGGCCTGCTCAATCTGCTGCTGGCGTGCTTCAACATGCTCCCGATCCCGCCGCTCGACGGCAGCGCGCTGATCGAGCGGCTGCTGCCGCACAAGTGGTGGGGGCCTTACCTCGCGATCCGGCCGTACACGCTGATCCTGGTCTTCGGCATCGTGATCATCGGCCAGCAGACCGGCGCGTACAACCACGTCCTCAACGGCCTCGCAACCAGCTGGGCGAGTGCCGCCGGCTATCCGGGGTTCTTCGGACCCTAAGGCTCGAGCAGCCCCATCGCCGCCGCCGCGCGCGCGTAGGTGACCGACGCCATCTCGCTCGCCCGGTCCGCGCCGCGCACCAGCAGGCCGCGCACCGTCTCGGGGTCGCCGAGCAGCTCGTCGCGACGCGCCTTGATCGGCGCCAGCGTCTCGATCAGCGCCCCCGCGACGTCATCTTTGAGCGCCCCGTAGGTCTGGTATCGCCCCGCGACCGCCTTCGGGTCCTCGTCGGAGAGGGCGGCGAGGATCTCGAGCAGGTTGGCGACACCCGGCTTGTTGTCGCGGTCCCAGCGCACCTCGCCATCGGTGTCGGTGACCGCACGTCGGACCTTGTGCGCGATCGTGTCGGCGTCGTCGTACATGTTGACGGTGCCCTGGGGGGACAGCTCTGACTTGGACATCTTGCGGGTGGGGTCCTGGAGGTCCATGACCCGGGCCGCGAAGGTCGGGACCATCGCCTCGGGGACGACGAAGGTCTCCCCGAAGCGGTTGTTGAACCGCTCGGCGAGGTCCCGCGCGAGCTCCATGTGCTGACGCTGGTCGTCGCCCACGGGCACCACCTCGGTGTCGTAGAGGAAGATGTCGGCCGCCATCAGCACGGGGTAGGTGAGGAGCCCGCCGCGCACGACATCGGCGCGATCGGACTTGTCCTTGAACTGGGTCATGCGACGCAGCTCGCCGAAGGTGGCAGTGCACTCGAGCAGCCAGCACAGCTGCGCGTGCTCAGAGACGTGGCTCTGGACGAAGATCGTGCAGACCTCGGGATCGAGGCCCACGGCGAGCAGCCCGACGGCGACCTCGAGCGAGCCGCGCTGCAGCTCGGCGGGGTCCACGTCCTCGGTCAGGGCGTGCAGGTCGACGACGCAGTAGAGCGCGTCTTCGTTCTGCTCGCGCACCCAGTTGCGAAGCGCCCCGAGGTAGTTGCCAACCTGAAGCTGCCCGGAGGGCTTGATGCCCGAAAAGATGCGCGCCATCGCGGAAGCCTAACAATGGGGTCCGCTCGCACCTCGATGCGACGCGACGAGTCGGCGTCGCGAGGCGCGAGCAGCGTCGACGCCACGACACCATTGAGTAGGGTCGACGCATGGCTCTCGAGGTCGATGCCCCGACCTACGTCGGCCCGCTCGACGTGCTGTTCCAGCTCGTGAGCAGCCACGAGGTCGACATCCTCGACATCCCGCTCGCCCCCGTCGTCGACGCGTTCGTCGCCCATCTCCGAGAGCGGCGCGAGACCTGCTCGATGGACGAGCTGAGCGAGTTCCTCCTCTACGCCGCCCTGCTGATCGAGCTCAAGAGCCAGCGCCTCCTGCCCGGACCCGACGACACCGACGCCGACGAAGAGACCATCGGCTGGGAGGAGCGCGACGTGCTCTTGGCCCGCCTGCTCGAGCTTCGCGCGTATGCCGCGATCGCCGATGGGCTCGCTCGCAGCCTCGAGGACGCCGGGCTCTCGGTCGCCCGGGTCTCGGGCCTGGACGACACCGTCGAGATCCACGCGCCTGACCTTCTTGCTGGCGTGACCGCCCTCGACCTCGCTGCGGCCTACCTTCGCGGCATCGAGGACCGGCCCATGGTGCCCGTCGCGCTCGACCACGTGACGGTGGAGACCATCACCGTCGCCGAGACCGTCGTCGAGCTCGCCCGGTCGCTGCCGGCTCGCGGGGCGCTGTCGTTCCGTGAGCTGATCGCAGGGCTCACCGACCGCATCGAAATCATCGTACGGTTCCTCGCGGTGCTCGAGCTCTGCAAGCTCGGCCGCGTGGCCCTCGGGCAGGGCACGACCTTCGGCGAGCTGCAGATCCGCTGGGTGCATGACGCCGACGAGTCCCTCGACCTCGGACTGGTGGACGACTATGCGGGATGACGAGCTGCGCTTCGCCCTCGAAGCGATGATCACCGTCGCGATCGAGCCGGTCCCGGCCTCGGCGCTGGCCGACCTGCTCGACTGCGACGAGCACGTGGTCGTCGACGCGCTCCGGCGTCTCGCCGACGAGCTTGCGAGCGAGCGACGCGGCTTCCAGCTCAAAGAGACCGCGTCGGGATGGCAGTTGGCGACGCACCCCGACGCCCACGACCACGTCCAGCGATTCGCCAACCGCGACGTCTCGCACCGACTGTCGACCGCCGCGCTCGAGACGCTCGCGATCGTCGCGTACCGCCAGCCCGTCTCGCGTGTCCAGATCGGCGCGCTGCGCGGCGTGAACGCCGACGGCGTCGTGCGACTGCTCGAGCAACGGGGGTACATCGAGGCAAAGGGGCGTGCCGACGGCCCAGGCCAGCCTGTCCTGTTCGGCACAACCGAGTTGTTCTTGGACCGTCTCGGGCTGCGCTCGCTCGACGAGCTCGCACCCATAGACGAGTTCTTGGCCGGCCTCGACGAGGCCCGGGCGCTCGCGGGCGAGCTCACGGAGCGCTAGGCCGTGGGCGAGCCGTGGGTCGACGGCGAGCGTCTCCAGAAGGTCCTCGCCCGCGCCGGCTACGGCTCCCGACGTCGTTGCGAGGAGCTGATCGAGCAGGGCCGCGTCCACGTCGACGGCCAGGTCGCCCGCCTAGGGCGGCGCGTCCATCCCGACGTCGACCGGATCACCGTCGACGACGCGCCCGCGCCGACCGCGCCCGGCAAGGTCTATTACCTGCTCAACAAGCCCCCCGGCGTGGTCACCACGGCGAGCGACCCCCAGGGGCGCCCCACGGTGCTCTCGCTCGTGCCGACCGAGCCACGAGTCTTCCCCGTCGGCAGGCTCGACCGGGCCACCGAGGGGCTGTTGATCCTCACCAACGACGGCGACCTCTCCCAGCTGCTCAGCCATCCCTCCCACGGGGTCGTCAAGGAGTACCTGGCCGAGGTCCACGGCGACCCATCGCCCAAGGCGATCCGGCTGCTGCGAGAAGGCGTGCTCCTCGACGACGGGGTCACCGCCCCGGCGAGGGTGAGCCGCGTCGCACCCGGGCTCATCCGCATCGCGATCCACGAGGGGCGCAACCGCCAGGTCCGGCGCATGTGCACGGCCGTCGGCCACGAGGTGCGGCGCCTCGTTCGCACGCGGATCGGACCAGTCGCCGACACCTCGCTGCCGCCAGGTGCCTACCGGGAGCTCACCAACGCCGAGGTGCGCCGGCTTGGTGAGGCCGCGGTCGGCTCCTCGGCGACGGTGTCGTGAGCCAGCTCTGAGGATGCCAATCGCACGTCGAGCGAACGGGTCGCCCGCCGCGCGGTCCTCACTGGCGCTCTTCACTACGCTGCGGCCATGCCCTCGTCGGTGCGCGCGCTGCGAGGCGCGACGACGGTCGAGGCGGATTCCGCGCCCCAGATCACCGATCGCACCACTGAGCTGCTCTCGCGAATGCTCGAGGCGAACGGCGCGCAGCTGGACGACCTGATCTCGGTGCTGTTCACAGCCACGCCCGACCTCTCAGCCATGTTCCCCGCCACAGCGGCACGCGAGCTCGGCTTCGGATCCGTCCCGCTCCTGTGCGCCACCGAGATCGCCGTCAGGGGAGCGACACCAAGGTGCATCCGTGTCCTCATCCACCTCAACACCGAACAGCCTCGCGACGCGCTGCACCACGTCTACCTCCACGGCGCGAGCCAGCTGCGCGATGACCTCCCCGTCTGACGAGGCCCGGCGAGCCCACGTCGTCGGCCTCGGGCTGATCGGCGCCTCGATCGCACTCGGGCTGCGCGCGGCGGGCTGGAAGGTGACGGGAGAGGACCAAGCAGAGGCGACCGCCGCCGAGGCAGTCGAGCTCGGTGCCATAGATGGGACCGAGCGGCATTCGGCGACCTCGGTCGTCGTCGTGTGCGTGCCGTCCTCGGACGTCGTGTCCGTCGCGCGCCGCCAGCTCTTGGGCTCCTCTCACGACCTCGTCGTGACCGACGTCGCGGGGGTGAAGGCTCGCATCGTCGAAGCCGTCGACGACGCCCGCTTCTTGGGGGGCCACCCCATGGCGGGCTCCGAGCAGCACGGCGTTCGCGGCGCGCGAGCCGACCTGTTCGTGGGCGCCTCCTGGGTGCTCACGCCGACGTCATCGACCACCCCGGAGCACTACGCGGTGGTCGTCTCGATGGTGCGCGACCTCGGTGCGACGGCCCTTGCGCTCACTGCCGCTGACCACGACCGCCTCGTGGCGATGGTGAGCCACGTGCCCCACCTCGTCGCGGGCGCGATGATGAACGAGGCCGCGCAGCTCGCCGAGAGCGACGGGGCGCTCCTGCGCCTCGCGGCCGGCGGCTTCCGCGACATGACCCGGGTGGCCGCGGGACATCCCGCCATCTGGCCCGACCTGTGCGTCGACAACCGCGACGCGATCCTCGCGGGCCTCGCAGCACTTCGCGGCAGGCTGGCAACGCTCGAGGCGGCGATCGCGGGCAAGGATCGCGCGACGATCCTCGCCGAGCTGTCGTCAGCCAGCGCGGCGAGGCGCAACCTGCCGTCGTCCACGCCCGACCCGACCCAGCTGGCGGTGCTCCGCGTCCCGGTCCCTGACCGGCCCGGCGTCCTCGCCGAGGTCACGACAGTCGCGAGCGACGCGAATCTCAACATCTATGACCTCGAGATCGCCCACTCCCAGGAAGGGAACGCCGGCGTGCTGATCATGGTGCTCGACGAGGCCGCGGCGCCCGTGCTCGCCGCGGCCCTCGAGGCCCGGGACCTCAGGACGTCGGTCGAGCCGCTTTGACCCTCGACCCAGGCGTGCCCGAGATCATCGAGGTTGCACCCGCGCGCTCGCTGCGCGGCGTCGTGCGCACCCCGGGGGACAAGTCGATCTCGCACCGCGCGATCCTGCTCGCTGCGCTTGGCGAAGGGCGGTCCTCGATCGAGGGCCTGAGCGATGGCGACGACGTCAGCCGCACCATCGCGTGCGTCCAGTCGCTCGGAGCGGCCGTTGGACGCTCCGAGGGCGGCCGCGTGGACGTCGAGGGGGGACGCGACCGGCTGCGCGCAACCGGCGACATCCTCGACTGCGGCAACTCGGGCACCACGATGCGCCTCGTGTGCGGTGTCGCCGCGACGATCAGCGGCTCGCACCGCCTCGACGGCGACGACTCGCTTCGGCGTCGGCCCATGGATCGCGTGGCGGTCCCGCTGCGCTCAATGGGGGCGGCGATCGAGTGCGCGGGCGCGCGCTGCACCCCCCCGCTCGAGGTTCACGGCGGCCCTGTCCGTGCGATCCGATACGAGCTGCCGGTCGCCAGTGCCCAGGTGAAGTCGGCGATCCTCTTTGCAGGGCTCGCCGGCGACGGCCCCACGACGGTGATCGAGCCCGTCTCGACGCGGACCCACACCGAGTCGATGCTGCTCAAGGCCAAGGCACGGATCGAGGTGGCGGTCCGTCCCGACGGCAGGCACACGACGGTGTGGCCCTCGAGCCTCGCGCCCGTCCACTGGCACGTCGCGGCCGACCCGTCCCAGGCCGCCTTCCTCGTTGTCGCCGCCGTGCTCGCTCTCGACGGCGAGGTCGAGGTCCGCGACGTCGACGTCAGCGAGGAGCGGATCGGCTTCGTTCAGGTGCTCGCCCGGATGGGCGCCCAGGTCGTGACCCGCGTGCGACGCGGCGAGCAAGGCGACCTGCTCGCCTCGTCAGCGTCGCTCATCGGCACCGAGGTGCACGCAAGCGAGCTGCCGTCCCTCGACGAGGTGCCGATCCTCTCGGTGGCTGCTGCCGGCGCGACGGGCACCACGACGTTCCGCGACGTCGCAGAGCTCCGGGTAAAGGAGTCTGACCGTCTCACCGCGACCGCGCGGCTCGTGGTCGCGCTCGGTGCGACCGCCGCCGTCGAGGGCGACGACCTCACGATCGTGGGGCTCGGTGGTCCCGGGCGCTTCACCCGCCTCGAGTTCGACGCGAAGGGCGACCACCGCATGGCCATGGCAGCGGTCGTCGCCGCGACCGTCGGCGCGGGCGGCGTGGTGGGTGGCTTCGGGGGCGTGGCGACCAGCTATCCCGGCTTCTTGCGGGACCTAGCATCGCTTCGATGACCGAGCCACTTGTCGTGGCGATCGACGGCCCCGCTGGCTCGGGCAAGTCGACCGTCGCGCGCGCCGTTGCTGCCCGACTGCGCCTCCAGGTCCTCGACACCGGCTCGATGTACCGAGCGGTGACAGCGCTCGCGCTCCGCGCGGGGATCGACCCCGGCGATGCCGAGAAGGTCGCGCTGCTCGCCACCCAAGTCGAGCTCCAGGTGGGCGATCGGATCATCGCCGACGGCGTTGATGTCACCGACTCGCTGCGCGCTGACGCGGTCAACGAAGCGGTCTCGGTCGTCGCGTCCATCCCCGAGGTTCGCCGCGAGCTGGTCGAGCGCCAGCGTGCCTGGGTCATCGAGCATGGCGGGGGCGTCGTCGAGGGTCGCGACATCGGCTCGGTCGTCTTTCCCCAGGCGCCAGTCAAGGTGTACCTCACCGCGGCGCACGACGAGCGAGCGAGGCGGCGCGGCGACGAGGCTCCCGAGAGCGTGGCGAGACGAGACGAGCTCGATGGCGGTCGGTCGGTCTCGCCCCTCGTGGCGGCGAGCGACGCCCACGTCCTCGACACCACCGATCGGGCGATCGATGACGTCGTCGAGGAGATCCTGTCGTGGCTGTGAGGGTGGCGTTCGAGCCGAATCCCCGCCGGACCCTCGGCTATCGGGCGTTCCGCACGACCGTGCGCGCGCTGTGGGGCGCGTACTTCCGTCCTGCGGTGACCGGGACCGAGCGGGTGCCGACGAGCGGGCCGTACATCATCGCGCCGATCCACCGCTCGAACGCCGACTTCGCCTTCGCGATCTACGTGACGGAGCGCAAGACGTTCTTCATGGCGAAAGACGACCTGTGGAAGTCCAAGCTGCTGGGTGACTTCGTCGGATCCATGGGCGCGTTCCCGGTCACGAGAGGGATCGCGGACCGCACCGCGCTCAGCGCCGCCGAAGCGGTGCTCCGCGCAGGCCAGCCCCTGGTCCTGTTCCCTGAGGGCACCCGCCAGGAGGGCCCGACGGTCGGCGAGCTGCTCGAGGGCGCGTCGTTCCTCGCCGCTCGCACGGGCGCGCCGATCGTGCCCGTCGGCATCTCTGGCACAGACCGCGCCCTGCCGAAGGGCACCAAGGTCCCACGGCCAGTGAAGGTGCGGATCGTGATTGGCGAGCTCGTGCCCGCCCCGGTCTCAAACGACGGCGCCCGGGTGCCGCGCAGCCAGCTCGCAGCCACAACCGCGCGTCTCAAAGACGCCCTGCAGGACGCCTACGACCAGGCCTGCGGCAGGCTCAGCGCTCCCGCAGCCAGGTCCTGACGACCACGTTGAGGTAGCGGAACCCGTAGAGCCAGTTCGCGCCCTTCTTCGTGATGCCCGACTGGCGCGGGTACCAGACCGTCGGTCGCTCGGTCACCCGCCAGCCCCGCTTGATGCAGGTGATCAGGAGCTCGGAGGTCTGGTACTGCTCCTGGACGAGCCGGTCGACGACGTCGGCGAGCATGGCGACGCGCAGCGCGCGGTAGCCGTTCGAGGTGTCCGTCAGGTGCGAGCCGGTGAGCAGGTTCATGAGGAACGAGAAGACCACCACGCCGGACTTGCGGAACTGGTCGGTCGTCGTGTCGGTGCCGAGACGGCGCGACGCCAGCACGAAGTCAGCCTCGTCGTCGATGAGCGGCTGGAGCATGACGGGGATCTCCTCGGGGGAGTTCTGCCCGTCGGCGTCCAGCGTCACGACCCACTTCGCACCGCGGTCGATGCAGAAGCGGTAGCCAACCTGCAGCGCGACGCCATGGCCAAGGTTGACCGGGAACTCGATCGTGATCGCGCCGGCCTTCCGGGCAATCTCGGCGGTCTGGTCCTCGCCGCCGTCGACCACGACGATGGTCGTCAGCGCGACGCCGCAGGCGGTCTCGGGGATCTGGGCGAGCACGTCGCCGATCGCACCCTCCTCCTCATAGGCGCACACGAGGACCGCGGCCTCGGTGAGGTTCACCTCGCCCGAGCGGGCCTCCAGGTCCTCCATCGCCTCGGTGATGACATGGCGGCGCAGCGCGGCAATGCGCCTTGCCTCGAGGTCAGTCAGGGATGCGTTCATCGGTTCCTCTCGTCGTCGCGATGGGGGGCGCAACGCCCGTCACCCGGGGCGCCCCAATATTCTCGCACTTTGCGGGCACCCGGCAGGTGGCTCAGGCCCCCACGCCCTCGAGCACCGCTGCCGCGTGGAACTCGCGATCCCGGGCAACGGGGTCCCCCGGGGGCTCGGGGATGTCGCAGAGCACGGCGATCGCGGCTGCGACGGTTCGCAAGAGCTCGCGCAGCTCGGGGGGCGGCGGGAAGTACTCGTCCTCCTCGGTCGCCACCACAGTGCGCACCCCGCGCCGCGGATCGAGGCGCTCGATGACCTCGGACACGATCGAGTCGGGGGCAGACGCGCCGGCGGTGACACCGATCACGCCCTCGAGGTCCGCCGGCAGCTCGGCGGCGCCGTTCACCCGCAGCACCCTCGGGCAGCCCGACGCGCTCGCGACCTGGGCCAAAGCGACGGTGTTGGACGAGTTGGCCGAGCCGATCACGATGACGACGTCGGCGACCCTTGCGATCTCGCGCAGGGCGCTCTGGCGGTTGGTCGTGGCGAAGCACAGGTCCGATCGATTTGGCATCCACAGGTCCGGGAAGCGCTCGACCGCCTTGGCGCGCAGGTGCTGCCACTCGTCGAAGCTGAGCGTGGTCTGGCTCAACAGCGCCACGGGTGCGTCGCCCACCTCGAGATCGTCGAGGTCCTCGTTCGACTCGATGAGGTGGACGGACTCAGGGGCGACAGCCATTGTCCCGACGGCCTCTTCGTGGCCGGCGTGCCCAACGTACAAGACGGTGTAGCCCTTGGAGGCTCGGACCTTGAGCTCGTGATGGACCTTGGTCACAAGGGGGCAGACCGCGTCGACGACAGCGCCGCCGTTGCGCTGGGCGAGGCGCACCACCTCGGGCGGCGAGCCGTGCGCGCTCAGCATGAGCGGGGCCCCGGTCGGGACGTCGGCCACGTCGTCGACGAAGATCACCCCGCGCTCGCAGAAGTGGTCCACGACGTGGCGGTTGTGGACGATCTCGTGGTAGCAGTACACGGGCGGCTCGAACACCGAGACCATCCAGTCGAGCGCCTTGATCGCCTTTTCCACCCCGGCGCAGAAGCCGCGAGGCGAGGCGAGCAGCACCTCATCCACCGGCACGCTCCCATGGTACGGGAGGTCTCGAGCCGCCGGTTCGTAGGCTGGTCCGGTGGAGCACCCCGTCGTCACAGCGGTCCTCGAGGGCTCTGCGGCCCATGGGGCCGGCATCTTGGTCGGCGAGCGGCTCGTAGAGATCGACGGCCACGTCCCCACTGACGTCATCGACTACCAGCGCCGAACTGACGGCGGGCGCGTCTCGCTGCTGGTCGAGGGCGACGACGCGGCCAGGCGGGTCGTCGTCGTGGACAAGCCCGCAGGCACCCCGCTCGGGCTCGCGGTCGCCTCGGCGGTCTTCGACCGCGTCAGGACGTGCGACAACCACTGCCCGTTCTGCTTCATCTACCAGTTGCCGAAGGGGATGCGCCGCAGCCTCTACGTAAAGGACGACGACTACCGGCTCAGCTTCCTCTATGGGAACTTCACGACGCTCACGCGATTCACGGAGCTCGACGTCGAGCGGGTGCTGGCCGAGAAGCTGAGCCCCCTGTACGTCTCGATCCACACGACCGACCCCGAGCTGCGCGCGACCATGCTCCGGAACCCGAGAGGTGCGACGAGCCTTCGATGGCTCGAGGTCCTCTTGGACCACGGGATCGAGGTGCACGGCCAGGTCGTGCTCTGCCCCGGGATCAACGACGGGCCGGCGCTCGAGCGCACGCTGCTCGACGTCCTCGACCAGTACGCCGCACTCGCCTCCCTCGGGATCGTGCCGCTTGGCCTGAGCGACTACTCGACCGAGGCGTCGCTGCGCGCCCACACCAAAGCGGAGGCGCGCGAGGCGCTCGACATGGTGGAGGACTACCAGCCGCTGTTCCAGCGCCTCCTCGGGCGTCGCCTCGTGCACGCGGCCGACGAGCTCTACTTGGTGGCCGAGCGACCCCTGCCCGCCGTCGAGGCGTACGACTCGATCGACCAGGCCGAGAACGGCATCGGGATGTGGGCGGACTTCGAGCGGTCCTTCTCGCGGCGCCGCGGCACCCTCGCGGTGCGCCCGGGGTTCTTCCAGTCCGTCGACGGTGCCCCCGCGATCGGCTACCGGGCCCCACACGGGGCCCTGACAGCGTCGGGTCGCGACCCGCTCGCGCGCGTCGTGGTCGTCACCGGCGCCTACGCGGCGCCCCTGCTCGGCTCGCTGCTCGAGCGATCGGGGTTCGGCGGCGTCGATGTGATCGCGGTGCAGAACCGCTTCTTCGGCGGCAATATCGCCGTCGCCGGCCTCTTGTGCGGCCAGGACGTCGCGTCGGCGATCACCAGCGACGGCGAGGGCGCGACGTACCTTCTCCCGGACTCGTGCGTGACGAACTCGAGGTTCCTCGACGGCGCCGAGCTCGCGTCGCTGCCAGGCGACGTCCGGGTCGTGCAGGCCGACGGGGCGGCCCTGCGCCGCGAACTCGAGTCCCTCTCGGCGCACCGATAGCGTTCGAAGGTGACACCTCGCGTTCCCACCGTGGTCGTCGCAGGCCGCCCCAACGTCGGGAAGTCCTCCCTCGTGAACCGGTTGGCCGGACGTCGGATCACGGTCGTCGAAGAGCAGCCGGGGGTCACGCGGGACCGAAAGGTCGTCCCCATCGAGTGGTCCGGCGTCGCCTTCGACGCCGTCGACACCGGTGGCTGGCAGTCCGGCGGCACCGAGCTTGACACCAAGGTCTCCGAGCAGGCCGCCAAGGCCCTGGAGGGCGCGGACCTCGTGCTCTTCGTCGTCGACGTGACCGTCGGGCTCACTGACGACGACGTCGCCGCCGCCCGGGTCGTCCAGCGCAACGCGAGCCGCGTGCTGCTCGTCGTGAACAAGGTCGACGACACCTCTCGAGAGTCGGCCGTCTGGGACTTCGTCTCGCTCGGGCTCGGTGAGCCCCACCCGATCAGCGCGCTGCACGGCCGCTTGGCAGGGGACCTGCTGGACGCCATTGTCGAGGCGCTGGGCGAGTCGGCTGCGGCCGCAGGCGAGACCGATGTCGACGACGCGTCCGGACCGCTCCGCGTCGCGATCGTCGGGCGCCCGAACGTGGGGAAATCCACGCTGTTCAACGCCCTGCTGGGCGACGACCGCAGCATCGTGCACGACCTGCCGGGGACGACCCGCGACGCCGTCGACACGGTCGTCGAGACCGAGGCAGGCACCATCTGCTTCGTCGACACGGCGGGGATGCGCCGGCGCGCGAGGACCGAGGCGGGCCTCGAGACCTACGCGGTGATCCGGAGCCTCGAGGCTCTCGACCGCGCGGACCTCGCGCTCCTCGTCATCGACGCGACCGTCGGGGCGACCGCCCAGGACCAGCGCCTCGCCGAGCGCATCGCCGCGTCCGGCTCGCCGTCGGTCGTGATCCTCAACAAGTGGGACCTTGTCAAGACCGACGACCGCAACGACGTGCTCGCGTCGGTCTCTGACCGACTCGCGTTCCTCGGGGACGCCCCGGTGCTCAAGGTCGCCGCCAACCTCGGCCGCGGCGTGCACAAGGTGCTGCCCGCCCTCACCGATGCAGCCGAGGACTACCACCGGCGAGTCCCGACCGGCCCGCTCAACCGCGCGCTCCGCGACCTCCAGGTGCACCATGCCGCGCCCGGCGCACGAGTCCGCTACATCGTCCAGGGCGCGATCGACCCTCCGACATTCACGCTGTTCTGCTCGGCACGACTGCCCCAGACCTACCTCCGCTACATCGAGCGCGGGATCAGGGAGCGCTTCGACCTCGGCTCGACCCCGCTCAAGCTTCGGGTGCGGGTCGACTGAGGTGCCCTGGTGCGACACGTGTGATCGGCTCGTTGCCGACGACGACCTCGTCGAGGGCGCGTGCCCGACCTGCAGCACCGAGCTGGCCGAGCCGGAGCGACGCCCGGTGTCGTTGCGCTTCAAGTTCCTCATCGCCGCGACGGTCATCTACCTGATCTGGCGCTGTGTCCAGGGCGTGCAGTGGCTGACGCATCACGCATGACACGCGGCGACACCGCTTCGCTCGCCTAGGTTCTGCGCGTGCCGCTCTACGCACTCGGGGACAAGTCCCCCGTCATCCACCACGAGGCGTTCGTGCATCCCGACGCCGTCGTCATCGGCGACGTAACCATTGGCGCCCGCTCGTCGGTGTGGCCGAGCGCGGTCCTGCGAGGTGACTACGGCCGGATCATCGTCGGCGAGGAGACGAGCGTCCAGGACGGCACGGTGGTGCACGCCGTCCCGATGTTCCCGACGGTCATCGGGTCGCGCTGCGTGGTCGGACACGTCGCGCACCTCGAGGGCTGCGAGCTCGAGGACGAGTCCCTGGCCGGCTCGGGGTCGGTCATCTTGCACCAAGCTCTGATCGGGACCGGGGCGACGGTCGGGGCCAACGCGGTGGTCCCGAACGGCATGCGGGTCCCGGCTGGCTCGCTCGCGATCGGCGTGCCGGCCATCGTCAAGGAGGGACGCTCGAACCTCGAGCTCATCTTGGCGTCGGCCGCCACGTACGTGACGAACGCGCAGCGATTCAAGACCGAGCTGCGGCTCCTCGGCTGACTTCGCTAGGCGATGTCCGTGTCGTGCACGGGCAGGCTGTGGGTCCCACGGAGGTTGGAGGGCGCGAAGAGCGGCTGGACCCCCGCGAGGGACCAGTCGGTCCGCGGGCTCGTGAACAGCACGTGGAAGCGCTCGATGATGGCGTCGTAGTTCGCCCGCCACCCGACGAAGTCGAGCCACGCCGCGTCGTGGTCGGGCAGGACGGGCACCCCGCTCGCGACCAGGTGCCCGAGCACGGTCTCGAACTCATCGCGCGAGATCGAGATCGTCATCTCGGCGTCAGGGTCCGTGGGGTACGGGACGCGGAAGTAGTCCGCCAGCCCGCGCAGCGCGAGCCAGCCCGAGCGGATGCACAGGCCCGCAGTGGCCGAAGCGGGCTTGTCGATCGCGGCGTTGTAGAGAGAGGCGGCGTCGAGCACCGCTGTCGCAGAGCCGACCCAGGTCTGGCCTCGGATCGGCGTGCGGTAGTAGTTGAGGATCGTGAGTGTCGAGTGCGTCTCGCGCAGCTCGATGAACCACGACTCCCATTCGCGCCAGAGGTCGTCGAGCAGCTCATAGGAGGCGACGCTCTGGGCGATCTCCAAGATTCCCCACGGCGTCGCCGGCACGCCCGCTCGCACCGACAGCCGCGAGACGGACATCTCGCGGCGCTGGAACGCCGCGTAGATGGTCGGGATGAAGGCGATCAACAGCGCCAAGAGTGTGAGCCCGATGGCCGCCTCGCCATAGCTGAGGGCGAGCTCGCCGGGTCCGCGTGCCGCCGCCGTGCCGAGCGTGAACAGCGACGAGCCTGACAGGACGAGACCTGTTGCGAGGTTGCGCGCGCCGGCCGCCACGAAGAGCAGCGCGAACGCGACGAGCATCATCAAGAGCCACGTCGCCTGGTAGCTGAGCAGCAGGACCGGCGGGTACATCGCGAGGCGCCGGTCGCGCTCGGCGTAAGAAGCACGGGGCGGCGCGAGCAGGCGGAACCACCAGCCGACGGCCTTGCCGATAGATCGGCTCAGCCGCACGCTCGCCACGCGGGGGAGCAGGAACGTCCGCACCGCGGCATCGAGCACGAGGAGCACGATCGACGCGCCCAGCAGCCCCGCTGTGACGCGCAGCCAGACGCTCACGTGGGGGCGCTTCCCCGATGCGCCGCCCAGCCGGCCACGCCCAGCGTCGCGGAGGGATCGGCCGCGCTAGCCGCCAATCCCGCCCTTCTGCTGCTTCTTCTGCTGCTTGGCCTGGCGCTTCTCTTTGATCGACTTGGTCGGCGGCTTCTTCGTGCTCGGCCGCTGCGGCGTCTTGCCTGCCATTGCCTTCTCCCCGTGAGGTGGTCGTAGAGCCGCCCTGATTCTGACAAGACGCTCGCCTTTAGTCCACCACAGCTGCCGGTCCGCCCTTGGGACTGCCTGCAGAGCCTGCGCGCAGAGGGCTGGTCCTCCCGTAGAGTGCCGCGCGATTCTCGATTCCCAAGGAGGAAGCGATGACGGTGCTCGAGCGAAAGAACTTCGACTCACCCGATGAGTCACGGGACTTCGTGGCGCACGGGAGGCTCGAGGTCCTGCGCCTCGAGGCTGGCACCGTCCGGCGCGCGACCTATGAGCCGGGATGGCACTGGTCCGAGCACGTGGGGCCGCTCGCCGGCTCGACGACGTGCCGGGCCACGCACTTCGGCGTGGTGCTCTCCGGCAGCCAGGCGGTTCGGCTCAACGACGGCGCAGAGATCGTGCTCACCGCCGGCGACGTCTTTTCGATCCCGCCCGGCCACGACGGGTGGGCGGTGGGCCACGAGCCGTGCGTCGTCATTGACTTCTCGGGCAGCGACCCCTTCGGTGGTACCCCATCGGGCAACGAGCTCGCGACATGAGAGCGGCGACGATGCAGACGACTGCTCCAAGCGATGGACCAGACGCTGGGCGGCGTCCCAGAAGAGAGGTGATGCAGCGTGGTTGACGACATGCAGGACCCTCGCCGCTCCGAGCCGCCGTACCTCCTCGGCGAGCGCGACATGCTCGAGCAGTGGCTCGAGTTCCATCGGCTGACGCTCGTGTTGAAGTGCGAGGGACTCGACGACGACCAGCGCAAGACCCGGCCCGTCGCGACGTCCAAGCTCTCGCTGCATGGTCTGGTCCGCCACATGGCCGAGGTCGAGCGCAACTGGTTCCGACGTGTGCTGCAGTCGGACCCAACGACGCCATCGATCTGGTACGACCCTGGGATCGACGACAGCGAGCTGGTGCCGCTCGACGACGCCGTCTGGGAGGTGGATCTCGCGGCGTTCCACGCCGAGTGCGAGGCGAGCCGAGCCGCGAGCTCGGACAAGGACCTCGACGTCACCGGCATCCGGCGCGGTGAGCCGGTCTCGCTCCGATGGATCTACGTGCACATGATCGAGGAGTACGCGCGGCACAACGGTCATGCGGACCTCATCCGCGAGATGCTCGACGGCGCCGTGGGGTGGTAGGGGAGCGGGATCGGGTTCGCTGGGCGACTGGCAATCCGATGGCGCCGCGGCCCGACATGGGCGAGTGCCTCGACGTCGTTCGCTGCGCGCGCACGTGAGCTCTCGCGCACAGGACAAGCGTCATCGTTGACACCGTGGGACCCAGCCTCGTCCTGATCGCCGGTCTGCCCGGGGCCGGGAAGTCGACGCTCGCCCGAGCGCTCGGCCACGCCCTCCCTGCCGTTCGCCTCGACGGGGACGCCTGGTTGCTGGGCCTCGGAATCGACCTGCACGAAGAGCCACCGCGAGACCGGATCGAGATCCTCTTCTGGCAGCTCACCCAGCAGCTTCTGTCGCTCGGCGTCAGCGTGATCCTGGAGTCCGGGTTCTGGCTCCGGGCCGACCGCGACGAGAAGCGGCTCGGGGCACGGGCGCTCGACGTCCGCGTGGAGCTGCACCATCTCGACGTGCCGCTCGACGAGCGCTGGCGACGAATCGGGCTCCGAAACCAAGAGCAAGGGTGGCGGAGCTCGCCAATCTCCTACGAGCAGCTCGCGAGCTGGGATCGGTTCTTTGAGCCTCCGAGCGAAGACGAGCTCGCGCTCTTCGATCCTCCTGATCGCTGACGGCCCGATGTGCTCGGAGGGAGCGGTTGGGGGAGCTGACCTGGAGCGAGATCTACGATCTTCTGATGTCCCCTTGCAGCAAGGCCGTCCGATGACAGATGCATCGGTGCTTCACGTCGACGTGGCCGACCGCGTTGCCACACTGACAATGAATCGCCCCGACAAGCGCAACGCTCTCAACGCGACGCTTCGGGGCCAGCTTCGAGTGGCCGTGCGAGACGCAGAGGCGAACCCTGCTGTCGATGTCATAGTGCTCACGGGCGCAGATCCCGCGTTCTGCGCCGGACTCGACCTCGCTGAGTTCAACTCAGCGGACTCGGGACTCCGAGACGCCGCACCTGAACGCGGCAAGGACCGTGGCCCTCTCGGACCTCACACCAAGCCAGTCATTGGCGCGGTCAACGGCGTTGCCGTGACTGGCGGACTCGAGCTCGCCTTGGCGTGCGACTTCATCCTCGCGAGCGACAGGGCGAGATTCGCCGACACCCACACGCGCGTCGGCGTCCTTCCTGGCTGGGGGCTGACCGTGTTGCTGCCAGAAGCGGTCGGCCTCCGACGGGCCAGGGAGATGAGCGCAACGGGCAACTATGTCGACGCCCAGCTTGCGCTCGCATGGGGGCTCGTCAACCGCGTGGTGCCGCACGGCGAGCTGCTTTCGACGGCCGCCGCGGTGGCCGCTGCGATCGTTTCGAACGACCAGCCCGCGGTGCGGACGCTGCTTGAGACCTACAACCGCGTCTCGGCAACCACCCCAGCGGAGGGCTGGCTGATTGAGGCCGAGGTGCATCGCACATGGACCCGGGCAAATCTCGACGCGACGACGTCGTCTCGTCTGGAGGCCGTGATCGACCGGGGCCGCTCGCAGATTGCGGACCGCCCGAGTCCGGACTGACGTCGTCGATCCTGACAGCGCTTGCCCCCGAACACCGCCGGAACGAGAATCGGCTCATGTCTGGCAATCTGATCGACCAGTACCTCGCGGGCCTCGACGAGCCGAAGCGAGCCACATTGGAGCAGCTGCGCAAGACCATCCTCGAGGTGCTCCCGGACGCTGAAGAGGGGATCTCCTACGGCGTCCCCGCATTCAGCGTGCAAGGCAAGGTCGTGGCGGGCTTCGCCGCCTTCACGCATCACCTCAGCTACCTGCCCCACAGCGGGTCGGTGTTCCCTGAGCTTCGAGAGGAACTCGCGTCCTATCAGACGTCGATTGGCGCGCTGCGCTTCGCGGTTGACTCGCCCCTGCCGAAGGCTCTGGTGGAGAAGCTGATCAACATTCGGGTCGCCCAGGCACGGGCAGGGCGGTAGCGATCCGGGAGCACCCTCCTCGTTCCCTGAGCCTCAAGAGAGCTGATCAGGCAGCCACGAGCTGCGAGGAAGCGGTCAGCTCGTCTTCGCCTGAGACCTCCTCGAGCGACCGGCCCGATGGCTCAGGGAGCACCCTCGTCAGCAGGAAACCCAAGACTGCGGCGCCACCAGCGACGAAGAGCAGCCCCCGGAGCCCAACGTGAGCCTTGAGCTGGGGCACGATGAAGACGCCGACGAACGCGCCGAGCTTGCCGACGCCTGCTGCGATGCCGTGCCCGGTCGTGCGCATGTTGACGGGGAAGACCTCGGAGGGAAGAACGAAGGTCGTGGTGTTCGGGCCGAACTCCGTGAAGAGGTAGCTCAGCCCGAAGATTCCAATGAACGGCGCGACCGCGGTGGTGAGGACCGGCACGGCGCCGAGAAGCAGGAAGCACGCCGCCATCACGGCGAAGCCGATGAACTGCAATCGCCGATGCCCGATCCGGTCCATCTTCCACACGGCCAACAGGTAGCCGGGGACCGCGAACGCGACGAAGAGCGCGAGCGTCAACAAGAGGTTCGTCTCTAGGCTCGCGTGCGGCGACACCTCCTTGAGGATGCTCGGCAGCGACAGGGTGTTCCCGTAGTAGGCGTAGTCGAAGAGGAACCACGACCCAGCCGTGCCGAGCAGCAGCACCAGCATCCGACGGTTGGTGAGGAACTCGCGCAGTCCCATGAGCGGCCCGCTGACCTCGGTCGCGTCTGACGCATCGATCGAACCGGCAGCGAACTCGTGCAGTTCCGCGGCAGCCTTCTGAGCATTGCCATTGACGCGGGCTTGGAACCGAGGGGACTCCGGCATCTTCGCTCTCAGGTAGAGCACGGCTGCGGCCGGGACCGCACCAAGACCAAGCATGATTCGCCAGGTCAGACTCGAGCTCATCCCCGAGGACAGCAGAATCAGGCCGACGAGTGGGCCGACGACGAGCCCCACGGCCTGCATCGAGAAGACGAGTCCGACAAGCCGGCCCCGATCCTTGCGATTCGAGTACTCACTCATGAGGACCGCGGAGACCGGGTAGTCGCCGCCGATGCCGAGGCCAAGGACGAACCGTGCGACCACCAAGAAGAGGAAGCCGGGCGCGAGCGCGGACGCGATGGCTCCGAGCACCATGATCACCGCCACGGTGAAGTAGACGGCCTTTCGGCCGACCACGTCGGCGATACGCCCGAACACGAAGGCCCCGATGAACGCCCCGAGAATGGCGCCCCCGGTGACCCAGCTCACCTCGATCGTCGAGAGCTTCCACTGCGTGGTGAGGATCGCGGCCACGGTGCCGATGACAAAGAGGTCGTAGGCGTCGGTGAAGAAGCCCATACCCGAAATGACGACCGTGCGATGGTGGAAGCGGCTCGTCGGAGCCTCGTTGAGCAGATTGCTGACCGTCTGGGGCGGTGCCGCTGCCAGATGGTGGTTGCTCGCCTGGAACGGCGCTTCCAACTGCACCGAGTCAGGTGAGGGCGGTGCCTCGTGGACTGCAGTCACTCTGCTCCGGGCCTCCCGCTTCCCACAGCACGACACTTCCACTTGAACCTGATCGCCGAACAATCCTTGGGTTACACAAGTGTGAACGGCACGCGATTTCTTGGGTGCACATCAGCTGCTGACCAGCGATGATCAAGGCTCAGCTGATCGGGCGTGTGTACACGCGGCCGAGTGGGCGAACACCGAGGCGGGATGGACCGCCTGGCGGGCGGTGACCGATCAGGGCCGCCTGCACGATCACGGCCGAGTCAGCGACCCTCTAGGCCGGTCACTCCGAAGGTCGCCACCCGAAGTTGCTGCCATCGACGATCGCGGTCATCGCAAGACCGCCGATGCAGCGCCTGGCCCGAGAGATCCCGTCCACGCACCGGCATCGTGTGGTCAGGTTCTCGGGGCCTGCCACAGCACGACGTCGACGTTGCCTGCCGGCTCGACGAACGGCGTGGCACAGCGTGCGCCGCTGCCCACCATTCCTGCATCGCTGATCATGACCGCGTCGAGCGGTATCCCGAGGCTGGCAGCGTCGCGGCTCGCCAGCGCCTCAGCGGCCCGGGTCGTAAGACAGGCCGCATCCGGCCCGGACACCAGCTGGGCGTGCAGCTCGTCGTCCAGCCTGATCGTCACGTTTCCGGCATCACCCTGCGGGGAGCCGTTGGGCGCCGACTCGAGGACGATGGTCGTAGCTTGCGCCTCGACCACCGCGGTGTAGGCATCGCATGAGGTCGAGCCGTTCGGCGCATCGACACGGACGTGCCACGAGGCGAGCCCTGCGATCGCGAGCTGTCCTTGGGTGAAGTCGATCGCTGAAGGCGACGACAGGCACCCCGACTGCAGGGGACCCGAGGCGTCACCAAGGGAGTCCGTCGCGTAGCGGACGCCTGCATCGACTTGGAACCCCGACGGAAGCGGCGTCGAACCTGCAAGCGGGCGCTGGCCGCTCGGCAGGACCTCCACGAGCCCCGTGGGGGTCACCCAGCCGACGAGCGGCGGCACGGTGCCGCCCTGGTGTGCGAGCGCCTCGTAGCACGCGAGGACCGGGTTCCCTGTCTCGACGGGGATGAACGTGTCGACACCGCACTCGATTGTGGTCGCCGTCTTCGGGTTCACCGTTGCCGTGAGAGCGGCCCACACCGCGACGGACCCGCCACCGACGAGCGCGACTGCGGCCACAGACGTGAGCACGCGGTGCTGCAGCCACCGTCGGTATCTCGGCGCAGTGGCGCTTTCGGGTGCGGCCCGGAGGATCGAGACGCGGACCGCGTCAAGGGTGTCGGGGCTCGGAGGGGCTGTGACTCCGACCGCGCGCAGCTCTTCTATGACGTTCATGTCACACTCCCATCGTTGTCTCGAACCCGGCAGAACTGCGCGGCACGTCGCCCAGCTGACGCTGCAGCGAGGAGCGCGCTCGGTGGAGCCTCCAGCGAACCGTTCCGGCCGGCACGCCGAGCACCACGGCGACTTCGGCGGGGGTGAGCTCCTCCCACGCCACAAGCAAGAGGACCTCGCGATCCGGCGCCCGAAGTGCTGTCAGCGCAGCGTGAAGCGCTGGACTGCGGCGTGCTGCATCAAGATCGTCGTCGACGTCGTCCCACGGATCGGCAGGCAAGGCAGCCGGATACTGGCCCCTCGCGTCCCGAGCCTGCCCACGCCAGTGTCCGCGTACCACGTTCCGCGCAATCCCGTAGAGCCATGGCCTCGCATCCGGCCAGCGCCCGTCGTAGCCCTGCACCGACCGCAGAGCCTGCAGCCATACCTCCCCAAGCAGGTCGTCCGCCGCCTGATGCCCTACCCGGCGCGCAAGGAATGCATGGATCGCTCGGCCATGCCGATCGAACACGTGTACGAAGCACTTTGGATCGCGGACCGCCCGCGCCATCACTTCGGCATCGCTCAGCTCCACGCGCTCGCCTCCCAGTTGGTCGTCTCATCTACCTATTGCACGATGAGTCAGATTGCGTTGGCACCTCTGGGCGCTCCTGGCACCGGGTCGCCCCTGTTCCCCAGTGAGGTAGCGGCGCATCGACACCTGGGCAAACTCAACTCTGAGTCAGTCCCTCCAGCCTGCGACGCGCAATTGATCCTCAATGCAGCGCCGATGCAAGTCGGTCGTCGTCATCGTGCCGGTGGCGCCTCAGAGGCAAGCTGGATCGCCTGATCAGCAGGCAGTCCGATCTCAATCGAGCGAAGCATCCAGGTGACGCCGGCATGCTCGAGTCGATCCACGTCGGCATCACGAGGAGCGACGATGGCGACATCGAAGTTGTCGACGCCCCCTCGGATGGTGCTGATCGTCTCCAGCATGTCTGCGAGCTGGGCGACGGAAGTACCCACGGGGAAGATGCCATCCAATTGTGATGCGCGCCGCAGCGGTCGCGCCCCGGCCCCGCCTCGCGCCGCGCCCCACACCGGGATGCGTGGCTCCTGGATCGCCTTGGGCTCGAACCGCACCCGATCGGCCGTGAAGTTGGGTCCGTGATGATTCACCTCCTCCCCGGTCCACAGCTCGAGCAGCAGCGAAAGGGCCTCGTCAAGGACATCGCCTCGCCTGCGTTCGTCCACAACCTCGCCGAAGCGCCCGAGCTCGCCATCGGTGTCCACGCCGAGGCCGACGCCAATCGTGACCCTGCCTCGAGACAAGCGATCCAGCGCAACCGATTCTCGTGCGACCTTCTGGGGACGCCTCCTCGCGAGGGGAACGATCATCGGTCCCAATCGGATCGACGACGTCTTAGCGGCCATGGCGGCAAGCGTGATCCAGGCATCCCCGACAGCCGGCGAGCTGTCTGACGGTCGCCACATGTGATCCCAGAGGAACACGCCGTCCCACCCAGCACCTTCAGCGGCGCAGGCAAGGTCGACGGCCACGATGGGGTCCGAGAGCGAGTCGAATGGCGCAACATAGAGAGCGTGGCGCATGCGTTCAGACTACGAGCGAGGTCGAGTGAAGCAAGGTGCCGTGCGATCTGCTCCGCGACAATCCCGGTGGCGTCGAGTTCGAAGGCAGCATCACACCGGGTGGTGACCACTTTTCGCTTGCCACTGTTCGCGCGTGATCTCATAGTGACTCACCACCACCTCGCCTCTCTTTTCGTCCGCAGGGACCCTCACTTCCCGCATCAGGCTCATTCCGAGGCGCTCGGCGACGCGCACGGATCGGGAATTGTCGGCCTGCGGCAATGAGCACACGTGCTCGAGGCCCAACGTCGCAAAAGCCTCGTCTAGCGCTGCGGTCGCACCCTCGGTCGCGTAGCCACAGCCCCACGCACTGGGCGCGAGTCGCCAGCCGACCTCGACCGCAGGGAGGATCTCTGGAAGAAACAGAGGTACCGAGAGTCCGAGGTAGCCGATGACGCGCTCATCCCCGCGTGTTCTTGCCAACCAGCACCCGAACCTGTAGTCGTCCCAGTGCTTGATCTGGCCGTCGAGGAATGACGCCGTCTCGGACCGGGTCATCCCTCTGCCGTAGGGGAACTCCCAGACCTCCCGGCTCTCGAAGACGCGCGCAAGCTCGTCGAGGTCAGCAAGGTCGAAGCGATGGAGCATCAAGCGCTCAGTCATGACGGTGCCCAGCGAGCTGGCGATCGGCAGGTGCGGGTCGCACATCCGAACAGTCTGGCCTCGACAAGTCCGAGACCCAATGGCAGTGATGACAGTCGCCGCGGGCCTATCGCCCAGGACCACGAGCACACCCAGCCCTTGGCCGAAAAGTGAGCTCCGAGAGGTGCTCGGCCACTTCAGATGAACGGACCGACCAACTATCCCCACACGTAGCAGACTGTCGCGGTGAGAAGTCGGCTTCGATCTAGCCGAGCAGATCGTGCGAGCCTCCGAGAGGACGCGCGGCGCGTGCAGCGTCGGACTGCTCCGATAGGGCCCTGGCCGTGCTGCTCGTCTGGGTGTCGTGCAGTCTTTTGCAATCGGGCACGTCCATGAAGCAAGACGAGTCGCAGAAAGGCCAGTCTCCTTCTCAGTTGATCGACGCGAGGATCAAAGAGCTAGGCGACTGGCGGGGCAAAATGCTCAGCCGGCTCCGAGCCTTAGTCAAGGAGGCCGATCCCGAAGTCGTCGAGGAGTGGAAGTGGAGAGGGGTTCCGACGTGGTACCACGACGGAATCATCTGCACCGGCGAGACGTACAAGAGCGTCGTGAAGATGACCTTCGCCAAAGGGGCGGCTCTCAAGGATCCTTCGAGCCTCTTCAACTCCAGTCTTGACGGGAACAGAAGGCGTGCTATCGACTTCCACGAGGGCGAGAAGATAGACGAGAAGGCGCTGAAAACGCTCGTGCGCGCCGCCGTGACGCTGAATAAGTCCAAGACCTAAAGCTGATCCGCGAAATCCGTACCGGTGAGGTGTCTCGCGCCCAAGGATCGAGTCAACGATTGGGCCTTCAGGAGTAGAGGAGTGCTTGAGTCCAGTCGACGATCACGAGGTCGTGTTCGTGTGCCCGCTGCGCCAGTCCCTCATCCAACGGATCGGCCCGGACAGGTACTCGGCTCAGAATCTCTGCACCGTGGCGAGAGGCGTACCGAAAATCCCTCCGCTGTCCCCGCCGATCGCGTAGACCTTTGAAGCGAGCGCAGCGGCCGCCAGGAAGCCCCGTTTAGTCGGCATGCTCGCTCGGGAAGTCCAGGTGTTGGAGGTGGGATTGTAAGCCCACACCTGGTTGTGAGCCACATAGTCCGGGTCGTCGCCTCCGATGGCGTAGACCTTGCCACCAACACTGGCAGCCGCGAGGCCCTCTAGACCAATGCCCGGCAGGGTGGCGAGCGCTTTCCAACTGTTCGTGGCCGGGGTGTACGCCTCCGTTGCGGTAACGGTGTTGGTAGCGGTGCCCACCCCATCGATGGCATAGATCTTGCTTCCGTCAGCAGCGGCCGCCAGGAAATAGCGAGCCGTCGGCATCGATCGCTTCGCAGTCCACGAGTTGGTCGCGGGGTTATACGCCTCCACGGTGGCCAGAGCAATATTGTCGTTGAAGCTGTTCTTCGTATTCCAACCGCCGATGGCATAAATCTTGCCGTCGCTGCCAACGACCGCCGCCAAGCCCGCGCGCGCGGTGTGCATGGGAGCTCTCGTGGTCCAACTGTTGGTGCTGGGGTTGTAGGCCTGCACGGTGGCGACAGCGGTATGGGTGAGAGGGTTTAAGCCGCCGATGGCGTAGATCTTGCCACCAACACTGACTGCCGCAAGGTCTTGCCGCGGTGTCGGCATGCGAGCTTTCGTCGCCCAGGTATTCGAAGCGGGGTTGTACGCATAGTTAAGAGTGGCCGCGGCCGTGGGTGTTCCGCCAAGCACGTACAGCCTGCCGCCGGTGCTGGCGGTCGCCAGGTGGGATCGCGCCGTCGGCATCGATCGCTTCGTGCTCCAGGTGATGGCCCACGCAGTTGCCGACGTCAACAATAGGGCGGTGCCAAGCAAGGTGGCCACCGACAACTTGGCCGGAGACGCCCAGCGCCGTCGGTTGAATTTGGAACCGGATCCCTCTGGCCTGTGGAGTCGCATCTCGGCTACCTCCTTACGTCCTAGCACTCGCCTCGATTGCGATCGACCAAGGAGCTATCTGGCGAGTACGAAGGTGAGCGACGAACCTATCACCGCCTGCGCTGACGTTGCATTGGCGACGGAGATGACCATGAAGGCGGCCTCAGAGAAGCTCGGCCACGACGATGGGGTTCACAGCCGACTCCTGCAGCCACGTCGCTTCGAGGTTGCGAGGGAACTTCAGCACTCTGCACAGAGACGACCAATTCGTGCCCGAGCGGCCGACTCCGACACGGCGTCTTCACGTCGAATCGGCTCGAATGCAGCACCTTCATTTTGGTCGGACTTCCGTGATTAGACCCGGGGCGTCTTGACCTCTCGGTATCTTGTGCAATTGAGCACTCGCGCCACGATCGCCAAGTCGCTGCAGGTACTGGTTCCCAGCGATGACGACCATTCGCATCACGGCCCAGCACCAGAACCGCGGTCGAAGCGCTTTCACGTATCAAACTACCGGTCAGCCCCGGGCCCTCGTCGAGGCACTTCACTTGACGCTCGTTAAGTGCATCTGGCGACACAGGCTTCACGAGCTCGAGGGGTCCGAGGCGAATGTCAAAGCTAGATGTTCCGTCGATGCTTCTTCCAGGATGTGAGTCCCGAGCCCAAGCGGCTTGTGTCGCGCACGACGAGAGGGCACGACGAACACGCGAGATAGGGTCTGGCGTCCGAGCAGGAGGGGTCATGCCAATCTTCGGGAAGACGTCAGATCCAGGCACCTCTTGGGAGCCTGAGGCGGCCAGTGCTCGCATAGCGAGTACAGCCGGTGCCAACCCAACCGGGCTGTTCTCGTCGGACCTGTCGGTCTCCGAGTACGTGCTCTTGGGCGAAGCGGGCTTTGAGCCGTTGGGATTCGTGGTCGGCTCGTCGATCTACCACATCGGCCTCCAGGTCGGTCGGTGGAACCAGAACCAGGAGCTACAGGTCCTCACGCAGGCCATGTACAACGCTCGCGAGCTGGCAATGACGAGGATGCGTGCCGAGGCAGACCAGCTCGGCGCCGACGGCATCGTGGGGGTCTTGCTGCGGATCCAGTCGTACGTCTGGGGACAAGACGTGCTCGAGTTCATTGCCACGGGAACCGCCGTGCGCGCACTCGCTGGTACGGGGGCCCACCGTGCACCGGATGGCCAGGCGTTCACCTCCGACCTCTCCGCGCAGGACTTCTTCCGGCTTCTGGCTGCAGGCGTGGTGCCTGTGTCCTTCGTGCTCGGGACGTGCGTGTACCACATCGCGCACCAGTCAGCGATGCAGTCGCTTCGTCAGGTTGGTCAGAACCAAGAGATGACGATCTTCACCCAGGGGATCTACGAAGCGCGCGAGTTGGCGCTTACTCGGATGCAGGCAGAGGCGACTGCTGCCAAGGCTTCTGGCGTCGTCGGGGTCTCGGTTGATGTGAGCAACCACGTGTGGGGCGAACACGCCACGGAGTTCTTCGCGACCGGCACGAGCGTTCGACGACTCGGAGACGAGCACCGGCTCCCGGACACCTCGCCCAAGCCGACCTTCACATTGAACCTGGACTCGTAGCCGAGGGGCTCGATGACGGTTGCAGCGACCCATCGCGTCAGGCGAGCAGGGTGAAGCGCGGCGACCGTGTCGTGCACGGCAACAAGGAGCTCATTCGAGAAGCTCGGTCGTAATGACCGTTGTCCGTGCGGCTCAGGGCGGCGCTTTCAAAGTGTGCTGTCTTAGGAGCGGCCGGATGGATGGGTCGCAAAGGGACTACCACCGACGTGACTAGGCGAATCTGGGCACCCTCGAAATGGGGTGCCCCAGATCGTCGGTTGTTGGGCATGCCTTCAGGACTCGTAGTCGGCGCCCCTGGGGGAAGACATCACCCGACGACATCGCGACGCAAGAACCACTTGACCTACTTGACGAGCTTTTGTACCCAATGAGAGGTGAAACCTCTCCTCACGAACACAGAGTTCTGGCGCAGTGCAGGATCACTGACGAAGCAGACGCTCGCTGACGGGCAACTGATCCCACTGACGCCGAGGTTCGAATTGGGCGTGCGTGCAGAAGCGATCCCGGAGAGTGACCACGACGCGCCGCCGTTCGTCGTTGTGAGGGCGAGGAGGATCCCGCTGTGACGGCTGGACACCGCTGGGATGACGCAGACCTTCGCGTCAGGGCAACTGAAAGGTCCAGCAATGGTCGCAGACGCGGGGAGGGAGCGCACCGTCCATCTCACGCCACCATCTGAAGTCGTGAGAATACGCGTGCTTTTCCAGCTCGCGATCGTGCACGACGCGAGAGAAGGACAGGAGAGCTCCGCCGACGTGAAGGCGAAACCCTTTGGGTGCGGCAACCCGGCAACGCGGACCACGGACGTGCCGCTCGGTAGGATCCGGCCAAAAAGGGGGGCACCTTGCGAGTCGGTCCCGATGACCAAGCAGCCCGCCGCACGGACGCAGGCAACCAGGCGGATTATCTGCATGCCGGCCTGTGTCAGTGACGTCCACGTGACGCCGACATCTGTTGACCCATAGACGTGATTGTTCTGGATCACGTAGCAAGCCGTCGGACCACTGCACGTCGCCCCATAGAAGACCGAGTTGCCTAGATTGTCGGGCGGTGGATTGGTCGTCCACTGGCTGCCGCCGTCGGTTGTCTGCACAAAGACCGGCATGATGGGATGGACTCCCTTGACACCCATCGCCAGACAGAACGAGATCGTGGGACAGCTGACGGTGAACGCGAACGGGGTGCCGGGCGACACGGATTCGGGGACCCACGTCGCACCGCCGTTGGATGTCCCGAAGAACGCTGCGTTGTCCTTCGCATCCTTCCCTACCGTCGTGCAGATCGACTCGTTGGGGCACGAGATGTCCGTGAGTTGCTGGATCGGATCCACGGGGAGGGTGTTCGAGCTCACAGCGCCGGGCATCTCCGATGCAGACGCTGAGTCCAGCGCCGTTGACGCTGGTAGAAGCAGGCCGCCGACAGCCGCTGCGACGACGGCAATGCGGATGCGTCGCACGGGCACAACTGGATTGTTTCACCAACTGTGCCGTGTGTGCCCCAGATCGCTGCCGGTTCTGTGCAGTAACTGCCATTGTCGGACCCTCCAAGCGGAAATTGCCGAACTCGCCCAAAGAGGGACAAAGTCCGTTCCGAGGACTTGCCCGTGAATAGGGTTCGCGCCGCTGTGCACGAGCTGTGCAACGCCACACTGACCGGTGCCGTCCTCCTCAGTGCTGTTCCCCGAGGATCTTGTCCACGTAGGCGGCATCGGTGTCGTAGACGTGAGCGGACTTGACCGCCATGACGAGCGGGCCCACGGGTGCACTGAGTGCGTCGGCGACCTTCTCGGAGATGTAGGCCAACTCCACCAAGTTGCCGTAGCCCTTCGCGCCGAAGTCGATGCTGTTACATGTCGCGACCTGCCAGAGGGCACCGTCGTGGAGATAGAAGTCCTGGAGGCTCACGCAAGGGATGTAGGCCGTGTCGGTGAGTGGTTGGAAGGTCGTGATGGTCGCCGAACGGCACCTGGGGTCGGCTCTCAGCCGCTCGACCACCCACGCCAGCTGGTCCGGGCCGGAGTGAGCGTAGTCGTAGATTCATGTGGCGTAGCTGTCGGTATTGCCGAGGATGGCGACCTTCGCGTGCTCGGAAAAGTTGGAGTGCATCCAGGCCAGGCGTTCGGGATCGGCCAATTGGTCAATCGTCGGGTCTGACGAGTTCGGCTGCTCGACTCGGAGCGTGGCTAAGGCCATCGTAGGTGCTTCGGTGCCCTAGCTCGACGATGTGCCGAGCGATAGCAAGCCAAGCCTCGCCGATGGTTTGCACCTCCACCGTGACCTCAGCGTTGTCCACGCAAACAACCTCCATTACGTTGACGGCCCATCTTGTCCCATGCTGGGGCTTTGCGAGGACTCGGCGAGTTCGTGACGAGAATTGTGTCCAAACTCAATTCGGTTTCGGCGACCCATGCTGCATCCGCACATGCCTGTGCGCAATGGGTCAGGACGTCCGGTCGTCCCCACGCGTACTGGTCGTCCAGGACCAAGATGAGCTGACACTCGCCAACGGCCTAGTCGTCCCACTCGAGATCGAATGGGTGCCATGGGGACCCAGGGCCGGCGCTCCCGTGGAAGCTGAACCCGTCGGGACCACTCGCCGGGACGTCCTCGGGTTCGACGGGCTTGATCGCCCGACGCGCCGAGAGCCGAGAGCCGAGAGTCGAGAGTCGAGAGTCGAGATGGGCTTGATCCGGTTTGACGGACAGTGTTGGTGTGGTGATCATGCCGCCAGGTCGATGGCATTGCAATTGGTGGACTCCCACTCTGCAGGGCTG
>Ga0208219_1000042_pt1 | contig 62321 bp, 67 predicted proteins | sample NGESurshal072012_7_FD_184469 | JGI IMG/M metagenome (GOLD analysis project Ga0208219, IMG submission 184469) | Arctic peat soil microbial communities from Barrow, Alaska - NGEE Surface sample 53-2 shallow-072012 (SPAdes) | ecosystem: Environmental > Terrestrial > Soil > Wetlands > Peat ... | reverse complement strand
TCCGACGCAAGCCGCCGCCGGATCGAGCGCGCTGCCGCGCTCGCCGGCGCAGTCGCCGGCGTCGCGCTCGTCGTCGTTGCGGCCGTGTTCGCGAGGCGCATCTGGCATGCGTTTGCCAATCCGGTCTCGAGCCAGATCGGGTCCGGGCAAGGCCGGTTCGGCAGCCTCAACTCCAGCAACCGCTGGACGTGGTGGCAGGAGGCGTGGCACGCATTCGTGCGCCATCCCGGCGGCGGCACCGGCGCCGGGACGTTCCAGTTCACCGACCTCCTGCTCCGGCGCACGAGTCTGGTGACGACGACCGAGCCGCACAACGTCCCGCTCCAGTTCCTGAGTGAGACCGGGATCGTCGGCTTCCTGCTCTTCGTCGCGGCAGCTGTCGCAGCCGCCTTTGGAGTCACACGCGCACGCCTGCGCGCGCGAGGGGCCGAGCGCGCGGCGGTGACGGCGCTAGCGATCGGCGCGGCCGCCTTCCTCGCACACCTCGTCGCCGACACCGACTGGGACTACGTCGCGACGTGCGGCCCGCTGCTCTTCGTCGTCGGTGCGCTCGTCGTGCGGGGCCCCACGCAGCCTGCGCCCGCGCGGCGGCCGCTGCTCGCCGCCGCTGCCGTGCTCTTCTCGCTCGGCGGGATCTACTCGCTCGCGGCGCCGTGGCTCGCGCAGCGGCAGCTTGCATCCGCGGCGTCGGTCGCGCAGGTCAAGCACGCGCACGCGTACGACCCGCTCTCGACCGACGTTCTCACCGAGTGGGCCGCCTTCGAGGAGGTGCTGAGCCCCAAGCGCGCCCTGCAGCTCTACCGCGACGCGGTCTCCCTCGAGCCGGAGAACTCCACCGTCTGGTTCGAGTTCGGCGACTTCTTCTGGGACCAGAAGCTCTGGCCGGAGGCGTATCTCGCGTACAGCAGCGCCTGGAAGTACGACCGCTACGGCCCGGCCGGCACGCCGTGCGGCCGGCTCGACCAGGCCCGGTACAAGGTGCTGAAGGTGTGGCCGCCTAGCTGCCCAGGAGGACGACCAGCCGCGACGCACTGAGCGTCGACGGCGTCAATCCATCGACCGGCGCGACGAGGCGGATGCCGACGTCGTGCGCGAGTCGACGCGCTTCCTTCAGATACCCGGGGACGAACATCACCATCGACTGCGCGTAGTGGTGGCTCGGAGCGTTCGCCGCTCCGCCGATCGGGTAGCCGAGCGTCTGCAGGCGCGCAGCCTCGGCGCGGGCCGCGCCCTGGACGCCGTTCGCGTTCAGGACGAGGACGCGCACGAGCGCGCGCGCGCGCAGCGGGTGCGGCGGGATCGGCCCGAAGCGGTCTTTCGCCGGGACGGGAACGATGTGGCGCACCGGCGCTACATGGTGGACGACGGTCGCTGCTCCGGCCGTGGTCGTCGTGTGCTTCGCGGCGTGCCGGAACGGGTGTGCGAGGACGAATGCGCCGACCACGATCAGCCCGAGGAGCTCGAGCGTCGCGACGGCCGACGCGACGAGCGTTGCCGTCCGCCACGGGAAGGGGTCGGTGTAGTGCTCGACGCTGTCCACGGCCCGGTCGGTTTCGCCGGTCCCGCGTCCGATCCTTCTAGCTCGAGGAGAAGATCCAGGCCCAGGTCTCGGCCAACCCCTCGCCAAGGGATTGACGAGGACGCCAGCCCAGGTCGCGCTCGGCGAGCGAGGCGTCGAGGACGCTCCGTTGCAGCTCGCCGAGACGTGCGGGTGCGAACGTCGCCTCGCGGTCGATGCCGGTCGCGGCCTGGATTGCGTCGTACAGGTCGACGACGGAGGTCTCGACGCCGGTGCCGATGTTGTAGACACCGCCGTTCGGCTCGAGCGCGCGCACCATCGCGTCCGCCACGTCGCCGACGTAGACATAGTCGCGGCTCTGGCCGCCGTCGCCGAAGATCGTCGGCGCGCCGCTGTCGCGCAGCAGGCCCATGAAGATGGCGACGACGCCGGCCTCGCCGTGCGGCATCTGCCGAGGGCCGTAGACGTTCCCGAGGCGCAGCGCGACGTGCGCCGTGCCGTACAGGCGGTTCCACATCGCGAGGTATTCCTCACCGCAGACCTTCGACGTGCCGTACGGGGCGAGCGGCCGCAGCGGCGCCGACTCGGTCGCCGGCCCGTCGCACTCGCCGTACGCCGCGCCGCCGGAGGACGCGAACACGATCTTCGCGCCGTGCCTGCGCGCGGCCTCGAGGATCCGGATCGTTCCGAGCACGTTGACGTCGGCATCGTGCGCAGGGCGGTCGACCGACACGCGGACGTCGGCCTGGGCGGCGAGATGGAACACGATCTCCGGCCGCACGGCGTCGAAAACCGCGTCCGGTTCCCGGATGTCGGCCACGTGCAGCTCCGCCGGGGCCGTGACGTTCTCGCGCGAACCTTTCGAGAGGTCGTCGAGCGCGTGCACCTCGTCCCCGCGGTCGATAAGCGCGTCGACGAGGTTCGATCCGATGAACCCAGCCCCCCCGGTCACGATCGCGCGCACTTCCCTATGGTAGAAGCGACGTGTTCGTGACCTTCGAGGGAGTCGACGGATCGGGCAAGTCGACGCAGGCGGAGCTTCTCCGCGACACTCTCGCCGCCGAGGGCCGCGAGGTCGTGCTCACCCGCGAGCCGGGCGGCACCGAGCTGGGCGAGCGCGTGCGCAAGCTCGTCCTCGACGGGCCCGAGATGACGCCCTGGGCGGAGGCCGCGCTCTTCGCCGCCGCACGCGCCGAGCTCGTTGCAACGGTGGTGCGGCCCGCGCTCGCGCGCGGCGCGGACGTCGTGTCCGACCGGTACGTCGACTCGTCGCTCGCCTACCAGGGCATCGCGCGCGGCGTCGGCGTCGAGCACGTCCTCGAGCTCAACCTGCGGGTCGTTCAGGGGCTCATGCCCGACGCGACCGTCCTCCTGCTCCTCGATCTGGCCGAGGCAGGCCGGCGCGCGGGCGAGACCGACCGGCTGGAGCGAGCCGGCGCCGATTTCCGAGCCCGCGTCGACGCCGCATACCGCGAACTGGCCGAACGCTTCCCCGACCGTATCGTCGCCCTCGACGGCGGGCTCCCGGCCGACGAGCTCTCGGAGGTGATCCGTGAACGACTTCGAGGCCGTATCTGAGCAGCACGAGGCGAAGCGCCTCCTGAGCGCGGCCCTCGCCGAAGGCCCGGCGCACGCGTACCTGCTGCACGGCCCGTCCGGCGTCGGCAAGCGCGACCTCGCGCTCCTCTTCGCCGCCGAGTTGCTGGGCGACCATGCACGCGTCGAGCGCCGCACGCATCCCGACCTGTACGTGCTCGAGCCGCTCGGCGACCAGATCCGCATCGACGACATCCGCGGGCTCCGCCACGACCTGCACATGCGGCCCTTCGAGGCGTCGCGGCGCGTCTACCTCGTGTTCGGCGCCGACACGATGAACGAGGACGCCGCCGACGCGCTGCTCAAGGATCTCGAGGAGCCGCCGCCGTACGCGGTCATCGTCCTCGTGGCCGACGATCTCGGCCCGTTGCCGGAGACGATCCGGTCGCGCTGCCAGCTCGTGACCTTCCGCCGGCTCTCGGAGGCGGCCGTGCGCGACGCCGTCCGTGCACGTGCGCCCGACCTGCCGGACGCGGAGGTGACCACCGTCGCACGGGTGGCCGGCGGGCGGCTCGACCGCGTCGAGCGCCTACTCGACCCGGCCGCGCAGCACCGCCGCGAGCAGTTGCTCGGCGTGGCCCGCGCGGTGTATCTCGATCCCGAGTTCGACTCGGCCGACGGCGCGGAGACGATCCTCGCCGGCATCGGCGAGCGCGGCGACGAGGCACGCGTGCGAGCCGAGGAGACGGTCGCCGTCCTCGAGCTCACCGGCCGTGAGGCGGACCAGCGCCTGCGGCGCGCACAACGCGGGGCGGAGCGCGACGAGCTGCTGGCCGTGCTGGAGGAGCTCGAGTGGTGGTACCGCGACCTCATTGTCGCCGCCGTGGGCGCCGAGGACGCGGTCGTGCACGTCGACCGCCTGCCGGAGCTGCGCGAGGATGCCTCGAAAGAGCGGCTCCCCGCTGCCGAGGAGGCGTGCGAGGCCGTGCGGGCGGCGTGGCGCGAGGCGGAGGAGCTGCAGCTTTCGATGCCGCTCGCGGTGGAGGCGCTCCTCGTCCGGCTGCGCCGTGCCTTCTCGGGGGCGGCTTTCTCGGCACGAACGGCTTCCTGAGAGATCCCCCTTTCGAGGTTGCCGTCATGCTCGGTCGCGCGGAAGATACGGCGACGGTTCGAGGCTCCGGGGGCAGGGAATGGCTGTAGTTCCGTCCACAGGTCGTGCAGATCGCGCCGCTCCGCCCGAGGCGGACCTGACCCGCGCGTTGTACGAGCAGTACTCGACCCAGATCTTCCGGTACTGCCTGCACCAGCTCGGCTCGCGCGAAGAGGCCGAGGACGCGGTACAGAGCACGTTCCTGAACGCGTTCCGCGGGATCAAGCGCGGCATCGTCCCCGAGCTCGAGTCGGCGTGGCTGTTCAAGATCGCCGAGAACGTCTGTCTCTCGAGGCGCCGGTCGACGTGGCGCCGGAACCGGGTCGAGTCGCCGACGGACTTCGAGGTGGTCGAAGAGCTGACTCCCGCGCCGAGCCGCCTCGCCGACGAGCTCGTCGGGCTCCAGGACGTGCTGGAGCAGATGCCCGAGAGCCAGCGGCGCGCGATCCTCCTGCGCGAGTGGCAGGGCCTCTCCTACCGCGAGATCGCCGCGGAGCTCGGGCTCTCGCAGACGGCGGTGGAGACGCTCATCTTCCGCGCCCGCCGCTCGCTCGCGAAAGGCCTCGAGGAGCCACCGGGGCAGAAGCGGCGCCTGGTGTACGGCGCGGACTTCGGCAACCTGCTCACCGGGCTCAAGTCGCTCCTCTTCGGCGGCGGCGCGGCGGCGGCGAAGGCGGCGGCGGTCGTCGCAGTCGTCAGCGCCGGCACGGTCGTCGCCGCGTCGCCGGCTCAGCATCACGCCCGAACCCACGCTCCGGCTGTGCCCGCGCCTTCCGCTCCGGCCGCGTCCCTACCGGTTGCCGGGCTCGCCTCCGTCCGCCCCGCGCCGGCGCCCGTGCGGGCAACGCCGCGGCCGGCCGCCCGCGTCCCGGAACCTGCGTCCTCCGCTGCCGGGACGCCCGCACCGACGACCTCGGACACGCTCATGCAAACGGCCTCTCCGGCTTCGGCGCCCGTCGATGCTCCCGCAGATGCGCCGGTGACCGTCGTGAGCCGGCCTGCTGCGCAGAATCCGCCCGCGCCTACCGGCCACGGCGGCGGCCCGGGGTCGGCCGGGATGCAAGCCCCTCCTGACGGCGGCGACTCTGGTGCTCCGGCGACGCCCCCAGACTCCGGCTCGGGCAACAGCAGCTCGTCGTCGACGGGCCAGGGGAACGGCGGCGGCCAGGGCCAGGGTCAGGGTCAAGGCGCCGGCCAGGGTCCCGGCCAGGGCCAGGGGAACGGCGGCGGACAAGGAAACGGCGGCCAAGGCCAGGGCCAGGGGCCCGGCGACAACGTCGGCCAGGGCAACGGCGACTCAGGCCAGGGTCATGGCCAGAGCGCCGGCCAGGACCAGGGCACGACCGGCGCGTCAGGCGCCGGGTCCGCGCCACCGCCCGCCGGCGGATCGAGCACCGGCGGGAACGGCGGCAATGGTCAGGGCGGCGGTGGCCATGGCCACTAGGCCTACGCCTTAGGCAGCGCTTGCGAGCTCGTCGCCGAGCTCGAGCTGGAGCCGCATGAGCGCCTCGGTCTCGAGCTGACGCACGCGCTCGCGGGTCAGTCCGAGCTCCTTGCCGATCGTCTCCAGTGAAGCGGACTCGCCTCCGAAGCCGAAGCGCAGCTCGATGATCCGGCGCTGCCGCTCGGGCAGCTCGGCCACCGCGCGCTGGACGCGCTGGCGCCGGAGGGCATCTGCGGCCTCTTCGACCGGGTCGGCCGAGCTCTCGTCGGCGAACAGGTCGCCGAGCTCGGAGTCGCTGTCGGAGCCGAGGCCCTGGTTGAGCGAGACCGAGTCGACCGCGTCGAGTGCCTCCTCGACGTGCTCCTTCTTGAGGCGCGTGGCGTCGGCGAGCTCGTCGATGGTCGCCTCGCGGCCCAGCTTGGCCTGGAGCTCCGCGGACGCGCGGTTGAGCTTGATGCGGCGCTCCTGGACGTGGACCGGGATGCGGATCGTCTTCGACTGGTTCGCGACCGCGCGCTGGCAGGCCTGACGGATCCACCAGGTCGCGTACGTTGAGAACTTGTAGCCCTTGCGCCAGTCGAACTTCTCCGCGGCGCGGTTCAGGCCGATGACGCCCTCCTGGATCAGGTCGAGGAGCGGGACATCGTGGCCCTGGTAGCGCTTCGCGATGGAGACGACGAGGCGGAGGTTGGAGTTGATCATCCGCTCCTTGGCCGCCAGGTCGCCGGTCTCGATGCGCTTGGCGAGCATGACTTCGTCGGCCGCGGTGAGCAGCTTGTGCCGGCCGGCCGCGTCCATGAAGAGCTGGAGCGGGTCGAGCGTGCCCGTCGCGGCAGGCGCAGCCTCGGCCGCCGTGATCGGGGCGCGGACGGTCACGTCGCGCTCGTCGAGGGCGGTCTGAAGGGCCGCGATCTCGTCGTCGGCCAGATCGTGCTCGTCGGCGAACGCCTCGAGCTCCCGTTCCTCGATGAAACCGCGGTCGGCGGCCTCCTCGACGAGGCGCTCGGTGGGCGTCAAATCGTGCAGATGCGTATCAGTCAGTGGAATCTTCCTCTTTCGGTCGTAGGGACCGCGCCGTTCGCGGGCCCCGAGGCCCCGGCGCGGGGCGTGGCCCGCGATCCACCGGTCGGCCCCTGTTCTCTATATATAGAACGGGATGCCGCCCCTGTCCATTCCCAGACATCGCATTTTTGCGATTTCCTAACAGCGGGACAATGTTCGGGGCCAACCTTCCTGGTTCAAACCCGGAATCCTCCCGCCGGACAGAGTGAACCACATGCCCATGAGCGGGAGATGAGACGTGCCATGGGGTCCCGCGTAAACTGCAATCCCGCCAGGCCGACGTAGCTCAGCTGGTAGAGCACTTCACTCGTAATGAAGGGGTCCGCGGTTCGAATCCGCGCGTCGGCTTTGAACCGATCCCGCGTGCGCGGCGAATCGGCGGCATGAGCCGTCCGCTCGCGCACCTGTCGGACGAGGCCGTCGTGCTGCTCGCTGCACGCTCGGAGGAGTCGGCCCTGGCCGAGCTCTACGACCGCTACGGGAGGACGGCCTACGGCCTCGCGCTGCGCGTCCTCCGGGACGAGCGCCTGGCCGAGGACGCCGTCCAGGAGGGATTCCTCGCCGTCTGGCGGACCGCCGCCCGCTTCGTCCCGGAGCGGGGCAAGGCGAGCACCTGGATCCTCACGCTCGTCCACCGTCGCGCGGTCGACGCGGTCCGCCGCGAGCAGCGCAGGCGCGCCGACACGCTCGAGCGCGCGCCCGAGCCCGCCGTCGGGGGCGTCGACGAGGACGCGTGGCTCCGTCTTCAGCGCGAACGCGTGCAGGAGGCCCTGCGGCTGCTGCCCGACACGCAGCGTGAGGCGCTCGAGCTCGCGTACTACGGCGGCTTCAGCCAGTCGGAGCTCGCCGAGAGGCTTGGACAGCCCCTCGGTACGATCAAGAGCAGGATGTTCGCCGGCCTCGCGCGCATGCGCGAGCTGCTCGGAGAGCCCGGAATGGAGATGTCATGGACCTCCACGACCTGACAGCGGCGTACGCGCTCGACGCGCTCGATGCCGACGACGTGGAGGCGTACGAGGCGCACCTCGCCCAGTGCGATCGCTGTCGCACGGAGCTCGCCGAGTTGGGGGAGACGGCCACCGCGCTCGCGTTCGGGACTGAGGCGCCCGAGCCGCCCACACGGCTGCGCGGCGCGATCCTCGACGCGGCCGCGTCCGAGCGCTCGAACGTCGTGCCCTTCCCGCGGCGGCCGTGGGTCTTCCGCGTCACCGCCGCTGCCGCCGCGGTCGCTGCCTGCGCGGCCGTCGGTCTCGGCGTGTGGGGAGCGAGCAGGAGCACGAAGACCGAAGCGGTGAGCGCGGTCGTCGTCGTCGGCGCCGACCGCCACGCAACGCTGACGGTCTCCGGCCTCGCGCGTGCGCCGCACGGCAAGACGTACGAGGCGTGGATCATTCCGCACGGCGGGAACGCGCGGCCGGCCGGCCTCTTCGCCGGCGGCGGCACCGCCGTCGTGCACCTGCGCGGAACGCTCCCGAGCGGCGCCGTCGTCGCCGCGACGGTCGAGCGCGCCGGCGGCGTGAAGGCCCCGACGACGCCGCCGGTCCTCAGCGCAGAAACGTAAGAACTCCTTCCGAACCGGTCCGTGCGGTCGGGCGAATGAGCGCCGACCCTCCACGGAAGGAGCAGCAGTGAGGAAGATCGCTCTCGCACTCGTCGTGGCCGCCGCAGTCACGGCGCTCGGGTTCGCCGTCGCCCAGCGCGGCAGCACCGGCGCCGCGAACGCGTCGAGCCACCGCGAGGCGCCGCTGATCTCGCAGGACCCGACGGCGGACAACACGGACCTGTACGCGTTCGTGTCGCCCGACAAGCCGTCGACGGCGACGATCATCGCCAATTGGATCCCCGGTGAGGATCCCGCGGCGGGCCCGAACTACTACACGTTCAGCCCGACCGCCCGGTACGACATCTACGCCGACAAGAACGGCGACGGCAAGCCGGACATCACCTGGCAGTTCCGGTTCAAGGACCTGCCGAGCCAGTACTTCCTCGGCAACACGCAGCAGAGCTACACGGTGACGAAGATCGTCGGCGGGAAGTCGTCCGTCGTCGGCTCCGGCCTGCTGACCCCGCCTGACAACATCGGGCCGCGCTCGACGCCGAACTACGACGCGCTCGCGGCCAAGGGGATCCACTCCCTCAGCGACGGCAGCACGATCTTCGCCGGCCAGCGTGACGATCCGTTCTTCGCGGACGTCGGCGCGATCTTCGACCTCGTCGCGATCCGCGAGGGCACCGGCGCCACCGGCGGCGGCAAGGACTTCCTCGCCGGCTACGGCGTGCACTCGATCGCGCTGCAGTTGCCGAAGTCGATGCTCGACAACAACGGCAACCACGTCGTCGGCATCTGGGCCGCGACCGACCGGCAGAAGGTGCAGGTCGTGAACGGCAAGGCGAAGACGAAGTGGGTGCAGGTGTCGCGTCTCGGCAACCCGCTGATCAACGAGGTGCTCATCCCGACGAACAAGAAGGACTACTGGAACAGCCAGTCGCCCGCACAGGACAAGCAGTTCGCGACGTACTACACGAACCCGATCCTCGCGGCCGTGCTGGAGAAGCTGTATCCGCAGTTCGGTCCCTTCAAGACGTCGGGCCGCAGCGACCTCACCGAGGTCCTGCTCACCGGCATCCCGAAGCTCAACGAGACGGGCACGACGCTCGCGGACGAGCTTCGGCTCAACCTGTCGATCCCGCCGACGCCCGCGGCACAGGTCAACAGACTCGGCGTCATCGCAGGCGACAACGCCGGCTACCCGAACGGCCGCCGTCTCGGTGACGACGTCATCGACATCGACGAGCGCGTCGTCGGAGGCGAGCTGATCGGCCACAAGCTGCCGCTCGGCGACGGCGTCGACGCCAACGACGTCCCGTTCCTCTCGTCCTTCCCGTACGTCGCTCCCCCGTTCAGCGGCTACGACGACACGCACGGGACGACGTACCCGAAGCATCCGTAACAGTGGCGAATCGTCTCATCCTCGGAGCGGCGGCGGCGATTTTCGCCGCCGCCGCCCTGCTCTTCGGCGGCGTCTTCCGCTCCAGCACGCCTGGGGCCGCGGGCGGAGACTTCCTGCCCGAGGCGGTCGCGGCCGAGCTGGCGAAGGGCTTCGCCGCCGGCGACACGCAGGCAGAGATCCTCGGCCTGCAGGGCGAGCTCAAACTCAACTCGCACAACGTGAAGGCGCTCGACACTCTCGGCCTCGCGTACCTGCAGCGCGTCCGCGATACCGGCGACCCGACGTACTACCCGAAGGCGCAGGGCATTCTCGACGAGGCGCTGCAGCAGGCGCCGCACGATCTGATCGCGACCGCGGGTCTCGGCCAGCTCGCGCTCTCGCGCCACCAGTTCCGCAAGGCGCTCGACATCGGCTACGAGGCGAAGCGCATCTCGCCGACGACCGCCGGCGTGTACGGCGTCATCGGCGACGCCGAGATCGAGCTCGGCCGCTACCCGCAGGCAATCAAGAGCTTCAACCACATGGCTGCGCTCAAGCCAGACGTCGCCTCCTACTCGCGCGTGTCGTATGCGCGCGAGCTCATCGGCCACATCGGTGCCGCCGAGCGCGCGATGCGGCTCGCGGCGTCGGCCGCGGTCGGCGAGCAGGAGGCGTCGTCGTGGACGCACGTGCAGCTCGGGCTTCTCTATCTCGGGCACTCGCAGCCGAAGCGCGCGCTCGTGCAGATGGACGACGCACTCGCATTCGATCCGACGTACTACGTTGCGCTCGACGGCATGGCGCAGGTGCAGGCGTCGCTCGGCCACCTTCGCATCGCGATCGACTTCGAGCACACCGCGGTCGACCGCGTGCCGCTGCCGGCACAGGTCGCGCTCCTCGGCGATCTGTACGGCGTCGTCGGCAACCACACCGCGGCCAAGCGCGAGTACGCGCTCATCGCCGTGATCGAGAAGCTGCTTGCCGCAAACGGCGTTCGCAACGACCTCGACATCGCGCTGTTCGACGCCGACCACGACATCGCGCCCGCGCATCTGCTCACGCTCGCGCGCAAGGGTTACACCGAGCGGCCGAGCATCTACGGCGACGACGTGCTCGGCTGGGCGCTCGCGCGCAGCGGGCGCTGTAACGAGGCGCTGCAGTGGTCGAACCGCTCGCTGCGGCTCGGCACGAAGGACGCGTTGAAGGACTTCCACCACGGCTGGATCGAGGCATGCATTGGCAACCGCGTGGAGGCGGCGGTCTGGTATCGGCGCGCGCTCGCGCTCAACCCGACGTTCTCGATCCTCTGGGCGCCCGTCGCGCGGAAGGGGGCGCACGCGTGAAGAAGCTCGCCGTCGTGCTCGTCGCCGCGGCCGCACTGCTTGCGCCCGTCGCGGCGCAGGCGCACCCGCTCGGCAACTTCACCATCAACCGCTTCGCGCGCGTCGAGGTCGCGGGCCACCGCCTGTACGTCCGCTACGTCCTCGACATGGCGGAGATCCCGACGTACCAGGCACGCCAGCAGGGCGTCGACCCGAACGTGTACGCGCGCAATCTCGCGGCTGGGCTGCACGTGACGCTCGACGGTCGCCAAGTGCGGCTTGTGCCGGTCGAGCATGCGCTCGGGTTCCCGATGGGAGTCGGCGGCCTGCGCACCATGCGACTCGAGCTCATCCTCCGCGGCCCCCTGGTGTCCGGCGCTGAGCAGTTGACGGTGTCGGACAGCAACTACTCGGATCACATCGGGTGGCGGGAGATCCTCGTGGGCGCGTCGGCGCACAGCATCTCCGACGAGCTGCGCGCGTATCCGAAGAGCCTGCTGCAGAGCCCACTCGACATCACACATGCGGCGGCCGCGGTCGCGCCGACCGGCGATCCGGTGCCGGGCCTCACGAGGGGGAAAGCGCTCGAGGCGCCCGATCGCGTCGCCGACTCCGGCTTCACGCGTCTCATCGCGCAGGGACGGCTGAGCTGGCTCGTGATCCTCGCGTCGCTCGCGGCCGCGCTCTTCTGGGGCGCAGCGCACGCGCTGTCGCCCGGACACGGCAAGACGATCGTCACCGCGTATCTGATCGGCAAGCGCGGCACGCCGCGCGACGCGGCCGCGCTCGGCGCGATCGTGACCGTCACGCACACGGTCGGCGTGTTCGTGCTGGGGCTCGTGACGCTCGCGCTCTCGCAATGGATCGTGCCCGACACCCTCTACCCGTGGATCAACCTCACCGCCGGCGTCCTCGTCGTCGCCATCGGCCTGAGCGTCCTGCGGGCGCGCGTCCGGCGCGTGCACGCGCACTATCACGACGACGATCACGACCACGACCATCACCACGAGCATCCGCACGATCACGAGATCTCGCGACGGAGCCTGCTCGCGGTCGGCGTCTCGGGCGGGATCCTTCCGTGCCCGTCGGCGCTCGTCGTCCTGCTGGCCGCGATCTCGCTGCACCGGCTCGCGTTCGGTCTCGTTCTCATCGTCGCTTTCTCGCTCGGCCTTGCGCTCTCCATCACCGGCCTCGGCCTCGTCGCCGTCTTCGCGAAGCGGAGGTTTGCCGGCCGCACCTTCGATGGGCTGCTCGTGCGCGCGCTCCCCGCCGTCTCGGCCGCCGTCATCCTCACCGCGGGCGTCGCGATGACCGTGCGCGCCTTCCCGAAGGTGCACGGATGAACTGGCGTCGCCTCTCGCTCTTCGGCGGCGCGGTCGCCGCCCTCCACCTCGCCGGCTGGGGCCTGCTCGTCTACTACGCGCGCACGAGCCCCACCCTCGTCGGGCTCGGCACGCTCGCTTACACGTTCGGCCTGCGGCACGCGTTCGACGCCGACCACATCGCCGCGATCGACAACACGACGCGCAAGTTCCGCCAGGACGGCCAGAAGCCGCTCGGGGTCGGGTTCTTCTTCTCGCTCGGGCACTCGAGCGTCGTGTTCGCCCTCGCCGCCGGCATCGGTGTCGCCGCGTCGACCCTGCGGTCCCGCATTCCCTCGTTCCAGCACTGGGGCGGACCGATCGGCACCGGCGTGTCGGGGGCGTTCCTGCTCGCGATCGGCGTCCTCAACCTGGTCGTGCTCGTGGACGTGATCGGGATCTTCCGCGACATGCGCCGCGGCGATCTCGACGAGGAGCGGCTCGAAGCGAGGCTGCTCGACCGCGGCCTGATGAGCCGCGGCGTCCTCAAGCGGCTCGGCGACCGCATCCACTCGAGCTGGCAGATGCTCCCGCTCGGCATGCTGTTCGGGTTGGGTTTCGACACCGCCAGCGAGGTCGGCCTGCTCGCCCTCTCCGCCGGCGCCGCCGGCCGGCACCTGCCGTTCGCCGCCGTCCTCGCCCTCCCGTTGCTCTTCGCGGCCGGGATGTCGCTGCTCGACACCGCCGACGGCGCGTTCATGAGCCACGCCTACGGCTGGGCGTTCTCGAACCCGGTGCGGAAGGTCTACTACAACATCACCGTCACGGCCCTGTCGGTGACGGTCGCCCTCGGCATCGGCGGCGCGGAGCTGCTCCAGCTCGTCGTCCGGGCCGCCTGGCTCGACGTCAACCGGCTCGGCTACGTCATCGTCGGGCTCTTCTTCCTCACCTGGGGCGTCTCCGCCCTCGTCTGGAGGACGCGCCGGATCGAGGAGCGCTGGGGATACCTCGACAATCACGGTCGTGCATGAGAGAGAATCGGGGCGGACAATGCTCCGCCGGCGCCGCCTACTCCTTTTCAGCCTCGTGGCGCTCGCCGGCATCGTCCCCGCGGCGCCTGCGCTAGCGAAGACGGTCCCCGGATCTCCGCCCTTCCGCGTCGTCATCCTCGACCACATGGCCGGTTGGCAGCTGCGCCAGTTCGCGCGCCACGGCGCCGTCGGCCTGCTCGTGCCCGGGACGGGGCCGACGACGAATCGCCGACAGGCTCTCGCGCAGCTCGTGCGCGGAGTCCGGGAGAACGCGTACCTCGGCGGCGTCCCGAGCGGGCCGCCGCTCGTGTCGGCGACCGCAGCGACCGGCACGCCGAGCCGCGCGCGCACGATCATCGTCACGCTGCCGCCCAAGAGCGACACGCCCGTTCAGAACGACAAGCGCTACTACGTCGTCGTCCTCGGCGGAGGATTCCACGGCCTGCTCGTGTCGCAGACGACGCGCATCCCCGGTCTCGTCTCGATCGTCGACATCGCGCCGACCGCGCTCGGGCATCAACGTGGATCGCTGACGTCGACGCCGGCGCCGCACGCGATCGCGACGTTGAAGACCCTCAACGCGCAGATCCACGCGAACAACCGGTTAAAGCTCGCCGCGCTCATCATCCTCGCGTGTCTCGCGCTGCTCCTCGCCGCCGTCCGGCCGCGTGCCGCGCTCACGCTGGTGCCGGCCGCGCTCCTCGCGAGCATCGGCCTCGGAGCGGCCGAGGTGACGAACGAGGTCACGATCCTCGCCGTGCTCATTCTCGCGAGCGTCGGAGGAGGACTGTGGCTTGCGCGCGTCTGTCGGACGGACGGACGGCTGCTGCTGCTCTTCCTCGGCGTGATCCTGCTCCACCTCTATCTCTTCGCGGCGCGCCCGGAGTGGGTGGCGCTGACGCCGCTCGGGCCGACGCAGAACTCGCGCTTCTGGGGGATCGGCAACCAGCTCGAGACTCTGCTGCTTGCACCGCTGCTCGCCGGCGCGGCCATCGCCGCGCGCAAGTTCGGCGCGCTCGGCTTCGCAGCGTTCGGCGTCCTCGGTCTGTTTCTGATGACGGACAACCGCTTCGGATCGGACGGCGGCGGCGCGATCGTGCTCGGCGTCGCGCTCGCATTCCTCGGCGCGCGCATGCTGCGGCTCGGGACGCGCGGCTTCCTCATGCTGCTCGGCGTTGCAGCGGCGATCGTGCTGAAGGTGGTGTCGTCGAACCTCAGCGCGGCGGGCCCTGACCATTTCCGCAGCGCATTCGGTCGCGGCCTCTCCGGCCTGTGGGCCGTGGTCGAGAACCGGGTGCCGCTGTCGTACCTGCCGGCGCTGCACAACTGGCCGTTGGTGATGCCGCTCGCGCTCTGGTTCCTCATCACGTTTGCGGTCGGGCTCTATGTCGCGCGCCATCGCCCGACGCGCGATTTCGTCCTCACGCTCGGCCTCGCAATCGTCGCGTCGCTGCTCGTCAACGACTCGGCCATGTACGAGCTCACCGGCGGCGTCGCAGTGCTCGCCTCGCTCGTCCGGTTCGTACCCGCACCTGCGGTGCCGGTCACCGTGCTCTCGCTCGTCCGCGCAGCGCTGCCGCGCGCAGCTGCGCCGGCGGCGGTCGAAGTCGCGGACGACTAGGACGAGAGGCGCTGTGCGCGCCGGTGCGCGAGGTTGCCGTTGACCGCGACCTCGGCGGTCAGGGCCGCATCGAGATCGACGACGTGTGGCGTGAGCGGCGTCGCGCAGTACGGGCACGCCTGCCAGAGCGGGTCGAGCGCCGAGTCGCAGGACGGGCACTGCTCACGGAGCCGCGTCGTGCAGACCGGGCACACGAGGTAGTCCGTCTCCACTTCGGTCAGGCACACCGGGCAGTGCGGCGCCCCCTGGACCAGATGGCCGCGGAGCGCCCGGAGCTCCACCTCGCGCGCATGCGTGTCCGCGAGCGTCTCGGGCGGGCGGAACAGGAGGTAGACAACGGGGCCTACGTAGGGGAGCCCGAAGCCGAGCGCGGTCGCCAAGCCCACGAGCCACCCGTCGTCGATGCGCCGACGCGCGTCGCGGTAGACGCGGAAGCCGAGGCCGAGCCAGAGCACGACCGCAAAGAGGATGAGCACATTCCCGACGACCGAGACGGCGCTCGAGTGCAGTGCGCTGTGAATCGATCCGAACGCTGACCCCGTCATGCACCTGGTTCGTTGCCCACAACGCGCCGCGAGAAACCCATGGAGACTATGGCCATGGAGGCAACTCTGCGCGTGATCCATGTCCTCGCCGCCGCCATCTGGGTGGGCGGGACGATCGCGCTCGTCTTCGTCGCCGTGCCGCCGGTGCAACGGCTGGAGGGAGACGCCCGCGCGCGGCTGCTGCGCGAGTTCGGACGTCGGTGGCGCCCGATTGGCTGGAGCGCGCTCGGCGTCGCCGTCCTCACCGGTCTCGGCCTCGCGGCCTGCGATCACGCTTTCGACACGGCACCGTCCTCGTTCGACTGGGTGCTGGCGGTGAAGGGCGCGCTCGTCGGGCTCCTCGTCGCCGGCTCGTACCTGCACGACTACGTCCTCGGGCCCGGGCTCGCGCGGCAGATCCGGGAAGGACGGCCGCAGTCGGTCCGGCCGTTGCTGACGGCGATCGGACGCGGCAACCTGCTTGTCACGCTGGCGCTGCCGGTCCTCGGCGTCGTCCTCTCCGAGCTGGCGTCGTAGACCCTCCCGTTTCGCGCGGGGGTGCGCGCGGAAGGACGCAGGGCAGTGCGGGACCGCAATCGTGCCGACCTCGAGTTCGCCGCGCTCCTGCTCGCGCGCCGGTCGCGGCTGCGTCGCGTTCATGCCAGGCGCAAGGCCGGCGTCGTCGCTGTCGCCGCCCTCGTCCTGCTCACCGTCGTGCTCGCCGGCGCCGCTGCGAGCGGACGCGCCGTGCTTCTCGACTCCTGCAGCCTGAATGCACTCCAGCCCGTGGGGCTCGGCCAGAACTCGTTCGTGTACGCGGACAACGGGTCGCTGCTCGGCGTCATCCCGTCGACCGTGAACCGGCAGCCGCTCCGCCTCGACCAGATCTCGCCGTACCTGCGCACCGCGACGGTCGCGATCGAGGATCGCCGCTTCTGGGAACATGGCGCGCTCGACTACCGGGGCATCGTGCGCGCGCTCTATTCGGACGTGACCGCGGGCAGGATCGTCCAGGGCGGGTCGACGATCACGCAGGAGCTCGTCCGCAACCTGTACATCGGGAACGCGAACCGCACGTTCTCGCGCAAGATCAAAGAGGCCTGCCTCGCCATCAAGCTGGCGCAGGTGTGGACCAAGCCGCGGATCCTGAACGCGTACCTCAACGAGGTGTTCTACGGCCGGGCGGCACACGGCGCGCAGGCGGCGGCCGAGACGTTTTTCTCAACGCGGGCGCAGGACCTCTCGCTCGCGCAGTCGGCGCTGATCGCCGGGCTGCCGCAGGCGCCCACGGTCTACGACCCGCTCGTGCATCCGGCGACGGCGATGCATCGCCGCGACGAGGTGCTGCGCGCGATGCTCGCCAATCGGGCGATCACGACGGACGAGTACACGCGCGCCGTCGCCGCGCCGCTCGGGTTGAAGCCGGGCAACCTGTATACGCGTCAGCAGCACGAGAACTTCTTCGGGTGGGCGGAGCAGCAGCTCGTGGCGAAGTACGGCGCGGGCCGTGTGGCCGCCGGCGGGCTCCGTGTCCGGACGACGCTCGACCCGAGCATGCAGGAGAGCGCTCTCTCGGCGGTCCGCGGCGTGCTGCGAAACCCGTCCGATCCAGCCGCGGCGCTCGTCGCCATCGATCCGCGGACCGGCGCCGTGCGCGCGATGGTCGGGTACTTGCCCGACGGCACGACGCTGAAGTTCAACCTCGCAACCCAGAGCACGCGCACAGCGGGCAGCTCGTTCAAGCCGTTCGTGCTCGCGACTGCGATCCAGCACGGCATCTCGCTGTACTCGAGCTTCTCGGGGCCGCCATCGCTCGTCATTCCCGAGCACAGCTGCGACGGGCCGCAGGGACCGTGGGACGTGCACAACTACGCCGACGAGAGCGCGGGCTACATGAACCTCCTCAGCGCGACGGCGAACTCGGTGAACACGATCTTCGCGCAGCTCGTCGCGAAGATCGGTCCGTCGAACGTCGTTCCGGTGGCGCACCGCATGGGGATCACGACGAACCTGCAGCCGGTGTGCTCGATCACGCTCGGCACGCAGCCGGTGAATCCCCTCGAGATGACAGACGGCTACGCGACGCTCGCGGCGCACGGGGTCCACCACGCGCCGCAGGCGTTCGAGCTCGTGCGTGCGCCGAACAGCAGCGTCCTCGGCCGGTTGACCACTCGCGGCGACCAGGCGATCTCGAGCAGCGTCGCCGACCAGGTCACGTACGCGCTCGAGGGCGTCATCCAGTACGGCACCGGCACGGCGGCCTCCATCGGGCGTCCCGCCGCCGGCAAGACCGGCACCGCGGAGAACTTCCAGGACGCGTGGTTCTGCGGGTACGTGCCGCAGCTCGCCGCGTGCGTGTGGGTCGGCTATCCGAAGGCGGAGATCCCGCTCGTCAACGTCGAGGGCGTCGCCTCCGTCTTCGGCGGCTCGCTCCCCGCGGAGATCTGGCACGACTTCATGTCAGCCGCGACGGCAGGCATGCCGGCTCTCGGATTCCCCACGCCGCAGATCACGGGGACGACGACGTACGGCACGAACTACTCCGTCCCGACGACGCCGATCCAGACGATCATCAACGTCCCGCCGGGACCCGTGCTGCCGCCGCCGCCGGGTGGCCATTAGCAGGATCGACGACGCGCTCGGTAACGGGATCGAGCGTGCCGTCCGCTCGCATCACCGGCGCCGCCTCTCCCGCATCGGCCACGAGCGCGCATTCACACCGCCCGCGGGTGGGTGGGCGGACGCCGGCGCGTTTTCTCCGCGGCCCGGCAACCGGGTCGAGCTGCTCGTTGATGGCGCGGAGGCGCTGCCGCGGATGGTCGCCGACGTGGAGGCGGCGCACTCGCACGTCCATCTGGCCGGTTGGTTCTTCACGCCGAGCTTCCGCATGGGCGACGACGGGCCGACGCTCGCCGCGCTCCTCGGCGAGACAGCGGAGCGGGTCCCCGTCCGCGTACTCGCGTGGGCCGGTGCGCCGCTGCCGCTGTTCCATCCCGACCGCCGCGAGGTCCGGGAGACGCGCGACGCGCTCGCGAGCGGAACGCGCATCGAGGTCGAGCTGGACGCGAAAGAGCGGCCGATGCACTGCCACCATGAGAAGCTCGTCATCGTCGACGACCGCATCGCATACGTCGGTGGCATCGACCTGACGACGTTCGCCGGCGACAGGCTCGACGCCAGCGACCATCCCGCGCGCGGCGGAATCGGCTGGCACGACGCGTGTCTGCGTCTCGAGGGGCCGGTGGTCGCCGACGTCGCCGAGCATTTCCGTCTGCGCTGGCCGGGGAAGCTCGACCGCGCGCAGCCGCCGGATCCGGTTGGCAGCATCGACGTGCAGCTCGTTCGCACCGTCCCTGAGCGGATCTACTCCGGCCTCGAGCGCGGCGAGTTCACCATCCTCGAGAGCTATCTCCGGGCGCTGCGCAGCGCCGAGCGGCTCGTCTATCTCGAGAGCCAGTTCCTCTGGTCGAGCGAGGCGGTCTCCGTGCTCGCTGCGAAGCTCCGCGACCCTCCGTGCGACGACTTCCGCGTCGTCGTGCTCCTCCCCGCGCGTCCGAACAACGGCGGGGACGACACGCGCGGCCAGATCGGCGTGCTGCTCGACGCAGACGCGGGCGGGCGGCGGTTCCTCGCGTGCACGCTCCACCAGCCCGGCCGCGGCGGCGGCATCGTCTACGTCCACGCGAAGATCGGCATCGTCGACGACCGCTGGCTCACGATCGGCTCCGCGAACCTGAACGAGCATTCGTTCTTCAACGACACCGAGGTGAACGTCGTCCTCCATGACGAAGCGACCGTGCGTGCAGCGCGGCTACAGCTCTGGGCCGAACATCTCGAACGGTCGGTCGACGATGTGTCGGGCGATCCGACGGCGCTCGTCGACGAGGTCTGGCGCCCGCGTGCCGAAGAAGAGTTGGAGCGGCGGCGCCGGGACGGGTACGTCCAGCACCGGCTGACGCTGCTCCCGCACGTGTCCCGCCGCGCACAAGCGCTCTGGGGACCGATCAGCGGTTTGCTCGTCGACGGCTAGATCTGCCAGAGGCCGTCTTTGATGACGGCGACTTTCTTGCCCTTGGCCGTATAGCCGGTCACCTCGAAGTCGGGGCTGCCGATCATGACGTCGAGGTGGACGGGCGACTCGTTCAGGGCGCGCGCAGGCTTCACCGAGCGTGTGCCGCCGAAGCCGGAGCCGAATGCGATGTGCGCCGTCGCGTTCTCGTCCAGCAGCGTGTCGAAGTACGTTCGGCCGCTCTGCCCGATACGCGACGTGGCGTCGACGAGCGCGACCTCGCCCAGCCGGCGGCCGTTCTTCTTCGGGTCGCTGTCGATGTAGCCGGCGACGAAGTCGCGGTCGCCCTTGTTCGCGGCTTCGAGCCGGACGAGCCTGCCGCCGCGGAACTCCCCGCGCAAGCCTTCGATCAGCCGTCCTTGAAACGAGAGCGGGAACGTGCACGTGAACGTCCCTTCCGTCGCCGTCGCGTCCGGGCTCGTGAACGTCTCCTCGGTCGGCATGTTCGCCGCGATGGTCGCGCCAACGTGCGTCTTCTCGAGACCGCCGAGCCACTGCGTGCCGGGGACGAGGCGCAGGTCGAGTGCGGTGCCCGGACCGCGCAGCTCCACACGCGTGAGTGCGAGCCGCGTCAGCTTCTCCGAGCGGCGCACGATGCCGCGGCAATGATTGATCCATCCGGTCGAGCCGGGCCCGTCCGCGTCGGTGAGCCGGCAGAAGTGCAGCAGGTCCTGCGCGAGCTTCCGTTTCGCCTTCAGGACCGGCATCCGGGGGTAGACCTGGCCCGCCCAGTGATCGGTCGGCCAGCCGGCGATCGTCCAGCGCACGCGCATGGCGAGACTCGCGCGGCGGAACGCCTTCGTCTGGGCGCCCGCGCGCGCGTACTCCGTCATAATCCGTTTCTGCGGGATGCCGTCGAGGAAGCCGGGGTCGCTCTCGCCGCTGATGTAGATCTCCGCCGCGTCCGGCTTCATCAGCTCGCGCAGCCGCTGCTTGTGCCAGGGCGTGAGAACGCCGAGTGCGTCGGTACGGCCGTGGACGAGCCGCGCGCGCATGACGAGCGGATCCGAGTAGATGGCCTCGACGGCGTGTGCGCCTCCGCGATAGGCGGACGCCGCAACGGCGACCATCAGCTCGCGGTGCGCAGGTGCGCCGCGGGCGACGATCGTGTCGCCGCGCTTGAGCGCGATGGACTTCGTGATCGCGTCCGCGTACCGCTCGAGCACCGCCGGCTCGAGAATCCCCCCGTCGTCCACGGGTCAGGACGCTAACGCTTCTTCGACCGTCGCGCTGAGGTTGAAGTGCCGGTCGAGCCCGGAGACCTCGAGCGCGCGCCGCGCCTCGGCGCCGGGCGCGGCGAGGACGAACGCCTGCTTGTCCGTCATCCGGCTGCGGGCCTCGACGAGCACGCCGAGCGCGGTCGAGTCGATGAACTGCACCTCGCCGAGGTCGACGACGAGCCGTTGCGGATTCTCGTCCGAGCAGGCGACCAAGGTCTCGCGAACGTGGTGGGCGTTGTAGAGGTCGAGTTCCCCGGCCAGGCGCACGACGACGTTGCCGTCGCGCCGGTCGACGCCGGCGACGGGATCGACCCGGCCCCCCGGACTGCCCTCCACGACAGCGGATTCAACCACCAAACCACGCTCGTATGCTTGTTCCATGGAAGTGGCCGAGGTCGCGGCCCGCGCGGCGGGCGAGAACTTCCCCGTCGGCTCGATCCTCTTTCCGCGCCGGCTGCGCCCGCACGTGCGCGCGCTCTACTGCTACGCGCGGCTCGTCGACGAGCTCGGCGACGCGTACGACGGAGACCGGCTGGCCGCCCTCGACGAGCTCGCGGGACAGGTCGAGCTGCTCTTCACCGGCCGCCCCACCTGGCCGGTGCTTCGCAACGTGCAGCCGACCGTGCGCGAGTTCGACCTGCCGCGGGAGCCGTTCGACCGGCTGATCGAGGCGAACCGCATCGACCAGCGCGTGTCCGAGTACGAGAGCTGGGACGACCTGAAGTGGTACTGCGTGCACTCGGCCGACCCGTGCGGGCGGCTCGTTCTCGGCGTGCTGCGGCGGCTCGACGATCCCGAGCTGGTGGCCGCGAGCGACTCGGTCTGCACCGGGCTGCAGCTCGTCAACTTCCTCCAGGACGTGCCGCGCGACCTCGGGCTCGGCCGCATCTATCTGCCCGCCGAGGATCGGCGCAGCTTCGGCGATCCGCCGCTCGACCGCGCAAACGGCGCGTTGACGGCGCTGCTTCGCTTCGAGGCGGAGCGCGCGGCGGGGCTGCTGGCGGCGGCGGACGTCCTCCGCGAGGGCATCGGCGGCCGCCTCGGCCGCGCGGTCGCGCTCTTCGGGCGCGGCGGCCTCGCGGCGCTCGACTCGCTCGAAGCCGCCGGCTGGGATCTCTTCACGCAGCGGCCGCGGCCGTCGCGGGCCCGGCTGGCGCGGGAGGCAGCGCTCACCCTCGTTCGATGAGCACCACGGTCGAGCAGGCGTACGCGGAAGTACAGCGGGTCACACGCGCGCGCGCGAAGAACTTCGCGTACGGGATCATGGTCTTGCCGCGTCCCAAACGCCGCGCCATCGCCGCGATCTACGCCTTTGCGCGCGAGGTGGACGACGTCGCCGACGGCGACGCTCCGGTGGACGAGAAGCGTGCGCGACTCGAAGCGCTGCGCGAGGCGCTCGACGATCCTCCCGCGACCGCGATGCATGTCGCGCTCACGGACGCGCGCGCACGCTTCGGCATTCCGCGCGCTGCGCTCTCCGCGCTCGTCGACGGCGGCCTGCAGGATCTCGTCAAGACGCGGTACGCGACCTTCGACGAGCTGCGCGCGTATTGCGAGAAGGTCGCCGGCGCCGTGGGCGTCGCGTGCGTCGCGGTGTATGGAAGCGATGACGTTGAGCGCGCGCAAACGCTCGGCATCGCGCTCCAGCTGATCAACATCATGCGCGACGTCGACGAGGACAGGACGCTCGGCCGCGTCTATCTGCCGCAGGACGAGCTCGATCGTTTCGGCGTGCACGAGCCCGCCGTCGGCCCAGAGTGGCGGGAGCTGATGGCGTTCCAGGCAGCACGTGCGCGCGTGCATCTGGATGAAGGGCTGCACCTGCTCGACTCGCTCGACCGGCGCAGCGCGCTCTGCGTGGCGACGTTCGCGGGGCTCTATCGCGGCCAGCTCGACCGGATGGAGGCGAACGGCTTCGATGTGTTCTCCGCGTCGTGCCGGCTGTCGACCCCGGCGAAGCTCGCTGTCGTCGCGCGCGGGATATTGAGATGAAGGTGGCGGTTGTGGGCGGCGGGCTCGCGGGCCTCGCCGCCGCGCTCGACCTCGTCGACGCCGGTGTGGACGTCACGGTGCACGAGTCGCGACCGACGCTCGGAGGCGCGGTGCAGACGCTGCCCGAGCGCGACGGCGATCCGCAGCCGCCGCCGGACAACGGCCAGCACATCGGGCTCGGATGCTTCACGGAGTACCTCCGCTTCCTCGATCGGATCGGAGAAGGCAGCTCCGTGCTGCGCAAGCGGCTCGCGCTGCCGGTGCTGGATGAGCAGGCGCGGCGCTCGGACATCTCGCCGAGTCTTTCGGCGCTCCTGCGGTACGGGCACGTGCCGCTGCGCGACCGCGTGCGCATCCCGATCGTCACTGCTCGCTGCCGCACCGCGAAGCCGCGGCCGGGCGAGACCTTCGGCGACCTGCTCCGCCGGCTCGGTACGAGCGATGCCGCAGTCGACCGTTTTTGGGATGTGTTCATCCGGCCCGCGCTCAACCTGCGCACGGACGAGGTCGATCCCGAAGCGGGCCTCTTCACCGTCCGCACGGCGCTGCTCGGCCCGCGCGCCAACTCGGATCTCGTCCTGCCCCTGAAGCCGCTCGGCTGGATGCACGGCGACGCCGCCGGCCGCGTGCTCGGCGACCGTGTGTGTCTCGATGAACGGATCGAGTCGTTGGACGACCTGGACGCGGACGCGATCGTGGTCGCGGTCCCGCCGGGCGAGTCGGCGCGCCTGCTCGGGGAGCCGGACCCAGGGCTCGAGAGCTCGCCCATCGTGTCCGTGCACCTGCTCTTCGACCGCCCGATCCTGAACGTGCCGGTTGCCGGGCTGCTCGGCTCGGACGCGCACTGGGTGTTCGATCGCGGCGCCCTCACCGGCCACGCGGCGCCCGACGGTGGCCAGTACCTGACGGTGGTTGCCAGCGGCGTCCCGGAGTTGATGGACGTCCGCGGCCGCGAGCTCGTCGACCGCATGGCCGCGCAGCTGACGGAACGACTCGGAGCCGCGGAGCTCGTGTGGTCGCGGGTCAGCCGCGAGCCGTACGCGACCATCGCGCTGCGGCCCGGCCTGGTCCGCCCGGGCGTCGAGACCCGGCGGCCCAACGCCGTGCGCGCGGGCGCGTGGACGGACACGGGCTGGCCGGCGACGATGGAGAGCGCGGTGCGAAGCGGACGCGCGGCGGCTCAGCACCTCTTGAGCAAGGTTCCTGCAACAGTCTCAGTGTGAGTGCAACACAGGAGCTGACCGCCCTCGACGAAGCCATCGACCGCGGGACGCGGCGACTGCTCGAGCTTCAGCGGCCGGACGGGATCTGGGTCGGCGAGCTCGAGTCGAACGTGACCATGACGGCGCAGCACCTGTTCTGGAACCACGCGCTCGGGCTGCGCACGCCCGACCTCGATCGCCGCATCGCGAACGAACTGCTGGCGCGCATGCGCGACGAGGGCACGTGGTCGATCTGGTTCGAAGGGCCTCCCGATCTCTCCACCTCGCTCGAGGCGTATGTCGCGCTGCGCATGTGCGGCGTCGATCCCGGCCCGCAGGCGCTCGCATACATTCAGCGCGAGGGCGGAATCCCGAAAGCGCGGTTGTTCACCAAGTATTTCCTCGCCCTCTTAGGACAGTGGCCGTGGCAGCGAATCGTGCCGATCCCGCCCGAGTTCGTGCTGCTCCCGCCGGGCGGCCGGTTCTCGATCTACGACTTCGCCTGCTGGGCGCGACAGACGTTCGTCGCGCTCTCGCTCGCGCAGTCGCTGCGTCCGGTACGGCCGATCGACGTCGACCTGCGTTCGATTGGCGCCATTCCCGGAGGCACCCGGCGGCCACTGCGTCGCGATCCGCTGCGGCGCCGCGCGCAGGCACGTGCGGAGCAATGGATCCGCGCACGGCAGGAAGCGGACGGATCGTGGGGCGGGATCCAGCCCCCGTGGGTGTGGGGGATCATCGCGCTGAACGCGCTCGGCTACGGCCTCGAGGATCCGACGCTGCGGAGGGCGGTCGAAGGCTGGCAGGCATTCATGGTCGAGGACGGCGACCGCCTCCGCCCGGAGGCGTGCCAGTCGCCTGTGTGGGACACGGCGCTCGCCGTGCTCGCGCTGCGCGCATGCGGCGTCCCCGCCGACCACCCACAGCTCGTGCAGGCGGGCGCGTACCTCCTGCGCGAAGAGGTGACGGTGAAGGGCGACTGGTCGATCCGCGTTCCCGATCTCGCGCCGGGAGGCTGGGCGTTCGAGTACGAGAACGACAACTACCCGGACATCGACGACGCGGCCGTCGTCCCGCTCGCGCTGCGCACGCTCGGCATCGGCGACGACGCCGTCCGCCGCAGCCTCGACTGGGTTGTCGGCATGCAGTCGCGCGACGGCGGCTGGGGCGCGTTCGACGTCGACAACAGCGCGATGTGGCTGTACAAGATCCCGTTCTGCGACTTCGGCAAGGTCACGGACGAGCCGAGCTCCGACGTCACTGCGCACGCGCTCGAGGTGCTTGCGCCGGAGGGCCATGCTCCGGCCGTCGAGCGCGGGCTGAAGTGGCTGCTCAGCGAGCAGGAGCCGGACGGCTCCTGGTTCGGCCGCTGGGGCGTCAACCACCTGTACGGCACCGGCGCCGCGCTGCCCGCGCTCGAGGCATGCGGCATCCCCTCGGACCATCCTGCGATGCGCCGCGCCGTCGCGTGGCTTGACTCGGTCCAGCAGGAGAGCGGCGGCTTCGGCGAGGACATCCGCTCGTACGCCGACCCGGCATGGCGCGGGCGCGCGTCGTTCGCCACTCCCTCGCAGACTGCGTGGGCGCTCCTCGGGTACGTGGCCGCAGGAAACGCTGAGGATAGAAGCGCGAAGAGGGCGGCAGATTATCTTTGCGCTGTCCAGCGTCCCGACGGCGATTGGGACGAGGAGCACTTCACCGGCACCGGTTTCCCGCTCGACTTCATGATCCGCTACCACCTGTACCGCATCAACTTCCCATTGCTCGCGCTGGGTCGACTGAGAGAGAGGCTTTCCGAATGAAGTTCCCGCTGCAGTCCACCGTTTCGATCGGCAAGTACGTCGCGACCCAGCAGCGCAAGGGCGAGCGCTATCCGCTCGTCCTCATGCTCGAGCCGACGCTCGCGTGCAACATCGCCTGCATCGGCTGCGGGAAGATCCGCGAGTACGAGTCGAATCGCGCGCGGCTGACGGTGGAGGAGTGCCTCGACTCCGGGCTCCAATGCCCGGCGCCCGTCGTCTCGATCTGCGGCGGCGAGCCCCTCGTCTACAAGGGGATCGAAGAGGTCGCCGCAGGGATGATCGCGATGGGCAAGACGGTCGAGCTGTGCACGAACGCGCTCCGGCTCGAGCAGTGCCTCGACTGGTTCGAGCCGTCGCCCCGCATGACGTTCGTCGTCCATCTCGACGGCATGCGCGAGATCCACGACTACGTGTGCGACTACCCCGGCCTCTGGGACGTCGCCGTCGACGCGATCAAGACGGCGCGTACCCGCGGCTTCCGCGTCACGACGAACACCACGATCTTCAAGGAGACCGAGGTGGGCGACGTGATCGAGATGATGCGCTACCTCACCGACGAGGTCGGCATCGACGGGATGCTCGTCGCGCCCGGTTACCAGTACTCGCAGATCGACCCGAACCTGACGATGACGCGGTCGGAGCACGAAGTGAAGTTCCGCGCCATCCGCGCCGCCGTGCGCAAGCACGGCTATCGCTGGATCGCGACGCCGATCTACCAGGACTTCCTCACCGGCGAGCGGAAGCTCTCGTGCGCGCCGTGGGGCTCGATCACGCGCAACCCGTACGGCTGGAAGGGCCCGTGCTACCTCCTCACCGACGGCATCTTCCCGACGTACGAGGCGCTGCTCGAGGGGATGGACTGGGACGCGTACGGCCCCGGCAACGATCCGCGCTGCGAGCACTGCGGCATCCATTCCGGCTTCGAGCCGTCGTCCGCGTTCGAGTCGTCGAAGAGCCTCAAGGAGACCGTCCGGAGCATGGCGTGGACGCTGACCGGCTGACCTTCGCGTGCGCATTGCCGGCCGAGCGCCGGGCGGCGAAGAAGCTGGGGCGGACGATGCTCGTCGGGATGGCGTGCGCGCACGGCGTGCCCGAGCAGGACGTCGTCTCGTTCGGCATCGCCGGCTCGCTGCGCGACGACCTTCCGGTCGGCACGGTGATCGACGCGACGCGCGTCGTCGACGAGTCCGGCTCCGTCCTCTGGGAGGGGCGGCCGCTCGGCGTGCGGGGCGCGCGGGAGGGAACGATCCTCGGCGCCGCGGCGATCATCGACGACCCGGCGGAGCGCGCGAGGCTGCGCGTGAGCACCGGGGCCGACGCAGTGGACATGGAATCCGGCGTCTACGCGCGGGCGGGGCATCTCGCCGGCTGCGTCCGCGCCGTGAGCGACACGCCGGGCCGACAGCTTGGCCCGCTCGTGCATGCGTTCCGCGCGGACGGGAGCGTCGCGCCACTCGGACTCGCGCGTGCGTTCATCACGTCTCCCCGCGAATCGTTCCGCGCCGTGCGCGACGTGCACACCGCACTGAACGCACTCGGGAGCGTCGCGTGAGCGGCAAGCGTGTCCTGCTCGCTGCGCCGCGCTCGTTCTGCGCCGGCGTCGACCGCGCCATCGAGATCGTCGAGCGGCTGCTGGAGCAGAACGGCCCGCCGGTGTACGTCCGCCACCAGATCGTGCACAACGAGCACGTCGTCCGCCGCCTCGAGCGGCTCGGCGCCGTCTTCGTGGAGGACGAGTCGGAGATCCCCGAGGGCGAGGTCTGCGTGTTGTCCGCGCACGGTGTCGCTCCGTCGGTGAAGGAGAACGCGGAGGCGCGCGGTCTCAAGGTCGTCGACGCGACGTGCCCGCTCGTGAACAAGGTGCACGCCGAGGCGCGCACGTACGCAGACAGCGGCCATCTCGTCGCGCTGGTCGGCCACGCCAACCATGTCGAGGTGATCGGCACGCTCGGCGAGCGTCCGGAGTCGACCGTCGTCGTCGAGACGCCCGAGCAGGCACGTGCGCTCCCGACCGACCGGCCCATCGCGGTGATCACGCAGACGACGCTGTCGCTCGACGACGTCGCGCCGATCGTCGACGCGCTCTCCGACCACGTGGGCGGCTCGCTGCGGCGCCCGCACGCGGACGACATCTGTTATGCGACGCAGAACCGGCAGGACGCGGTCAAGGAGATGGTCGAGCTCGGTGCGACGCTCATCTTCGTCATCGGCTCCGAGAACAGCTCGAACGCGCAGCGGCTCGTCGAGGTTGCGAAGTCCGCAGGCGCGGAGGCGACGCTCGTCGACGGCGAGAGCCCACTCGACGCCGATCTCCTCGACGGGCACACGACGGTCGGCCTCACCGCCGGCGCGTCCACGCCCGAGGAGCTCGTGCGTGCCACAGCCGACCGACTCGCCGCCTGCGGCTACGACACGCTCGAGGAGATCACCGTCGCGCGCGAGGACGTGCACTTCCGCCTGCCGAGGGAGGTGGCCACGGCCTACGGCCCTTAGTCACATGACCAGTATTGAAGTCCCATACTCAATTGCCGCAGCCCTTCCGACGTTGTCGGTGATGGACATCACGAACGACGTCTCCCAGTCGGTGGCGAGCGCCGATTGCCGCGCCGGCATCGCGTATGTCCACCCGCTGCACTCGCTCACGATCGTGCGCGTGCAGGAGCGGGAGACGGGCTTCTTCGAGGACCTCGAGGTGCTGCTGGAGCGGATCGTCCCCAGCGGCAACCCGAACCGCGAGCGGATGGTCGCGTCGCTGCTCTCGCCGAGGAGCGAGCAGGTCCCCTTCGCCGACGGTGCACTCTGCTTGGGCCGGTTTCAGCGGATCATGCTCTTCTCGCTCGATGCAGAGCATCGCAGCGAGTGGTCATTGACCTTGCTGGGCTAGTGCCGTAGAAGTACCCCGTGCCTTCGGGCCACGAGCAGGCGTGGGCGGATGCGCTCGCGGAGGAGCACCTCCATCAGCGCGAGCTTTTGGCGACGTTGCGCGGCGAGCTGGGGACGTTCGCCCGCGAGTGCGCCGCCGCTCTCACCGCGCTCGACGCGTACGTCGGTCTCGCCGGCGTCGCCGAGATCCTGAGCACCGCACAGACGACGGCAACGCATGCGCGCCTCGCGCTCGACGTGAGTCGCAGGCTTCAGGGCGGCGAGGATCCGGAGCTCGTCGACCTGTACACGGCGGTCGCGGGCAACGAGGACGTGCCGCCCAGGCTCGTCCGTCACGCGAGCGACCTGATCGCATCCGGCCCGAAGCGCACCGACCGGCAGCTGCTCGAGGCGGTCGTCACGGCATCCGGTGCGCGCGCGCAGCTCGAACAGCTCGTCGGGCCTGCGCCTGCCGCGGCGCTCGCCGCGATGCAGCCGCTCGTCCGCTGGATCCGGGCCGACGATCGCCGCGCGCTGCTCAAGTCGGCAGGCGGCGACCTCGCTCAGGTGCTGAGCGCGACCGCCGAGCTCGGCGCGGGGGCGGAGTCTGTCGCCGCCGGCGATGCCGCGGCGCTCGGCCAGTCGCTGCGCGATGCCGTCGACCACGTCGAGGGTGCGGCGAAGTCAGTGCGGGAGGGGAAGCTCGAAAGCGTCCTCGCGGAGGCGCGCGCGAAGCTCCAGGCCGACCTCGATGCACTGCAGGCCGTCCACGAGAACGCGCACGAGGCGCCGGCGGAGTGGCGGGCGGCCCGCAAGGTCGAGCACACGGAGTTGACACAGGAGGTGCACGAGAAGCTCGACAAGATCGAGCGGATCCGCGGGATCCTGTTCCGGCTGCTGCCGAACCTCCAGGCAGTCACCCGTGCGCTCGGCGTCGTACAGAAGTTGCACGCACTCGAAGGCCGGCTCGACCCGGCGCCGGCCGCGGGCGTCGCCGCCGCCCAGGCATCGCTCATCCTCGACGCAGGCGGCCTCTGGGATGGCGTCCTTCCAGGGCCGCTTCCCGCGCCGCGCATCCGCCGCGTGTCGAAGCGCACGCGCTGGGTCGCTGTCGCCGCGGCCGTCGTCATCGGTGTCATCGTCGGGATCGCCATCGCCGGCGGGGGCTCGAACAAGCCGAAGCCCGTCGTCATCGAGACGAGCACGGCCGCCACGCCGCCGACGACGACCGCCGCCGCGCCGACAGTCGGGCCCAAGCCCAGCCTCCTGCCGGTCAAGGCGGTCTTCGATCCCAACCAGCGCGCGACCTTCTACACCATCGGAGTCGAGCAGGGCGGCGAGTCCGTCCTCTCGTACCGCTGGACGCTGACGACGCCGCCGGGCAACCCGACCTGCAACAAGTTCGCGCCCATACCGGGCAAGCCGAACGAGGCTGTCTGGCATCACGCCCCCACGGACGGCTGCACGCACAACGGCATCCAGCACGACGGAACCGTGCACGTCGCCGTTCTGACCGCCCACTGGTCGTGCAAAGAGTCGTTTTTCGGGACACTCACCCGCACCGGCACACCCAACGCACAATGTCTGCGCCATTAGGCAGACTTCCGATATGAACCGGCAGCGGTGGCTCTCCCGGGTCGCGCTCGTCTTGCTCGCGCTCGTCGCGGAGCTCCTGGGCCGTAGCCTCGCGCACCGCCTCGACGTCGGGCGGCACGTCGGGCCGATGAGCTACAGGCACACCCACTATTACCCGTTCCTCCTTGCCGGGGTGAAGATCGGCGTTGCGCTCATGCTCGCTCGCGTGGCGTGGAGGTTCGCGAAGGCGCGCCGTTTCGCGTCGGCGCTCGGCCGGCCGCGTATGCGCGTCGAGCTCTCCGCGCGCCTGTGGCTCGCATCATTCCTCGCCACCTCGGCGATCTACCTCACGCAGATGGATGCTGAGGGCAGCACGCATTGGTTCGCACCGTGGCTGCATACGTCGGCGCTGCCCGTCTTCGCTGTGCTCTCGGTTCTCGTGGCGATGCTCCACCGCAGCGTCGAGCTGTGGCTGCACGACTACGAAGAGCTCGCCGCCCATGCCGTCGCGTGCATGCGCAAGCTCGTCGTCGACGCGGCCGCACCGGTCGACTCGCATGTCGCCGTCGCCCCACGGCGGCTGTTCGGCCTCGCGTTCGAGTCGCGGCCGCCTCCTCTGTTCGCCTAACCGCGAACTTTCGACAGAGGAGGAGTGCCATGAGCGCGGATATCGCGCACGAACTGCACGGCGACAGGGAGAAACGGGCCGCGACCGCGACCACGTCGGCGCGCGTACGCGTCGTGCTCGCGCTAGGCCCTGCGACCGCGGCGGCCGGAGTGGTGTGGGCGTTCGTACAGCCGTGGCGCCTGACGCTGCTGGACCCGCACGGGCAAGGCTTCTGGTGGCTCGTCGCCGAACCGCCGCTCTACCTCGTGCTCGTCGGCGTCCTCTTCCGGGTGCTCATCGCACGAGCGCTCGTCCAGGACCTGGAGGACGCGGGGCGATGATCGTCGCCGGCATCGAGCCCAGGGCGGAGATGGTGCACTGGTGGTTTGCCACCGCCATCCTCGTCCTCGGCCTGCTGTTCCTCGCCGAGACGGTCGTCGGGCCGGAGGTCTGGGCGCGCCGGCCGTGGCGCCGCTACCTGTGGCCGGGGACGATGTTCCTCATCGGCCTGCTCCTGTGGCCGGTGATGGCGCTGTACACGAACTCGATGATCCACATGGTCGCGCACGGGTCGTGGGCGCAGGTACTCATGCTCAGCGGCGGCGCTGAGCTCGGTGTCGTGCGCGGGAAGCTGCACTCGCAGTACTGGCGGCTCACGTCGGCGGGGGCGCTGCTCGTCTCCGGGACGGCGTTCCTCGTCCACGAGCAGAACGGCTGGTTCTTCGCCCGGGCGGCGTTCCTCCACCACGCACTCGGCTGGACGCTGATCGTGGCCGCCGTCTTCCCGCTCGTGCAGGCGATCCGGCCGCGCTCGACCGTTGCCGCGTCCGGGTTCGCCATGACGTTCCTCGTCGTCGCGGTGCTCCTGTACTGCGATCGCGACTCCGCCGCCATCCTCGGCCACTTCTCGCAGTTCGCGGGAGTGCCTCACCGATGAAGCGTGCGCTGCTCGTCGTGACGTTCGTCGCGATCGTGGCGCCTGCGTCGGCGTTCGCGCACGCGTCGCTCCAGAAGGAATCGCCCAGCTTCAAGCAACGGCTTGCAGTGTCGCCGCGGCAGGTCGTGCTCCAGTTCGACCAGAGCGTCGACGCACTGCCGAAGGCGATCCAGGTGTTCACGCTGAAAGGCAAGAACATCGCCGGAACGCCGCGCGCGATCCCAGGGCAGCGCGAGATCGTCGCGTCGCTCCCACGCCTGCCGAAGGGCCCGTACACGGTGCGCTGGCAGGCGCTCTCGAACGACGGCCACATCGTCACGGGCGTGTACACGTTCGGCGTCCGCGTGGCGGCGCCGCCGGTGACGGACGCCGTCGGCGCGCAAGGCCCGACGCGAACCGAGGACATCGTGCGCTGGCTCTACTTCGTCGGGCTCGCACTCGCGGTCGGCGGCATCGGCTTCCGGCTGCTGATCGTTCGCGGCCCGCTGTCGGCGCGCGCACAGCGGCGGTTCTTCTGGGTGGCGGGCATCGGGATCGTCACTGTCCTCGAGACCGGCATCACCTCCTTCCTCCTGCGTGGCGAGGATTTCCTGCAGCTGCCGTTCTCGCGCTTCCTCTACGGCGACCTCTCACCGCTCGCGAGCGGCACCCGCTTCGGGCAGACGTTCGTGATCATGGAGCTCGGGTTCGCGCTCGTCGCCGCGCTCATCTACCTCGCGTGGCTGACCGACCGGAACCCGCTCCTGTGGGTCGCATTCGGGCTCGGGCTCGTCTTCATCTCGGGGCTCTCGCTCTCAGGCCACTCTGCCGCCGACGCGGGGCACTCGTGGCTCTCGGAGCTCGCCGACTGGGTGCACCTCTCCGCCGCGACGCTGTGGGTCGGCGGCCTCGTGCAGCTCGCCATCGTCGTCTGGCCGACGTCGCCCGAGCTCCGCGCGACCGCGTTCCGTCGCTTCTCCCGGCTCGCCACGGTGCTCGTCGCGCTGCTGCTCGTCGCAGGGACGTATCTCAGCATCCTGCGGCTCCCGCACGTGCACGACCTGTGGACGACGGGGTACGGCCACGTGCTTCTTGTCAAGCTCGGGCTCGTCTCGCTTGCGCTCACGTGGGGCGCCGCGCATCACTTCATCGCCGTGCCGCGCATCGAGCGCCCCGGTGTGACGGGCACGCTCGCGCGGACGCTCGTCGGCGAGAGCGCGGTCGCGATGGCCGTGCTCCTCGCCGCCGCGATCCTCACCGACTCGAAGCCGCCGCCTCAGCCGCTGCCGAAGGCGCCGGTCGCGGCCGTGTCGCAGCGTTGACGGGGCTCACGCGGGCGGAGTTCCTCGCCCGCAGCGCCGCCTTCGCGCTCGCACCTTCGGTTCAGGTGCCGCCGCGCTTCATCTCGCGGCCGGACCTCGATCCGCCGCCGGTGACGATCCTGCACGCCGCGTCGGGGACGGCTCCGGGTCTGCTGTTCCTTGCGCCGTCGTCGGGACCGGGCCAGCGCGGCCCTCTCATCCTCGACGACGCGGGCCGGCCGGTGTGGTGCAGCGCCGCGGGACTTCCCGCGATGAACTTCCGCGCACAGACGCTGCACGGCGAGCCCGTGCTCACGTGGTGGCAGGCGCTACCGGGCGGCCTCGGTCACGGTGTACACGTCGTCGCCGACGCGTCCTATCGCGAGATCGCGCGCTTCCCGGCCGGGCACGGCCGGCCGTCCGACCTGCACGAGCTGCTGCTCACCGATCGAGGCACAGCGCTCGTGACGAGCTTCGAGATCCGGCATCGCGGCGCGCGCGGGCTGACGATGGGCGGCGTCGTGCAGGAGCTCGAGGTACCGAGTGCGCGGGTGCTCTTCGAGTGGCGCAGCCTCGACCACGTTCCTGTCGGCGAGTCGCACGCGCCCGTCGGCTATCCGTGGGACTACTTCCATGTCAACTCCGTCGACGTCGATGCGGACGGGAACCTCATCGTCTCGGCGCGCAACACGTGGGCGGTGTACAAGGTGCACCGGCGCACGGGAGCGGTGCTGTGGCGGCTCGGCGGCAAGCGGAGCGACTTCGCGCTCGGCCCCGGTGCACGCTTCGCATTGCAGCACGACGCGCGCAGCCACGAGGGCGGGCGCGTCCTCTCGATCTTCGACAACGGCGTGTCGCGCTCGCGCGGGATCGTCCTCGGCCTGGACACGAAGCGCATGCGCGCATCACTCCGGCACGAGTACGTTCACCGACCCGCGCTGCACGCACACAAGCTCGGCAGCGTGCAGCTGCTCGGGAACGGCGACGTCCTCGTCGGCTGGGGCACCAATCCGCACTTCACGGAGTTCGCGGAAAGCGGCCCTGTGAAGCTCGACGCGACGCTGCCGCACGGCGGCGAGAACTACCGCACGCTCCGCTTCCCGTGGCGAGGGCGTCCACGCGACCAGCCGGTCGCAGTCCGGCGCGGGTCGAACGTCTACGCGAGCTGGAACGGCGCCACGGACGTCGCCGCCTGGAAGATCGAGCCGGCCGGCCCCACCGTCGCTACCACCGGCTTCGAGACCGCGCTGCCTCTGCGGGCGGGGACGGTCGTCGCGCTCGACGCTCGCGGGCGGGCTCTCGGGAGATACCGTCTCCCGTGATGCTCGTGCTCACCCGTGCGGAGGTCGAGGAGCTGCTCGACCTCGACGCGCTCCCGGACGCGCTCGCCCGCGCACACGTGGATCTCTCGTCGGGAGCGGCGTCGATGCCGGCGCGCATTGCCGCCTTCGCCGGCGACGCCGGGCTGCTCGGCGCAATGCCCGCCTATCTGCCGTCGGCGGGGCTCGGCTGCAAGCTCGTCAGCCTCTTCCCGGGAAACGTCGACCGGCCGACTCACCAGGCGGAGATCGTCATCTTCGACCCGGAGAACGGAACGCCCGTTGCCGTCATGGACGGGACGTACATCACGGCGATGCGCACGGCGGCCGCGGCTGCGCTCTCAGCGCGCGTGCTCGCCCGGCCGGATGCCCGCGTGCTCGCGATCCTCGGCACCGGCGTGCAGTCGCGTGCGGCGCAGGAGATGTTTCCGCGCGTGCACGACTTCACCGAGGTTCGCGTAGCCGGCCGCGGCGAATACGAGGATGCCGTCCGCGGCGCGGACGTTGTTCACGCCGCGACGCACTCGCCCGAGCCGGTGGTGCTGCTCGACTGGGTGAGCCCGGGAGCGCACGTGAGCTCGGTCGGCTACAACGCGCCCGGGTCGGAGCTCGATCCCGCGCTCGTCGCTGCCGCGACGGTCTTCATCGAGTACCGCGACTCGTCGTTCGCGCCGCCGCCGAGCGGTGCGCCCGAGCTCGCCGGCATCGATCCCGCGTCGGTGGCGGAGCTCGGAGAGGTCGTCGCCGGCACGCGGCCCGGCCGGACGAGCGCCGAGGAGATCACGTTGTACAAGTCGGTCGGCGTCGCCGTGCAGGATCTCGCCGCCGCGGCGCTCGTGCTCGCGGCCGCGGAGGCGCGCACGTGAGCGATTTCTCTCCGGGCCTCGCGGGTGTCGTCGCGTTCGAGACGGAGATCGCCGAGCCCGACCGGGAGGGCGGGTCGCTCCGCTATCGCGGCGTCGACATCGAGGAGCTCGTCGGCACGGTGCCGTTCGAGAACGTCTGGGGCCTGTTGGTGGACGAGGCGCTCGAGCCGGGGCTTCCAGCCGCGTATTGCAAGCTCGAGGTGCGCACCGGTGGTCACATGTCCGACCTGCAGTCGATGCTCGCGATTCTCAGCGGCAGGTGGAAGCTCGGGCAGCTGATCGACATCGGCGACGAACAGGCGAAGGAGGACCTGCACCGCCTCTCCGCCGCTGCGCTCTCGATCGTCGCGCAGTCGGCGCGCGGCGCCGACCTGCCGCCCGTGCCGGAGGAGACGGTGCTCGCCGGCCGGACCGCCGCGGAGCGCTTCCTGCTCGCCTGGCGCGGCGGGGTGGACGAGAAGGCCGCGAAGGCGATCGACACGTACTGGATCTGCACCGCGGAGCACGGCCTGAACGCGTCCACGTTCACGGCGCGGACGGTCGCGTCCACCGGCGCGGATTGCGGTGCCGCGCTCTCGGCCGCTGTCGGCGCGCTCTCCGGGCCGCTGCACGGCGGCGCGCCCGCGCGCGTGTTGCCGATGCTCGACGCGGTCGCCGCGAGCGGCGACGCGGAGAAGTGGGTGAACGACGCGCTCGCCCGCCATGAGCGGATCATGGGATTCGGGCACCGTGTCTATCGCGCCGAGGATCCGCGCTCACGCCTGCTGAAGCGCACCGCGAAGGAGCTCGGCTCGCCGCGCGTCGCGGTCGCCGAGGAGCTCGAGCAGGTCGCGCACGAGGCGATCGCGAAGAAGCACCCCGACCACTCGTGGACGAACGTCGAGTACTGGTCGGCGATCGTGCTCGACGTCGCGGACGTTCCGCCCAATCTCGCGCCGGCGATGTTCGCGTGCTCGCGCACGGCCGGCTGGTCCGCGCACGTGCTCGAGCAGAAGCGCCTCGGCGTGCTCATCCGCCCGAGCGCCCGGTATGTCGGCCCGGCTCCGCGGCCCCTGCAACAGGTGTGATCCGCGCGGCCGATTATCGGGATCGTTTCCCGATCCTCGCCGACTGCATCTACCTCATCAACCACTCGCTCGCGGCGATGCCCGCGAGGGCGGAGGACAACCTCCTCGAGTACGCCCGCATGTGGCGCGAGCGCGGCATCCGCTCGTGGGGCGACGGCTGGTGGGACATGCCGATGACCGTCGGCGACCAGATCGGCCGCATCGTCGGCGGGCCGCGCGGCTCGGTGGTCATGCACCAGAACGTGACCGTCGCGGAGATGGTCGTCATCTCCTGCTTCCGCAACCCCGGAAAGCAGAACCGCGTCGTGTACGAGGAGGCGAACTTCCCGTCGGTGCGCTACCTGTACCAGGCGCAGCCGGAGCTCGAGGTCGTCGCCGTGGAGGACGACCGCGCCATCGTCGAAGCGATCGACGAGCGGACGCTGCTCGTGCCGATCAGCCACGTGCTGTTCAAGAACGGCGAGATCCAGGACGTCGAGCCGATCATCCGGCGTGCGCACGAGGTCGGCGCGTACGTCGTGCTCGACGCGTATCAGTCCGCGGGAGTCGTTCCCTTCGACGTGACCGAGCTCGGCGTCGACTTCGCGACGGGCGGAAGCGTGAAGTGGCTGTGCGGCGGGCCAGGCGCCGGCTGGCTGTACGTCCGGCCCGACCTCGCCGAGCGGCTCGAGCCGACGTTCGTCGGCTGGCAGGGCCACGCGCGGCCGTTCGCCTTCGAGCCGGAGCTCGAGTACGCGGACGGCTCGGCACGGTTCCTCACCGGCACGCCGAACGTGCCGGCGCTGTACGCCGCCACCGCCGGCTACGACGTCATCGAGGAGGTCGGCGTCGACCGCATCCGCGAGCGCTCGCTCGCGCTCACGTCCCTGCTCATCGAGCTGCTCGACGAGGCCGGCCTCGAGGTGGCGAGCCCGCGGGCGCCGGAGCGGCGCGGCGGCACCGTGACCGTCCGGACGCCCGACCACGCCGCCGTCCACCGCGAGCTCGGAGAGCGGGGGATCATCTGCGACTTCCGGCCGGACGCGGGCGTGCGCCTCGGCCCGCACTTCTACAACACCGAGGACGAGCTCCGGCAGACGGTGGCGGAGCTGGCCGACATCGTCGAGAGCGGCGCTTACGCCCGCCACGCCGGAGCGGCCGCGCGCTTCTAAAGAAAGTTTCTCGCCCCGCCGATGCTCTATCCACAGGATGGGTCGGTTTTTGGGGATCTTTTTCGCTGTGGCGGTGGCTACGCTCGCGCTTTCGAGCGTCGCGTCCGCGGCGCAGCTGATCGATCGCGACGCGGTCGGCCTTCGGCTGTCGGTGAACGCCAAGGGCGAGGCGCTCCTCACGTACCGGAAAGGCGGCCTGCTCAAGCATGTGCTCGTGTGGGGCGCGATCAACGCACTCCCGCCGACGGCGGACGCCGAGCAGGTGAAGTTCCGCGTCGACTATGCCGGGGGTTGGGGGAAGTACCGCACCCTGTACTGGAAGCACTTCAAGAACGTCTGTGGGATATACGACGGGCCGGCGCTCCCGAACGTCATCGCGGCCTGCACGGCGCCGGACGGGACGTACTGGGCGGCGCAGCAGTGGCCGCAGCCGCTTCCTGACCTTGGCTTCACGCCGTGGCTCTCGACGCAGAGCCAGCAATGGCTGGAGGTTTCCCATTGGAGTGGGCCGGTGGCGCAGCTCGAGACCGGGATGCACTGGGTGTACGACGGTCGGTTCCAGAGCATCTTCGGCCGCTACACGTACGACGGTCAACCGGTGTACGGCTTCGGGACGACGCGGGTCGGCGCGCCTACCGACGGCTTCGGCCGGCTCGTCTATCTCGACACGTACAACTCGGTGTACGGCCCCGGCTGGCGCCGCGAGAACTCGTTCGTCGCGCATCACCCGAGTGGCGTGTTCTGTTACGGCTTCTATCCGTTCGATCCGACGAAGGGCGGTTATCACTATCCGCCCGGCCAGACCGCCAAGCGCGGGCCTGGCATCGGTGAGCAGTACCGATTGTTCGCGGAAGGCCCCGGCGTGACGCCGGACGTCGCAACCATCGTGCAGCCCCTCCATCCGTTCGACGGGCGGAGTCTGGCGGACGTCGAGCAGGAGCAGCAGGCCGCCTCGCTCATCACGACTTGGGGCGACAAGAGCTGCCGGACTAGCTGAGTCGTTCGACGAGCTGCTGCGCATACGCCGGCGCGGTCGGCTCGTCCTCGTGCCGGAAGTAGACGTACACAGGCTCGGACGCTGCGCGAATGCGCGCCGCGAACGCCTCGTCCGGCGCCTCGCGCCGGCGCAGGTACCGGAACGGCGCCGGATGGTCGAGGTCGTTCACGCGCACGGCGCCCTGTTCCGCGAGCCGTTCCTCGATGCCGTCCCACGACGGATGCTCCAGGTCGAACGCGATGCGGAGTCCGGCGCCGAGCGAGCCGAGGATGAGCTCGATCGCGCCCTCGTCGCGCACGCTCTTCAGCGAGACGCGAACGGGCCCGAGCCGCTCGCCGAGCGCGCGGGCGCCGGAGTCGAACGCCTCCAGGACGCCGGTCCTGTGGCCAGGCAGCTTCGGTGCGAACTCGAAGCCGTCCGGCGCCTGCTCAGCCCAGCGGCGGAACTGCTCGACGCCCGGCATGCGATAGCCGGTCGTGTTCAGCTCGACCGTCCGGAAGCGCTCCGCGTAGAAGCCGAGGAACGCTTTCGGGTCGAGGCCGGCCGGATAGAAGCCGGGCCGCCAGGTCGGATACGACCAGCCGGACGTTCCGACCGAGACCCGCGCTAGCGTTCGCGCTCCCGTGGCCACCGTGGAAAGCCTGCCACTCCCGGTCGAAACCTTCACGGACGAGGAGCGCGAGCGCCTCGCCCCGCACTTCACCAACCTCGACCGCCCGGTCTTCGGGCTCGTGAACTTGCCCGAGACGGTGAAGGGCGCCCTCTTCGCGCGCTACTCCCGCTATCCAGGGACGCTACGCCGCCTCTTCCTCGAGGAATTCGCCGACTCGGTGCCGGAGGTTCCTGCGATCGAGGGCGTCGAAGGCAAGCGCGCAGCTGAGCTGTACGACCGCATCTTCCTCGGGTACGGCGACGACTCCGTCGCCCAGCTCGGCGGCGCGCACATCGCGTGCGAGTGGACGTCGAATCTGCTGACGAAGATCCTCCAGCGGCCGCGGCTCGCCGCGTACCTGGAGCAGTCGACGCGGTACATCGCATACGACGCGCGCCTCGAGGGCTACGGGTTCCGCTATCACCGCGATCCGCGCTTCGGTCCCGCGTACGAGCGTGCGCTCGACGATCTGTTCGAGACGTACGCACGCCTGCTCGAGTCGACGACGGAATGGGCGGCGGAGCGCTATCCGCGCGCCGACGACGAGTCACCCGCCGCGCACCGCCGTGCCGTGCGCGCGAAGGCACTCGATCTCGTCCGCGGCCTGCTGCCGGCTGCGTCGCTCTCGCACGTGGGCATGTACGCGAGCGGCCAGACGTACGAGCAACTCGTCCTCCATCTGCTCGCGCATCCGCTCGCGGAGGCGCGCGCCTACGGCGCGATGCTGCTCGAGGAGCTACAGCTGATCATCCCGAGCTTCGTCGTGCGTATTCCGCGCGAGGACCGGGGCGGGCGCTGGATCGAGTACCTGCGCGACCGCCGCGAGTCGGCGGATTCGCTCGCCGCTCGGCTGGGGCTCGCCGGCGGCAACACCGAGGTCGGCCCGTCCGTGCGCCTCCTGCGCGCGCACGGGACCGAGGAGGAGCTGCTCGCCGCGCTTCTGGCCGAGTCGGCAACGGTCTCGGAGGAGGAGGTGCTTCGCACCGTCGCGGGGCTCGGTTCCACCGAGCGCGCAGCGCTCATCCGCGAGCTCGTCGGCGAGCGCGAAAATCGCCGCCACCGTCCCGGCCGCGGATTCGAGACGCTCAGCTACCGGTTCGAGATCGTCTCCGACTACGGCGCGTTCCGCGATCTCCAGCGCCATCGCCTCCTGACATGCCAGTGGCAGCGGCTCTCGCCCGCGCTCGGCGCCGACGTCCCGCACGAGCTCGTCGCCGCGGGCCTCGGCGGCGAGTTCGAGCGTGCGCTCGACGTATCGCGCCGCGAGTACGAGCGCCTGCGCGACACGGGCCTCCCCCACGAGGCGCCGTACGCGCTCTGCCTTGCATTCCGCATCCGCTACGTGCTCGAGCTCGACGCGCGCGAGGCGCTGCACCTGATCGAGTTGCGCTCCGGCCGCGAGGGCCACCCGTCGTATCGCGCCGTCGCCCACGAGATGCGTCGCGCCATCGCCGAGGTGCACCCGAACGTCGCCGCCGCGATGACGTTCGTGGACGACTCCACCGAGGAGCGCCTCGAGCGCATTCTCTCCGAGATCCGGAACGAAGCTAAAGAGGCCTGAGGACCACGACGCCGGGGTCGCTGCTCGTCGGCGTCTGCCGCGTCACGATCCAGGTGTCGCCATGGTGCAGGCGATACGGCGCGTTCAGCTGCACCGTCGTGGCTTGATTCACGGCCACCTGGAAGGTGCCGCACGGTGCGAACGGCTTGCCGTTGCGCACGAGGAAGACCTCGTAGTACGAGCTGTTGGACAGCTTCGGCAGGCCGGTGACGCTGAGATGCATCGGCCAGTTGCCGCCCGCGTCCACGGGCTCGACCTGCAGTGACGCGAGCGCGTGCGGCGCCGCCGGCGTGCCGGTGAGCTTCAGTACCTCCGCGTTCGCGGAGCTGCCGCCGTTGCCGGCGATGTAGCCGCCGAGGAAGGCGAGCGCGACGATCGCGACCGCCGCCGCGAGCAGCAGGACGCGCCGGCGCACACGTGGCGGCCGCCGGCCGAGCGTCATTCCGAGCGTCGGGCCGGATTCGAGCCCGGGCGAGAGCTCCGGGGGCGGGCCGGCCTGGACGAGCAGCGAGTGCACGCGGGCGAGGCGCGCGCGCTCCGCGGCTTCCACGTCCGCTCCGACGATCTCTTCGAACTCGGGCGGTGTCATGCCAGTTCTCCCTCCAGGACGTCCGCGAGGTGCGCGAGTGCGCTCCGTGTGCGGGTCTTCACCGTTCCGAGCGGGATGTCGAGAAAGCTCGCGACCTCGCTTTGTGACAGGCCGCTCCAGTAGGCGAGCTCCACGACCTCCCGCTCTCTGTCCGACAGCGTCTCGAGCGCGCGGTGCACGCGCCACGAGACGAACGACGTCTCGGCCCGCTCGGCGGGGCCCGGCTCGTCCGAGGTCATGTCGGGAACCTCGACCGGCATCTCGGCGCGCGAGCGCAACCGGTCGACGATCGCATTGCGCGCGATCGCGTACAGCCATGGGGCGGCCGGCCCGCGCTCCGGCCTGTAGCTCCCGGCCGAGCGCCAGACGGCGGCGAACATCTCCTGCACCGCGTCCTCTGCCCGCTCGCGGTCGCGCAGCCGCTGGAGCGCGAGACCGAAGATCGACCGGATGTACCGGTGGTAGATGACCTCGAAGGCCTCCCGGTCTCGGGCGGCGATCCGGACGAGCAGCTCCGAGTCGGAGGCCTGCTCCGGGGGAACCGGCCCCGCCTCGGCACGACTGGGAACGGCCCGAAGGTGGGCGGGGGTCTCGAGTGCGATTTCCATTCCTCTACGACTTCTACGCATGGCGTCCCGGTTCGGATTCTCGCATGGGGGTCTTAGGTACACGGTGTCTGACACCGGTTTCGGTGTCAGACACCGCAAGCGACGCTACCGGCCGCGCGCCTCACCGAGCCGCTTGTCCACCTCGGCCCAGTTGACGACGTTCCACCAGGCCTCGAGGTAGGCGGGGCGCTTGTTCTGATACTTGAGGTAGTACGCGTGCTCCCAGACGTCGATGCCGAGGAGGGGCACGTGGCTCTGCATGATCGGCGAGTCCTGGTTCGGCGTCGAGTAGACGGAGACGCCGGTGCCGTCCCAGACGAGCCACGTCCAGCCGCTGCCGAAGCGCTTGACGCCGCCGTCGTTGATCGCCTTCTTCAGCTCGTCGAAGGAGCCGATCGAGTCGTCGATCGCTGCTGCGATGTCCCCGGTCGGCGCGCCGCCGCCGTCCGCCGACATGATCGTCCAGAACAGGGAGTGGTTCGCATGCCCGCCGGCGTTGTTGCGAACGGCGGCCCGCTTCTCCTCCGGGATGATCTCGATTTCGGTCAGCACCTGGACGACGTTCTTGTCCGCCCACTCGGTGCCGGCAAGGGCGGCGTTCGCGTTGTCGACGTACGCCTTGTGATGCAGGTCGTGATGGATCCGCATCGTCTCGGCGTCGATGTGCGGCTCGAGCGCGTCGTATGCGTAGGGCAGGTCGGGAAGTTCGAATGCCATTCAGGGGCTCCTTTCAACCGTCTTGTCTTCTCTTCGCGGAGGATATGCTCCACCGCCATGGCCACGCTCGCGTTCAAGTTCGAGGACATCGCTCCGCGCCCGCTGCGCCCCGAGGTCTACGAGCTGGAGGGAATCTCGCGCGCCGCGGTCGAGGCGCATTACAAGCTGTACGTCGGGTACGTGAACAAGCGGAACGAGATCCTCGGCAAGCTCGCGGAGGCCGACCCCGCCGCTGCGAACCAGGTGTATTCCGACCTGCGCTCGCTCAAGGTCGACCTGACCTTCGCCATCGGCGGCATCAAGAACCACGAGGTCTACTTCGCGCATCTCGGTGGTGGTGGCGGCGATCCCACGGGCGCCTTTGCCGCGCTCGTCAAGCGCGACTTCGGGTCCGTCGATGCCTGGCGCACCGATCTCCGCGCCACCGGCATGGCGGCGCGCGGCTGGGCCTGGACGGCATACGACTGGGACGAGGGCCGGCTCTTCAACTACGTCGGCGACGCGCAAAACACGTTCCCGGTGTGGAACGCGACACCGCTCGTCGCGCTCGACGTGTACGAGCACGCGTACTTCCTGGACTACCAGACCGATCGCGCGTCCTACATCGGCGCGTTCTTCGACAACCTGGACTGGGATGTCGTGAACGGCTGGGTCGCGCAGTACGGCATCCCCGGCTGAGTCGTGCTCACCGTCGGCCTCGCAGCGGCCGGGTACGTCGTCGGCTCCATGCCCTGGGGCTACTGGCTCGTGCGCATCTTTCGCGGCGAGGACATTCGCACGCAGGGAAGCGGGAACATCGGCGCGAGCAACGTCTGGCGCGTGTACGGCCGCCGCCTCGGCATCCCGGCCGTGCTGCTCGATGCCGCAAAGGGCTTCGCGCCGGCATTCGTCGCAGTCGAGCTCGCCGGGCACGGGGCCGGCGTCCTCGCCGGCGCCGCGGCGATGCTCGGCCACTGGCGCCCGCTCTTCCTCGGCTTCCGCCGCGGCGGGAAGATGGTCGCGACCGCAGGCGGCGCGTTCCTCGGCGTCGCGCCGCTCGTCGGCGGAGCGAGCGCGGGTGTGTGGCTGCTCGTGTTCGCCCTGACGCGCTACGCCTCGGTAGCGTCGATGGTCTCGGCCGTCTCGCTCGTCTTCTGGGCGTGGCTGTTCGGCTACCCATGGCCGGTGATCGCGTTCGCGTGCTTTGCAGCGGCCGGCGTCGTCTTCCTCCACACGGCGAATATCCGCCGCCTCGTGCGCGGCGAGGAGAGCCGGTTCAGGCGCCCCGCAGCCAGTCCCTGAGCTCGGTGTGGCGGAGCGGGCCGTGCCCGCCGCCGTCGAGCTCGGCGCGCAGCTCGCCGATCGTCCCGTAGCGCTCCGCCACCACCTCGTGCGCGTGGATGGTCTCGAAGTTGAGCTGGCGCGAGAGCACGAAGTCGTCGTCGTCGAGACCGGGCAGCTCGTCGAGCACGCTCTTCAGCGCGACACGGACGGAGTCCTCGACGAAGCGCGGTTGCAGGTGCGCGTGCTCGACGACGAAGAGCTCGTCGGGCCGCTTGAGCAGCTCGTAGATCGGTGAGCTCATCGACGCCTCGACGAGCTCGACCAGCCGCTCGGCGTTCATGCGCGAAGACGAGCCGATGTACAGGGTGCCCAGCCCACGCTGGTTGTGGGTCGCGAGTGGCACGAGCTCGAGGATGCGCTCGACGTCGCCGGCGTCGAAGCCGGCATCGAGCAGCCGCTCCGAGGCGTGGCCGCGCACGAGCCCCTGCGCGCACGGGCACGCGTTGATGCCGACCGCCTCGACGCCGACGACACGGCGGACGCCGTCGCGCGACGCGGCCGCGATGCCGATCAGCGAGACCATCTCCTGCGTCGAGAGCGCGGTGACCGGCGTGCGGCGCTCGTACGGGTAGCGGGCCTGGATCCGCACCTCGGCGAGCAGCGCGCCCTGCCGCTGGACGATCCGGCGCGCGACGTGCTCGGCGAGGTCCTCGACGAGGAACGCCTCGTCCTCGACGACGCCCTCGATCGCCTCCTCGAACAGCTCGGGGAAGCGCGACATGTGCACGCCCTTCTGCGACGGATCGAGGTCGACGGTGCAGTCGATCGTCGCCGCGATCAGCTTCTCGCGGCGGCCGCGCCCGATGCGCACGGCCTTCTGCACGCCCGTGACGCCGGCCCGCGACAGTCCGATGGCGACCTCCGGGGTAGAGGCCTGCAGGTCCTCGAGCTTCGCCATACCGCTAGGTTAGTGCCCGCGTGCAGAACGACACGTCTTTCGCCCGTCTCGTCTCGCTCGCGTGCCACGACGTCCGCACGCCGCTCGCCACCGTGCACGGCTTCGCGACGACGCTGGCGCGCACAACCGAGCTCGCCCCGCCGGCCGACCGCTACGTCGAGATGATCGAGGCGGCGTCCCGCCAGATCGCCGAGCTGCTGGACGAGCTCTCGCTCGCCGCCCGCATCGAGAGTGGCCGCTACGACCCGCCGCTGCGCGAGACGGACACGCTCGTGCTCGCCCAGGCCGCCGCCGAACGGCTCGGCGCCGACCGCGTCCATGTTTCCGGCAAAGGGGCGACGGTGGAGACCGACATCGATGCGATCGACCGTGGCGTGTCCGCTCTCGTCCAGGCGACGCTCCGGCACGGCGGGCTCGACGAGGTCGCCGTCGCCGTGCGCGGGAAGGAGATCGACGTCGCGGGCGTCACCGACTCTTCCGCGCCGGTCGTGCTCGGCCAGGATCTGCGCGACCTCGGCGCGGCGGTGGCGGTGCGCGTGGTCGAGAGGCTCGGCGGTGCCGTCTCGGTCAGCGACTCGACGCTGACGATACGGCTGCCGTAACCGGCGCAGCCAGCTCGTGGCACGAGCGGCAGCGCGCCTCGTACGAGTCGAGCGCACCGACGACGATCGTCTCGCCGTCGGCCGGTGCAGGAAGCCCGTCGACGAGCCGCTGCGTCATCGTTGCCGGCCCGCCGCAGCGGTGGCAGACGGCCTGCAGCTTGTCGACGAGCTCGGCCCGGCAAAGAAGCTCGGGCAGCGCGCCGAACGGCAGGCCGCGGAAGTCCTGGTCGAGACCGGCGACGACGACGCGCGTGCCGCGCTCGATCAGCCGCTCGATCACGTCGACGACCTCGGGCGAGAAGAACTGGACCTCGTCGATTCCGACGGCGTCATAGCCGTCGGCGAGACCGACGATCTCCTCCGGGCGCGACACCGCAACGGCGCGCATCTTCGCGCCGGCATGGCTGACGACGTGGCCGATGTCGTAGCGGTCGTCGATGCGGGGTTTCGCGATCAGCGCGCGTTGGCCCGCGATCTCCGCGCGGCGAAGACGCCGGATGAGCTCTTCGCTCTTGCCGCTGAACATCGGGCCGCAGACGACCTCGAGCCAGCCTCCGCGCTCGGGAAGCAACCGGATCATGCGGAGGACCCTAGTGAGCGGACTGGACGGACGACTCGAACGCCCACCGGGCGAGCAGGCGGAGGCTGACGATGCCGAGTGCGCGGCCGTCCTTCACCACCGGCAGGTGCCGGAAGTTGTTCTCGAACATGATCTTGGCCGCTTCTTCGATGGTCAGCTCGGGGCCGATCGTCACCGGGTTCGGGGTCATCCACTGGCGGACGCGAGCCTCGGCGGCGCGGGCCCGCGCGGCGACCGCACGCAGCAGGTCGCGCTCGGTGACGATGCCCACGATCCGCACCATGTCCTCGACCACGACGACGGCGCCGACGTTGGCCGCGTTCATCTTCTCCGCCGCCTCGCCGATTGTGTCCGACGGCTCCACGGTCAGCACGTCCTTCACCATGAGATCGGCGACTGTGGCCATGGGGCATTATCGCAGGAGCCGCGAAAGGCGCCTGTCTTTGAGGACTCGACCGCCGGTCTGGCAGCGCGGGCAGTAGTAGATCGTGTGCTCCTCGAAGTCGACGCGCGCGATCGGTGTCTCGCACACGTGGCACGGCTCGCCGAGCCGGTTGTGGACGCGATACGTCCGCTCGTCGCTCGCTCCTTGCTCGCGCAGCGCGAGGCCGCGGGCGAGCTCGTCGTCGATCGCGGCTGCGAGGCGTCCGATCTCCTCGTCGTCGAGATCGGTGGACAGCGCGTAGGGCGAGAGCTTCGCCGTGTGCAGGATCTCGTTCGACCAGGCGCGGCCGATTCCGGCGAGCGCGCGCTGGTCGCGCAGGAGCGGGTGCAGCCGGTGCGACTCGCGGCGGAGGATCTCGGTGAGCGCCGGAGCACCGATGCCGAGCGCATCGGGGCCGAGGTGGGTGACCTCGGCCTCTGCGGCTTCCGGCGTCAGTAGCCAGACGCCTGCGCGCTTGCGGCGCGCGTTCTCTGTGAGCACGAGCTTCGATCCACCTTCGAGCTCGAGTGAGAACGCGGGTGTCTTCGGCCCTTTCTCGCCGGCCTGAAGGAACTTGAGCCGGCCGGAGGTCATGAGATGGATGACGAGGACGAGCTTGCCGTCGTCGGTGGGGAAGAACAGGCGCTTGCCGCGCCGTTCCGCGCCGCGGAGGCGCCGTCCTTCGAGCGCGGAGAGCGGCGGGTCGAACGTCTTCAGCGTCGCGATGTGCGCAGGGCCGGCCTTCGCGATCGGAAAGGCGGAGACCGGGTCGTCGAGCTGGCGCCGCCACGCCTCCATCTCCGGAAGCTCAGGCATCGGCGGCAGCCGGTCCGGGCAACGGTGTGCCCTCGACCAGGCCGCCTGCGAGCTCTGCTTCGGCAGGAGTGGGTTCTACGACCGGCTCGGGCATCGTCCGGATCGAGCGTACCGGCGAGAGCAGGACCCAGAGAAAGACGGGAATGCCGCCAATCGCGCCGACCCACATCGCGGCGCGGAGTCCGACCGCCTGGCCGATCGCGCCGCCGGTGAGCGTCCCGAGCGGGATCGTCCCCCAGACGATCCAGCGCATGGCCGCGTTCATCCGTCCCTGCAGCCGCTCGGGCGTGATCGCCTGGCGGAGGCTGACCTGCGTGATGTTGTACGCGACCGACGCGAACCCGAACAGCGCGAGGCCGGCCATGAGCTCCGGGATCGGGGACGAGCGCGGCGCGAGCGGGAAGAGGATGCCCGCGCATGAGAAGACGACGGCGTAACCGACGATCGCGGGACCGACGCCGAGCCGCTTCTGCAGGCGGTTGGCCAGAAGCGCGCCGATGATCGAGCCGACGGAGCCGACGGCGAAGATGACGCCGAGCTGGACGGACGAGAGATGGAGGACGCGGACGGCGTACAGGATGAAGATCGCGAACAGGATTTGGCCGAAGAAGTTCGACGTCCCAGTGCACCCTGCGATCGCGCGGAGCTGGCGGTTGCCGAGCACCCACGCGAGCCCTTCCTTCACCTGCGGCCACATCTTGGGGCGTGGATCGTCCGCGTCGTGGCGGGGCGGGGTCTCGCGGTGCTTCATCCGCAGCATGAACACCGTCGAGACGACGAAGCTCGCCGCGTCGACGACGATCGCGTACGGCGCCGTGATCGCAGCGATGAGGCCGCCCGTCATGCTCGGGCCGCCGACCTGCGCGACCGAGACGGTGAGCTGCAGCTTCGAGTTGCCGTCGACCAGATGCTCCCGCTCGATCAGCGCGGGGAGGTACGACTGGTAGGCGACGTCGAAGAAGACCGTGAAGCACCCGATGACGAACTGCAGGATCAGCAAGTGCCAGATCTGCAGCACGCCGAGCGCCCACAGGATCGGGATGAGCGTGAGCAGCACCGCGCGGGCGCCGTCCCCGACGATGAGGATCTGACGGCGGCGAAGCCGGTCGACCCAGACACCCGCCGGCAGCGCGAAAAGGATGAAGGGCAGGAAGCCGAGCACGCCGAGGAGCGAGAACTCGATCGGGCTCGCGTGCAGGCCCACCGCGGCGAGCCACGGGATGGCGAGCTGCGAGACCTGCGAGCCGAGCTCGCTGATCGACTGCCCCGTCCAGAGCTTCAGGAAGTCCGGGTGCGACCACAGGCCGCCACGCGGTCTACGCATCGGGTCTTCTGTACATGGCAGTGACGAGCGCGTACGGCTCGCCGTCCGGGCTCTCCGCGGCGCGGAAGTCCTCCATCAACTTCTTCAGGCGGCGCTCGAGGCGCTCGACGTCCTTCTGGGTGAGCGATGCCTTCGTGTGTCCGAGGCCCGTGCCTTCCGGCGCGCGCTCGAGCTCGCCCGCGGCTTGCCGGAGCATGACGACGCCGATCGCGCGCGCGTCCGCCGGGTCCTCGGTCTTGTAGAGGAAGAGCCGGGCAGTTCGGCCGTAGAACTTCTCGGTCACGGCGCGCACCTGACGCGTGCGTACGACGTGGATGAGCCCCGCGCGCTCGAGCACCTTCAGGTGGTGGCCGACGGTGCCCTTCGGGATGCCGAGCTCCTTCGCCAGCTCCTGCGTCGAGTACGCCCGCTCACGGAGGAGGGCGATAATCGCCGCGCGCACCTGGTCGGCCAGCGCCTTGAGCTGCTCGGGCGCGGCGACGACGAGCGTCTCGGGGGCGTCATAATCTGGAACGGACGGCACATCCCGAACATACGGCATTTGCCGCCCGTTCGCAAGCGCAAGGACACCTCCACACCGGCCACGACCGGTACCAGGTACCTGGACTTAGGCGTCACGACTTCTCAACTCGACGTGTCGGCGGAGCGCAGCGCGTGGGTCGACCGCGGGCCAGTCGAAGCACGCCAGGACCTTCGAGGGGTCGACGAACGAGTGAGTCGGAGCGAGCCCGATCGTGGCGGCGAAGCTGCTCCAGGGCCAATCGGCCGGGTTCTGGCACAAACCCGCTCTGACAGGGTTGTTCGCCACGTATGCGTATCGCGTCAGGAGGTCATCTTCGTCCGCGATTCGCCTCGCTCCATATCGATCGAATTGGACGTGCCCTCGCAGCGCGTGGCGCTGATTGAACGTGCGGGCGTAGGCGAGGTTCAGCGCATGCATCGCGGCAGGAAGAACGTTGTCGCCCACGTCGACGATGAGGTGGTAGTGGCTGCCCATGAGGCAGAAGGCTGAGCAGCTCCACTCGGGGCGAGCCGATGCCAGTGCGAGATGCCGGAGGAACTCGAGCCTGTCGAGGTCGTCCCGATAGAGCATCGGGACTCCCCAAACGCAGCGCGTATAGACGTGGAACGTTCCGGGCGCAGTGTCTCGCGGAGGGCGGGGCATCGTTCTCCGACGATGACCGCTCAATGACAACGCGTGTGTCTGAGGTCTGTGACGACTTCGTATCGGTACCTGGTACCGGCCGTGTCCGGGTTAGCCTTGCCGCGTGGGCCCCATCGTCGTCGAGGTGCGCCGGAACGGGATGGTCGAGGCGCGGCACGTGGTGCACGCGGTCGCCGTCCGCGACGGCGAGATCGTCGCCGCCGCCGGTAACCCGCACCTCGTCTGTTTCATGCGCTCGTCCTCGAAGCCGATCCAGGCGCTCCCGCTCGCGCGCGCGCGCGGCGATCTCGACGATGCCGACCTCGCCATCGCCTCCGCCTCACATCGCGCGACCGACGATCAGATCGCCGCAGTCCGCGCGCTCCTCGCCAAGGCTCCCGCGACGGAGGACGACCTCGAGGTCGGCCTGCAGGAAGGCCGCCCGCCGCAGCGCGTCTTCCACAACTGCTCCGGCAAGCACGCCGGCATGCTCGCTCTCTGCTGCGCGCACGGCTGGCCGACCACGGGCTACCGCCTCCCCGACCACCCCGTCCAACACGCCGCGCTCGCCGCGCACGTCGAAGCCGCCGAAACGGAACCGCACGCGACCGCGACAGATGGATGCGGCGTCGCCACCTTCGCGTTCCCGCTCGACCGAATGGCGCACGCGTTCGCCCGTCTCCCGCATCTCCCGGCCGGCGACCGTGTCGCCGCAGCCGTTCGCGCGCGCCCCGATCTCGTCGGCGGCCCGGACGGTGCCGACTTCCATCTCATGCAGCGTGCGCCCGGCTGGTTCGCCAAGGGCGGAGCCGAAGGCCTCTTGTGCGCCGCCGACGACGACCACCTCGGCATCGCGCTCAAGTCCGAGGATGGATCCTCGCGCCCGCTCGAACCGGCCCTCGCCGCCTTCCTCGCTCCGCTCGGGATCGACCTCGCCGACCTGGCGGTCACCCCGATCCGCAATAGCAGAAATGAGCTCGTGGGGGAGTGCAAAGTTGCTTCCTGAAGTTCTTTACGAACCTGTAACTCCGAACTACTATCCGGTCCACTTCGAGGTGAGGCCGGAGGACGAGGGGGAACCGGCCCGGACGCTGTTCCAACCACAAGCAGCCGGAGGTCGCCAACGTGCTCACCGTTGATATCTCGCTTCCTGAGGTCGAAGAGCTCCAGAAGCTCGTCGCCGAAGGACAGGAGAAGGGCTTTCTCACTTATGACGAGATCGTCAACGCGCTCGAGGACGTCGAGCTCACCAAAGAGCAGGTCGAGGACTTCTATACGTATCTGATCGAGCACAGCATCGAGCTGATGGAGGGCGAGCAGCACAAGACGCCGCCCCACGAGCAGCCGCAGCCGGAGGACGAGAAGGCGGCCGCGGCGCCGAAGCTCGATCTCACCGTCGAGCCCTCGCTCGACTCGTTGCGTCTCTACTTGCGCGAGATCGGCAAGGTGCAGCTGCTCACCGCCGACCAGGAGGTGTCGCTCGCGAAGCGCATCGAGCGCGGCGACATGGGCGCGAAGACGCAGATGACGGAGGCGAACCTGCGCCTGGTCGTGTCGATCGCGAAGGGGTATCTCGGCCGCGGCCTCTCGTTCCTCGATCTCATCCAGGAAGGCTCGCTCGGCCTCATCCGCGCAGTCGAGAAGTTCGACTACCGCAAGGGCTACAAGTTCTCGACCTACGCGACGTGGTGGATCCGCCAGGCGGTCACGCGCGCGATCGCCGACAAGGCGCGGACGATCCGCATCCCCGTGCACATGGTGGAGAAGCTGAACAAGGTCGTGCACATCGAGCGCCAGCTCGTGCAACGCCTCGGGCGGGAGCCGAACGCCGAGGAGATCGCGGAGGAGCTGGAGATGACGCCGGAAGAAGTGCGGGAGATCCTGCGCATGGCGCAGCTCCCCGTCAGCCTCGAGAAGCCGATCGGCGAGGAGGAGGAGTCGGCGCTCGGCGACTTCGTGCAGGACGAGACTGCGGAGTCGCCGTTCGACACCGCGCAGCTTTCGCTGCGGCGCGAGGACATCGAGAGTGCGCTCGGCGCCCTTCCGCTGCGCGAGCGTCAGGTGATCGAGCTTCGCTTCGGCCTCCGCGGCGGCCCGCCGCGGACGCTCGAGGAAGTCGGGCGCGCCTTCGGCGTCACGCGCGAGCGCATCCGCCAGATCGAGAACAACACGCTGAAGAAGCTCGAGCATCTTCCGGAGGCGCAAGCGCTCCGGGACGCCGTCAGCTAGTCGTTCTCTTTCTTCGACTCGGCGCGCTCAGCCGGCACGAAGAGCTTGCAGTGCGGGCACTTGAAGCCGCGATAGCGCGCTGCGGCGCCCTCCAGCAGCTCGGCCGCGAACGACTTGTGGCAGTGCGGGCACTCCACGTCGAACGACTCGGCCACGCCGTTCACGGTACCTACGCCGTCCGGCCCGGCGCCTACGCTCCGCGACGATGGAGGAGAGCGTTCTCCGGCGAGGTGTTGCCGAGTTCATCGGGACGTTCACGCTCATCTTCATCGGCGGAGGCGCCGGCGCGATCTCCGGCAACGACATCGTCGCCGTCGCCCTCGCTAACGGTCTCGCCATCGGGATCATGGTCTCGAACTTCGGCCACATCTCCGGCGGATTGTTCAACCCGGCGATCACGCTCGGGTTCCTCAGCACGCGCCGCATCACGCCGCGGCTCGCGGTCATCTACTGGATCGCGCAGTTCGGCGGCGCGGTCGTTGCCGCGGGGATCCTGCGCTGGCTCGTCCATCGAGCGGCGTTCGGCGGCGCCATTCCGAGCGCGTCTCACTTCGGTGCGGGCCGCGGCTTCGTCCTCGAGGCGATCATGACGTTCTTCCTCGTCATCGCCGTCTTCGCGACCGCGGTCGACCCGCGCGGCGCCTTCAAGTCCATCGCCGGCTTCGCGATCGGCCTGACGATCACGATGGACGTCTTCCTGGGCGGCCCGTTGACCGGCGCGGCGATGAACCCGGCGCGTGCATTCGGCCCCGAGCTGGTCGGCAACTTCTGGGCTCAGGGCTGGATCTATTACGTCGGCCCGGCGATCGGCGCGGTCGTCGCCGCCGTCGGCTACGAACGGCTGTACCTGCGGCCGCTACAGCTCAGCGGCGCTGCTCAGAGCTAGCACCGCGATCGCCGTCTCGATCTCGACGTCGAGCGACACGGCCACGAGGCACGTCGACTCGGCCCGTTCGACGAGCTGACGCGCGCGCTCTTTGTCACCCACGGCTACGGCGACGACAACCTTCTGCTTGATCCGCACGAAGCCGAAGTGGCCGTCGTCGCGGAGGCCGACGACGCCGGTCGCGTTCACGGACAAATCCTCAAGGACGAGCCCTTCGCGCTCCGCCGCCCCGGCGATCGTCACCGTCAGGCAGGTCGCGGCCGCCGCGGTGAGAAGGTCTTCCGGACTCCAGACACTCGGGTCGGCGTCGCGGTGGAACTCGGGCGGAGTCGAGACGGCGAGCGCGGACTTGCCGGCGACGCCCGCCCGCACGCGCCGTGCGCCCTCCCACTCGACCGTCACCGGGAAGCCGTACTCCTTGCCCTTCGTGGCCATGGGAACAGCGTCGCCGGAGGCGGTGCTCCAGGCATCAGCGAATCCGCTGCCCCTAGCTGAGGAATTCGACGTATGTCTCGACCGGCTCGCGGTCGCGCGGCGCCGGCTCGCGCTCGGGCGGGCCGAGGTGCAGGAGGCCGAGCACGCGCTCGCCGCGGGCGACGCCGAGCGCATCGCGACCGCGAGCCGTCCGCAGGACGCTCGGCGTCCGCCAGTAGGAGGCGAGGCCTCGCTCGGTCGCGCCGAGCAGGACGAGCATCGTTGCGGCCGCGGCCGCGCAGACGTCCTCCTCGTCCTGCACGAGATCGCCAGTGAGCGCCGCCGAGACGACGACGAGCGTCGGTGCGCGATCGAGCTTCAGCGCCTCGGCAGGCCCGGCCGCCTCCTTCAAGCGTGCGAGCGCCTCGGGCCCGAGCACGCGAAAGCGCCACGGCTGCGTCAGGTGATGATTCGGCGCGAGCCTCGCGAGGCCGAGCAGTTCGACCAGGGTCCCGCGCGGCACGGGCTCAGGGCCGAACGCCTTGTGCGTCCGCCGCGCCGCTGCCAGCTCGGCGAGGCTCACGCCCTGCGGGCGCTGAGGTGGAGCTCGACGCCGGCCGCGCGCAACAGCTGCGAGAACGGGCAGCCCTCGTCGGCTTTCGCGAAGGCCTCGCGCAGACCGTCGTCGTCGAGGCCGTCCGCTTCGACGACTGCGTCGACGTGCGAGGCCACGATCTGATGCCCACGGCCTTCGACCTCGTCCATGACGATGCGGCACGAGACGTCCAGTCGTCCGGGTGGCGTTCCCGCCTGCGTCAGCTCGCTCGCGAGCGACATCGTGATGCACCCGCCGTGCGCGGCCGCGAGCAGCTCCTCCGGGCTCGTCTTCCCTTCCGGCTGGCCGATGCGCGTCGGCAGCGAGAAGCCGAGATCGGCGAACGCGCCCGTGCCGGCGCTGATGCTCCCGATCCCGCGGGCGACGTTTCCCTCCCAGACGAGCTGGGCGCTGCGTTCGATGCGCGGCATCAGTACTGGAGGGCGGGAGTGCCGTCGGGGTAGTAGGCCTCGGCCGGCGAGCCCGCCGGCCGGAACACGCCGAGCACATGCATCTCGCCCGGCCCGTGGTTCTCGAGCGAGTGCACGAGCTTCGCCGGCAGATGGATGCACGAGCCCGCACGCAATTCCGTCGATTCGCCGTCGATGTGCAGCGCGCCGTTCCCTTGCAGGACGTAGACCACCTCGTCGTAGCGGTGGTAATGGTCGGGCGCGCGCCCGGGCGGGATGTACCCGACGAACTGCGTCGCCGACGCGCACGGCACGAGCAGCCGGAACATGCGGCCCGCGGTCGCCTCGTCCGCCTCGACCTCGTCGACTCCGACCACCGCGTAGCGGACGCCGTTCGCGGGAAGCGGATCGCGGACGAGGACGGACAGCAGTTCGAGCTCGTTCGCGTTGTCAACACTCCAGCTCGAGCCGGCGGCGACGTACACCGCCGTGCCCGGAACGAGCTCCGCGGACTGACCGGCAACCGTTGCGCTCCCCCGTCCGCTCAACACGTACAGCACCTCGTCGTCGGCTGCGGACGCCTCGTCGGCGCCGGGCTCGTCGAAACGGAGCACGCGCTGCTCGAACTCGGCGCAGCCACGGTCGGCGCCGAACAGAAGGCTCTCCTCGTCGGATTGGACGCACCAGCGCATCGTCAGCCCAGCGTACAACCTGTGCGAACCTTCTAAAAGCGGCTACAGTCGTGGCCCCGTCAAGCGTGGTGGGCAAACCGTCCCAACGCTCGCACGTCTATACGGGGGACATCCACAAGGAGGGTAACTCGAATGGTCAGAAGGTTTGGACTGATTGCGATCGCCGCCACTGCGGTGGTGCTCGCGATCGTGTCCGCCGCGGCCGCGCGTCCGGCAGCGCAGGCGGCGGCCACGGCATCGTGCTCGAAAGGCGTGTCGATCGGCATGCAAGCTCCGATCACCGGCCCGGCCGGCTCGATCGGAAGCGATCAGCTGCACTGGGCGCTGTTCTACTTCACGCAGTGGAACAAGACCCACAAGCTGAAGATCCATCTCGTGCAGGAGGACACGCAGCTCGACCCGTCGAAGGCATCGACGACCGCGCAGGCGCTGGCCTCGAATCATGCGGTCATGGGCGTCATCGGCCCGGCCGGTAGCGACGAGGTGCAGGCGGTCGCACCGATCTTCCGCAAGGCGGGTCTCGCCTTCGCGTCAGGATCGGCGACGCGGGTCTCGCTGACGAGCGGCGCTTGGAAGGGCTACTTCTTCCGCGACGTTCCGAACGACGGCGTCCAGGGACCGACGGACGCGGACTACATGTTCGCCAACCTCGGCGTGACGTCTGGCAGCTCCGTCATGGTCGTCGACGACCAGGAGTCGTACTCGACCGGCCTCGCCGACATCGTCGGTCAGGCGCTGTCGGGCAAGGGCGTCAAGGTCGACCGCGAGTCCGTGAGCCAGAAGGCGACCGACTTCTCGTCGCTCATCGCGAAGGTCACCTCGAGCACGAAGGTCGTGTTCCTGCCGTTCCAGATTGCGTCCGAGGCCCAGCTCTTCGCGCAGCAGTTGCAGGCGCAGGGCAAGACCGCGATCGCATTCGGGAGCGACGGCACGTTCGACGCGACGAACTTCACCGTCAACGGGAGCTACATCTCGTTCTTCGCCCCGGACGTCACCACGATCCCGGCGGATGCCTCGATCGTGAACGTGTTCCACAAGCAGTTCCCGGGCGCGACGAGCCCGTTCGGCGCTCCGAACTACGTGCTCGCGCAGATGTACGCCACCGCGATCACGAAGGCGTGCAAGGACGGCAAGATCAGCCGCGCGGAGGTCCGCAAGGACGTCCTCAAGGTGTCCCTCAAGTCGACCATTCTCGGTGGCCCGATGCGGCTCACCGCCAATGGCGATGTCGCGGGCGCCAAGTTCCACATCTTCAAGATCGAAAACGGCAAGTACGTAACCGTCGCGTAATCGTCGAGACGGGGAGTGTGGCCGGTACGCCGGTCACACTCCCTCTCGCCGCATGAACTGGAACCTCTTCGTTACCGAGCTCGTTTCCGGCATCACGCACGGGAGCGTCTACGCGCTGATCGCGCTCGGCTACTCGATGGTGTACGGGATCCTGAAGCTCCTGAACTTCGCTCACGGCGACATCTACATGGTGGGCTCGTTCATCGGCTTCGGGATCATCACCGTCTCCGGGGGCGCGACGAACCTCGGCATGCCGGTCTGGCTGCTCCTCTTCGTCATGCTCTTCTGCGCGATGCTCGGCGGCGGCCTGCTCGGCGTTATGATCGAGCGCTTCGCTTACCGGCGGCTCCGCAACGCGCCGCGGATCGCGCCGCTCATCACCGCGCTCGGGGTCTCGTTCTTTCTCGAGAACGCAGCCCAGCTCGTGCTCGGCGCGCAGTACCGGAGCTACAACAGCTTCAGCTGGAAGAACCCGATCGCGCTGCACGGCTTCACGCTCCCGGCGCAGGCGCGCATCAGCTACGCCGGCGTCATCGTGATCGTCGGCACCGTGGTGCTCGTCGTGGGCCTGACGCTCTTCGTCCAGCGCACCCAGCTCGGAAAGGCGATGCGGGCGACGTCCTTCGATCGTGAGGCGGCATCGATGATGGGCATCGACGTCGACCATGTCATCGTCGCGACGTTCTTCATCGGCTCCGCGCTCGCGGGAGCCGCGGGTGTCTTCAACGGCATCGCGTACCAGCAGGTTTGGCCGTACATGGGCTTCACCGCGGGGCTGTACGCGTTCATCGCCGCCGTCGTCGGCGGCATCGGCAGCCTGCCGGGCGCCGTGCTCGGCGGTCTCACGATCGGCCTCGCGCAGTCGTTCTCGATCGGATACATCTCGTCGACGTTCTCGGACGCGGTGGTCTTCGGGATCCTCATCGCGGTAATGATCGTCCGCCCGAGCGGCCTCCTCGGACGTGCGGCGGTGTCGAAGGTATGAGCACGGACCCGACCGATCCGACCGCGCCCCGCGTCGGCGTCGACGAGTGGGTCGCGTCGCACGAGCAGCGGCGGGTCGAGAGGCCCGGCCTGCTCGGCGTTGTCGAGCGGACGCTCGCGCAGGTGCCGAGCCCGGCGTTCTACCTCGGGTTCGCAGTGGCCGCTGCGCTCCTCCCTGCGGTGACGAGCAATGGCTACATCATCGACGTCGGGCTCAACACGCTCCTGTACATGTTGCTCGCGCTCGGCCTGAACATCACGGTCGGGTATGCGGGGCTGCTGGACCTCGGGTACGTCGCGTTTTACGGCTTCGCCGCCTACGGCTACGCGATGCTCGCGTCTCCGCAGTTCGGCCTGCACTGGGACACGCTCGCGGTCATCCCGCTCGTCGTGATCGCGACCGCGTTCCTCGGCTTCCTCGTCGCGCTGCCGTCCCGCCGTCTCGTCGGCGACTACCTCGCCATCGTCACGCTCTTCTTCGGTGAGCTCTTCGCCACCGTCTACCAAAACGGCGAGAGCATGACGGTGTTCGGCTTCTCGCGGAAGTACGACGTCACCGGCGGTCCGAACGGCATCCCGAACATCGACCAGTTCCACGTCTTCGGCGCGCGCATCGGCGCACTCAACTACACGGCGTACTACTACGTCGCCCTCGTGTTCTTCATGGTGCTGCTCTTCGCCATGTACCTCGTCGACCGCTCGCGCACGGGGCGCGCCTGGAGATCACTGCGCGAGGATCCGCTCGCCGCCGAGCTGATGGGCATGCCCGTCAACCGGCTAAAGCTCATCGCGTTCGCATGCGGTGCCGGCATCGCCGGCCTTGCCGGAACGATCTTCGCCGCCGCGAACACCGCCGTCTTCGCATCCGAGTTCGACTTCACGAGCGGCCTGCTCATCATCGTGTACGCGATGCTGATCCTCGGCGGCGCCGGCAGTCTCGGGGGCGTCATCGTCGGCGCGCTCGTCGTCAACGTCTCTCTCGAGGTGCTGCGCGACCCGGGCCACGCCACGTGGGTCTTCTACACGCTCATCTGTGCCACGCTCGTCGCGCGCATGCGGCCGTGGCGCTGGCTCGGCGCCATCATCGCCGGCACCGCGGCTTTCGGCTTCGTTGTGCACGCGATCGTGTCGGCGGCTTGGCCCCGTGGCGTCGACGGACAGGCGGCGGTGGGCGGCGTGCTCGGGAGCGGCCTTCGACACTGGGTCGTTCTGCCGTCCAATCCGACGATGATCGGGAACATCGCCTTCATCTGCCTCGTGCTCGCCGTGCTCGTGCTGACTCTGCTCCACGGCTCGATGCAGAAGCTGGCGATGATCCCGACGCTCTACCTCGCGGCATTCGTCTGGGAGAACCGGCTCGTCGTCGAGCCGAGCATCACGCGCCTCATCCTCGTCGGCGTCATCCTCATCGTGCTCATGAACGCGCGGCCGCAAGGGCTCCTTGGTACGTCCCGCGTGGAGATCGTCTGATGGCGGCGAAGTTGCTCGAGCTGCGAGGCATCTCGAAGAGCTTCGGCGGCCTGCAGGTGATCAGCGAGCTCGACCTGCACGTGGACGAGGGCGAGATCGTCAGCGTCATCGGCCCGAACGGCGCCGGAAAGACGACCCTCTTCAACCTCGTGACGGGCCTCTATGCCCCCGACGCGGGCGACATGCTGTTCGCAGGGGAGACGCTGCTCGGGCTCGAGCCGCACGAGATCACGGCGCGTGGGATCGCGCGCACGTTCCAGACGCTCCGCCTGTTCCTCAACATGACGGTCAAGGAGAACGTCATGGCGGCTGCGTACTCGCACACACATGCGGGCATCCTCCGTTCCATTCTGCGCACGCCCGGCATGCGCCGCGAGGCGCGCGAGATCGAGCAACTCGCGGAGGAGAAGCTCTCGTTCTTCGGTCAGCGTCTCATGGGCTACCGCTGGGATCAGCCGGCGTTCAGCCTGTCGTACGCGAACCGGCGGCGCCTCGAGATCGCGCGCGCGACGGCGACCAACGCGCGGCTGCTGCTGCTCGACGAGCCCGCCGCCGGCATGAACCCGGTCGAGACGCACGAGATCGCCGAGCTGATCGGACGGCTGCGCGATGAGGGCGGCTACACGATCCTCGTCATCGAGCACGACATGCACGTCGTCGAAGGCATCTCCGACCGGGTCGTCGCGCTCGACCACGGCGTGAAGATCGCGGAGGGAACGTTTGACGAGGTCGCGACCAATCCGCGCGTTGTCGAGGCCTATCTCGGGACGAAGGCGGCGGCGACGAAGTGACCGCGCTCCTCGAGGTCCAGAACGTCGACACCTATTACGGGCCGATCCACATCCTGCAGGGGCTGACGCTCCGGATCGAGCCCGGCGAGCTCGTCTGCCTCCTGGGGGGAAACGCGTCCGGGAAGTCCACGACGCTCAAGACCGTGCTCGGCATCGTCACGCCGCGCACGGGCTCAGTGGTCTTCGACGGCGAGGACGTGACGCGCCGCTCGACGAGCTACCGCATCGGCAAGGGGATGGCGATCGTGCCCGAGAACCGTCGTCTCTTCGCTCCGATGACCGTCCTCGAGAACCTCGAGATGGGCGCCTACCTGCACGGCGGTGGGAAGAAGGAGGACTTCGACCGCGTGTACGAGCTGTTCCCGCTGCTGCACGAGCGTCGGAGCCAGCTCGCGGGCACCCTGTCGGGCGGCGAGCAGCAGATGGTCGCGATGGGTCGCGCGCTCATGTCGAAGCCGAAGCTGCTGCTGATGGACGAGCCGTCGATGGGCCTCGCGCCGATCCTCGTCGAGCGCAGCTTCGAGATCATCAAGCAGGTGCACGAGTCCGGGGTTGCGATGCTCATCGTCGAGCAGAACGCCAACGTGTCGCTCTCGATCGCCGATCGCGGGTACGTGCTCTCCACCGGGCGGCTCGTGCTCGAGGGCGCGGCCGCGTCGCTGCGCGAGGACGAGGACCTGCGTAAGGCATATTTGGGTCGATGACCGACGTTGTCGCAATCGTCGTGGCGACGAGGAGCTCGGCGCCGCGGCCGATCGGCTCGAAGCTGATCGTCCGGGAGGACGGCAGCCTCGAGGGCTCGGTCTCGGGCGGATGCGTGGAGAGCGACGTCGTCGTCGCGGCGCAGGAGGTGCGCGAGACCGGTGTTCCGCGCCTCGTCACCTACGGCATCACCGACGACATGGCGATCGACGTCGGGCTTCCGTGCGGCGGTGAGATCGACGTCTTCATCGAGCCGCTCGGTGACGTCGTCGACTCCGGAGTGGTGCTCACCGTCGTCGCCGGCGAGCGCGTGGGCGAGAAGCTGCACGACGCCGAGCTCGAGCATGCGGCGCTGCGGCGCGGTCGCAGCCACGTGATCCAGCTCGACGATCGAACCGTGTTCGCCGACGTCTTCGCGGAGCCGCCGCGGCTCTTCGTGTACGGCGCGGTCGACACGGCCGAGGCGCTGTGCGCCGCGGCGAAGCTCATCGGCTGGCGAACGATCGTCGCCGACGCACGGCCGCGCTTCGCCACCGCCCAGCGGATTCCGAGCGCCGACGAGCTGCTCGTCCTGTGGCCGGACGAGGCGCTCGCCAAGGTCGCTTCCGATGCGGCGACTGCGATCGTCGTGCTCACCCACGACGACAAGTTCGACCTGCCGCTCATCGAGGGCGCGCTGGCGACCGATGCGTTCTACGTCGGCTGGCTCGGCTCGCGGCGCAACCAGGAGCGCCGCCGCGGGCTCCTCGTCGAGGCGGGCGTCGCGGAGGGCGAGCTCGATCGCATCTCCGGTCCGAGTGGGCTCGACGTCGGCGCCGACTCTCCCGCGGAAACGGCCGTGTCGATCCTCGCCGAGATCCTCGCCGTGCGAGCCGGCCGGAGCGGCGGGCGCCTTCGGGATGCGAAGGCCCGCATCCACGGCGAGCCTGCGCTTTCGAACAAAAAATAAAATCCCGCTTGCAAAGCGCTTCGGGTGGCCCATAGGGTAGGCGCGTGCTACTGCGGGAGGTCGAATACACGAAGCCGTCGTCGATCGCAGAGGCGCTGACGAACCTCGCGGCGAACGACGGCGCGCGGGCACTCGCCGGCGGCCAGACGCTGATCAACGTCATGAAGGCGCGGGCCGCCTCCCCGGACGTCCTCGTCGACCTGAGCGGGCTCGAGGAGCTGAAGGGGATCGAGTTGGGCTCCGACGGCACCCTCTCGATCGGGCCGATGACCACCTACACGGAGCTGATGGACTCCGCCGAGGCGCGGGCGCGCCCGATCCTCGGCGAGGTCTGCTCCAAGATCGCGGACGTGCAGGTGCGCAACCGCGGCACGATCGGCGGCAACGTCTGCGCGAACGACCCGACGAACCATCTGCCGCCGCTCATGGCCGCGATCGGCGCGGAGCTGACCATCACCGGGGCGAACGGCGAGCGCACCGTCCCCGCCTCCGACTTCTTCCTCGGCGTTTACATGACCGCTGTCGGCCAGACCGAGCTCTTGACGCGGATCACGATCCCCGCAGGCAAGCACGACGGCTTCGCGGCCGTGACGCTCGGCGTCGACGGCACGTGCATCGTCAACGCGGCCGCGAGCATGAACGGCTCCCTCCGCATCGCCATCGGCTGCGTCGACGCCGTGCCGGTGCTCATCGAGGCGGAATCGCCCGACACCGTGCGCGCAGCGGTGCGCGCCGCCGCCCTGCATCCGCCGGACGACGTGCACGCCTCGAGTGAGTACCGCGCCCACCTCGCCGAGGTGCTCGCCGAGCGCGCCGCGCGGCAGGCGGTGGGCAAGTGAACGTCGCGGTCACCGTCAACGGAACGGTCTACGAGCGCGACGTCGAGGCGCGCAAGCTGCTCATCCACTTCCTGCGGGACGACCTCGACCTGACCGGCAGCCACATCGGCTGCGACACGGGCAACTGCGGCGCGTGCTCCGTGATCCTCGACGGCACGCTCGTGAAGAGCTGCATGGTGCTCGCCGTCCAGGTGAACGGCAGCGAGATCGAGACGGTCGAGGGGCTCGCCGACGGAGAGCAGCTGACCGAGCTCCAGCAGGCGTTCACCGACCATCACGCGCTCCAGTGCGGCTACTGCACGCCGGGCATGCTCATGAGCGCGACGTCGCTTCTGCGCTCGAACCCGAGCCCGAGCGACGAGGACATCCGCAAGGCGCTCCAGGGGAACATCTGTCGCTGCACCGGCTACTGGAACATCTTCGAAGCGGTCAAGTCGGTGGCGCGA